>Ga0315289_10004465_pt1 | contig 20868 bp, 17 predicted proteins | sample YL17G11_40_MG_FD_203452 | JGI IMG/M metagenome (GOLD analysis project Ga0315289, IMG submission 203452) | Sediment microbial communities from Yellowstone Lake, YNP, Wyoming, USA - YL17G11_40 | ecosystem: Environmental > Aquatic > Freshwater > Lake > Sediment | place: USA: Wyoming | collected... | reverse complement strand
CTCGCGCCGCTGCCCCGCCTGCCGGATGGCGTCCAGCGCAAAGGAGATATCGACCCCAAGCTCGTCCAGCAGATGGATCTCTTCCTGGTCGAAGAACCCGGCCTCTGAGGCATAGACGGCCAGGGTGCCGACCACCTTGCCGGCTTCTGTGAAGGGGACGGCGGCCGAGGCGCGGTAGCCATGGGCGAAGGCCTCTTCCCGCCGGGGAGCCGTGCGCGGGTCGGAAAGGATGTCATTGCAGACGTCGCAGCGCCCCGTGCGAATGGCGACCCCGATCGGGCCTTGCCCGTCGGGATCATCTTGGGCGGAGACGCGGAGCCTGGCAAGGAAGTCTCCGTCCTCCCCGGCATGGGCAACAGGCCGCACCATCTCGCTTTCCGGATCCAGCCATCCGATCCACGCCATCCGGAACTCGCCGTGTTCAACGGCCACCCTGCAGACCTCCTCCAGGAGTGCCTGCGTCTCCCGCACCCGGACAATGGCCTGATTGGTCTGGCTGAGGACGGCGTACATGCGATTCAGGCGGAGGATTCTCTCCTCAGCCCGCTTGCGCTCGGTGATGTCGCGCACAATTGCCCACATCCCGGATGGCTGCCCCTGGGTGTCACGCAGCAGGTAGGTCCTCAGTTCCACCGGAAGAACCGTCCCATCCTTCCGGATGTACTCCTTCTCGTAGACATCCGAATAGCCCCGGGGCATGATTTGCGTCTCCACGATCTGTTGCTCGAATGCATGCCACCGGGTCGGAGTCAAGTCCTGATAGTGCAGTTTGAACACCTCGTCTTCAGAGTAGCCGAGCATCGCCAGATACGAGCGATTGACGTCCACGATATCGCCCAGCATGGTCGTCTGAACGAAACAATCGGTCATGCTTTCGTGGAGCCGGCGGTAGCGAGCCTCACTCTCCCGGAGCGTCTCATCAGCACGCTTGCGCTCGGTGATGTTGTGCGCCATGGCGTAGATCACGCGATCGCGCGGGTCGGACGAGGCGTTCCACAGCATCCACTTCCAGGATCCGTCCTTGCACCGGTACCGGTTCTCAATCCCGCTGACGGTGCCCCCCTCTATCAGGGACGAGAAGGCGGTTTGGGTTGCCGCCTGGTCGTCGGGATGCACGTATTCGACGTAGGGCACAGAGAGCAGCTCGTCCCGGCCGTACCCGAGCAGGCTCTCGAAGGCGGGATTGACCTCCGTGAAGCGGCCATCGAAACCTGCGATGCAAATCAAGTCGGACGACAGGGCGTACATCCGCTCCAGGCGGCGCCGGAGCTGGGTCTGTTCCCTGGACAGCGCAGTCGCCATTTGATTGAACTCACGCGCCAGCTTCCCCAGCTCGTCTCGACCGGTCTCCGGCAGCCTGGCGTCGAGGTCGCCCCGGCCGAACCGGGACGCACCCTCCTGGAGCCTCAGAATTGGGCGCGTGATCGAACGGGCCAAGGCGACGGCGATGCCCGCTACCGCAAGCAGTGCGATCCCTCCCACCAGGATAACCAATCGGCCGAGAGCCTCGATCGGGGCGAACGCCTCGGCCTGGTCCACATCCACAATGAGGCACATGTTCCGCGTCGGCAGCCAGGTATAGTTGGTGATGGCCGGAATCCCCCGGTAATCATCCGCCAGCACCACCCCTGATCCCTGTGCCAGGCACCGCCGAACAGCCTCGGTGTGCACGCCCCGGCTGAGTACCGCTGGGTCGGCATTCAAGCGCGGCTGCGTGACGAACAGGCTGGAGGTGTTCACCAGATACGATTCGTCGGTCCGCCGGTCGCCCGTGCGCCGATGGATGATGGCGTTCATCTCCTGCAGGTCGATCCGTGCGGCCAGCACGCCCACCAACCGGCCATCGGCCGTCATCACCGGCGCGCTGACGGTCATGGCCGGCGCCTGTAAAGCAGCCGAGTAGTACACATTCTGGACGAACTGGCCCGCCTTGCCGTTGACAAAGTAGGGGCGGTCTTCCCGGTACTTGCCCTCCTCCTGGCCATCGCTGTCGGCGATGACCCGGCCGTCATGCGGGTCGAGGACCAGCCAGCGCAGATAGGGCTGTCCGCCTCCCACCCGCACGGACAATTCACCCACCACATGTTCGTGAGCGGCCCCGGCCTGCGTGGAACCCGGCGCCGCCGCCAGCAGCACCTGCACCGCCGATACAAACGCCGGCGACTTGGACATGGCCACCACATCCTTCCCGAGGTGGCTGATCCAGTCCTCCAGCGCGGACTGCTTTTCCGTCGACGCGATCTGGAGCTCTGCCCGGACACTGTCCAGCATCTGCTGGCGTCCGTTGGCATAGACCAGCGTTCCACCGACCACCACCAGCGCCGAGGTGAACACGACGAAAACCAGCGTCAACCTGAGAGTGATGCCGCGGAAGATGGTCATGGCGCGTAGATCTGCTTGAGGAAGTCCAGCGTGTAGGCCTGGGTCACGTCCAGCGGCGCGGCCAGCAGGCCCTGCTCACGCAGCGTCCGTTCCATCCCGGCCCAGGTTTCGGGCTTCATCCAGCCGATGAAGTCTTCGCCGGTGTTGACCAGGGGAATGCTGGCCGCCATCTTGGCGATTTCGAGATCCGGGTCGAGTTCGGTATTGTAGGCAGCAACGATCGCCCCGATGGCGGCTGGATTCTCGACGGCAAAGCTCCACCCCTTGAGCGTGGCGCGCAGAAACCGCAGGACCAGATCGGGGTCCTTGGTGATCAAGTCGTCGGTGGTCACCAACGCGTCGCCGTAGAAGTGGATGCCGTAGTCGTCCGGGTAGATGGCATTGACCTGGTAGCCGGCATGCTGCACGGTGATCAAGAACGCGTTGACGAATGCGCCCCACACCGGCACGTCGCCGGACGCAAACAGCGCAATGTCCGACGGCAAATACACGGTCTCGTATTGATCCGGCCGCAGGCCTACGCGGGCGGTCATCGCCCGCAAGGTCAGATCGAGGGTCTTGGCGCTGCGGATCTTCTTGCCGGCGAAGTCCTGAGGGCGGGTGATGCCCGTCTCCGCCAGGGCGATGAATGCAACCGGGCTGCGGCGATAGATGGTGGCGACGCTGCGCAGCCGCTGACCGGCTGCGCGTGCCAGGATCAGATCGGCCGGCTGCGCGACGCCGAATTGAGCCGTGCCGTCGATCACCGGCGCCAGGAAGTCAACCTCGGCTCCTCCCTCCAGGAAGGACACCTGCAAACCCTCGGCGGCATAGAAGCCTTGCTGTTCGGCGGCGTAGAGCCCCGCGAACTCCGCCTGATGGGTGAAGGACAGCTGAACGGTGATCGGCGTGAGAGGAGGCGGAGGCGCCGTGCGGCAGCCCCACTGACTCAGCAGGAGACTCGAGGCGATGAGCTTCAGACCGGTCGCCGACCTATTCCGCTTCATGCTGTTACTCCTTGGGCGAGGCCTAGACGCGCCCGCGTCTGTCAATAGCCGCCCGACGAGGGCTGCATTGTCCGAGGCATGGGATGTGCGCATGCGGGACAACAGGTATGCGCCGCGCAGGGGTAGATTCACAGGGGGTGAGGCCACGGAGGGCGCCTGACTTGCGGTGCGTTTGCCCCGGGCGATGCACTTCACCGAAACACCGCGCCGGTCGGGGCGGTCGGTGGACATATATCGCCTCTGCCCCGGCTGAAGGCGCGGCGGCGGGCAGGAGGATGTTTTGATGCAGCGGCCAGGGGCCTGGAGAGAGTTCCGCTGTCCGGGGAATCCGACGAGAGGCCGCGCCGCCGTCCCGGCGCCGGATGCTCAGGCGGGCTACGTGTGATGAGGGATACCTGGGATGCAACAGTGGGCGATGCGTTACGAATGGTGAGGTCGCATGCGGGACTGCAGTCGGTCGCGGCTTGAGGATCGGCCCGAGCGAGCGGCCTGCGCGATTCCGGTGACGGATGAATGAGACGTGCCCCTGGCATCACGACCCTCCCCTTGGTGCGTGTGCGAGGTGCGGACGTCGTCCCGGCCTACTCCATCTCGCTTCGAGTGAGCCTGGCGCTTGCGGCCGACGTTTGGATTAGTATAGGCGATTGTCTGGACAACGCCAGCGCCCGACGGGAGAATGCAGGCCCGGAAGCTCTTCGTGCGGGCCACCACGGCCATTTGTGGCCCGCTCCTCAGCGTCGAGAGGGGTGCAGCCTCACCTTCCATCATCAGCCGCCGCCCCCCGATCGCAGCCACACACATGGGGACCCGTTCTGCCAGCGGGCCAGCTCTGGCGGCATCCCTGGACTCTCGTCCCAGATTCGGGCGGAAGATCCTGCACCTTGCAGTGACCTTACAAACACCCCCCTCCAACCTTACAACCCGCAAACAGCTTGACAAGTGGCCGCCGGGTGACCCCGACTAGGATAGAGGAGCAATCCGATCCGAACCGCGCGCCTCTCGGGGCTGTAAGGGGACACCAACATGGGCTTCACTCTCTCCCGTCTGCTACCCATCATCTTCCGGCCCTTCGCTTTGCTTGCCGGCGCCGCCCTACTGGCGGCGACACTGGCTGTCTCGGCTCGGGCGTCCGAAGATCCCAGCCTGGCGGCCATCGGCGGTGAAGGCGTCGGCAGCATCAGCGGCTTCATCATCTCCGACATCCACTTCGCCCTCGATAACGATCATCCCGGGCAGCTGAGCTCGGTCTCGCTGGCCGTGATCGCCCCTGATGGACAGACCGCGCCGCGCGTCGTGGCCATCTCGCTCCAAACGGGCCAACCGGCCTCCAGCTGCCAATCGGCGGACGGCCAGCACTGGTCGTGCCCAGTATCCTGGCCGCTGGCTGCGGCCGAGGCGCTGCACGTCATCGCCACGGGCTAGCCCGAGGAATGCTATCGGCTTCCATCATCCGGCCCCTTTCAAGGTATACTCCTCGCTGTCCTTCGTTCGCCGTCGCTTGACAGTCGGCAGCGTGGTCAGCCAATATGCTCCCCGCGTCCCGGGGTCGCCGGCCCTCGCGTCCGGTGATCCGGTGCATGTTCCTCAGCGGAGGGGGGACCGCTGGCCGCCGCATGAACCGCGCCCACGATGGCCGCACCGTTCTGGATCCGCTCAGCCTCAACCCCGCCCGCGCATGCCCGACTCCTGCAGCGTGAATTCGTGACCGGCGCGCTGCACGTGATGCTGCTCGAGCATCACCCGGACGAACCGGCGCGCCTGGAGGCCGAGCTGCGCCGGGCCGGCTTCACGCCCCGACTCGAGATTGTGGCCACCAAGGCGGAGTTTCTGCGCGCCCTGGACCTCGACCTGGATCTGATCCTGGCCGAGCTGGATGTGCCCCACTTCCCGCTGCATGAGGCGATTCGGCTGCTGCAGGCCCGAGGCCATGACACACCCGTGATCGCCCTGGTCGATCCGGCGCGCGAGGCGGATGGGCCGGAGGCGCTGCGCCATGGCGCGCGGGACTACGTGCTCAAGGATCATCGGCTGCGCCTCGGGCCGGCCGTGTCAGCGGCGCTCGAACGCCGCCTTGAGCAGGCGCAGCTTCAGAGCCAGGCGCAACCTGTCCAGGCAGAGCCGCTGTTCCAGGCCTGGTTTGAGAACTCTCCCTTCGGCCTGAGCCTGACCGACGCCGACGGCGTTCTGTTGCAGGCCAATGCCGCCTTGTTCCGCCTGGGGGGTTACGGCCCTCGCGCTTTGGCGCGCTTGCGGAATCTAGCCCGCCTATTCGATCCGCCCGAGTCCGTCCAGCACATTCTGCGCGATCTGCGGGACTCCAAGGCGCCCCACCAGTCGACGCTGAATCTCAAGCTCGCCGGAGAGGGCATGCGCGAGGCGCTGGTCACCGCCGTCCCCATTACGACCGAGGCGGGCGAGCGTGTGCTGTGGACGGTGGAGGACGTCGCCGACTGGGTGCAGGCCGAGCGCTCGCTGCAGGAGAGCCGCACCGAGCTGGCCGAGATCTTCGCCGCCGCCCTCGACGGCATCCTGATGCTGGACGTCGAACAGCGCATCCTGTTGCTCAATCCCGCCGCCGAACGCATCTTCGGACTGGCATCCGATGTCCTCATCGGGCAGCCGATGAGCGACGTCTTGTGTCTCGACCAGGTCGAGCTGGAATCGTACGGCGGTGATTCGCGCCCACCCGTGGTGCCTCCCGGCCGGCTGCCGACCGGCGGAGCCGTGCTGCAGGGTCGCCGGGCTCAGCAACATGACTTCCCCGCCGAAGTTATGGTCTCGCGCTTCCGCATCCGGGGCGCCGATCGCTACGTCGTCCTGGTACGCGACATCACCGAGCGCAAGCAGGCCGAGGAGGAGATCCGCCGCCGCGCCGCCCACCTGGAAGCGCTCAATACGATCATCGCCGCCGCCGTCGCCCCGGGCGATGCCCGCAGCCTGCTCCAGGTCACCATCGATCAAACGCTCCACGCGCTCGGCCTGCAGGTCGGCTGCGCCTGGACGGGGGATGACTGGGTCTGCGTCGGCCTAACCCCGGACATCGACCCGGCCCGGCTCCATCGGGTGCACGCCGGGCTGATCGAGGCACACGGCTTCGCGGCCATCGCCGACTGGCAGTCGCTGCGGTCCGATGATCCACTTGGAGATGCGGCTGCCGATGCGCTGGCCACCGGTCTGCGAGCCTCGCTCACCGTTTCGATCACCCTGCCCGACAAGGTCATCGGCGGGATGAGCGTCGCCTCGGCTGAACCCCATGCCTGGAGCGACGAGGAGATTTCGCTCGTCCAGGCCGTCGCGCACCAGATCGGTGGCGCCGTGCACCGGTTGCGGCTGCTGCATTGGACGCAGGGCCAGGCGCGCCAGCTGCAAACCGTCCTGGACAGCGCCCCGGAAGGTTTCCTGGTGCTTGACGGCACCCGCCGGGTGCGGACGGTCAATCCACTGGCCGAGGAATACCTTCAAACGCTGGCGACCCTGGATGCCGACGGTGCCCTGACGGAGCTGGGCGGGCGCCCGCTGAGCAGCATGCTGACCGCCGGAACCGAAGGACGCCTGCATCAGATCACGTCGTCCGAGCAACCGCCGCGCGTCTTCGACGTCCAGATCAGCCCGATCCTGCTCGACCTGGAGACGCAGGGCTGGGTGGTTACGCTGCGCGAGGTGACTGAGCAGCAGCGCCTGCAGCAGGAGGCCGAACAGCAGCGCAGCCTGGCGGCCATCGGTCGCATGGCGGCCGGCATCGCCCACGACTTCAACAACCTGCTCGGGCCGATCCTGCTGCACACCGAGATGCTTCGCCGCGATGCCTCGCAGACGGAGCACACCCGCGCCCGGCTGGGCACGATCCAGGAACAAGCCCAACGCGCCGCCGGGCTGGTTCAGCAGATCCTGGACTTCAGCCGCAAGACAATCATGGAGCGGCGACCCATCGAACTGGGCGCGTTTCTGGATAGCGTCCTGTCGATGCTCCACCGGACGGTTCCGGAGAATATCAGCTTGTCCTTCACTCGCGAGGGCGATTCCTTCCCGGTGCGGGCGGATTCGACCCGGCTCCAGCAGGTCTTCCTCAACCTGGCGGCGAACGCGCGGGATGCCATGCCCGACGGCGGCGAGTTGCGCATCGGGTTGAAGAGGCTCACCCTCGAAGCGGGCTGCCCGCTGCCGTACCCGGAGATCTCGCCGGGGTCCTGGGTCCGGATCACCTTTGAGGACACCGGTACAGGCATCCCTGCCGATGATTTGCCCTACTTGTTCGAGCCGTTCTACTCAACCAAAGGCACCGAGGGCACCGGGCTGGGACTGGCCCAGGCGTTCGGCATCGTCCGCCAGCACGGAGGCCACATCCTGGCCGAGAGCCCGCCCGGGGCCGGTGCCCGTTTCACCATCTACCTGCCCCTGGAAACCGGACTGGTCGAGGAGGCGGCTGCGGCCGAGCTCGAACCCCTTGAGGAGGGACACGGCGAAACCATCCTGGTGGTGGAGGACAACGTTGCCACCCGGCAGGCGCTGTGCGAGATCCTCGAGATGCTGAACTACAAACCGATCGATGCTGAGAACGGCCGGCAGGCCCTCGAGGTGCTCGAGTCGCGGCCTGACATAGCCTTGGTCATTTCCGACATGGTCATGCCCCAGATGGGCGGCAAGGCTCTGCACGAGATGATCTCCGCCACCTATCCGGCGATCAAGGTCATCCTGATGACGGGCTACCCGCTCGGCGAGGAAGACCGCTCCCTGCTCTTGCGCAAGGGTGTGGTCTGGCTGGGCAAGCCAATCGGCCCCGAGATCCTTGCCCAGCTGGTCCGCCGCACGCTGGCGACCGATCGCTAACCTCCCCCGCACCGTTTCCGCCCTTACGCCTACAAACTAGGCCGACATGGTGCGGATTGTGTCTGCAGCGCATGACCGAATCCCTGATGAAATGGCGGTCTGGAGTTCCCCTATCTGGCCTCTTGCCAAGACGGGCGGCCAGCACTGGGGTGTGCTTGTCAAGGCTCCCGCAATCTACCTTTCGGCTGCCTTGCGGCAGCGGGGGCAGTCGAAGGCCAAGGGCAACCTGACCGAAGGGCTCGGGTCGCCGTTCATGCCCTATGCTGGCCTCAGATCACCCCGCTGACAGGGGAAGGAGCAAGACGATGGAGACAAAGTCGCAGACAACCACCATTCTCGTGGTCGATGATGAGCGTGCCTACCGTCAGGCTGTGGCCGACGTCCTGCACAGCCGAGGCTACACCGTGCTCCTGGCTGGCTCCGCCGCCGAGGCGCTCAAGTTGCTCGAGCTCGTGACGCCGGAGCTGATCATGCTGGACGTGATGATGCCCGAAGTAGACGGCATGACTCTCCTGCGCCAACTGTCCGCCCAGCCCCGCTTCCTGGGCGTTCCGATTGTGATGGCCACCGCCAAGACGATGCCGGCTGACCGCTGGTCGGCCTGGGAACGAGGCGCCAGCGCCTTCCTGGCCAAGCCATACACCTTCGAAGAGGTGACCTCGTTGGTCGAGTACATGCTGGCGCCCTCCGAGTCTGACACGGCGCCAGTGGAGCTGGTCGATCGGCTGGCTGCCGTCTGAGGGGGACTGCGGCCCCGGCGGCTGTCGATTGCCCCCAGTGCCATTGTGGTCGACAGCTTGCCGCTTCCAGTCGGATCCCTCCCGTTGGGATCCGAGATGATGAGGTTCCCCTGCTCGTAGCGGCGGCCGCGGGCGAACACCGTGCCGCAGATCACGCCGTCGATGGCGCCGAGGGCTCCATCAACGCGGACGCCCACAAGCTCGCACGTAGCCCCGTGCATGCCCGGAAACGCCATGGCGTCGAGAGGCAATACCGGGACCGCCCTCACCCCCTCCAGACAGGACACTCATGGCGCAGTTGCCGCCACTCCACCTCTTCGAATCGCGTGGGGCCAGCCGCCGGACCCAGAAGAATGCCCCAGCCGTCAAAGAACCCAAAGAGCAGGCGGTCACGGATGTGAATCACGAACCCCGGCAGGGGCCACGTGCAATCAGGATCGGAACCCGTGGGGGATGAAGCCCGACCCCCAGGACCAGCCCTTCGTTGGCAAGAAGAGCTCTGAAGTGGCGTCTTGTCTTGAAACCGATGTCGGTTCCGGCTGGGTATGTGGCCACGTCGGTTTCCTGAGGGACCGATCTGCCTAGGTAGGGAAGGGGTTTATGTCGCCTTCTCCTGCCCACCATAGACCAGGACAGCTGGGGGTCCGAGTCGCGTCGCGCGGAGGAGCCTGGGCAACAGGCTGAGTGAAGATCTGAGGAGGAATGGTCGCAGCCGGCGCCATCTTGCCCTGCTGCCGAATCGGGCCAGGATGCCATCGCCGCCTCAGGCCGGGCCCGAAAGCTCGGTCCGCGACGACGAGGATCGAAGGCTCTAGGCTGGAAGGACCTGCCCATCACCCGGCGTGCTTTGTCTGACACGTAGCGGATGACGTGGGGATGGGGGTGGCGGGGGTTGCACGCCCGGGGTGAACGCCCCACCCCTATCGGGAGGCGGCACCCACCTGCGGGGAGGGCAACGTGGACGCGGAGCGCGCAGGTCAGTGCTGCAGCACGTCGACCTTGGCGGCGAAGATGAAGTCGGTCTCGCTCAAGCCATCGATCTTGTGTGTCCAGATGATGACCTTGACCTTGCCCCATGCCAGGTGGAGATCGGGGTGATGCCCGACCCCCTCGGCGAGTTCGCCGATGCGGTTGGTGAACGCCAACGCCTGGCGGAAATCCCTGAACACGTACTCATTCTCCAGGTGGTGCCCTTCGACCACCCTCCAATCGCCGCCGAGCTGCTCGAGGTAGCTCGAGAGCTCCGGTTCGGCCATCGGGGGAATGCCGCCCCGGCACGGCTTGCATTCCATCTTGGACAGTTCGCTTGCCATCGTTCCCTCCAGGGTGACGCCGCTCGTCGCTTACGGCGTCGGTGCAGATGCCTTCACCGACTCGATGATCTCGGCTACCAGATCGTAACAGCCGTGGGGGGGCATCAGGTAGAGCCCATCGACGATGCCGCGCAATTCGTGGGCCGTGTCGATCGCCAGACGCAGCCCTTCCGCCTGAACCCGCTCGGCCTCCCCGCGCAATCGGCGGACGACGGAGTCGGGGATGTGCACGCCGGGGACCTCGTTGGCCAGGAAGGCCGCGTGGCGCTCGCTCACCAACGGCAGGAGCCCCGCCAGGACAGGCACCGGCAGTGGGCCGTAGGTGCGGCGATAGCGATCGAGGAAACCGCGCAATCGATTCGGCTCGAAGGTTGGCTGGGTGAGCAGAAAATCGGCTCCAGCCTCGAGCTTGCGGCGCAGCACGCCGATCTCGCGCTCTGTGTCTTCGGCGAACGGGTTCAAGGCGGCGCCGGCGAAGAAGGAGGTGGGATCTCCGATGGCCGCGCCGGCCTGGTCGACGCCTGCATTCAGGCCGTGCTTGATGATGCGCAGCAAGCCGGTGGGGACGACGTCGTAGGCCGCGCTGGCCTGCGGGTAGTCGCCGATCACGGTCGGGTCGCCCATGACGACGAACAGGTTGCGGATGCCAAGGGCGTGCGCTGCCAGCAGATCGCCCTGGATGCGAAGCAGGTTGCGGCCGCGGGTGGGGAAGTGGAGCACGGTGTCGATGCCAACCTGCTGCTGCAGCACGTGACACACGGCCCAAGGGCTCATGCGCATCCGCGCCATCGGGCTATCGGCGACGTTGAGGACATCGGCGCCGGCTTCGGCCAGCAGGGTCCCGCCGGCCACCAGCTTCTGGGTGGAGAACGAGCGCGGTGGGTCCATCTCCACCGCCAGGACGAACTCCTTGCGTGCCAGCCTGGCGGCAAAGGCGGATGGCGTTGCGGTGAGCGAGATCGGCTCGGCAACGTCCGCCCCCGATGGCGTGGCCACGGGAGCAGGTGCCGGGGCCGATTCGAGTGCCTGGCGCATGGCGGCGATGTGCGCCGGGGTCGTGCCGCAACAGCCTCCGATGATCGACGCGCCGCCGGCAGCGAAGGCCACGGCGAAGCCAGCGAAATACTCCGGCGTCGCCGGGTACAGGATGCGACCGGCGGCGCGCTCCGGCCAGCCGGCATTAGGCATCACCGAGAGGCGGGCGGCAGGCGCCGCCCTTCGCATCGTCTCGAGGATACGCAGTAACTGCGAAGGACCTTCGGAGCAGTTGGCGCCGAGGACGTCGGCGCCCGCAGCGTGAAGCTCGCGGGCGGCCGTCGCCGGAGAGTCCCCTGTCAGCGTGCGATCGTCGCGGGTGAAGGTCAGGCTGGCGAAGATTGGGATCTGCGTCAAGCGGCGGGCAATGCGCAGTCCCAGGATCAGCTCGGCGAGGTCGAGGTGGGTCTCGAGCAACAAGGCATCAACGCCGGCTGCGCACAGGGCGTCGACCTGTTCCGTGATCTCCTTCTCTGCCCGGTGCGGTGTCAGGCGACCGTATGGGGCGAGCCGTGCACCGAGTGGGCCGATGCTTCCGGCGACCCACGTGCGGCGGCCGCTGTCCTGGACCGCCTGCCGGGCGAGCCGCGCCGCGGCGGTATTGATCGCCTGCACCTGGTCGGCTTGGCCGTGAGCTGCCAGGCGCGTGCGGCTGGCGCCGAAGGAGTTGGTCTTGATGATCTGTGCGCCGGCCTCAAGATAGCCGGTGTGGATGCCGGCCACAGCGTCGGGGTGCGTGAGGTTGAGGGCCTCGAAGCACAGTTGCCCGGTCAGGCCGAGCGTTGAGTACAGCAGTGTCCCCATGGCACCGTCAGCGAGCATCGGGCGTGGTTGGTCCAGGTTCATCGGACTCCTGCGGCAGGTCGCGGAGGGTGGCAATGGAGCGGCATGTCTCCTCGCGCGAACTTGGGATGGCCCCGCGAGGCAGGTCGTTTCGCGAGGGCTCGAGTACCAAGGGACCGCGCAATAGAATATAACATAGTGGGCCAAGAATGACCGATTGACGCCCCGATGCACTTGTGCTACGCTGGCCGGAGCATGACGTACGGGTCGAGCTTCCCCCGTCCCTAAGAGCCGTCACCGCACCGGGGATTGCGGCTGGCTCTTCGTGTTTGTGGGAAGGATCGTGAGCCACGGGAGGATCGAATGGAAGAAGCACGTAGAACAGGGTCGGTGAAGTGGTTCAGTCGCATGAAGGGATATGGCTTCATCGCTCCGGATGACCAGGAGAAGGAGATCTTCGTGCACTTCTCCGGCATCGAGGCCGAGGGCTACCGGAACCTGGAACAGGGCCAGCGCGTGACCTTCGAAGTGGAGGAGTCGCCCAAGGGGCCCCAGGCGATCCACGTCACGCCGATCGCTCCGGAGGGCGAAGCGGCGGCCTAGTACCCACCTGCGCTTCGTTGGACGGCGTTCTGATCGCGTGCACGCGCCCCCGCGCGGTGTGCGGCGCCGGTCTGCTACAATACCCGCGTGGGTACGCTCTTCCTGGTCGCGACCCCGATCGGCAACCTGGAAGACATCACGCTGCGGGCGCTGCGTGTCCTGGGCGAGGCGAGCTGCATCGCCGCCGAGGACACGCGGCAGACGCGCAAGCTCCTGGACCGCTACCAGGTCCGCGTTCCCCTGATCAGCTACCACGAGCACAACAAGCGAGCCCGGTTGGCCGAGGTGTTGGCCCGGCTTGACCACGGCTCCGTCGCGCTGGTGTCGGATGCCGGCACTCCGGGGCTCTCGGATCCCGGCTACGAGCTGGTGTGCGCCGCGCTCGAGGCGGGGCACACGGTCCAGGCCGTTCCGGGTCCCTCGGCACCCATCGCTGCACTGGTTGCCTCCGGCCTGCCGACGGATGCGTTCGTCTTCATCGGCTACCTGCCGCGCCGAAGCGCCGATCGCCGCGCCAGCCTGCAGGCGTTGATCGAGGAACGGCGCACGGCGCTGGCGTTCGAGGTTCCCCATCGGCTGGAGGCGGCTCTTTCGGATGTCGAGGCTGTGCTTGGCGCCGGCCGGCGCTTGGCGGTGGCGCGTGAACTCACCAAGGTGCACGAGGAGATGATCCGTGGGACGGTGGCCGACGCCCGGGCCCATTTCTCCACGCATCCGGCGCGGGGCGAGATTACACTGGTGATCGGCGGGGCGAGCGAGGCCGCCGCGTGGGATGAGCCTCGCGTGCGCGCCGCACTGGCAGAGCAGATGGAGCTGGGAACGGCGCCCTCGGCCGCGGCCCAACGCGTGGCCCAAGCCAGCGGCTGGGCCCGACGGGTGGTCTACCGGCTGGCCATGGAGAAGCGATGAACGACGTCGACCGATTTGCAGGCCCCGACCCGCAGGACATGCGCGGTCAGATCGAGGCCCTTCCAGAACAGCTCGAGGCTGGGTGGGAGCTGGGCATGCGCCAGCCCTCGCTGGCCGGCGGCAAGCCGGCGCTGGTCATCCTGGCCGGCATGGGTGGCTCCGCCATCGGTGCCGACCTGGTGGCGGCCTTCGCCGGGTCCATGCTACCGGTCCCGCTGATCGTCTGGCGTGGCTACGATCTGCCGGCCTGCGCTGGACCCGAGACGCTGGTCGTCCTTTCGTCGCACTCCGGCAACACCGAGGAAACGCTCTCGGCCTACGACGCCGGGCGCCGTGCGAGTGCACGGCTGCTTGCGGTGACCACCGGCGGCGAGCTGGCGCGCCGGTGCGATACGGCTGGCATCCCGGTCTGGCGCTTCGAGCACCACGGGCAGCCGCGCGCCGCCGTGGGGTTCTCGTTCGCGTTGGTCCTGGCGGCGCTGCACCGCCTCGGACTTGCCTCCGATGCCGGCAGGGAGGTCCGCCTCGCGGCGCAGGCGATGCGCGATCAGCAGCAGGTGCTGCGCCCCGAGTCGGCTGTGGCGCACAACCCGGCCAAACGGATGGCCGGCCAGCTGCTCGATCGCATGCCCCTGATCGTCGGCGGCGGATTGCTGGCGCCGGTAGCGCGGCGCTGGCGGACCCAGATCGCCGAGCTGGCCAAGGCCGTGGCGCAGTTCGAAGAGCTGCCCGAAGCGGATCACAACATGGTCGCCGGGGTGGGCCATCCGGAGTCGCTGATCACGCGCACGATGGCGGTGTTCCTGCGCGCCGGGCTCGACTCGCCGCGCCTGGCGGCGCGCGTCGAGGCCACACGCCAGGTCTTGATGGTCGAAGGCTTCAACACCGACGTGATCGATGCCGCCGGTGCAACGCGCCTGGCCCAGCAATGGACCTGCCTGCACCACGGAGACTTTGTGGCCTACTACCTGGCCATGGCGTACGGTGTCGATCCCACCCCCGTGGCGGCGATCGAGGACCTGAAGGCGCGGCTGCGCGGCTGAGGCCTCCGGCGCGTGCGTCGAACCCTCCCTTCCTTGCCCTGGCTGGTTGCCGGGCTGGCCCTCGGCTTGATGGCCGCGCGGCTGGCCCTGGCGCCACGCGTCGGCGAGCGCACTCCCGCTCCGGGCGCCTCGGCGGCGTCGACCGCTCAGGTGCGCCTCGCCTTCAGCCAGCCGATGGACGAGGCCTCGGTGACGAGGCGCCTGCGCTTCACCCCGTCGCGGAACGGCGAGATAACATGGGATGGGACCACGCTCGTGTTCCGCCCGGCGCAGGCTTGGGTGAGCGGGGAGACGGTGGAGGTCCGGCTCGACGCCGGTGCTCGTTCGCGCCGCGGGCTGACGACCTGGACGGCCACGCATTGGAGCTTCACCGTCCGCGAGCCGCGTCTCGCCTACCTCTGGCCGGCGGGCGAGGCGGCGGACGTGTATACCCGCACTCCATCGGATGCCGACGCCGTACGGGTGACCACCTCCGCCGACGGCGTCGTCGATTTCACGCTGGGGGCGCGGGGGACGCAGCTTGTCTACACTGCCGAGCGCGGCGCCGGCGAAACCGACCTGCGCGGGATCGATCTTGAAACCGGACAGGACCGGCTCCTGTTCACGTGCCCGGCGGGCGAGCGCTGCACATCGCCGGCGCTATCGCCGGACGGAAGCCTTCTGGCGTTTGTGCGTGCCGGGGTGCAATCCAGCGGGAATGCGGTGTTGCCCACGGCCGCCACACGAGTCTGGCTGTTGACCCTCGGCGCTGGGCCCGCGGTGCCGATCGGCCCCGAGGGCGATGCCGCCTCAACCCCCTTCTGGTCTCCGCAGGGGTGGTTGGCGTTCGTCGACCTAACGCGCGCCTCGATTGTGCTGATCGATCCCTCGGCCGTTGACACGGATCCGCCCCTGGCGGCGATCCCCTCGACACTGGGCGAGCGCGGAAGTTGGTCCCCGGATGGCCACTACCTGGTCTACCCGGACCTTGTGTTTCCCGCCCACGAAGAAGTGGAGGCAGAACGCGCGCCGGCGCTGGAAACGCACCTGTTCCGCTGGGAGGTTTCCAGCGGCGAGCTGCTCGACCTGAGCACGCAGGCCGGCGTGGGCGTTGAGGATGCGGCACCGGTGTTTGCAGCTCGCGGTGCCTGGATCCTCTTCAACCGCCGCATGCTGGCGGCCGACGGATGGACGCCGGGTCGGCAGTTGTGGCGCATGCACCTCGATGGTTCGGGGGCGGAGGCGCTTTCCGCCGAGCCGTTCATCAACCACGGCGCGCCGGCGCCAGGACCGCAGGAGACAACGCTGGCCTACCTGCGTTACGATGTGGAACAGCCGCTGGAACCCGCGCAGATCTGGTGGTTCGACCTGGAGACGCGCCAGGGTTCTCGCGCCGTAGAGGGAGGCTACTTGCCGTCATGGATCCCGTAGCCCGCCTGGGCTGGCCGGCTCCGGATCTTGTCCTGTGGGACCTGGACGGCGGCGTCCATCGGTTGGCCGACGCCCGCGGCCGGATCCTGGTGCTTGTCTTCTGGTCGGCCGACTGCCCGCATGCAGAGCGCGCTGATCAGATCCTGGCCAGTCTGCGCCCGGGATGGGGAGGTCGCGTGCTCGTGTGGTGGCTGGCATCGAACCCCAACGAGGGGGACGAACGCCTGCGCGTGGCCGCGCGGCATGTGCAGGCCGAGCCAGTCCTGGTGGATGCCGATCAGTCGGTAGCGGACCTGTACGGTGCCATGACCACGCCGCATGTGTTCGTCGTGGACACGGAGGGAGTGCTGCGCTACGCCGGCGCGCCGGACGATGTGGCTTTCCGGCAGCCCGCTCCCACCCGGCACTACCTGGCGGATGCCGTGCGGGCGCTTCTCGAAGGCCGGGACCCCGACCCGGCGATGACGCCACCCTTTGGCTGTGCACTCGTCCGCGGTTCAGGGGCGGCCTGGCAGTCGATCACGCCGTGAAGTCACCCACCTCTGGCGACAGCGTTCGCAGCAGATCCTCACGCGCCAGGATGACGCCCGCATTGGGGATCCCCGCCCCAAGCGACAGGGTCGGGTGGGCCAGCAGGCTCTGGTCGGCCAACACCCGCAGCGGGCGTGGCAGCCCGTAGGGAGAGACCGCGCCCGGCGCGTAGCCGGTGACCTGCAGGACCTCGGCCGGCGTGGCGGTGGTCAGGCGTGAGACACGCAGGTGGCGGCGCAACTTGGGCCACGACACCTTGGCCGGGCCGGCCACCAGGACCATGACGAACGAACCGTCCTCGATACGGAAGACAAGGGAGCGTACGATCTGCCCGGGCTCCAGCCCGCGATCGCGGGCTGCCTGCTCGAGCGAGTGCACCGGTACGGCGTGCACATGGAGCTGGTGCGTGACCCCCAGGGCATCCAGGGCGCGCGTGACGGGGGTGGATTGCATGGCGAGATTGTAGTCCCCGGCGAAATGCCAGCATCCTACCTGACAGGTGGTAAGGCCACCTGTCAGGTAGGACGTGTTGTCTGTGGACGGCGGATGCGCTATCATCATCAACGGAAGTGCAGGGAATCGATCCATTCGGGACCCTACTGCCTTCCAGCAACAGGGAGGGATGATGACCGAGGCACCAACCCCGCCGCCCGGCCCGAAGCCGGAGCAGAAGTACTACGGTGAGAAGCAGAACGAGAAGGAGCAGGAGAAGAGCGAGGAGAAGCGCGGCGACGAGAAGTGGCGCCGCGACCCATTGGGGTCGATGATCTGGGCAGGGATCCTGATCTGGGCCGGCCTGGTGCTGCTGGCCGAGAACCTCGGGTGGTTGAGCGGCATTCGCCGAGGCCTGGCCGGGCTGCCCAACTTCAACGAGCAGAACCTCGAGGAATGGTCCTTCATCCTGATGGGTGTCGGCATCCTGCTGTGGATTGAGGCCATCATCCGCGTGGCGGTGCCGGCCTACCGCCGCCCGGTGACGGGTACTGTGATCTTCGGTGCCCTGCTCTTCGCCGGTGGCCTGGGCGGCGCGGTGAACTGGACGATACTGGGGCCGGCCATCCTGATCGCCATCGGCATCCTCCTGCTGCTGCAGAGTGTGCTGCGGCGCTCGTAGCCGACCCTGCCATACCATCACAAACACAACCGGGGCGCCTTGGCGCCCCGGTTGGTGTTTCGCCTGCGGGCTACAGGCGCCCCAGGTTGCCCGTCATGAACTCGTCCCAGGCGTACTGGAGCGGCGTCCACCACTGGTCTCGCCCGATGCAACGGAAGTAGGGCGGCCGCAGCGCCAGGATCCGGTCGCCGATGCGGTAGCGTGGCAGGATCGGCGTGGATACAACCAGGCTACCCATCTCGCCGGGCTTCATCTCGTGTAGCATCTTTGTGCCCCTGGGAGTCTCGACCTCGAACAGGAAGAGATCGTAGTTGGGGACCCAGGCGCGCTTGTCGTCGCGCTGCTGCCCGAACATGCCCTCGGTGGCGCCGTAGATCTCTCGGATCGTGATCGGGCCATACAGGGCGGTGAGCGCTGCCGCGTAGCGGGTGTTGATTCCCGGCACGCTGCCCAAGGTCATCAACAGCGGCTTCCACAGAGCCTTCGGGTACACCTGGTGGACGCGATGCACGTAGCGGCCGAATAACACGGCCGTGGGCGCCACGCCGCCGACCAGCGTGACCGTCTCGTCCTTGCACTTGGTGTAAGCCAGCTCAAAACGCGCGTCCCAGTCGCTCTTCGTTTTGCCCCCGCCCAGGGCGTCGATCTCGTCCTGGGTCGGCGCGGAGCGCAGTGGCGTCATGGCGGACACGTACTTGGTGTAGATGCCCGAGCTGTAGCCGTAGGTCACTTCCCGTTCGCCGACCTTCAGTGTCCCCACTACCGACGGGAAGTTCAGATTCAGGTTGACGCCGGCGAACAAGTCGAAGCGGCCGCTCTCGACGATGTAGATCATCATCGCCCGCCCGGCGCTGACGCGCTGGCGCATATCCGTCGGCGTCATGGGAATGAACTTGGACTCGCCTTTGGTCGTCCCGCGCGTGATTGCCCAGCCAATCGGGTCCTCCCACAGTAGCCGGTTGACCTCCCCTGCCATGACCCGCTGGATGAGAGGCCGGTAGTCGTCGTAGGTAGCGGCGGGGAACTGGTGCCGATACTCGGCCAGCGTGGTGATGCTGGCGGCATGGTGCTGGCGCCCGTGGTCGGTCTTGGCGTAGTCGGTGAGCAGGCGCTGCAGGACTTGCGCCTGTGCCTTGGCGGGGTCGTCGACGGAATCGCGCCACGGCTGCAGCATGGCATTGAGCATGGCGACGGGCGAATCGGCGGCCATGGGCTTGTCTCCTCGGCGAGGCGGGTGCCGAAGTGTATATCGGGTCCCGGTCCAGAGCACATGGGCGGGATGCCGGGTGCTATAATTCCTGTGCCGCTTGGATCGGGCGCCGACCGAGACGGCTGGACAGGTGGTCTGCGATTCCGCCCCTCCGGCCTGGAGGGACGATTTGTCTTCGGGCGCCCAGGGATTGGAGGAGGAAAGGGTGTCCGCCACGCCGCAGGCAGCCGCGTCCCCGAAGAAGATCACCCCGCTCACCTTCCGCGAGAAGAAGATCGCTGGTCAACCCATCAGTGTGCTGACGGCCTATGACCTGGCCACGGCGCTGGCCGTCGACCAGGCCGGGCTCGACGCCGTCCTGGTGGGCGACTCGCTGGGCATGGTCGTGCTGGGCTATGAAACGACGCTCCCGGTGACGATGGAGGAGATGCTGCACCACTGCCGGGCTGTGGCGCGTGGTTCGAGGCGGGCGCTGCGCATCGGCGACATGCCCTTCCTTTCGTATCAGGTGAGCGTCGAGGAAGCCGTGCGCAACGCCGGCCGCTTCCTTCAAGAAGGCGGGATGGAGGCCGTGAAGCTCGAGGGTGGACGCGAGCGGTTAACGGCCATCGCCGCCATCGTCGGAGCGGGCATCCCGGTGATGGGCCACCTGGGACTGACCCCTCAATCGGTCCATCAGCTAGGCGGGTTCAGGGCGCAAGCGAAGACCGCCGATTCCGCCCGGCGGTTGATGGAAGACGCGCGGGCACTGCAGGATGCCGGCTGCTTCTCCATCGTCCTCGAATCCGTCCCGGCACGCCTGGCCGAATTCGTTTCACGCCGGCTGGCCATCCCGACGATCGGCATCGGCGCCGGCGCGGGGTGCGACGGACAGGTGCTGGTTACGCACGATCTGCTTGGCCTGTTCGAGCGCTTCACACCGCGCTTCATCAAACGATACGCCAGCCTGTACGCCGAGATGGTCAAGGCCTTCGAAGCCTACCGGGCGGACGTCGAAGAGCATGCCTTCCCCTCGGCCGAACACAGCCTCGATCTGCCCGACGAGGAGTGGCAGGCATTCGTGGAAGCTCTCGAGGACGAAGGGCCAAGCCAGGGCGGATGATGGGCGAGCGGTTGCTGATCCTTGGCACCGGTGCGATGGCGTGCTGGTTTGCCGCGCGGCTGGCGCCGCACGCGGACATCGTCATGGCAGGCCGGTGGGCGGCTGGACTCGACGCGCTGCGGGGGCGGGGCGTGGTCCTTGAGCAGAATGGGTCGCGGGTTGTGCACCGCGTCGGCGTCGCAAACTACGCCGACGAACTGCCGCCTTTCGGAGTGGCCCTTGTCCTGGTCAAGGCCTACCAGACCGATGCGGCCGCTCAGCGCCTCGCCGCGTGGCTGGCTCCGGATGGCGTGGCCGTGACGCTGCAGAATGGTCTGGGGAACCTGGAGATCCTGACCGACGCCCTGGGCGAGGAGCGGGCGGCGCTCGGCATCACGACGGCCGGCGCGACGCTCGTGGAGCCGGGCATCGTGCGCTCCGGCGGGGATGGCCCGACGCGGTTGGCCCGTCATGTGCGCACGCCGGCGGTGGTCGAGTTGATGCGCACCGCGGACCTCGATGCCGACCTGTCCGACGACGCCGTCGGGCTGGCATGGGGAAAGCTGGTGCTCAGCGCCGCCGTCAATCCGATCACGGCGTTGCTTCGCATCCCGAATGGTGACCTTCTGCTGCCGCCGGCACGCGGTGCCTGGGAGGTCGCGGGCGAGGCGCTGGATGAGGGCGCCGCGGTCGCACGCATGGCCGGAATCCGGTTGCCGTTCGAAGATCCGCGCGCCGAGCTCGAGCGCGTGCTCGAACGAACGGCCGATAACCGTTCGTCGATGCTGCAGGATGTCGAGCGCGGCCGCCCGACGGAGGTGGAGGCGATCAACGGGGCGGTCGTGCGCCATGCGCAGGTACACGCCATTCAGGCGCCCGTCAATCGCCTGCTGCTCGGCCT
>Ga0315289_10004464_pt1 | contig 20871 bp, 11 predicted proteins | sample YL17G11_40_MG_FD_203452 | JGI IMG/M metagenome (GOLD analysis project Ga0315289, IMG submission 203452) | Sediment microbial communities from Yellowstone Lake, YNP, Wyoming, USA - YL17G11_40 | ecosystem: Environmental > Aquatic > Freshwater > Lake > Sediment | place: USA: Wyoming | collected... | reverse complement strand
ATTACAGGTTCCAGATCGCGACTTGTCCAAGTGGATTTCCTCAGATCCAATCGGATATGGCAAAACACTCAGCACCTTAAATACAGATAATTCAAGAAAAATTGTACCCCTTATAAAAATGCTCAAACATTGGCGTGATGTGCAAATGAAACGTCGCCGTCCAAAGAGTTATTGGCTTGAATGTATGGTGTTTAAGCATGCCAAAGCCGGGAAATTGGCGATAGAAGGCTCCTCTTTTGGCGAATTATTCCTTAGCCTTTTAACCGCCATCCAAGATGATTATCAGGATGCAGTGGAGAAACCAGAATCTGTTCCAATGATCAAAGACCCGATGTTCGGACATAATGTTGCTAAGTCATGGACCCGTGAAGAGTTCGAGACATTCATGCGCCGTGTTGATGAATCGAAAAAGATCGCGGAACGCGCTTTGGACACAGATGATGAAGGAAAAGCTATAGAACTGTGGCAGCGGTTGTTTAACGACGATGACGGCGTTATTTACTTTCCTGATATGGTTGACGAGACGTTAAGGGGAGCAATTGCTGGCAAAGACCTATTTGCTGCATCGTCGGGTTCAATTCTTGTTCAACCATCAACCACTGTAAAATCCTGGCCGATTCCTTCGCACCGCAATTTTGGAGAGGATCATGGCACCTCCTCGTAAAAAGCATTATCACTCAGTGGCTTTGCAACAAAGATTCACGCAAGAACGGTTCCCACAGTTCCAATACTCGCGTGAGAAAGCAACATGGACGGGTGGACTTAAGCCAAAAGCGAACTCTCCCACCTATATCGTTTGTATTACTTATCGGCTGTATGAAAGGCCGAAGGTAAGTGTAATACGTCCATCTCTCCACCCTGATGCGCCCCATACATACTCTGATAGAACATTGTGCTTGTATTATCCAGATGACAAATCTTGGGATTATCAGAAGTTTTTAGCTCAAACAATCTTACTCTGGACAATGGAGTGGCTATACTTTTACGAACTTTGGCTAGCTACCGGTAAATGGTACAGGCCAGAGGTTTTACATAGCGGGATGAAGCCCTCCGCTTAGTTGAGATTGAAAACTATACAGAGTTGAGTTTCTGAATATAACTATCGTAATCAATAGCCGGTACTGTTCCTACCTGTTGCAACCTACCAAGCAAACGGAACAGAAAATACGCTAAAGACAAATCAGTCTCGCTTATCTCAAAGTGAGCTTTGCCACCCGGATAAGTGATATCGAATGCACCCGCTGTTACAACACAACCAATATCAAGCCGCGCTGGTTCCTCAAGATCTTCCAGACTTTGAATAAAAGGGGTTCCAAGACCAGGCGTCCAATCGCTATCGTAAGCTAGAATTCCACCAATTATTGGAATTAGTGGCCGGGGTGGATATGAGCCACCAGCGTGGGTAATCTCTCTGCTCGTTCGTAACAACTTTCTAACTGAAGCTACTTTATTCCCCGCGTATATGATGTGATCGCGATCGATGTTTTGCTTCACTTCGAAAATCGCATAAACACTTTCAGCCGGAATCAACCTTTGGTTGTCTTTATTGTAGAGAAGGGGCGTATATTGCCAATCGTAGATCACAACATCGATCTGCTCGCTTTGCTCTCCGTTCGCATCAATGACGAACGCCTTAGATACGCGATAGCGTTGAGGCAAATGCCGTTCGAACAGCTTTATCCAACTGTCTTCAGTCGCATTGCCTTTCTCGCCCGGATGAGTAAGAACGGTTTTGTTGGTCCGCAAATCGGATGCAAGGTTTTCTTGAAGTGATGTAAACAAAGTTCGCAATCTGTTTTTCATAGATACTTTCTGTGGAATTGGAGGCTTAGAAATCGAAGTTATTTCACCTTCGACCTTATCTTTCCGAACTCTTTATTCGTCGGCATAACGAATAGACATTTCCCATTACTCCTCTTCTCCCACAATTCCCCAATCTGACGTTTTTCTTCGGTATTTTTATAAAGATGGCTGCCCTTGTATTCTACCACCAAGAATTACCTATTCGTCAGCCGGCATACAAAATCGAGGTAGAACCATCCGGTTGATGTTTGCAGCCAGAAGGAATATTTTGGCTGACCTTCGATATTGTGGACCCAATACTCGACTTCCGGTAATGTATCAATAAACTGCGCGCACTCGAATTCCTCCCAGGTGGCTTTCAGGTCACCGCATTGCTTGGATTGATCATGGCACTTCTCCTCCTGTAAAATAGTGCATTGTGCAATGCGCCACATCCTCCTACAAGGAATGCTGCGAACGAATGTGGCGAGTCTGGCTGACGGATAGGAGTATCTAGTTGTTGCCGGAGGACCAAAGATTGCTCAAGTATTCTGAGATTTCAAGAGATTTAGCGCCTTACTGGGCTTTAATGCAAGTCACTGCAATATGAATACACTTGGTTGGCATCGTTTACATCCCTACAAGCGAATGCTATACTATGACATAATATGTTACCTCTCCCAAGGGAAGAGGAAATTCTTGTCAATACCCATAGCTGACACCAAGTACGGATTTATTGACCAAAGCCTCGGCGCTCATCTGGCTCGTACCATCATGGTGGAGGAGCTGGGATATCTATTTCGCACTTGCGCACCAACAAGCGATACGAGTGATTACCGCAAGGCAATTGTTGAAGATAATGTACTGCTGAAAAAGACTGCTGGGACAAGGGTAGAGTCTTATCGGAGACTACGGCAACTATATGGGTTGACTCCGTCAGTTTTCGTGTATAAAACAATGAGGGAATTGTGGGATGCCACAGATCGCGGCCAGCCATTGATCGCGCTACTCTGCGCCTTAGCACGCGACCCGATCCTGCGCTGCGCGACTGATTTGATGATCGAAACGCCCGAAGGTAAGACCCTGACTGCTAAAACTTTCGAGGCGGTGATTGAAAAGCAATTCCCTGGGCGATTAAGCCCAAAAACGCAGGCAAGCACCGCCCAGAATGTGGCTTCCTCGTGGACACAATCCGGGCACCTGCAAGGAAAGGTAGAAAAGACCCGCCACCGAATCGAGACTGAGCCTGTCGTGGTTGCCTATGCCCTGCTGCTGGCCTATCTGACCGGGGTGCGCGGAGATGCATTGTTCGAATCGGATTGGCTCAAGATCCTCGATACCCCTACCCATACAGCACGCGCCTTTGCACAACAGGCTGCCCAGCAGGGCTGGTTGGAATATCGCCATTCCGGACAGGTGACCGACATCACTTTCCGTCACTTCCTGTCGGAGGAAAAACCATGAGCGAAGTGGAAGAACTGCTGAAAGCGTACGAAAGGTTCGTGAGCCTGCCATGGAAAGATGATCTCTCCGGTGCGGAGAAGGTCTGGTTCGTGGTCTATGATCCGCCGCAGGAACGGCGCATCCGCTTCCGGCTGCCGGAGTTCGAGACTGTGACGAAGAAAGCCGGGCACAAATGGACTGCGCTCGATCTGACGGATGCGTTCGCCGCTTGGATGGCCAGCCACCGCTACCGCGAGGCGTACTTCGAATCACCGGAAGACCTGGAGCCGGCGTTGGATGATTTTACGGATACGGTTGTCAAGAAGATTGTGGATTTACTCTCCAGCCCGGATGCGGACAAGAATACTGTGGTAGCCATTATGGGGCTGGCGTCCCTCTTCGGGCTGACGCGCGCCTCGGCTGTGCTTGAAAAGGTGACCTCTGCTATCCATGGCCGGCTGCTGGTGTTCTTCCCCGGCCGCCACGAAGGCTCGCTTTACCGTCTCCTGGATGCCAGGGACGGATGGAATTATCTTGCAATCCCGATCAAAGCTGAATAAAAGGGCAAGGTGGATATGAAAAATCGCAATCTTTTCATCAACGATCCCCTGTCATTCACCATCCCCAATGATGGCGTGACAACCATCTCCAATCCGAAGAATGAGAACGAATGGAACATCGCGCATTATGAACTCCGTTCGTTCGTCTGTGAGGGTGAATACCAGAAGGGACTGGAGCGGATCCTTTCAACTTTCCTTTCCAACCTCGACCAGCCCAAACAGCCGGCGGTGTGGGTCAGCGGCTTCTACGGGAGTGGCAAATCGCATCTCGTGCGCGTGCTGGAGTATCTCTGGCGGGATGTGGAATTCCCGGATGGTGCCCGGGCGCGCAGCCTGGTGACCCTGCCAACTGACATCCAGGATTTGCTGAAGGAGTTGACAACCGCTGGAAAACGTCAGGGCGGGCTGTGGTCGGCTGCCGGGACGTTGAGCGCTTCGGCTTCCGGGGGTGTGCGCTTGGCGCTGCTGGCAATTGCCTTCCGCAGTGCGGGGCTGCCGGAGGATTATGCCCAGGCGCGGTTTGTAATCTGGTTGCGGCAAAACGGGTATTACCAGACAGTCAAAGAATACATCGAGCAGCAGGGATTTACCCTCGCCGATGAACTCCAGAACATGTATGTCTCTCAGCACATCGCGGATGGATTGCTGACAGCTTATCCTGATTTTGCCAATAACGCCAAGGATGCGCGCAATCTAATCCGCACACAATTTACCAGGGTAGACGATATATCGGATGATGAGTTGATCGCTACCCTTGAATACGTTCTTGAACTCCAGCAAACTACACCGGGCCGCCTGCCCTTGACGCTGCTGGTTTTCGATGAGTTGCAGCAGTTCATTGGCGATGACCAGCAACGCGCTTTACAAGTACAACAAGCCGTGGAAGCCTGTTCATCGCGGTTGGGCAGCCGTCTGCTCTTCGTCGGTACAGGCCAAGCCAGTTTGCAGGATAATCCCCAACTCTCGCGGCTGAAAGACCGTTTCACCGTCAAGGTAATGCTCGAGGACTCGGATGTAGAGCGCGTGGTGCGCCAAGTCGTGCTGCGCAAGAACCAGACTGCCGGGCCGCAATTGAAAGCCACCCTGGAAATAGTGAGCGGTGAAATTGACCGCCACCTGGCCGGCTCGCGCATTGGGCCGACTGCGGAGGATAGGTCGGTACTATTGGCCGATTACCCATTGCTGCCCACCCGGCGCAGGTTCTGGGAACGAACGCTACGCGCCATTGACCCAGGCGGCACGCTCGGCCAGTTGCGCACCCAGTTGCGCGTGGTGCATGAGGCCAACCGGATGGTGGCGGAGAAATCGGTCGGGACAGTCGTACCGGCGGATGTCATCTACGACCAGCAATCGAGCAGCATGTTGCAGAGCGCGGTGCTTGGCCGTGAAATGGCAACCATGATCCAGCAGATGGACGACGGCAGCGAAGACGGCTGCTTGCTGTCACGCCTGTGCAAACTTACCTTCCTGATCGGCAAACTCCCTGCCGAGGGCCCAGCCGCCACGGGGCTGAAGGCCACCGCCGATACAATGGCCGATCTCCTTGTGGAAGACTTGCAGGCTGGCAGTGCATCCTTGCGCCAGAGAATCCCTGGGTTGTTACAAAGTCTGGTGGATAAAGGGATGCTGTTGCGCATCGAGGATGAATACCGTTTGCAGACACCCGAAAGCGCCGAATGGGAAGCAGACTACCGTAGGCGATTACAGTCAATCCGGGCTGACGAAACGCGCGTTGCCAGCGAACGCACTGAAATACTCAAAAAAGCGGTCACAACAACCCTAAAAGCAATCAGCCTGACCCATGGTATCAGTAAAACCCCGCGTAAATTCCGCCTGTATTTTGGATTGGACGAGCCGCGTACCGAGGATAGCGAGATCCCGGTCTGGGTGCAGGACGAGTGGTCAACCTCTGAGAATTCGGTGCGCAGCGCGGCCCAACAGGCAGGAGTGGAAAGCCCAATCGTATGTGTGTTCCTGCCCAAGCGGGAAGCCGACAGACTGAAGGAAGCGATTGTTTCCTATCACGCTGCAAAGGATACCCTGGACACCCGACCCAACCCCACGACGGCCGCCGGCTTCGAGGCGCGCCAGAGCATGGATTTCCGCAAGGTCACCGGCCAACAGCGTGTGGACCAACTTGTGGCCCTGACCCTGGAGAAGGCAAAGGTCTTCCAGGGCGGGGGAAATGAGATTATCGAAAGCGGCCTGGCCGCCGCGGTGAAAAGCGCGCTGGAGGCCTCGCTGGTGCGGATGTTCGGCAAGTTCGACTTGGCCGACCACGCCAACTGGGGCAAGGTGGTGGACAAGGCACGCGAAGGCGCAGCCGACGCCCTGCGTTATGTGGATTACCATGGCGATCCAGACAAACACCCGGTTTGTCGGGAAGTGCTGGGCTTTATTGGACCGAGGAAGAAGGGCAGCGAGATCCGAAAACGTTTCATGGGCTCCGGCTACGGCTGGCCGCAGGACGCGGTGGACGGGGCGATCTTTACCCTGCTGGCTGGCGACATCATATCCGCCATCCAGAACGGCACGCAGGTGGACCTCAAAGACCTGGATAAGCCACAGATCAACACCACCGAGTTCCGCGCCCAGGCGGTGACGATTACTGCCTTGCAGCGCATCCAATTGCGCGGATTGCTGACAGAGTTGCAGATCTCATACCGCAACGGCGAGGAAGGCGCAGCCATTCCAGCTTTGCTGGAACGCCTAACCAATCTGGCAACCGAAGCGGGCGGACAACCGCCCCTCCCGCAACACCCCTCGACCGTAAAACTAACCGAACTCAGCGGGTTAGTGGGCAACGAACAGTTCGCCGCGGTGGTGGAAGCACGCGAGGAGTTGAAAAGCCTGTCGAAAGCGTGGACCGTTGCCCGGTCCAAGAAGGACGAACGGCTGCCGCGCTGGCAGACACTCCAGCAGTTGCAGCGTCATGCCTCCGGACTGACCGTCGCCGAAGAAGTCGGGCCGGACATTCAGGCTATATATACCAATCGCACCCTGCTGGACGAACCCGACCCGCTCCAGCCGTTGCTCGACCGCCTGGTGGACGCGTTGCGCCAGGCAGTGCAGGAGGCGCACAAAGCCTACCAGGAAGCCTTCAAACAGGGCACGGCCGGACTGACGAAACTGCCGGCCTGGAAAGCCCTGACCGACGAGCAACGCCAGGGAGTGCTGTTCCAGGCGGGAGTGGCAACGCAGGCCCTGGCTCCGAAAGTGAGCACAGCGGAGGAATTGCTGAACAGTCTGAACGCGGCCCCTCTGGAGTCCTGGAAGAGCCGCACGGCAGCGCTGGCCTCCCAGTACGAACAGGCCCGCTTGCTGGCTGCACGCCTGTTGGAGCCGCAAGCGGTGCAGGTGCGCCTGCCCTCCGCGACCATCAAGACCGAAGATGAATTGGATGCTTATCTGAAGAAACTGCGCCTTGAAGTCCAAAAACAACTAGACGATGGCCATCCCGTGATCCTCTAGCCTGCCCATGACCCCACTGCTGCCCGAACTTCGTAAACTGTTGGAAAACGCCATCCCGACCGTGCGCGAGCGCGCCGAACGAGCCGCCGAGGCGTTGCTGAACACGTACGCCGTCAACCGCGCCGATCCGTTCCCCGCCATGACCGAGGCCCAGCGCCGGATGCGCAACGGACTGCGAGCCCGGGCGCGCCAGTTGGGGAATGGGGTGCTGGCTGAAGGGCTGGAACCGCTCAAGAGAGAGATCGCCTATGAGCAATGGCACCGCATGGTTTTTGCGCGTTTCCTGGCTGAGAACGGGCTGCTACGCCACCCCTCCGGCGTGGAGGTGACTCTGCAAGATTGCGCCGATCTGGCTGCCGAGGAAGGCGAAGCGGACGCCTGGGCCGCCGCGGCCAAGTACGCCAGCCTGATGCTGCCGGGCATCTTCCGCCCCGAGGACCCGGCTGCCCAACTGCGCCTGGCCCCCGAAGGCCGCAACGCGCTGGAAAGCATGTTGAACGGCTTCCCGGCAGCGGTCTTCACTGCCGACGATTCGCTCGGCTGGATGTACCAGTTCTGGCAGAAGAAGAAAAAGGACGAGGTGAATGCTAGCGAGCGCAAGATCGGCGGTTCTGATATTGCCCCGGTAACACAGCTCTTCACCGAAGATTACATGGTGCGCTTCCTGCTGGAAAACTCGCTCGGCGCGTGGTGGGCCGGGAAACATTTGGACAGCCCGCTGGTGAAAAAGTGGGAGTATCTGCGCACCCTCACCCCCGGCCCCTCTCCCGGAACGGGAGAGGGGCGTGTGCCTGCCGCGGGGACGTTCCCCGGCTGGCCGGAGCGGGCGGCGCAGGTAACCCTGATGGACCCGTGCTGCGGGTCGGGACATTTCCTGGTGGCCGGGTTCGACATGCTGGTCGAGATGCGCATGGAGGAGGAAGGCCTGGGCGAGGCCGAAGCGGCGGAAGCGGTGCTGCGCGATAACATCTTTGGCCTGGAACTCGACCCGCGCTGCACACAGATCGCGGCCTTTGCCTTGGCGCTGGCGGCCTGGAAGCGCGGCGGCTATCGCCCCCTGCCGGTGCCCAACGTGGCCTGCTCGGGCATCCCAGTGCAGGGACAACTGGAAACCTGGCTCAAACTGACCGGGAAGGACGCCCGCCTGCGGACCGCCCTGGAGCGCCTGTACCAGTTGTTCAGCGACGCTCCCGACCTCGGCAGCCTGATCAACCCGGCTGACTTGCCAGAAAATGAAATGTTTATGGCCGGTTACGAAGAAGTGGCTCCTGTGCTGGAGCGGGCACTAGAGAAAGAACACTCTACCGACGACCCTGCTGCCGAAATCTTTGGTATTGCAGCAGAAGGGGTGACAAAAGCAGCGCGGATATTAGCTGGTAAATACACCATCGTTATCACGAATGTTCCATACCTGATGAGGGGTAAGCAAGAGGAGACCTTAAGAGACTTTTGTAATACTCATCACCAGTTGACGAAGACGGATTTATCAACGGTTTTTGTTGACAGATGCTTCGAGTTTTCTAAGGATAATTGTACAATAGCACTTGTTACTCCGCAAAGTTGGCTTTATCAGCATACCTATTCGAAAATGCGAGAGCAAATCCTAAAGAATAAAGAATTCTCTTTTATCGCTCGGTTAGGCCCCGCTGCCTTTGAAACAATTGGCGGTGAGATCGTAAATGTAATACTGGTTATTGGAAATAACAATAAACCATCACTGAGTCATCACTTTGCAGGAATGGATTTGAATGACTTCCGTACCCCCGCAGAGAAGGCTTCAGGGCTTCGAGAGATCAAACCAACGAAAGTGTCGCAAAGTTCTCAAGCAAATAACCCAGATGCAAGGATAACTTTAATCGAGGGTAATCAAAGTGAGTTACTCGAACGCTTTGCCGATTCGCTCCAAGGAGTATCACCAGCAGATTATTATCATTACGGAAGGTGTTTTTGGGAATTATCAAAATTCAACAGGGCATGGAAATTTTGGCAAAGCACAGTAAGAGCTACTACTCCTTATGGAGGCCGGGAGCATATACTTTGGCTGAATGAGGATTTTTATAGAGCCAAAGAAGCTGGAAGAGCTTTCATTCGTGGTGAAAAGGCCTGGGGAAAAATGGGAGTTGTCGTCAGTTTAATGGGTAATTTACCTGTTACATTGTATACAGGAGAGCCTACCGACACAAATATGGCTATTCTGCTGCCCAAACAGGAAGAATATCTTGCGCCGATTTGGGCATATTGCAATTCTCCCGAGTTTCCAAAGGATGTTCGTAAAGTAGACAGAGCATTAAAAGTCACAAATGGTTCGCTTGGGAAAATTCCTTTCAATCATAAATACTGGCAAGCAGCCGCCGGGCCGTTGCCCGAGCCGCACTCGGATGATCCCACCCAGTGGCTGTTCAATGGCAACCCTTATGGTTCCACGGCTCCCTTGCAGGTGGCAGTGGCGCGCCTGCTGGGCTACCGCTGGCCGCAACAGGAAAAGGATGAAGGCGGAATTCAGAAGGATGAATTAAGTGCATTGGAAGACGAAGATGGGATTGTGTGTTTGCCGTCCGTGGCCGGGGAAGCGCCGCTGGTGGAGCGCTTGCGAGGCTTGCTGGTGCAGGCCTACGGCGTTGCCTGGGTGCCAGAGCGTACTGAGGCCGAACTGCTGGCAGCCGCCGGTGTGCCGGGCAAGAGTCTCGACGAGTGGCTGCGGGACGATTTCTTCGCCCAGCATTGCCGGCTGTTCCACAACCGTCCGTTCGTATGGCACATCTGGGATGGCCGCAAGGACGGCTTCTCGGCGCTGGTCAATTGCCACAAGCTGGACGCGGTCCGCCACGACAAACTGATCTATACCTACCTGGGCGATTGGATCCGCTTCCAGACCGCCCGTCGCAACCACGGCGAGCCAGGGGCGGATGGGCGTCTCGTCGCTGCGCTGGAGTTGGAGAAGAAACTCAAAGCCATCAAGGAAGGCGAGCCGCCGTACGACATCTACGTCCGCTGGAAGCCGCTCAGTCAACAACCCCTGGGCTGGCAGCCCGACCTGAACGACGGTGTGCGGCTGAACATCCGTCCGTTCGTCACTGCGGGCGTGCTGCGCAGTAAATTCACCATCAACTGGAACAAAGACCGCGGCAAGAACCCGGATGGGTCCGACCGCGAGAATGATTTGCATTACACACTCGCGGAGAAGCGGTCCGCGCGAGAGGCGAGTTAACGTGTTGGCGGATACTTTTCACGAAATGTTGGTCAAGGCTCTGGAGGCAGCGGGTGATTACAACACTGCCGATCAGGTTGCTCCGGTTGAGATTCTTTGGACGGATAAAGACCAGCAATGGGAGGAATTAATCCCAATCCTGGCAGAAAGACTGCCGATTTTCTCTCTGGGCGAATACAACCTTGAATCACGTTCCGGCCCAGCATACTGGCTGCGCTGTGTCATTGCCGGAGCCTTCCCCGAAATTTTCACCCCTGGTGAGAAAATCCCTATTCTTTACCTGCCAGGTGTCAGCCGGCAGGAGATCCGTGCTGTCGAAGAGTGCCCACGTCCGCTACAGCCGCTGGCTGAACTCCAGTATCGCGGCCTCCTGTGGAGCCAGAAGAACGGCAAAGATTGGACGGTATTAGCCTTCCTGCAATCCCGTGAAGGCGGATTGGGGATCGAGGTCAGCGCCGACCAGGCCACGCGCGAAGCCTTGCTGCGCGCCCTCCCTAAACTGGCCTTCGAGCCGGTTGAACGCTTGCGGCAGAACGCGCCCCTGAAAGCCGCCTTCTTCGATGCCCTCCTGAACCCGGACGAGGCGCGCAGCCTGCTGACCTGGCTCAACAATCCCCTTGGATGCAAACAATTTTTGAGCGAACAAGAATGGCAGGCCTTTTGCAGCATCTGCCAGCAAAAATACAAATTCCATCCTGATAAGGATGGACAGCTCAACGCTGCCTCCCTGCTCGGCGAGCGGAACGAGGCCTGGGCGGCCATCTGGGAACGCTACAAGGAAGCGCCTGGGGCATACCCTGCCTTGCCGCCATTGCTCCGCCAGGTGCGGCCTCAGCAAATTGAACTCTTCGGATGGTCCGAAACCTGGCCACAGGATAACGAAGCCGCTGAGGAAGAACTGCGCGACGGGTTAGCGGGTCTCTCCGATGCGCTGGAAGATGAAGCCCGGAATAGAATTCGCGAACTGGAAAACCAGCACGGTGAACGGCGCTCCTGGGTCTGGGCGAGGCTGGGCAAGTCTCCGCTGGCGATGGCATTGGAGCATTTATCGGACCTGGCTAGTCTGACATCTAAACCCCTGACAGGAGCCAAAGCGGAACAAATCGCCGATGCCTACCTAGATTGGGGCTGGCAGGTTGACCTGGCAGCCATCCGTGCGCTGGCAACTGTCACCACCGCCGGCTACCTGGAAAACGAGAAGGCCGTCAAGACAGCAATCAAAGCGCTCTACCAGGGCTGGCTGGAAAAAGCCGCGAACAGTTTTCAGTCCGCGGTTGGAACTTCGGGGTATCCCTATCAGCCTCTCACGCGGCCACAACCCGGCTGTTGCATCCTTTTCAGCGATGCCCTGCGCATGGATATGGCCCGCCTGCTGGCAGACGATTTGCAGGAAACCGGGCATCGCACAACAGTTGGATATCATCTTTCGGCTCTTCCACCGGTCACTTCCACATCCAAGCCGGCCTTGGTTGCCCCGCAGAGCAAAATCACCGGCGATGGATCGTCGAACTTGAATCCTGTCCTAGCCGAAAGGGTAACTCCACTTACTGCTGATCTCTATCGCAAGCTCTTGGCAGATGATGGTTACCATATTCTCGCCGGTGATGAACTCGGGGATCCCTCAGGCATGGCCTGGACGGAGATCGGCGAGATAGATGCTTACGGTCACCAGCACGGGACGCGCGTCGCGGTACATGCGCAAGATGAACTCAAGGTAGTCAAGAATCGCATCCTAGCTCTGCTTCATCACGGCTGGAAGCAGGTGATGGTTGTCACCGACCATGGCTGGCTGCTGTTGCCGGGCGGATTGCCCAAGGCATATCTCCCCGAACACCTGACGCAGGTCCGCAAAGGGCGCTGCGCCCGTCTCAAGCCGGAAGCGTCTACTGACCAGCAAACCTTGCCCTGGTTCTGGGATGATACTGTTTCTTGCGCCTTTGCGCCCGGGATCGGTTGCTACGAAGCCGGGAAAGAATACGAGCATGGTGGCTTAAGCCCGCAGGAATGCGTCACGCCGGTTGTCACGTTTCAACTCGGCGACTCCCGGCCCGCGGTCAGGATCGCGGATGTAAGGTGGCGAGGTTTCCGCTGCATTGTCGAAGTGGATGGCGCTTCTCCCGACCTGCGCGTGGATTTGCGTCAGAGAGCCGGCGATGCAACCAGCTCGCTTCTCCCGGCGACGAAATCCCTGGAGGATATGGTAGCCTCCTTGCTGGTGGAAGATGACGACAAAGTCGGCAGTTCCGCTTATATCGTCATCCTGGATCAGGACGGCCGGTTACTGGCGCAGGCATCAACGATTGTTGGAGGTTGATATGGCCCTGGATCACCTTGACCAACTGGCAGCACAGGCATTCGATGGGTTTATCGTCCGCAAGGATCTGGCCTTGCGCTTCCGCGGTCAATACCCTGTCCCCACCTATGTTGGGGAATTCCTGATTGGCAGATATTGCGCCACTACAGATGAGAAGGAAATTGCTGAGGGTTTGGAAACCGTCGAACGGCAGATGCGCGAACGCACCGTCAGGCCGGGAGAAGAAGAGCTGTTCAAGTCGCGGGCACGCGAGCGCGGCTCGGTCAAGATCATTGACATCATCACGGCCCGCCTGGACGCCTCAACCGATTCTTATCTCGCCACGCTGCCCAGCCTGCGGCTGAACGACGTGCGCGTTGACGCCGAGACCGTGTCCGCCCACGAGCGGATGCTGACCGGTGGTTTCTATGCGGAGATCACGCTCGAGTATGACGCTGCAATCGCACAGGAAAAATTCGGTAAGCCCTTTGGCATTACTCAAATCCGTCCGATCCAACTTTCTAAGAAAGGCGCCCTTGAAACAATGGCCAAGGGACGCATGGCCTTTACAATTCAAGAATGGCGGCATTTCCTGTTGCGCAGCATTGGCTTTGAACCGGAAAAGTTGACGCCCAGAGCACAAGATATTATATTCCTGCGGATGGTGCCCTTTGTCGAACGGAACTACAACATGGTTGAGCTGGGGCCGCGCGGCACCGGCAAATCGCACTTGTATCAACAGGTCTCTCCATACTCGCATCTCGTCTCTGGCGGCAAAGCCACGGTTGCCCGCATGTTTGTCAATAATGCCACCGGTCAGCGTGGTCTGGTCTGCCAGTATGACGTTGTCTGCTTTGACGAAATTTCCGGCATCACCTTTGACCAGAAAGACGGCGTCAATATCATGAAAGGTTATATGGAATCGGGGGAATTCAGCCGCGGCCGCGAAAGCATCAGAGCCTTTGGGAGCCTGGTGCTTCTGGGTAATTTTGAAGTGGACGTTGAGCACCAGCAACGTATTGGTCACTTGTTTGGCCCGATGCCAACGGAAATGCGAAACGATACGGCCTTCATGGACCGCATTCACTCGTTTGTGCCGGGTTGGGACGTTCCCAAAATGGAAAAGTCCCTCTTTTCGGACCATTTCGGTCTGGTCAGCGATTTCCTGGCCGAATGCTTCGCCAATCTGCGCGTGGAAAACCGCTTGGCTTCCCTGCAGAACCGGGTCAGCTACGGAAGCGCCTTAGGCGGTAGGGATACGAACGCGGTCAACCACACGGTCAATGGCTTGTTAAAACTGCTCTACCCGGCGCATGACATGCCCATTCCAGATGAAGATATCGAATGGGCACTCCGTTTGGCAATGGAATGCCGTCGGCGAGTCAAAGAACAGCAGAAACGCATCGGCAGTGCCGAGTTCCGGAATACCCACTTCAGTTATTCTCTTCTGGAATCCGGCACTGAGAGATTCGTCTCTACCCCGGAACTACACAGCGAAAAAACAATCGGCACAGACCCATTACCGGCTGGCCAGGTCTGGACGATCAGCCCCGGCAACCAGAATGAAAACGCGGGCCTCTACCGCATCGAGGTCAAAGTCGGATCCGGCAGCGGCTTCCGAATAGTTAACGCTTCTCCCCCTGGTCCCTTCCGCGAGAGTGTCCGCTGCGGTGAACAAAACCTGATTGCTCAGGCTCAATCCTTGGTTGGTGATCGAGATCCCCGCCAGCATGAATTCAACATTCAGTTGCTGGCATTTGACACCGCCCGTTCCGGCTCATCCGTTGGGCTGGCAGTACTGCTTGCCATGTCCAGCGCCTTGCTCAATAAAAGCTTGAAAGGCGGTTTGATTGTTGTGGGTAATTTGAACTTAGGAGGAGGAATCGACCCCGTGCATAATGCGGTCAATATCGCAGAATTAGCAATTGAAAAGGGGGCAACCACATTGCTGATCCCTGTTTCTGCGCGCCGGCAACTAAATGAACTTACCGACGAGATGGCGACCAAGTTGAGCATTTTATTCTATATTGATGCTCGTGAAGCATTAATAAAAGCATTATCAGAGTGAAGAGTAATCCCTATGTGACGTGGGAAGTGGACAGATAGTTGGCAGATATGGGTTATAAGGAATTAATCTCTAAACCCAATTTGCAGCTTGCTTGGCGCAGGATTACTGCTACAAGGGATGCACGGTATAAAAAATATTTTCGACATCTCTATGAAGCCTATGAGTTGAGTTACCAAAAAAATATAGCTGATTTGCATAAAAGATTACATGAGGGAGTGTATCAACCGACAGAGCCGGTCAGAATTTATTACCCAAAACCATCTGGTCTACAACGTCCCATTACTTTACTTTGTATCGAAGATCAAATTCTGTTACAAGCAATCGCCAACCTATTTTCTAAGAAACTTTTCCTTCGTAGGAAGCCGCTACAAGGAGTATCTGTCTTCAGCAATTGGGTGAATGACAAGAAAGACTCTATCTTCTTTATTCAGCATTGGAAGAACGGTTATTATCAACTTCGCAAGAACATAATTCAGAGTTTTTCTTCAGGTAAGCGTTGGGTGGCGAAAGTAGATTTGTCGGCTTTCTATGAAACAATACCACATGACTTGCTTCTAAAAACGGCATTTCCTCAAGGGGGTGGGGGGGAACTAAAAGAGCATATTTTGAAATGGCTCGAGATTTGGAGTTCAGATCGTCCAACTTCACGTCATCAGCATGGCATTCCGCAAGGTCCAGTCGCATCCGATTTTCTAGCTGAATGCATATTGCTTCCAATCGATAAACAAATGATACAAAAACATACATATTTTCGGTATGTTGATGATATTTGGTTGCTTGGAAAAACCGAATTAGAGGTCCGTCATGCACTTGTGCAATTGGATGTACTTTGCCGTGAACGCGGTCTAATCCCTAATACTGACAAGTTGAAAGTAAGAAAGGTAAACACACCTGAAGAATTGGTTGCGGATATCGCCAATATTGCACACTATTCAGAATGGACATCCTATAGACCGAAAAAATTCCTCCGAGTGGCTGAAAAGACGTTGGACAATGCAATAGCAAGAACCCAATATGGTCTGGAAGTCACCGACCGGACCAAATTACGTTATATCTACTTTAGGTCGCCAGCTTCGGATAAGCTTTTCAATGCGATGCTCGAACTCTGGGAGCGCTATCCAGAACATGTAGATGCTTTTAGTGTTTTTCTAGAAAACTACGAACGTGCCGAACCAGTTATCCGTCTCTGCCGCAAGACTTTACTTCAGGATTACCCATACGATTACGTTCGCGGTGAAGCATGGGCATTGTTAGCCAGAATGCTTACGCCACGTGAAATTAGTGGAGATCTAATTGAGATGGCCATTGCTGCTGCAAAAGACAAGAAGCATATTGCCACTCGAATGGGCGCGTATGCATTCTTGTGCCAATGCGAAGTTTATAAGATGGGTTGTTATTCAAAATGGATGATGTGGGAAGTGTCTCCAATTGTTCAATCTTTGTTAGCCTCAAGTATTGATGTGACTAATGGTCTTGGTTACGACACCATCAAGCAAATCCTGGGGCGATCAATTCCTGATCCTGCTCTCGCTCTGGTACGTAGCTTAGCACAATCTAATGTTGACCTGAGCTTGATCGGTAAAAATCCGAATGAACTCACACCTGTCGCACAATATGTGTTTCAATTTGCGGGAATTATTTCTGGTATTAAGAGTATTCAGCATGATTCGATGGGGAAGATACTGGCAAATCGGTTTAAAATTCAGAGGTGGAGTAAATGGAAGAAGTTATTTGGCCAAGATTATCAATACGCTCTGAGCTTACTATTGCAGGCTGATCGTTATTACAGGCATTATCCAACAACATGGTTATCTTGGCAAGCGTCCTTTAATGACGCACTCTTTCGAGCTTTTCAGAGATTTCTGGCTGCCCGAGGTGCTCCTGGAGCAATCTTGTTAGCGGATCCGTATACCGGTGAGTTATACAACATTGGGAACCTTTTCGACAATGGAAGATTCAAGTCGATTTATCCAAAATTGTCAGCGCACTTGAAGGCAATGAATGATCGGAGAAATCAATCACCTCAGGAGCATCCCTATCAAAAAAAGACAGGCTTTAAAGCCGTGCCACTCCGTAAAAGGGAACAACAGAGCCTAACAGTCCGAATGCAAAACGGATACAATGAAATAATCCGTGCAACTTCGAGTCTGGGTATTTAGAGGCAATCTTACCAATATCTTATTCACATCCCTTCCACCAGCTCTGAATATCGCTTCACGCTGTACACCCCCAATCGGCCAAGTTCTGTGCACAAACGACGAGATGCCGCTGACGAGCAACAAGCCCTCGAAAACGAAGGCTTTAATTAACATCTACCGTTCGCAAACTCCAGATTAGCAATATTCTGCCATGCGCTTAAAACAAAAAAGCCCCGGATACACACCGGAGCTTTTTCGTAGCGATTGTTTTTTCAAGCAGTTTCCCCCCGTCGCGCTGTGGCTAGATTTCCTTGCCTTCGTTCACCTCAAGCGCACGCAACGCCGGCGCTTTGGCGAAGTAACGCGGGTTGTCCACGATCTTACCGGTCGAGACAGCAATGAATTTGTCCGTCGCGGCCTCGTAACGGGCGACGTGGGCAGAGCCGGATGCTTCCCAAACGAAGAACTCGTCGTCAACGCGGTCGAGCAACGGGATGTGCGTTCGGGCGTCGTAGTAGTTGAGCATGATCATTCTGGCCTCCTGTTTGGAAAAATCCAGAGGCCCCGGCGAGTGTAGCAGCCAATGGCTACCATTGCGGGGCCTCTGTTGATTTAGAGCAGCGACAATTGCGCTGATTCTGCCGGCTGCTGTACTGATCGCTGCCGGCGCGCCGTTGAAACGCCGCGCTCGCGCGCCCACGCCTGCCAGTCCACATAAGCCGGGGCTGGCATGGGCTGGAAAATATCCGGCGCGGGGATTGGCTCCGCCGGCAATATTTCCGTCAAATCAATGCCGGCCAAAGTACTCAGAAGGGGTATGGTTGCCGCAACCGACGTGCGCTGCCGAAGGTCCTTACCACTCACGATCTTCTCGGTGAGGGCGCGCAGCAAATTCAGGTTGGCATCCGCGCCGGCCTCGCCCAAAGCGGACGGCATAAAATCGCCGTAAACGCTCTTTGCCCAGGCGATTTTTGCGGCGATAACATCCCAGGCATCCAGTTCCAGGCCGCTATGTCCGAAGGAGAACACGCGCACCGGCCTGGTCTGGCCGAGCCGCCAGACGCGGCAGATAGCCTGCGCCAGGCTGATGACCGCATAGATCGCTTCGTAGGCGATCACGGTCTGGAACATGACCAAATCCAGCCCCGTCTCGACCGCTTTCGGGTGGGTGATCAGCGCGTCCATCTCGTGGGCATGTTTCTCGATCCATTCCTCGCGCTCGCTGGCAGGGACCTTCCCCGTGTCCAGGTACACAGCGCGCAGGCCGGCTTTTTTGAGCAAGGCGGCAAGGCGGGCCGGCAGCGGGCGGGTGGTGGTTTGTTCCAACAGGATCACTGCTTTTCGACCCTCCTTTCTCTCCTCGAGGAGGAGTTTGAGTAAACGTTCTTCTTTGGGCAAAATAGAGCTGTCGGGTACGATGGGCAGGCGCAGGACAATCTTTTCTTCTTCTGCATAACCGTCCTCGTCCCGGTGTACGAAGCGGTACAGGTGCGCGTCCTCCTCCGGCTGTACGGCGGCGATGTTGTAATAGCCCAACGCAGCGCGCAGCCAGGCAGACAGCGCGCCCTTGCCCTGTTCGTGATAAAGGCGTCCGCCGTAGCTGTGGGTAAAGATGTGGTCAACGCCCAGGTCAGGGGGAGCGATTTCGACGCGCTCCTCTTTGTATCCGGGCAGGGCGGCGGCCACATCGCGCAACGCGCCAAAGGCCGTGCGTCCGAGCAGGAAGCGGTAGATGGCCGGCGAGACGCCGGCGCGCTCGCGAAACTCGGAGCGGGTTACGCGGCGTCCGTAGGAGCGCTTCTCGTCCACAATCTCCACGCTCTCGGCGTAACCGTACTGCTCTACAAATTCCTTTTCGCCGAGACCCATCCGCCGCAGTTCAGGTGAGGTCCAGCGCAGCAAGCGGTACAAATCGCTGGCCTTGCCTCCGAATAGCGTGCCGGTGAGCAGCACGGCCCACTTCGCCACACGGAAGAGGCGGCTGAAAGCCGTGCCTTGCAAAGATGCGTTTCGGTACTCGTGGACCTCGTCCGCGATCAGGAACAGGTTGCGGACGCGGCCCGACTTCGCCGCCCGATAGATCGCCTCGGACAGCGGCCAGCGGCGCGGCTTCGCCTCGGATGTTGCATACGGGACGCCGCAAGCCGGGCATTTCTTGCCCATCAGACGGCGCGGCGGTTCCTGGCCGGGGAGAGCCTGGATCCATTCTCCGAAACGGATTATTTCCTCCGCGCCCCAGCCTTCCTCGGCCTTTGTCACGGCCGGCGCGCCGCACGGGCAAGCCCAGACCTTTCTCTTGCCGATGGCAGGATAAACTTTCGGCACGACGCCAACGCGGTGCAGCGGGCCCAACTTCATCGCTTCGCGGGACAGGATCAGGATGACATCCTGCCCTCTAGCGGAGGCGTCAATTGCCGCGTGTACCTGCGCCTGGCGCGCCGCGCCGTCCCCTTCGGGAGTGACGATTTTTGCGTCGGGGGCCAACCGTTTGGCCTCCCGTCCCCACTTGCGGACGAGATGCGGCGGGCAGAGGACGACTGTCAGGCCGAGACCTATGCCACCAAGATGTTTTGTGCGGGCGGCGATGAGCGACCGGATGGTAAGCGCAATTGGGGTTTTTCCATAGCCCATTTCCATTACGCCGAAGACGGCCTTTTGACCGCCCTGCCGAGTAGGTGCTGCCGAAGGCCTACCGGTGCACCGAGTAGGCGCTGCGCGCAGCGCACGCGCCATGCCAACTGCCCGCACTGCCTGCGGCGGCAGCAGTCCTTGGCGCCCGTTGAGTACGGGCAGGCGGGCGTTGATCTGTTCCAAAACCGCCTGCTCCCATGCAGCAACCTCGGGCATGCCGTCCGGGCGTTCTTCCACATGCGATTTGAGCGAGATCGCCTGGTCTATGTCACCGGCTAAGTCGGTGATCTGCTCGAACGGAATTTCGTTTAAGTCACCGTTCACTCCCGAACTGCGGGGGCTTAGAATATACGCGGTCATCTTGGGGAAGGACAGCACGGATTTACGTACTTTGCCGTCTTCGTCCTCTTCCTCCCGCTTCGTCTCCACGCGCTGGATGGCGACCCGCAAATAACGACCGTCAGGCAGCGCAATCGTGCCGCTGTGCCCGGCCAAGTACGCGGCGCGGTGTCCCGCCCGCAGCGGGTGGATGACCGCTTGCTCCGCCTCGCCTGAGACGGGATAGAGGTCGGGCATGGGGGTCGTGAGCAGCGCCGTTTGCAGGTCTTCCGGGGTGACATACGTGACCCGGAACGTCACCGGCTTGCCGCCGTCCGCCGGTAGGCTTTGCGCAGCACCTACTCGGTCGGCAGCGGAGACGACGACGGGCTGAACCGCGCCCAGTTCGGGCAACGGCTGGGATTCTTTCGCCGGTTTTCCCACCAACACAACCTGGTTGAGACTATTCGGGTCTTCCGATGGGTACAGCGCCAGCCAGCGCATCTTGAGTTTTTCTTCCGCCCATTCCAGCAGGCGGGCGGGGATGACCAGCACGGCCACGCCGTCTTCGGCCAAGTAGGGCAGGGCGCGGCGGATGATGGTCTTTTCCAGGCTGTCTTCGCCGCCGGCGTTGTCGTAGGGTGGGTTCAGAAAAATCAGGCTCATGGATTTATGGGTTGTGGCCGTGCGGCGGAAGTCGGCGCGGATGACGTGATCCAGGATGGCGGCAGCCTTTGCCGCGCGCCCTTCTTCGATTTCCACGCCGTAGCTTTCAACCGCCTGAGCGCCCTGCTGGAACAGGGCGCGGGCAAGGTAGGCCAGGGCCTCGCCTTCGCCGGCGCACGGGTCAAACAGGCGAATTACAGCACTGGCCTCCGGTTTACCCCCGCAATTCGAGGGTGAAAGCAGACCTGCCAGGCGCTCAAGGGCTGCCTGGCAGGTCGGGGTGAAACCGTAGT
>Ga0315289_10004463_pt1 | contig 20881 bp, 18 predicted proteins | sample YL17G11_40_MG_FD_203452 | JGI IMG/M metagenome (GOLD analysis project Ga0315289, IMG submission 203452) | Sediment microbial communities from Yellowstone Lake, YNP, Wyoming, USA - YL17G11_40 | ecosystem: Environmental > Aquatic > Freshwater > Lake > Sediment | place: USA: Wyoming | collected... | reverse complement strand
GGACGCCTATGAGCTGGCTTCTGCGCGTGAAAGACAAGTTCCAGGCCGCCCACTTCCTGAAGGGCTACAAGGGGAAGTGCGAAAAGGTCCACGGACACACCTTCCAGGTCGAGGTTCAGATCGAGGTTCGGGAGCTCGACGCCACGGGCATCGGGATCGACTTCACCGAGATCAAGGCCGGCCTATCCGCGATCCTGCCCGATCACACGCTCCTCAACGACGTCCTCCCCTTCAATCCCTCGGCCGAGAACCTGGCCCGCCACTTCTACCGCGAGCTCAAGACGCGCTATCCGGTCACCGCCGTCACGGTCTGGGAATCGGACGAGGCGTCGGCCTCCTACCGTGAAGATCGTTGAGGTTTTCGCCTCGGTCCAGGGCGAAGGGCTTCGCCAGGGCGAGCCGACGCTTTTCGTCAGGCTGGCCGGCTGCAACCTCCGTTGCTCTTTCTGCGACACCAAGCGGGCCCGGCACGGGGGCCGGGTCGAAACGCCCGCCCGCGTCATTCGCCTCCTCAAGGCCCTCCGGAGCGGCTTCCCCGCCGCATGGGTCTGCCTGACCGGCGGCGAACCTCTCCTCCAGGACCTGAGCGGCCTCGTGCCGGGGCTTCACGCTTGCGGATTCAAGGTTCAAGTCGAAACGAACGGGACTCTCTTCCAGCCCGTTTCCTTCGACTGGATCACGCTTTCGCCCAAGCCTCCGGTCTATTCCTATCAACCCCGCTGGCGCCGGCCGGCCAAGGAAGTCAAGCTCGTCGTCAGCCGGGACCTGACATGGGCCGTCGTGGAAAGATTGCGAGGGGAATTCCCGCCCGGAACGCCCATCCTGTTGCAGCCGCAGTCGAACCGGAAGGACAGCCGCGACAGGGCCCTCCGACTGCTCCGGCGCTCGATGAAAGCGGGCCTCCCCAACCTCCGCCTGACCCTCCAGCTCCACAAAATCTATAAGATAAGGTGAGGGCTTGGCGCTAAGATTCCCTATCGCTATCAGGTAACAGAAAAAGGGGGATTTTTAAGCGAAGTTTTCGCGACCGTCCCTCACCTGAACAGTCGGTAGCCGGAGCGGGTCAGGTAGACGCCGGCCAGGATGACGGCGGCCCCGACGCCCTGAACGGGCGTGATCCTTTCGGACAGGAACAGCGCCGCGAACAGCACCGCGAAAACCGGGTTGAGCGTCGTGTAGATCGCGGTCTTGGCGTTTCCGACCCGCTTGAGCGAGGAGTACCAAACGATGGTGCCGGCGAAGATGGCGAGCGCCGCCGAGTAGAGAAGCCCACCCCACGCCGCCCATGAGACGTTTGTATATCGTTGGGCGGCCATGTCCCGGGCGGCCAGGGGAAGATAGAGAAGAGTTCCCGGAACGGCCGTCAAGGCGGCCAACCGCAGCGGAGCGATCCGTTCGAGAAGCCCCTTGGACAGGACGGTGTACAGAGCCCAACACATGTTCGCCGCCATAAGGAGCAGGTCGCCCCGGAGCGCCGCGGCCGAAAGCCGGAACGACAAGGCCGGCCCGGCGATGACCGCGTAGAAGCCGGCGATGGAGACGGCGATTCCCAGCCAGGCGGCCCAGTGGATCCGTTCGGTGCCCAGGATCGTGCTGAGGACGGCGATGAAGACCGGGGACATGGCCAGGATCAAGGAGGTCGTCGAAGCCCCGGTATGCTCGATCCCCTGGATGAACAGCCACTGATAGAGCGTCACGCCCAGGACGGCGAGCCCGATGATTTTCCAGGCGTCTCGTCCCAAGGCGGGGGCTTTGCGGCGGCTCGCCAGCAGCACGAACCCGTAGAGGACGGCCGAGACGGTCAGCCGCACTCCGTTGAAGGCGTGAGGGCGGAGCTCCCTGAGCGAGATCTTGATCAGGGAGAGGTTGATGCCCCAGACGAGGGTCGTCAGGATCATGAACAGATCGGTCGGCCCGAACCGGCCGTTGGCCGCGCGGCCCGGACCGGGTCCGTTGGAAGAAGCGTCCGGCCGGGTCAACCGGAGAAATCCTTGGAGCGCGGATAGGCCGCGACCACGGTCGACCGGATCCCGCCCCGGGGTTTGAAGGCGCCCGTCACGCGGGCCCGAACGGGCCGGCAGGCCTTGACGACATCCTCGAGGATGCGATTGACGACGTTCTCGTAGAAGATCCCGAGGTTCCGGTAGGCCAGAATGTAGTCCTTGAGGGACTTGAGCTCGATGACGCGCGTCCGCGGGATATAGCGAATCGTGATCGTCCCGAAATCGGGGAGTCCCGTCTTGGGGCAGACCGAGGTGAACTCGGGGATCTCGATCAGGATCTCGTAGCCGGAATACTGGTTGGGGAAGGTCTCGAGCGACGGAAGCCTGGCGGCGAGCCCGGCCTTGGCCTCTTTCTCGGTATAGCGGGACATGGCGCTTACTCCTTGAAACAGGGCTATCTTACCGAAAACCCGGCCCGGACACAAACATTCGAATTCGGGGGACACATCACTTAATTCACCCCCCCCGCCTCTGACAGGAGGCGAATTAAGTGATGTGTCCCCCGAATTCCGTTGTATAATATTGGACGTCAAGCGAGGATGCCATGACCGAATGTCTCCAGGCCATAAATCGGGGCCGCTGCAATTGCAGCTACGAGCCCTGCTCCCGCAAGGGGAACTGCTGTGAATGTCTGCACTATCACCGCCGGAACGACGAACTCCCGGCCTGCTTCTTCCCGGACGCCGTGGAAAAAACCTATGACCGGTCCGTCCGCCGGTTCGTCCAGACCGTCCAAGGACGGACATGATCGCGCCCCGCGCCCTGCCGGATAGTCCCAGGTTCGTCTACGGCCCCGTTCCGTCCCGGCGGCTCGGCTATTCGCTCGGGATCGACCTGCTCCCCCACAAAAACTGTTCCTTCGACTGCGTCTACTGCCAGGTCGGCCGCACGACTCAAAAGACCGTCCGGCGCCGGGATTTCTTCCCGGTCGCCGATATCCTGGCTCAGGTCCGGGAGGCCCTCAGGGCCGGAAAGACGATCGACTGCGTCACCCTGTCCGGGACGGGCGAGCCGACGCTCTACCGGTCGCTGGGGACCCTCATCCGGGAAATCAAGAAAGCCTCCGGCCTCCCGGTCGCGGTCCTGACCAACGGTTCCCTCCTCTACCGGAAAGCCGTCCGCAGCGGCCTGGCCGAAGCCGACATCGTCATCCCGACCCTCGACGCCGCGGATCAAGCCGTGCTGGCCCGGGTCAATCGGCCTCACGCTTCCCTCCATTTCGACCGGATCCTGCGCGGCCTGCATGCGTTCAGGAGGGAATTCCCGGGCCGGATCTGGCTCGAGGTCATGCTCATTAAAGGGATGAACGACCATCCCGCCCACCTGCGCCGCCTCAGGCCGCTTATCGAGGCCCTGAGCCCGGACCGGGTCCAGATCAACACGGTTGTCCGCCCACCCGCCGAAAAATACGCCCGCCCCCTCAGCCGGACCGCGATCGAGCGCGCCAGGGCCCTTCTCGGCGGCGACAGCGAAATCATCGCCGACTTTAAAAAGCTGGGGCGGTCGCACGCCTCCGCCCTTCGCGGCGAGGACGTCCTGGCCGTTCTCAAGAGGCGGCCGGTCACGCCCAAAGATCTGGCCCTTGCCCTGGGCCGCCCGGCCCATGAGGTCCAAGCCCATCTCGCGGCCCTTGTCCGAAAAGGCCGGGCCCGGCCGGTCTCCCACAAAGGCCGCCGATACTTCGAAGCCCGGTAGAATCCGCCGGCCCGGGGAGGACCTCCGGCAGGCCGCGAATGATCTTTTTTTTCTTGCCGAGATATGATATAAGAAGTCTTCCAGACAGAGGTCGGTCTTCTTTGTAGAAAAGACGGCGAACCGGTCGCGGCTCTTCGGGAGCCGGCGAGGGGGATATTTACAAACTTTTTTCAAATCCCTGCAAGGAGTCCGCCATGTTTCTTAACACCCATTTTCCCAAAGCAAAATTCTATTGGTACGAAGGCAAGCTTTACGACTGGTCTCAAGCCGTCCTCCATCCCATGATCCACGGCCTCCACTACGGGACCTCGGTTTTCGAAGGCATCCGAGCCTACGGCACGGCCCGGGGGCCGGCCATCTTCCGTCTGCCCGAGCATAACGACCGCCTCTTCCACTCGGCCTCGGTCATCAAGATGACCGTCCCCTACACGAAGGAGGCCGTCGTCGCCGCCATCAAGCAGACCATGCTCGAGAACGGGCTCGAGGCCGCCTACATCCGGCCCCTCCTTTTTTATTCCTACGGCAACCTCGGCCTCGTCCCCAAGGCCTCGCCGGTCGAGCTCACCGTCGGCTGCTGGGAATGGGACGCCTACCTGGGCGAAAAGTCCCTGCAGGGCATCTGCGTCTACATCCTGCCCTGGCGGCGCGTCCACCACAGCCAGCTCCAGATGACGGCCAAGCTCGGCGGCGTCTATGTCCAGTCCACGATCTGCGGCCTGGAGGCAAGGGCCCAGGGCTGCGACGAAGCCGTCTTCCTCAACCTGGAGGGCCGGATTGCCGAGGGGCCCGGCCAGAATATCCTCATCGTCACGGACGGCGTCCTCAAGACAAACGACAAATCCGAATCCGTCCTGGAGGGAATCACCCGAACGAGCATCCTCGAGATCGCCCGCGACCTCGGCCATAAAACCAAGGTCGGGCCTATCAGCAAAGAGGAGTTCTTCACGGCCGACGAGGCGTTCTTCACGGGCACGGCGGTCGAGGTCATCCCGATCGTCCGCGCCAGGGACGCCTCGGACCCGAACCAAACCGTCAAGGACGCCGTCATCGGCGACGGCCGCCCGGGCCCGGTGACCCTCGAAATGACCAAGGCCTACAAGGACATCGTGGGCGGACGGAACAAAGCCTACGAGAGATGGCTCACCTATATCCGTGATTAGGGCCGTCCTCGACGAAGACCTGATCTGCCGGACCTTCCCGCTCAACGTCAAGCCCGCCGACGTCCGGATCGCGCCGGCCGAGGAGTTCTTCAAAAAGCCGGGGCTCCCGGCGAAGTCAACCCCTCGACTCCCCGGCATGAATGCCGGGGCTTGTTCGGGGTTAACCCTGAGCCTCGATTCTCGTCCCCGCCTTGAAAGGCGGGGCTTAGCGTCGGCGAACGGGTAAACAAGGGGGGGCTCGCACCATGCCCGCTCGACTCATCGAGGGCCTTCTCTTCCACGTGGTCCTCGCCCTAGCTTGAGGAAATTTACTGTCTATGCTTTTATTTAGGAGGTGGCTATGAAACCGGAAAATAAAGCGACCCTTTTGATCGTGTGCTTGGCCTTGATTTCGTTCGCCGCCGCATCCTCCGGCCAGGACCTCCTCGAGAAGCTGGGGCACCGTCAGGACTTCGTCTCGAAGCGCGTCTCGTCCTACGACCGAACGGGCGGGAATAAAGACTCCTTGACCATCGAGCCGGGCACGACGGCGATTCTGGCCGATATTAAAGGCCCCGGGGCGATCCACCACATCTGGGTCACGATCGCCGCCGAGCCGTTCTACGGAAGAAAGATCGTCCTCCGCATGTTCTGGGACGGGGAGGCGGCCCCGTCCGTCGAGGCGCCGATCGGGGATTTTTTCGGGGTGGGGCACGGCCTCAACCGGAATCTGTCTTCGCTCCCCGTCGCCTGCTCATCGGAGGGAAGAGCCAGGAATTGTTACTGGTCCATGCCCTTCCGGAGCGGCGCGAAAATCACGGTTACGAACGAGGGCTCCCAGGCCGTCCCGGCGTTCTATTACTACGTTGACTACCAGGAGCTCCCCTCGCTGCCCGCCGACACGCCGACCTTCCACGCCCAATACCGGCAGGAAACGCCGTGCGCGAGCGGCGGGAACTATCTTCTCCTCGACGCCGTCGGCCGCGGCCATTACGTCGGCTGCAACCTGAGCGTCCTCCAGCGCGCCATGGGTTGGTGGGGCGAGGGCGACGACATGATCTTCGTCGACGGCGAGGGCAAGCCCTCCCTCCACGGCACGGGCTCCGAGGATTATTTCTCGGACGCTTGGGGGATGAGGGAGGACGAAAACCTCTTCTACGGCTGCCCGCTCCAGGAGGAGGATTTCCAGGCCGGGTCCAAGGCCACGGTTTATCGCTTCCACATCCCCGACCCGATACCGTTCCGGAAGTCGATCCGGGTCACGATCGAACACGGACATGCCAACGACCGTTCGGACAATTTCTCATCGGTCGCCTATTGGTACCAAGCCGAGCCCCACAAGGCTTTTCCGGCGATGGCCCCGGTCCGCGAGCGGCTGCCCTTCGCCCTCGAGCCGCCGGAAAATTTCATGGCGCCCAAGTGGAGCGAGGTCAAGGAAGGGGCGCGAGAAAAGGGCGGGGCCACCTTCGAGGACCCGGAAGCCGGGATTCGCCTCGAGGCGGAAAAGCTCACACTGGGGTTGTCGTCATTTTACGGCCCCGACGGATCGCGCTTCCCGTTCCTCGCGACGGAAAACGCCGTTTCCGGCTCGGAAGCCCGGCTCTCCTTCCCGGTCGGAACGGCCGAGCGCTACGATTTCGACCTTTACTTTCTGACCGGCCCGGCGATGGGGGACGTTCGCGCCGCGGAAATCGTCCCGGGCGCGGCCAGGGCGCCCCTCCCTGACGCGGTTTTCGCGGGGTACGCTCCGGAAAAGACTCTCGCCAAGCTGAGCCTCAAAGATATTCTCCTCCGGGAGGGGACGAACACGGTCGTCCTCAAGGTCATGGGCAAAGCGGAAAAATCCGCCGGCATGGATATGGCGTTCGTCGGGTTCGGCCTGACGCCCTCGGCGCGCCGCTTCGTCGCGGACTGGAACCTCATCGGCCCGTTCGACGCTCCCGACATGGATTCGCTGACCGTAGCCTATCCTCCGGAGAGAGAGACCGATCTCTCGGCCCGATACAAAGGAAAGGGAAATGTCGAAGTCCGCTGGAGGCCGATCAAAGCCGACCCGTCCGGATATATCCGGTTGACCGAACTCGTCAAGCCCAACGAATATGCCGTTGCCTACGGGCTGGCTTACGTTCAATCGCCCGATGACCGGGACGCCTCGCTGCTCCTGGGGAGCGACGACGGTGTCCGCGTCTGGATCAACGACGCCCTCGTCCATTCCAATCCCGCCTACCGAGGCGCATATCCCGACCAGGATACGGTCAAGGTCCGGCTCCGCAAGGGTTGGAACAAGGTCCTGATCAAAGTCCTCCAGGGCGCCGGCGGCTGGGGGTACTACCTCCGCTTCGCCGACCCGGCCCGAGAACTCGGCTATGCCTTGCTGCCGTCGAAATAATGGAGGCCGGACCGGAGCAAACGGAGTCGTCAACCCTTCGACTCCCCGGCATGAATGCCGGCACTCATAAGCCGTTTCCGGCTTATGAGTGTTGAAAGGTGGGGCTTAGCGTCGGCGAACGGGTCAAAGGATCTGAACGGAGCCGGGGCGAACCGGCTTGAATGAATAACCCTCGATGGGCTCCGACGACACGATCGACAGACGGCCGCATACGGCATAGTGAAGTTGATAGTATTCGGGCGCATGATCAAAAGACGTATAGAAATAAATACGCCGCCCGTCGCAAAGGCCGAGATTCAGGGCGTACACGCGCCGCGCATTGCGGTAGAGACAGGCCGCCAGCCGAACCATGGCCTCGTCCGGAGGAGACCCGCGCAAGAAGATTTTTAAAAGCGACCAGATTTTCTGCGCTCCGATTTCCCCCTCCGTCCTTCGGGGCAGACGGACTCCCTCCAGCAGGCCGTTGAAGACAAAAACGAAGCCGTGCTCTCCGTACGGCTGATTGAAACCGATAGTCCCCCTGTCGCGAACAAACGATGAGCTCCGCGCGTGCAGGACGAGGGCCCTGGTTCGCGGAATCCGGGCCGCGGCCGCGGGATCCTCCCAGACCGGCTTGAGGGATTTGTGGTGGCTCCAATCCCCGGCGTCCGACAGCCGGCTCATTCCCCAGCCGTCGCCCTGCCGGTCGCCGTCGGGGGATCGGCTCATCCTGGCCATTCCGGCGAATCCCTTGAGGAGCGGGCCGACGTCGATTTTCTCCTTCGCCTTCATTAATAGAAATCGGCACACGGCGTCCCTCCGTTATCCGGCCAAGACGCCGGCCAGCGTATCGGCGGCCGCAACGAGTTGTTGCTTATCGACGATGTAGGGGGGCAAGAACCTGACGACGTCGTCGCCCGCCGGGATGGCCAGGATCCTGTTCCTTTGCAGGTCCCGCAGGATCCTGTCCCGCTCGCCCTCGACCTCGACCCCGATCATCAAGCCCCTGCCTCTGATATCCTTGATCGCCGGGGAGGAGACGGTTTTCAGGAAGCCGATCCACCAGGAGCCAAGGTCCTCGATCCGGGCCAACAATTCGTCGGTCAGGACGTCCAGGACGGCCAAGACGCCGGCGCAGGCCAGAGGATTCCCGCCGAAAGTGGAAGTCTGGGCTCCTTTCGAGATCGCCCGCGCCACCTCGGCCGACACCGCCGCGACTCCGACCGGGATCCCGCCGGCGAGCCCTTTCCCGAGACAAAGAATATCCGCGCGGACACCCTCGCGGCCGGAGGCCAGGAACCGACCCGTCCGTCCGCAACCCGTTTGAATCTCATCCAGGATGAGGAGAACGCCTTTATTCGCGCAGATCTCCCGGACGGCCCGGAGATAGCCGTCCCGGGGAAACAGGACCCCCGCTTCCCCCTGGGCCGGCTCGACGATGAACGCGGCCGTGTTCCGGTCGATCCGCACCTCCAGTTGGGCCGGATCGTCGAAGTCGACGTGGACGAATTCCCACAGCAGCGGCTCGAAATGCGCCCGGTACTTCGCCCCGTGCGTAGCCGAAAGCGCCCCCAAGGTTTTGCCGTGATAGCCGTTTCGGCAGGCGACGAATTTTTTCTTGCCGGTAGCCAGGACCGCGAACTTCAGCGCCGCTTCAATCGCCTCGGCTCCCGAGTTCGCCCAATATAAGGCCGCATAGTCTCCGCCCAGCCGCCTGAGCAGGGCTCGCGAGGCCCGGACCCGGACATCGTTTGAGAAGCTGCAATGAAGCGTCGGCAGCGCTTCGATCTGAGCGGCCAGCGCCCTGTCCAAGGCCGGATGCCGGTAGCCCAGGATGTTGACGCCGTAGTTCGTCATCAAGTCCAGGTACGATTCTCCCGCCGCGCTGAAAAGATACGCCCCTTCCCCCCGGACCAAAGCAAGGTTGCGATCGGGATAGGATGCGACCAGGCATTTCCTGTGCAGGGCGCTAATATCCATCGTTCCCCGCCTCGGCCCCAATCAAAGAAACGGCGGCCGCCGTCCGGAAAACTCCCGATGCGGGCCTGCGGCGGTCGCCCCGGACTATGACGGTGCCGCGCGATTCCAGGGCGTCCAGGATGGGATGTTCGCGTCTCCCGTCCGCGAGGATGACGCGGGCCGCCCCGTTCTCGAACAGGTTTCTCAGGGCCCTCAGCTTCCGTCTCATCCGTCCCGACACGGCCTGTTCCCAAGATGCCAAATCCTCGGGACGAAGCGAGGCCACGACCGACGCCTCGTCCCCCGCGTCGCGCAGCAGCCCCGGCGCTTCGATCAGCATGATAACGGCGTCCGCCTCCAGGTCGCGCTGCAAAACGGCGACGACATCGTCGTTCTCCGAGTTGATGGCCTCTCCCCATTCGTCGACGAGGGGGACGGTCAGGACCGGCACATAGCCGTTGGCCATCAACAGCCGGAGAAGCCCGGCGTCGGCCCGGACCGGCTTTCCGGATCGATCGCGCAGAATCTTGATCCGGCCGTCCTCCCGGACTCTGATCCCCGCGTTCCGCCGTCCCTGGATGACGCGCCCGTCCAGCCCGGTCAGGCCGAGGGCGTTGATGCCGCAGGATTGGCAGAGCTCCACGATCCGCTTGTTGGCGAGGCCGGCATAGGCCATCATCAACAGGTCGACGGCCTCATCGTCCGAAAACACGCTGGACTGCCCGGACAGCGAGGTCACGGTCCGCACCGGGACCCCCAGGCGTTTCGCGAGATCGTCGCGCCGGGCGTTGGCGCCGTGGACGATCAGGTAGGGCTCGTCGATCCGCGCCAGATCCTCGACCGCGCCGCACAGGTTGATGCCCGCCCCTCCGCCGATTTTAACGATGATCATTTCAGCCCTTTCAGACCGGGTGCAGTCCCGGGAATTCCAGCCCGGCCCTCTCGTCGAACCCGTGCATGATGTTAAAAGCCTGGACCGCCTGGCCGGCCGCGCCCTTCATCAGGTTGTCGATGGCCGCCATGACCACGATCCGGCGTCCGGCCTCGTCGGCCTCGAACCCGATGTCGCAAAAATTCGTCCCCATCACGATTTTGGGCTCCGGGTAGCGGTAGGGCCCCGAACGCTCCTTGACGATCCTGATGAAAGGCTCCCGGCCGTACTCGGCCCGGTAGGCGTTCCAAATCTCCTTCTCGGAAACGGCCCGGTCGGGAAAGACGTGCGCCGTGGCCAGGATGCCCCGGACCAGGTCCACAGCGGTCGCCGACAAATAAAGCGGCAGCCGCCCCTCCAACCGCAGCTCCTGGACGATCTCGGCGGCGTGCCGGTGCCCGGTCGGCCGGTAGGAGCGAACGCAGCGGCTTCGTTCCGGGTGGTGGGAGGATTCGGTCGGCCGGCGTCCGCTCTCGCTCGACCCCGCTTTGACCTCGACCACGATGCCCAGGCCTCCGGCCAGGCCGTGCTTGACGAGCGGGTGAAGGGCGAGGATAACGACCGTCGCGTTGCATCCTCCGCTCGAAACGAGCCGGGCCGTCCGCAATTCGTCCCGGTGGAGCTCCGGAAGCCCGTAGACGAACTCGGCCAGCCGGCCCGGGCAGGGATGCTTGGTCCGGTACCAGCGCTCGTAGTCCTCGGGGTTATTGAGCCTGAAATCGGCGCTGAGGTCGATCACCCGCTCGGACAGCCCCGTCAAGGCCTGGACGCGCCCCATCGTTTCGCCGTGCGGGAGGCAGAGGAATAGCGCGTCGCAGGGAGCGAGGTCCGAGAGCGAGCAGAAGGTCAACCCGGTCGACTTGCGCAGGTTGGGATGGGTCCGGACGACCGGCTGTCCGGCCTCCGACTCGGAGGTGACTTGAGCGACTTCAACCTCGGGATGAAACAGGAGCAGCCGCAGCAGCTCTCCCCCCGTGTAGCCCGAACCCCCGGCGATCGCGGCCCGGACTTTAGGCATGCCCGGCCTCGGCCCGCCGCAGGACATAATCCACGATCTTGCGGGGAATGTCGACGCCGGTCGGGGCGATGCTGTTCTTGAATTCCATGGTATGGTTCACCTCGTTGACGAGCAGGCCCCGGTCCGTCTCGAAGACGTCCAAAGCCAGGACGCCGCCGCCGACCGCCCGGGCCGCGCGCAGCGAGATGTCCGCCAGCTCGTCCGTGATCGGACAACGGCCGGCCCGGCCGCCCCGGGCCGTGTTCGTGATCCAATGGGCCGACGTCCGGTAGATGGCCGCGATGCATTCGTCCCCGGCCACGAACACCCGGATATCCCGCCCGTTCTTCTCCAGGTACTTCTGGATGTAAAAAATGGAGTGGTGGAAGCTGCCCAGCACGGCCTTGTGCTCGAGGATCGCCTCCGCGGCGTCGCGATCGTTGACCTTGGCCAGGAGCCGCCCCCAGGAACCGACGCAGGGCTTGAGGACGACCGGGTAGCCGATCGCCTCGATCGCCTCCAGGGCGGATTCCGGGGTGAAGGCCGCCGCGATCTCGGGCTGGGGGACACCCCGGTCCTTCAGGGCGACCGAGGTCAGAAGCTTGTCCCCGCAAACGCCCGCCACCGAAGCGCTGTTGACGCAGGCGACGCCGGCGCTCTCCAGCAGCCGGAGGGCGTACAGGGCGCGGGCGTAATTCACGCTCCTCTCCAATACGACGTCGAGCGTCGGGCCGGGCCGATCCAGACGGAAGCTCAGCTCGCGGTCGTCAATCATGACGACCTCGACGCCCCGCCGCGACCGCAGTTCGTCCAGGAGCAGCTTCTCCTCGACGCGAATGATGGAATGCAGAAAACCGACCCTCAACAAGGCCCTCCCGGCGCCGCGGCCTCCCGGACGGCAACGCCCTCCCGCTCCTTGAAGTAGCGCACGATCAGACGGAGCTCTTCGAGCCCGACCGTGCGTCCCGTCTCTCCCACTTCCTTGATCTTATAGAGGAGCCGGCGGGCCAGCTCTTCGTCGACATCGTCTTCCCCGATCATCTCCAGGGAATGCCTCAAGGCGGAAATCCCCGCCATATGATCCAGGGCGATCTCGGACACCCGGCCCACGATGGCCGGGTCGAGGCTCTGGTAATGGAGCGGATTCCGGAGCGCGGCCTGGGTGTGAACTCCGGCGCAATGGGTGAAGGCGTTCAGGCCGCAGATGGGGGCGTTGACGGGAATCGGCAGCCCGGAGTACTGGCTGACCAGCCGGTAGAGCTCCGGGATTTTCGTCAGGTTCCATCGCTCGCCCTCCCCGAAATCGTGGGCGAGAACGGCCATGAGGGCGGCCAGGTCCGCGATGCCCGCTCGCTCTCCCAACCCCAGCACCGAGACGTCGATTATACCGGCGCCGGCCTGATACCCTTCGAGAGCGTTGGCCAGGGCCAGCCCCCTGTCGTTGTGGCAATGGACCGCGATCCGGGGCGAGAGGTTCCGGCGGTCCAATTCGTCCCTAAGCCGCGAGACGTACTCGAACATGCTGTTGCGGGAGCGGGGGATCAGGCATCCGGTCGTGTCGGCGACGCTGATGATATCGGCCCCGGCCCGCACCGCCTCCGAGGCGGCCGAGACCACGTTGGCGAACGAGGAGCGGACCGTGTCCTCGGGCGTGTAGCGGATGACGAGGTCTTCCTTCCGCTCCCGGGCGTAGTGGATGACCCGGCTTATCTGGCCGACCGCGCCCTCGAGGGTCTGGCTGCGGTCTCGGAGCCGCTCGTCCGCGACGCAATAGAAGACGCCCAGGAAACCGACGCCGCATTCGAGGGCCTTGTCGACATCCTGGGTCAGGGAACGGGCGTGCGCCCCGACCCGGGCCCTGAAGCCCTTGTCGGCCAGGCGGCGGACCGCCAGGCCGATGCGCTCGGTCACGATCGGGTGCCCCGCCTCGATGACGTCGACGCCGATCTCGTCGAGAAGCGAGGCGACCGCCAGCTTTATATGCTCGTCGAAATAGACGCCCGGCGTCTGCTCGCCCTCGCGCAGGGTGCTGTCGAGAACGGCGATCCGTTCTTTCATCGTCCTACTCCCCCCAGTCCTCTTCGACCCGGGGCGCCTCGGCGACGACCAGCGGGTCGAGACTCTTGATTTCGAGATCGCTGCCGCAATCCGGACAGCTGATGACCTCCGACGCCTGAGCGTCGGAAGCGAGCACGATCGAAACATCGCAGATCGGGCATTGCGCCTGGCCGGCCATGGCGGACACCTCCTTGACGACGGTCTTGGACTAGCGGGGGTCCCCGTCCCGAACGTCCGAGGCGGTTGGAACGGGAGCCCCACTGGTCATCGGGGGCCAGGATATCCGGGCCGGACGGCAAATGTAAAATTTTTCAAAATAATTGACAATATCAATATTTTTTGTTAATTTTTTAACATGATCACGGTATCCGAAACCATCCGCGAGATCGTCAGCGAAACCCCGTTTCTGGAAGAAGGACTGGCCCGCGGGATCATCAACTTGTCGGCCCTGGCCCGCGAGCTTCAGCCGTCGCTCAAGGCCCGGCTCCTGAAACCGGTCAGCGAGAGCGCCATCCTGATGGCCTTCAAGAGATACTCCGCCAGGCTCGACAAGCGCGCCACGCTATCGGGAAGGATCATGAGGCCTCTCAGCGACCTGGCCATCCGCTCCAACCTGACCGAGTTCTGCTACGCCCACACGCCCTCCCTCCTCCAGAAACTTCCCTCCCTCCTCCAGGCCATCAACCGGAGAAGCGACCGGTTCCTGACCTACACCCAGGGGATTTTCGAAGTCAACCTGATCGTCAACGCCCAGCTCGAGCGCGCCGTCGAAAGCTGTTTCAAGCGCGAACGGCTCATCTCCAAGCTCACCAACCTGTCCGCCGTCACCCTCCAGCTTCCCAAGACGGTTGTCCAGACGCCGGGCGTCCATTACCACATCTTGAAGAAATTGGCCTGGGCCAACATCAACGTCATCGAGGAGGTCTCCACCTTCTCCGAATTCACCATCATTTTCGAGAAGAGCCAGGTCGACCGCGCCTTCTCGATCCTGAACGCCATGACAGTGCCCGACCAATCGGGGAAAAAGAGGCCTTAGGGCAGTTGTTGTCGGAAGCTATTTTAAAAGGTCGGCCGCCGCGGACCGGACGATATCCCAGGCGTCCCGGACGTCGGCCTCGGTCGTCGTCCGTTGACCGACGGCCAGCCGGAGCGTATATTTTCCGCCGAGAGTCGTATGAGTCATGAACAGCCGGCCGGCCGCGTTAATCCTTTCCAGGAGGGTTTTATTGAGGCCGTTGAGCTCGTCCTCGCCCCTTCCGTCGTTGAGGCGGAAGCAGACCAGTCCGAAGGGCGCCGGGGCCATGAGCTCGAACGGAGGCGTCGTCTCGACCCATCCCTTGAACAGCCGGGCCAAGCGCTGATGCTCCCGGACCATGGCTTGGAGCCCCTCGACGCCGTAGGAGCGGATGACGAACCAGAGCTTGAGGGCCCGGAAGCGCCGGCCGAACTGGATGCCCCAATCCCGGAAGTTCTTGACGTAAGGGTCGACGTCCGTCTTGACGTACTCGGGCCGGATCTCGAAGGTCCGGATCAGCGCGCCCGGGTCCTTGACGAAATAGGCCGAACAGTCGAGATTCGTCAGCATCCACTTGTGGGGATTAAAAACAAAGGAGTCCATCCGCTCGGCACCGTCCAGCATCCAACGATTCTCGGGGCAGACGGCCGCCGTCCCGGCATAGGCCGCGTCGACGTGGAGCCAGAGGCCGTGGCGGGAGGCGATGTCTCCGATCGGCCGGAGCGGATCGACCGCCGTCGATGACGTCGTCCCGAGAGTCGCGATCACGCAGGCCGGCTGGAATCCACGCTCCTTGTCCTCGAGGATGGCCGCTTCGAGCTTTTCCGGGATCATGGCGAAGTCCGCATCCGTTTCGATGCGCCGGAGGTATTCCCGCCCGAAGCCCGCGATCTTAGCGCCCTTCTCGATGCTCGAGTGGGTCTCGCTCGAAATATAGACGGTCAGCGGCCGGCGGAGGCCGTAGTCGTTCGATTCGTAGTCGGTCGCCCGCTCCCGGGCGGAAAGGAGGGCGCAGAGGGTCGCTGTCGAGGCCGTGTCCTGGATGACGCCGCTCATCCCGGCCGGCAACCCGAGCATCTGTCTCAGCCACTCCATGACCAGGTCCTCGAGCTCGGTCGCGGCGGGCGAGGTCTGCCAACTCATGCATTGGGCGCCCAGGCCGGCCGTCAGGATCTCGGCCAACACCGACTCGGGGCTGTTGTTGGCCGGAAAATAGGCGAACCAGCCGGGATGCTGCCAATGCGTGATCCCGGGCAGGATGATCTCCCGAAAGTCCCGGAACAGGGCATCCATGGACTCGGGCTTGAGGGGAGGAGTAGGAGGCAGGGCGGACCGAATCTCCCCCGGCTTGGAATCCGGGACAACCCGCAGCCCGCGGACGTTGTCCAGATAATCGGCGACCCAATCCACGAATGCGTGGCCGTAGCGCCTAAATTCCGCTTTTTCCATGGTATCCTCCACGATTGAATTCCGGGTCATTCCGTCTCAATTCACGCCTTATTTTAGGGTATGGGGGGCCTTGGGGTCAAAAAACGGGGTCAAAGGTCCCGGATTTCGGCCCCTTCGAGCTCAAAACGGGCATCCAGAGGGTAAGAACCTGCCCGAAGCCGTCCGTTAAGGCTTCCAGGAAAGATTTTTTCGATTTTCGAAAAAAAAGCTTTGCTTTGGAATCATTTTATGGTATAATAATAATGCTAGTAAGAGCGGGGAGACAAAGCTTTCCAAGAAACGGGTCCATTATTTTCCCGTTCTCCTGCAACTTTTCCGACAGCCCCGGCGTATTTACTAATGAAATGAGAAACAAAGGCCAAACCTCCTTTTTCCCCCTCCTCTTTGCCGGGAGTTTCTCAATACATTCCGCTTTTCAACTCATCCATTCCCTCGCATAGGCTGCCTCGCCTTTCCTCGGAAAGACGGGCAGCCTATTTCTCTATGACCCAGAATTCTGACCGTCGAACAGTTTTCAACTTTTGTAGGATTGCCGCTATTCACATGAGGCGAGTAGGCCGTCCTCAGGCCCCCGTAGCGGAGGGGGGCCCCGCTTCGGGGGGAACCGACGGGACTGGTTCCAGGGGTTCGGGGGCAGAGGACGGCTTGTTCGCCGTAATCCGGATAACAGATGCTTCGGTAGATCATTCCGAAAACTGATCGATGGTCAGCCCCGAATCTGCTTGACTTCGGCTCCAGTCGTGCTATCTTAAGGGCGGGTTTAACGGCGAGGGAAGTCCGTGAGATGCGGACACAGCCCCCGCTACTGTAACCGGGGACGAATCCCAGACGACGCCACTCGCCTCGGAGCGAGGAAGGCCTGGGAGGAGGGCGATCCGGGAGTCAGGAGACCTCCCTTAAACCGCGCGCGCCCGTCTTCGGGAGGAAGACAGGGACGTATTTTTTTTGAGCGGGGGCCGAGGAGACACTCAGATGTTCCAATCCATCGGATTCTGCCTGCTCATCCTGCTTCACAACGCCCTGCCCGCCGGAACCGGCGATCAGGCCGAAAAGACCGTCATTCCCGCCCAGCGGCACGAAATCGTCGTCCAGGCCGGCCGGATCGAGACGCCGCTCAAAGAGCTGGGCGGGGCGGTCACCGTCATCAGCGCCGACGACATGGCCCGGATGAAGAAGACGACCGTCCTCGAAGTCCTGGAAGAAGTCCTGGGAACGGCCTCCATCCAGAACGGAGGCCGGGGAGGGGCCGCGTCCCTTTTCCTGCGCGGCGCGAATTCCGAGCACACCCTCATCCTCCTCGACGGGGTGGAGCTCAACGACCCGGTGACGCCCTCCCGCTCCTACGACCTGGCCCATCTCTCGACGGCGAACGTGGAACAGATCGAGGTCCTGCGCGGCCCCCAGGGCACGCTCTACGGATCGGATGCGATCGGAGGGATCGTCAACATCGTGACCCGGAAAGGACAGGGCAAGCCCAGGGCGTTTTTGGCCGCCCAGGGCGGTTCATACCGGACCCTGGCCGCGACGGCCGGAGTCTCCGGTTCCTTCCGCGCCCTGGACTTTTCCCTTGCGGCATCCTCGTCCGATACGGCGGGCCTCTCGGCCGCCGACGCGCGCCTGGCCGGAAACAGCGAACCCGACGGCTACCGGAATTATTCCGTCTCGGGACGGGCCGGGCTCAAACTCTCCGGCCGGTCCGAACTCGATTTCTCGTTCCGGACGGTTTCGGCCCGCAGCGAGCTCGACAACTTTGGCGGCCCCTACGGGGACGATCCCAACAGCATTCAGGACTACCGCTCATTGTTCGTCCACGGCCGGTTCCGGACTCTCCTCCTCGATCGCTGGGAGCAGAGATGGGATGTCGCCCTGGTCCGGTCGGACCGCCGGCACAAAAATCCGGTCGATCCCGGCCACCCTTATGATTCCGAGGCGGGCCGCTTCCGGGGCCGGCTTCTCAAGCTCGACTGGCAGAACATCCTGTTCCTCCATCCCGCCGACACCCTGACCTTCGGCGCGGAGATCGAGGAGGAAACGGCCGAATCGTCCTACGAATCCGCCGGGGTCTGGGGACCGTACCGGAGCGACTTCCCCAGGACCAAAGCTTCGACCGTCGGGCTCTATGTCCTGGACCAAGTCAGCCTGGGGGGCCGCTTCTTCGCTTCGGCCGGCCTCCGCTGGGACCGCCACAGCCGGTCGGGATCGGCCCTGACCGCCCGGCTCGCTCCGTCGATCTTCATCCCGCGCTGGGGGACGAGGTTCAAGACGTCGTTCGGGACGGGATTCAAATCGCCCTCCCTTTACCAGCTATACGCCCCGCCCACGGCCTGGGGACCGATCGGTAATACGGCACTCAAGTCCGAAAGGAGCCAGGGTTGGGATTACGGAGTCGCCCAGACGTTCGGAGATGGCCGGTTCGAGGTCGAGGCGACCTACTTCGCGAACTCGTTCACCGATCTGATATCCTTCGATTTCCTGCGGGGATACGTCAACATCGGTCGCGCCCGCTCGCGCGGCGTCGAAGTCGCCGCCGCCGCTCGGCCCTCGGAAGGCCTGACCCTCCGGGCCGCCTACACTCGCCAGAACGCCCGCGACCTTGTTTCGGACACCCCGCTCCTGCGCCGGCCCAGGGATAAATTCACGGCCGCCGCCGAGGGCCGCCTGTTTAAAAGTGGGACCTTCCGGATCTCGTTCGAACACGTCGGCCGTCGCCAAGATATGGACTACGCGTCATGGGTCGCCGCTCCGGTCGATCTCCCCGGCTTCACGCTCCTGGGCGCTCTGGTCGCCTATGACGTCGGACCCGGGTTCGAGGTCCACCTAGCCGCCGAGAATCTTCTTAACGAGGCCTACCAGACCGTCTTCGGCTACGGCGCGCCGGGCCGGTCGCTAACCGCCGGGTTTCGTCTCTCGTTCTGAGCCGCCGGACCGATTGACCGGGCCCGTCCTCTGTGATAATTTGGGTTTTTCGATCCCTTCTTAGGAGGTTTACAACCATGAGACGGACCTGGATGGTCGCCTTGGCTCTCTTGGCGCTGGCGGGAGCGGCCGCGGCCGGCTCCCTGACGCTCGACGTCAAGGAGCACGTCCTCGGGAACGGGATGAAGATCCTGATGATTCCCCGGCCGGGCGTGCCCCGCGTCGTCTGCCACGTCTATTATAAAGTCGGCTCGATCAACGAGCGGCCCGGAATCACCGGGATCGCCCACGTCCACGAGCACATGATGTTCAAGGGCACCCGGATCATGGGCGTCACCGATTTCGCCAAAGATTCCGAGATCGACCGCCGGATCGACGAGCTCATGGACAAGATCTACCGGGAGAAGTACTGGAAGGCCGACGGCGGCGACAAAGCCATGGTCGCCCAGTGGCAAAAAGAGGTCGACGAGCTGGTCAAGGCCGAGAAGCAGCATATCATCAAGGACGATCTGTGGACCTTCTACATGAAGAACGGCGGGACCGGGCTCAACGCCTCGACCGGGAACGAGAACACCGGCTATTACGTGACCCTGCCCTCGAACAAGGTCGAGCTTCAGATGCTGCTCGAGTCGGACCGGATGGCCAACGCCTACTTCCGCGAGTTCTATTCCGAGAAGGACGTCGTCATGGAGGAGCGCCGGCTGAGCGAAAACCGGCCGGGCTACCTCTTCGGCGAGCAGGTCAACGCCGCCTTCTACGCGGCCTCGCCCTACCATTGGGACGTCATCGGCTGGATGGACGACCTGCGCAAGATGACCAAGCGGGACATGGTCGAGTTCCACAACGCTACCTACATCCCCAACAACGCCGTGGCTATCTACGTGGGCGAGTTCGACCCGGCCCGCATCGTCGCCCTGGCCGAGCAGTACTTCGGCCGCATCCCCAAGGGGCCCGACGTCGAGCCGGTCCGGACTTATGAGCCGGCCCAGTTCAGCGAGAAGCGGATGGCCGGCGAGGGCCCGGCCCCGACCAGCCTCCAGATCATGTTCCACACGCCGCCGGAAGGACAGCCCGACGCGGCGCCGTTGGCGCTCCTGGCCGACGTGCTGGGCGCGGGCGGCGGGTTCCGGTTCGGCGGCGGAGGGGGCGGGACGGGCCGGCTCTACAAGCTCCTGGTCCGGGACAAGGAGATGGCCGTCAACGCCTCCGCTTCGAGCCGCGCCCAGTGGTACGTCGGGGCATTCCAGTTCAGCGCGACGCCCCGCGTCGATAAAAACGTCCAGCCCGAGGACCTCGAGCGCGAGATCTGGGCGGAGATCGACAAGATCAAGAAAGAGGGGGTGACCGAGGAAGAGATCCAGAAGGCTAAGAACCGGGGCGAAGCCAACTTCCTGCGCAGCCTCCAGAGCACGATGGGATTGGCCTCGCGCGTCGGCCGCGCCGAGCTCAACCGCGGCTGGCGCTCGATCCTGACCGACCTCGAGGCCCTCAAAAAGGTCGGCAACGACGACGTCAAGCGCGTCGCCGCCGCCTATTTCGTCAAGGACAACAGCCTGACGGCCGTCTATCGCAGGAAGATGGGGCGGTAAGGAGGACAACCATGAAAAAGACGCTGACAACGATACTTGCGATCGTGGCTCTGTTCGCGGCCCTGGGCTTGGCCCAGGCGACCAAGCCGTCCGACCTCAAGTACCCGGCCCTCAAGTACGATCCGCCCGACCCCAAGGCTTTCCGGACCGAGCTTGCCGGCGGCCTCAGGGCCTACATCCAGGAAGACCGCGATCTCCCCCTGGTCAACATCACGGCCCTGGTCAACTTCGGCGAGATCTACCTCCCCAAGGACAAGACCGGCCTGGCCGGCCTGATGGGCGCGACGCTCATCAAGGGCGGAACCAAGACCCGCGAGGGCTCGGCGATCGAGGACCGGGTCGATTTCCTGGGCGCGACGCTCGCCTTCATGGCGGGCGAACGGACGTCCCAGCTGACGATGTCCGTCCTGAGCAAGGACCTGGACGAGGGGCTGGCCATCTTCTTCGACGTCCTGCGCAACCCCGAGTTCCGCGAGGACGCGGTCAAGCTGGCCAAGGCTCGCCTGATCGATCAGCTCCGCCAAGCCAACGATCAGCCCTCCCAGATCCTGAGCCGCGAATTCGAGGCGCTCCTCTACGGCGATCACTCCTTGACCCGGCAGCCGACCAAGGCGACCTACGACGGATTGACGCCAGCGGACCTGAAAGCCTTCCTTTCGAAATATTTCTTCCCCAAGAACATCATCCTGTCCGTGTCGGGCGATTTCGCCAAGGCCGACCTCAAATCCAAGATCAACCGCCTGGCCGGCGGCTGGAACAGCC
>Ga0315289_10004462_pt1 | contig 20882 bp, 15 predicted proteins | sample YL17G11_40_MG_FD_203452 | JGI IMG/M metagenome (GOLD analysis project Ga0315289, IMG submission 203452) | Sediment microbial communities from Yellowstone Lake, YNP, Wyoming, USA - YL17G11_40 | ecosystem: Environmental > Aquatic > Freshwater > Lake > Sediment | place: USA: Wyoming | collected... | reverse complement strand
TCCGTTTCCCTGTTCGCCTCTGGATCCGAGCCTGCCCGTTTACGCCATTGCCGATGGACAGTTTTTGGTGGATGGCACCGTCGGTAGTCAGACGACGTTGAACACGCCGCAAGCCGGGCGGCTGGCTGGCAGCAGCACGAGTGCGGCGGCTCTGGCAGCGCAGGCGGACGCGGTGGTAAATCTGATTACTCAGGTTCAGACGGCGGCGGCCAGCCAGCAGATGCGGGCGATGGCGCAGACGATGGACAGCGGGGTGCCGTCGCCGCCGGGCGAAGGCGAGGAAGGCGGCGAGGGCGGTTCAGGGGAGGGCGGTTGGAGCGGGTGGAGTTATCCGAGCAACTTTTTGTCCCTGGAAATCGTGGCCTTCACAAACCAGACGGGCTATTTCGTGGATGCACACGCCGGAGACCAACGGGGTGTATGATTTGTTCCTGACGACCAATCTGAGTCCGAACGTGCCGGGGCTGAATCTGACGAACTGGGCCTGGCTGTTCCGGTGCGATGCCGGACAGACGAACTTGGTGGTGACGAACCTGTTGGCGGACCAGGGCTACTTCCGGCTGGCCACGACCAATGATACGGATGGCGACGGGTTAAGCGACGCCTACGAACGACTTGTCAGCCATACCAACCCAACGAATTCCGACGCGCCCATCATCACATTCCAACCGCTCAGCCAAACCGTTGAGCAAGGAGATGCCGTCACATTCAGTGTCGTCGCGGAAGGCGCGGCGCCCCTCGGATACCAATGGCTCTTTGGTGGAACCGCAATCAGCGGCGAGACGAACAGTTCACTCACGTTGCCGAGCGTTCAGTCGTCGCAGGCGGGCGATTACTCAGTGCAGGTCACCTGCTCACTCGGACTGTCCGTTCTCAGCAGCAACGCCACCTTGACGGTCCAGAATCCCGACAACTGGCCGGTCGTCGCCTTGACCGGACCACGGCAGGATTACACGTTCAAAAGCGGGGTCACTTATTATGTCGGCTCAAGAGTCGAGTTGTACGGGGTTACGACCATCCAGGGCGGAACGGTAATCAAACCGGACTGGCACTTCACCAACTCAACTCTGGCCATCATGGGCACGCTGGTCTGTAAGACGGCGGACGCCTATCTCCCCGCGTTCCTCACCTCGGTTGACGATGACACTGTCGGGGACTCTCTCGGTTTCGACGAGGGCGGCCCCGTGACGGCCAACAATGGCTCTCCATATCTTGATCTTACCTATGCGCAAGACGCCTGCCCAACTCTAAACAACCTGCGGATACGCTACGCCGATCAAGGAGTCACTACTCCGGTTGCCGCCAGGCGGTTGGACGTTTGGGATTGCCAATTCTTCGGGTGCAACGCCGCTGTTGTGGCGGGTCAGCAGGCCACCGCCGCTTTCCACAACGTTCTTTTGGCTGCTTGCGGTTCTGCCGTTGCAGGCTCGACCAATTTCACCGCCATAACTGGCGAGCACGTGACCGCCGACGTCACGAACTTTTGGGTTCAAGCTCCGCCCAGCCGGATTAGCCTCACCAACACCATCATTGTCGGCACTCTTGGCAGCGGCCCGACACTCGTAGCCGACCACTGCGCGATCAATCCTGCCGGCCCGGTCTTTCAGCCAGTCGGCGCCGGCAACTACTATCTCACAAACAACAGCCCGTACCGGAAGGCCGGCACTGCGAACATCAGTCCGCGCTTGGTGACGGAGTTTCACCAGAAAACCACTCAACCGCCGCTCGCCTTCCGTGCCATGATTCAGGTAGCCGGTGAACTGACCCTTGGCCAGCAAGCGGCCCGTTACACCAACGGTGCGCCCGACTACGGCTACTATTACGCTGCGCTGGACTACACCGTTGCTTGGTTGACCAACCGGGGGACGATCACGGTCCTGCCCGGCACGGCCATAGGCTTCCGCAACGAATACTCATCCGCACACAGTCGCTGGACATGGTGGGGATTTGATCTGCGAGAAGGCTCATCGTTCGTCAGTCACGGCACGCCGACCAAGCCGAACGTGTTCGTTGACGTGCAATTCGTTCAAGAACAACAAGCCTCTCCGTGCATAGCTTCGTTTGTCCCTGATTTCTTCCCGAACGACAGCGGCGCGCCTGCGCCGTGTCTGGACTTTCAGTTCTCACATTTTTACGCGAGCGCGCAGTGGTATCACGTCTGGTCCGGCTATGATGAAGGATTTTTCTATTACGCAGCATCGCTGGACAGCTTGGTCTATTGGAGTCTGCGCGATTGCCAGTTGCACGGCGGGCGGATCAACTTGGGCAATCCTGACGATGGCTGGTTTTACGGCGCCCCGTGGGATTACTTTTATGGCGCGGGGGCGGTGTCGTGGCTCAACAACTTATTCGAGAACGTCAACATCAACCTCGATCCGACGTATTATTGGTATGACCTGACGACGATGAATTGTGACATGCAGGTTCAGGCCTACAACAATCTCTTTCGCGGCGGCCTGTGGTTTCACCTTGAGCCAATCCCAGCCTCCGCTGGCAATTGGGTGTTCAAGGACAATCTGTTTGACAAGGTAGATTTCGTCCAGGATACCAACGCGCCTCTGGATTTCAACTACAACGGGTATTGGCCGCTTTCATCTGCCGAGCTTCAGTGGGATTGGTACTTTTACCCTTGGTACATGCCTAACAGCAGCCAATTGAATGTGACGACGAATGGCGGAGGTGGCAATGAACAAGTCCTGACCGCCGCGCCGCCGTATCAAAACGGCCCCTTTGGCAATTATTACCTGCCGCCCACAACTGCTCTTTACAACGCCGGCAGCCGCTCACCGGGTGATGCGGGCCTGTATCACTACACCACGCGGACGGATCAGTTTAAGGAGGGAGCGAAAACCGGTTCACCTGTTCAGGTGGACATTGGCCTGCATTATGTGGCCACTGCCAGTTCAAGCAGCACCCTGCCGAAAGACACCGACGGCGACGGCATTCCTGATTTTGTGGAAGACGCGAATGGCAACGGTGTGGTGGACTCAAACGAAACATCACCGTCTCTTGCGCAGACAACAACTGGCGTGCTTGATTCCACCAACTCGGTTTATGATGACATTGATCTCAGCGGCGATGGACTGGTTGGGCGGATCAAAAAGGCGTTGGGCATGAATCCGTTTGCCACGAGCAATCCATTAACGCTCACGCAGGTCATCACTGGTGAAGAGCCGGACATAGCGACTTTCGCGGTGCCGGTCAGTTACGATTCCTTGACCAACATCGGCAGGTTAGAGTTATGGGTTGATGGCAATCCAGTCCCCTTGCAGGAATCTGATCGAAAAGACGATGGCACTTGTCTTCTGGTCTGGAACACAACTTTCGACCCGCCGGGGCAGCATTACGTTCAAGCTAAGTTGGAATTGAATGGCAAATTGCGCAGAGGTTCGCTACCTGATCCGACTATTTTGACTGCATTGGGAACACTCACACCTTTTTACTCGGACAATGTGGTTCAGTTCAAGCCCGCTTTAACAACATACGATGAAGGCAATGCAGTCCTCTACACGAAAGTGCCCCCAGTGAGTACAGACTACGCGATTGAATTGCTTACGCCTTCTGGTGAGCATATCAAAACAATTACGGGTAACACGTCAAGTGGCGAAATAGAAGAAACATGGGATCTGACCGATGATAATACGAATACCTATACGGGTGATTCGATGACCGCCGTTTTCCACATCTCTCCTGAGAATTTTCCGCCCACAAATCCACATAGACTCAAGATGTATCGCTCTCTTTTCGTACTTGATGGTGATTTTTCTGTGGCTTATGCATGGGACAACGCAACCATGGCTCAGGGCGCAATGCGTGATTGCATTCAATGGGGCGTGGTTGACGAGCTTATTAAGCCGACTTGGGCAGGTGGGGAAAATGACGACCCCTATTATTCCACCTTTAACACCTTCAGTGATGAGAGTGGATATGGTAACCCCGGATACCTTCCAACACAAGTTCCATATGTGTGGAACTTGCTCACCAATCTTGCGCTAGAGGCAACGAGAAACTTCCATTTTGATGGACATGGCAATCCCGGGGCCATCGGAGATGACAAACCGGAAAGCGACCCCACGGGAGTTACTTTAGGGGTCGGGCAAGTTGCCTCCGCGCTTAGAAATGCTAACGGCCCAGGCGTTGGATTCTGGAACCAGCATCCCTACCGTTTCGTTTTTCTCAACGCCTGTGAGACGGCGAAAAATTATGATTGGGCTCACGCCTTTGGAATTAAGTATTATCTTGAGGAAAAGGATTTATCTTACAATCCCTTGGCCGTGCAGGCATTTGTGGGCTGGAAGGGCAGTCCGCGAGCCGCTAACAGTACAGGCGAATGGTACGACGAGGCGGAAACCTTCGCGGTTTTTTATGGAGCCTGGATGAACGGGATGAATTTGAACCAATGCCTAAAGATGGCCTCAAGCGAGTACCCATTTGCTCCTTATGACTACAGCATTCACCTCGATTTCCCGCTCGGAATAAAATTCAATTTGGCTCAAGTAATTACACATCCAATTGCCGCTCTGTTTCAAGGCCTAAATAATTTTCACATAAAAGTGTACGGCTACCTCGGAATAAAGCGGACTGGCTATGATGGAGGCTTTTAAGTCAAACGAATCTCAGCCTATGCGATTCCAATTTTCCTGGCGGCACGCAGCGATATCTATCTTAATTCCCATAATCGCCGCTTGTATTCAGTCAATCTTGGTTTTGTGGCGAGGCTTCAGAGTATACCAAGCCTTGCTTTGGAACCCGTTCAATCCTGACCCTTGGGTTGTTTGTGGCGGAGAAGCATTGATCACTTTTTTGATGCTCTGGCCATTCCTAAAGTTTCCATTTTGGCGACGCGCAATTGCGATCTGCCTCTGTGCTTTTTGGACTTACTTTGCGTTCCTATCAGAAATCACGACTAGATAGTTTATGCACAGGTCAAATGCCAATGACTAGGAGAATAGTCCATTCGAGAAGAATTGAATTAAATGTCTCATGCCAAAGGGACACATTTCTATGCGATCTAAAAAGCCCCCAACCATTGTCTCTTTGTATTTGCTCGCCATTGCCCTTTGCGCCTGTGGGCAGAGCAATACAAATGCACCGTCCAAGCTCGACTGGTCTAAATTGAACTCCAAAGAACGCTTCCATGCTTTGGTATTCACAACGCCGGCGTACCGCGAGGAAGCCTTACGGTTGGTGATTGAAGAAGCAAATCGCGTCGCCAAGGAACTGCACTTGCCGGAGAATTTGCCGATCACGCGAACGAATTTGCTTGAAGCATATATCACTCCGCCGCGGATGGCTCAGGGCATGCGGGCCATTGGAAACATCACGACGAGCAATTACACTTACTACGTTTCGGTCGGAAACAAATTCTCTTTTTTGGTCCGAACGCATTTGGAACAAGAATACAATGAATTGAAAGCACAATATCTCTGGCCCATGAGCCGGATGGACACCAACGCCGCCTACCAGTTGGCCACACAATTCCTCGCTGCGGCTTCAATGGACGTAAAGGGTTTGAACCGGGACTGTAATGTTCACATTCGTGCGTTCACGCCCGAAGGCAACACCGGCAAGCATTTCGTGCCTGTCTATTGGGTTTACTGGGCGGCGAAAGGACAAGAAGGACACGGGACCGCTGCTTCGGTTGAATTGCTGGCGCCAACCAAAACCATTCGCCAGATGCATGTCAACGAGTCAAAATATATTCTCCGAAAACCGTTGGAGATTACGAACCTTGATTTTTTGCTTTCCCAGACAAACGCTCCGGTTAAGGCGAATGCGCCCGTGATGCAATGATTTCACCCCTTACGAGTCCATCGGGGTGAATTGCAACGTTTCGTTTCAGGCGTACAACAATCTGTTCCGGGGCGGGTTGTTCCATTTGGAACTAATTCCGGCGACGCCGTGCAGGCAAGAAGCCTGCGCCACGCGCGACGGCGGCTCGACAATCGGCGGCAAAGATGCCAGCTTTTGGCTGTGACAAACGAGAAGCTGGAAAGGCTGCGCGGTTTGCTCCGCTCGTATGGCTCGTGTCTGGTGGCGTATTCGGGCGGGGTGGACTCGGTATTTCTGGCGCGCGTCGCTTGGGACGTGCTGGGGGAAAAGTCCTTGGCCGTCGTCGCCGACTCGCCCAGCTTGCCGCGGCGGGAGTTGGAGGAGGCGTTGCAGTTGGCGCGCCAATTCGGCTTTCCGGTGCGCGTCATCAAAACGAAGGAATTCGACAATCCCGATTACGTTTCGAACCCGAGCAACCGTTGCTATTTCTGCAAGCACGAGCTTTTCACCGAGTTGGTGCCCATCGTGCAGGCGGAAGGATTTGCCGTAGTTGTCTATGGCGAAAACGCCAGCGACGTTGGCGATTTTCGGCCCGGGGCGCAGGCGGCGGCGGAGTTCCAAGTGCGCGCGCCGCTGAAGGAAGTCGGCTTGACCAAGGCGGAGATTCGCGAACTGTCGGCGCAACTCGGGTTGCCGACGGCGGACAAGCCGCAGATGGCCTGTCTCAGTTCGCGCGTGCCGTACGGCGAGTCGGTCACGCCCGCAAAGCTGGCGATGATCGAGGCGGCGGAAAACGTGCTGCGTGATCTCGGATTTTATGACGTGCGAGTCCGGCACCATGAATTGCCAATTGCCAATCGCCAATTGCCAATTGAAAAGCGTGAAAACTCTCAGCAGCCCGGCAAATTGGAAATTGGAAATTGGAAATTGGAAATGCGCCATCTCGCCCGCATCGAGGTTGGGCCGGCGGAGTTGAAGAAGTTTTTGGAGGACGGCGTGTCGGTCAAAGTGGCGGAGGCGCTGAAGCGAATCGGTTATGCGCACGTCACGGTGGATTTGCAGGGCTACCGGCGGGGAAGTCTGAATGAAGCGAATGCCTCACGAAATACGAAACACGCAACCCGGAATGGCGAGGCGTGAGGCGTGTTGCGTGTTGCGTCCAACGTGAAACTTTGCGCCTCCGCCGGTTATCAATTAAGAGTCTAGGTTATGCCACAGTTTGCTTACAAGGCGCGGCGGCGTTCCGGTGAACTGGTCGAAGGGTTGGTGGAAGTGGCCGACCGGCCGGCCGCGCTGGTTCAAATCGAGCGGCTTGGGCTGTTTCCCGTGAATGTGGAGGCGGCCAAAGACGGCGCGGCGCCTCAAGCCGAACGATCCAGAGGAGACAAGCGCGATTGGGCGGCTTTGTTGCCTCCCACTGTGCGGCAGTACTGGCAGCGCCAGCGCCGACCCAGACTGCAGGAGTTGGCCACGTTCACTCAACAACTGGCCAACCTGCTCAAATCCGGCATGCCGGTGACGGTGGCCTTGCACAGCATGACGCATTTGCAGACGAAGGGAATTTCAGCGGAGGTCAGCAAGGAACTGCGGCAGGAGGTAATGGAGGGGCGCAGTCTGTCCGACGCGATGTCGAAACAGCCGGTGATCTTCACAGATTTGTATGTGAACATGGTGCGCGCGGGAGAGCAAAGCGGCGCGCTGGTTGAAGTGCTGCGGCGGTTGGGCGACCACTACGAGCGGTTTGCCCAGGTGCAATCGAAGTTCAAGTCGGCCCTGGTTTACCCCGCCTTCGTGGCGGTGGTGGGCATCGTCATCATCGTTTTCTTCATGGTCAAGCTGCTGCCGACGTTCCTGACGATTTTTGAAGGGATGCAGGTGCAACTACCGTTGATGACCCGGATGTTGATCGGCATCAGCCACGCATTTACCGGCTACTGGTGGCTAATGGCGCTGGTTATTGTGGCAGCATACGTCGTTTTCAAACGATTCCAGTCCACGGAGGAAGGCAAGCGCAAGATTGATGAGTGGAAGATGAACGCGCCCGTCTTCGGCAAGGTCATCCAGTTGAACCTGTTTGGCCAGTTCGCCCGGACCCTCTGCACGCTTCTGGAAAACGGGGTGCCGGTGTTGACGGCGTTGAAAATCACTGAGCAAATCATGCCGAACCGGATCGTCCGCGAGGCGATTGCGCGGACGCGCGAGGAAGTTACCGACGGAAAGACCATCGCGCAGCCGCTGGAGCGCAGCAAAATCTTCCCGCAATTGATGATCGATCTGCTGAAAATCGGCGAGGACAGCGGCGACGTGCCGGGAGCGCTGCGGAATCTGGCCGACACTTACGAGAACGAACTGTCCACGGCACTGCGGGTGATGACCAACATGATCGAGCCGGCGATGATCATCGTGATGGCGGTGGGCGTGGGCTTCCTGCTGTTGAGCGTGCTGTCAGCCATGTTCGCGATGACGGCCAACATCGGCGGCTCGATGACGGGCCACCGATGAAAACAGTGCGTTCCAGTCGGGCCGGCTTCACACTGATCGAGATTATGATTGTGGTGGCGCTGCTGGGGATCGTGATGACGTGGGGTTTGCCTGCTATTTTCAGAGTCTCGAGGCAGGAGTCTTTGCGGCAGTCGGTGAGCGACATTGTCGAGGTGTGCAGCCACGCCCGGGCGCAGGCGATTTTGCAGGGCGAGAAGATCGAGGTGGTCATTCATCCCAAGGACCGGCAACTGGGCGTGGGCGGCGTGGGCGGTTCCGGGACTCAAGCCGACACGCTGGGCACCGTGGGCGGCGCGCCAGGGTCGCACCGCGCGGCGGCCCAGTGGTCGGATCGGCTCATGCTGGAGATGCTTGATGTGAACTTCATCGAGTATAAGGACGCCGACGAAGTGCGCGTCCGTTTTTTTCCGAACGGCACCTGCGACGAAATGACGATTGTTTTACGGTCGGGGCAGAATGAGTATCGGAAGATTTCGCTCGAAGTGACGACCGGCCTGGCGGAGGTGGAGGTGATCCGATGAGAAGGCAGAAGGCAGAAGGCAGAAGGCAGAAGGGCGGTGCGTTGGGTGATGCACGGGCTTCTTCATTCTGCCTTCTTCCTTCTGCCTTCACCTTGTTGGAGGTGATGATTGCGATGGGGATTTTTTTCATGGCGGTGTTTTCGATCCTCGCCCTGGTCTCGAACGGTTTGCGGAACGCGGCGGCGCTGCAGGAGATGCCGGTGGACGCCAGCATGCTGGCCGCCGAACTGGCGGTGACGAACAGGTTGGAGGAGGGATTCGACTCGGGCGATTTCAGGGACATATTTCCGAATTACAGATGGATACGGGAAGTCACGGAAGTGGGATCCAACGGGCTGTTTCAGGTGGATTTCGCCGTCATTCATGACGTGCGCGGGCGGCCGGCCGAAACGCACATGAGCATTCTGCTTTATCGGCCTGAATCGCAAAGGCGCCGATGAGGCCGGCCCGCTCAAAGTCGCCGGCTTTCACGCTGGTGGAAGTGCTGATCGCGATTGGCCTGCTGGGCGTCGTGGTGGCGGCCATCTATTCGAGTTGGACGGCGATTCTGCGCGCTTCGAAAGCCGCGCAGGACGCCTCGGCCGCGGCGCAGCGGGAGCGCATGGCGATCCAGGTGATGGAGGACGCGTTGAACGCGACGTGCATGTTCGCGGCGAACGGGCGGTGGTATGCCTTCGTGGCCGAAAACGGAGCCGAGGCGACGCTGAGTTTCGTGGCGCACCTGCCAAAGTCATTTCCACGGGCCGGCAAATTCGGCGATTTGGACGTTCGGCGGGTCACTTTTTCTCTCGAGCCGGGACCGGATTACCAGAAGCACCTTGTCTTGCGGCAGAACCCTCTGCTGATGGAGGTGGACCGCGACGAGGAGGAAGCTCCCTTGGTGCTGGCGCGGTACGTCAAGGAGTTGCGGCTCGAATTCTGGGACGCGAAGCAAAACGACTGGGTGGACGAGTGGAATGACACCAACCAGATTCCCAAGATCGTGATGATTTCGTTGATCGTCGGGCGGGCGGGAGCGTACGCGGCAAGGCCCGAGTTCCAGCGGCAAATGGTGCGGTTCGTGAACCTGCCTTCCGGCGGCATGCAGGGGACGTGGCAGGCGCCCGCCGTGCCACCGCCGGGCGGTCCCGGATCGGGCACCAATCTGCCGCCGAGATTTCCGCAACTCGGCCCCGGCCAGAACCGGCCCGGTATCCGCCCCAACCAACTGTCTCCTTTTGGCCCGGGTTCGTGAAGATGAAAATCGCCCTTCGCTCTTCACCGCGCGGCATCGCTTTGATCATCGTGATGGTCTCCATCATCGTGCTGGCGGTGCTGGCGGGAGGGTTTGCCTACTCGATGAAGGTTGAGACCAAACTGGCGCAGAATGTGAGTTGCGAGAGTGAATTGGAATGGCTGGGCCGGTCGGGCGTAGAGCGCGCGCGGTGGGTGTTGGGCCTGCAGTTGACTGTTGCGAACGAGCCTTACGATTTCGTGGACCAGAAATGGGGTGGCGGGCCGGGCGGCTTGGGCACCGCAAACAGCGCGTTGGCAGACGTTGATCTCAATCAACCAGTCGAACTTGGGAATGGCAGGATCACAGGCATCAAGATCGTGGATCTCGAACGCAGGGTGAACATCAACCTAGCCAGCGAGCCAGTGTTGAAGCAGGCACTCATGCTGGTCGGCGCGGATGCGGCTGATTTCGCCACGATCGTGAGTTCAATTCAGGATTGGATTGACCGGGATGATGCCACGCATGTGAGCGGCGCGGAGAGTGACTACTATCAAGACTCAAATCCACCTTATGTCGCCAAGAATGGGCCGATAGACGACCTGGCCGAGTTGCTTCTCATCAAAGGAATCACACCTGAGATATATTGGGGGCCAGCCTCCACAAACCATGCCTTGGCCGCGTTCCAAGCAAAACAGCAGCCTCTTTTTGGCTTTCAGACACAGCCCCCGTCCGCCAACGTGGGATTGGTGGACCTGTTCACGCCCTTTTCTTCGGGCACAATCAATATGAACACGGCGTCGGTGGAGGTGTTCCAAGCAGTTCTGGGTATAGATCAGAACATTGCGTCGCGAATCATTGAGTTTCGTAACCAAGGGGAAGGCATGCAGGAAGCCGCGCCGATTGGCAGTCCCGGCAAAGGAATTCGTGAAGCCCTGCTGTATGCAGGTTTCAGTAATCAAGCGGCTGACCAGAACGCCAGGTTCTTTAGCGTGCGCAGCCGGATATTCGAGGTCACTGTGGACGCGGAACTTGGCGGGTACAAGCGTCAGTTCGTGGCCATTCTGGGGCGCAACAGTCCGCGCGACATCCAGGTTCTGACCTTCTACGCCAAATGAGGCTGCCCAAGGCGCGACGCTCGGGGAAAGTCATCTTCGTGACCGGCACGGACACGGGCGTGGGCAAAACGCTGCTGACTGGGTTGCTGCTGCATTTCCTCCGACAGGACGGCGTGCATGCACTGGCAATGAAACCGTTCTGCTCGGGGAGTCGCGCTGACGCAGCGTTGCTGGCCGCTCTGCAAGATAATGAACTGAGCATTGACGAAGTGAACCCGTTCTTTTTCGAAGAGCCGCTTGCTCCACTGGTCGCGGCACGGCAGGAGGGAAAAACGGTCGGTTTGAAACGGGTCTTGGAAGCAATCCAAAGGGTTCAGCGCCGCTGCGAGCGATTATTAGTGGAAGGGGTTGGAGGTGTTCTGGTGCCGCTGGGGGAGAAGTGGTCTGTTCGAGATGTGATTTCTGAACTGGGATGTGAAGTGATTGTGGTTTCGCGGAACCGGTTGGGCACGATCAACCATACGATGCTTGCAACCGAAGCTTTAAAACGCGCGGGCATCCGGCGCATCAAGATCGTGCTGATGGACGAGCAAAGACCGGACTTTTCGTCTTCCTCAAACCATCTGATACTCAGCGGGTTACTTAAGCCAGCCCCTGTGTTCAGTGTTCAGTTTCTTGGTGCTGATGCCGCCGGCCCAACCTGTTTAAAAAAATACTTCGAAAAAACCAAAAAAACGCTTGCACGGATTTTGGCGTGATGTATCTTACGCCTGCTTTCGGCGAAATCAGAAAGTCGCCGGAACAAGAAGGCTGTTGACAGCCTTCGCCGGTGAAATGAATTCATCGGCGTAACCAACATAAAACTGGATGGCCGGTTTGAAGGAAGAGAAACCGGTCAGAAGGTGTTTTGTCCTCTAATGGGGATGGCAAAACGGGCAGTGCCCGGGCGGCTTTTTTGGGTGGCAACACCCGCTGCTCTTTGAAAATTGAATTGTGCGATAAGTGAGAGCCCCTTCAGGATCGGGTGGTTAGCAGCCTGATCCGGAAGAGTTTTATAAATTGAAAAGCAGTCCGGTCTCACGACCGGACAAGAATCAAGCTAACGTTTTTTACGGAGAGTTTGATTCTGGCTCAGAACGAACGCTGGCGGCGTGGATAAGACATGCAAGTCGAACGCTGATTGCGGAGTAGCAATATTCCGCAGTTGGAGTGGCGTAAGGGTGCGTAACACGTGGGTAATCTGCCCTGAAGACTGGAATAACTCCGAGAAATCGGAGCTAATACCGGATGTGATTGCCGGGAGGCATTTTCTGGCACTCAAAGTTGGGGACCGCAAGGCCTGACACTTCAGGATGAGCCCGCGGCCTATCAGCTAGTTGGCGAGGTAACGGCTCACCAAGGCTAAGACGGGTAGCTGGTCTGAGAGGACGACCAGCCACACTGGAACTGAGACACGGTCCAGACACCTACGGGTGGCAGCAGTCGAGAATTTTTCACAATGGGCGCAAGCCTGATGGAGCGACGCCGCGTGGGGGATGAATGGCTTCGGCCCGTAAACCCCTGTCATTTGCGAACAATGCTGACGACCCAATACGTCGTCAGTTGATAGTAGCGAAAGAGGAAGGGACGGCTAACTCTGTGCCAGCAGCCGCGGTAATACAGAGGTCCCAAGCGTTGTTCGGATTCACTGGGCGTAAAGGGTGCGTAGGCGGTCGGGTAAGTCTGATGTGAAATCCCGCAGCTCAACTGCGGAACGGCATCGGATACTATCCGGCTTGAGGAGTGGAGGGGAGACTGGAATTCTCGGTGTAGCAGTGAAATGCGTAGATATCGAGAGGAACACCAGTGGCGAAGGCGAGTCTCTGGACACCTCCTGACGCTGAGGCACGAAAGCCAGGGGAGCAAACGGGATTAGATACCCCGGTAGTCCTGGCCCTAAACGGTGCATGTTTGCTGTGAGCGGAATCGACCCCGTTCGTGGCGAAGCTAACGCGTTAAACGTGCCGCCTGGGAAGTACGGCCGCAAGGCTAAAACTCAAAGAAATTGACGGGGGCCTGCACAAGCGGTGGAGTATGTGGCTCAATTCGATGCAACGCGAAGAACCTTACCTGGCCTTGACATGTAGGTAGTAGAAGGGTGAAAGCCCGACGAGGTAGCAATACCAGCCTACACAGGTGCTGCATGGCTGTCGTCAGCTCGTGTCGTGAGATGTTGGGTTAAGTCCCGCAACGAGCGCAACCCCTGCGTCCTGTTGCCACCCGGTCGAGAGACTGGAGCACTCTGGACGGACTGCCTCGCTTCAACGGGGAGGAAGGTGGGGATGACGTCAAGTCAGTATGGCCCTTACGGCCAGGGCTGCACACGTACTACAATGCCCGGCACAGAGGGAAGCAAGAGCGTAAGCTGGAGCAAATCCCAGAAAACCGGGCCCAGTTCAGATTGTCGTCTGCAACTCGACGGCATGAAGCTGGAATCGCTAGTAATGGCGCATCAGCTACGGCGCCGTGAATACGTTCCCAGGCCTTGTACACACCGCCCGTCACATCATGAAAGCCGGCTGTGCCCGAAGTCGCCCCTCAAAAGGTGCCGAAGGTATGGCTGGTGATTGGGATGAAGTCGTAACAAGGTAGCCGTAGGGGAACCTGCGGCTGGATCACCTCCTTTCTAAGGAGACACCACGGGTCCGGGTTCAAAACCGGACTTCCGAGGTCGATCAGCGCGCAAGCGCTGAAACGGCTCGACACCTTATCGCACAGTTCAGTTTTCAAAAGAGCAGCCTGCTCTTTGAACAGCAAGTGGAAGAGATCGAACCCCGGCAAATGCCGAATAGCGAGTTGCAAATTCCGAATCAGATTCGAAATTCGGCATTCGCGATTCGACATTCTCCTGTGGGGCTGTAGCTCAGTTGGTAGAGCGGTAGCTTTGCAAGCTATAGGTCGGGAGTTCGAGTCTCCTCAGCTCCACCAATCTGAATTGCGGATTGGCGATTGTAGATTGCGGATTGGAAAGGCCGCCGCGACAAATCTGAAATCCGCAATCCGAAATCGGTAATTGATTCGGGCGTGTAGCTCAGTTGGTTAGAGCATGCGCTTGATAAGCGCAGGGTCACTGGTTCGAGTCCAGTCACGCCCACCACCCTGAAAGCTCGAATTTCAAATTTGAAATTTCACGCGGAAGGCGATGAGTCATCCGCTTGCAAACGATTTTACCGAAGCGAACCGTTCAGGGTCAGAAAAGCCTTGAGCGAGGCGGTTCGGCCCGTTCTTTGACAACTACACATAGGTAACACTAGGGCAAAAAATACAATTCGCTGAGTTACCCCGCTCTTTCCTTCGCGGGAAAGAGCAAGCTCAATTCTCCGGCAACGGAGAAAGAGCGGGGTCTCTCTTTGTGATCAAGCTACTAAGGGCTTATGGTGAATGCCTTGGTGCCAAGAGGCGAGGAAGGACGTAGCAAGTTGCGATAAGCCCCGGGGAACCGCAAGCAGGTTTTGATCCGGGGATTTCCGAATGGGACAACCCACTCCGATTAACATCGGAGTATCGCCGGAGGAATTCATAGTCCGGCGAGGCGACACGGGGTGAAGTGAAACATCTCAGTAACCCCAGGAATAGAAAACGAAGTGATTCCGTCAGTAGTGGCGAGCGAAAGCGGAACAGGCTAAACCGGGAGGACTTGTCTTCCCGGGGTTGTGGGACCTCAATGTGACAGGCCGAGAGTTAGCAGAACCATCTGGAAAGTTGGGCCATAGACCGTGACAGCCGGGTCTGCGAAAACTCAAAGCCGTCTAGAGGCATCCCAAGTAGCACGGTGCACGTGAAACTCTGTGCGAATCTGTCCGGACCACCGGATAAGCCTAAATACTCCTTGGCAACCGATAGTGAACTAGTACCGCGAGGGAAAGGTGAAAAGAACCGCTGTTAGCGGAGTGAAACAGTACCTGAAACCATATGCCTACAATGTGTAGGAGCCCAGCCCATTCTGGAATTGCGATTTTCGATTTTCGATTGACGAGTTTTGGAAGGGCGCGAGAGCTTCATTCTGAATTCGTAAATCGTAAATCGTAAATCGAAGATTTTAGAATGGGCTGGGTGACTGCCTGCCTTTTGCATAATGAGTCTGCGAGTTATTGTCCGTGGCAAGCCTAAGGCTCTTTGAGCCGGAGGCGAAGCGAAAGCGAGTGCCAACAGCGCGAACTTCCCCGAATCCTTTCGGGGCCAGTCGCGGGCAATAGACCCGAAGCGGAGGTGATCTACTCTTGAGCAGGTTGAAGCTGCGGTAACACGCAGTGAAGGACCGAACTCGTGGATGTTGAAAAATCCTGAGATGACTTGAGAGTAGGAGCGAAAGACTAATCAAACCCCGTGATAGCTGGTTCTCTCCGAAATCGCTTGAGGGCGAGTGTTATGGAAGTACCCGGCGGAGGTAGAGCACTGAATGGCTTAGAGTCCCCACCAGGATATCAAAACCAATCAAACTCCGAATACCGCCGGTCTCAGTATCATAGCAATCAGACTGTGGGGGATAAGCTTCATAGTCGAGAGGGCAACAGCCCAGACCGCCAGCTAAGGTGCCTAAATGTGATTAAGTGGAAAGGATGTGACGTTGCACAGACAGTGAGGATGTTGGCTTAGAGGCAGCCATCATTTAAACAGTGCGTAATAGCTGACTCATCGAGCGATGTCGCGCCGAAAATGATTGGCGATCAAATCACATACCGAAGCTGCGGATTCATGCCCGGTTCGCCGGGGATGAGTGGTAGGAGAGCGTAATCAGTGCAGTGAAGCCGGACGGAAACGGACGGTGGAGCGCTGATTAGTGAGAATGCAGACACGAGTAGCGATAAACCCGGTGAGAATCCGGGTCGCCGTAAACCCAAGGTTTCCTGGGCCAGGTTCGTCCCCCCAGGGTTAGCCGGGAGCTAAGCCGAGGCCGTAAGGCGTAGGCGATGCACAGCAGGTTAAATATTCCTGCGCCGGGTGGGAATGAGCCCTGAGATGACGCAGAAAGAAAAGCGACTAGGCAACTGAATGCTGAGCTTAGGTTTCGGCCGAAGCGCATCGCCGGACGATCTGCCGAGAAAAGTTTCAGGGTCTGTCCCATTCGTCCGTACCGCAAACCGACACAGGTGGGTGAGTGTAAACGCACTCAGGCGCGCGAGAGAAACCTCTCTAAGGAACTCGGCACATTAGCCCCGTAACTTCGGGAGAAGGGGTGCTCAATGCCGCGGCAGCAATGTGGCGGCGGCGAGTCTCAGTAAATTGCGTTTAGCGACTGTTTAACAAAAACACAGCACTCTGCCAAGTCGTCAAGACGACGTATAGGGTGTGACACGTGACCAATGCTGAAAGATTAAGAGATCTTGTTAGCCCCGCGCAAGCGGGACGAAGCTCGGTCTTTAAGTCCCAGTGAATGTCGGCCGTAACTATAACGGTCCTAAGGTAGCGAAATTCCTTGTCGGGTAAGTTCCGACCTGCACGAATCGTGTAACGACTGAACGACTGTCTCGGAGAGGATCTCGGCGAAACTGTAACGGCGGTGAAGATGCCGCCTGCCCGCAGTAGGACGGAAAGACCCTATGCACCTTTACTGTAAGCTCGTATTGGGTTCTGGTTAATGATGCGTAGCGTAGGTGGGAGACTTCGAAGCGCGGGCCTCGGTTCGCGTCGAGTCGCAATGTGAAACACCACTCTTTGTTAATTAGGATTCTAACCCCGATTCCTGTCAGCCAGGCGGGGGACAGTGCGTGCGGGTCAGTTTGACTGGGGCGGTTTCCTCCCAAAAGGTAACGGAGGAGCGCGAAGCTCGGCTCAGCACGGTTGGCAACCGTGTGTTGAGGGTATGGCTAGAAGCCGGGTTAACTGCGAGACCTACAAGTCGAGCAGGTGCGAAAGCAGGCCCAAATGATCCGACGGTTGAATGTGGAATTGCCGTCGCTCATCGGACAAAAGGTACGCTAGGGATAACAGGCTGATCGCTTCCAAGAGTTCATATCGACGAAGCGGTTTGGCACCTCGATGTCGGCTCATCGCATCCTGGGGCTGGAGAAGGTCCCAAGGGTCCGGCTGTTCGCCGGTTAAAGCGGTACGCGAGCTGGGTTCAGAACGTCGTGAGACAGTTCGGTCCTTATCCACTGTGGGCGCAGGACACTTGCGGGGTTCATTCCTTAGTACGAGAGGACCGGGAATGACGCACTTCTGGTGTGGCAATTGTCGCGTCAGCGGCAGCGTTGCGTAGCCATGTGCGGCAGAGATAAGCGCTGAAGGCATCTAAGTGCCAAGCTCCTCCCAAGATATGGTGTCCCTTCTGCTGGCAGCAATGTCAGCGGACTAAAGACCCCCGGCAGACCACCGGGTTGATAGGCTGGACGTGTACGAGCCGCGAGGCTTTCAGCCGACCAGTACTAATCGGTCGTGAGGCTTGATCGCTTCTTCTTTCCTCGTGAAAGAACAGCGATTTATAACTCACGAATTGTAACCTAGCGCCCTGTGTGTAGTTTTCAGAGAACGTCGAGTGGTGACAAGTGACGTGTGACACGTGACAAGTTGCCGCGAGAGTTTGCTCTTTTACAATTGGTGTGCTGGCTCGTGGCTTTTCTTGTCACCCGCCACTCGTCACCTGTGGCGTTTTTTTGGTGGCCATAAAGCGGTGGTCCGACCCGATCCCATTCCGAACTCGGCCGTCAAACGCCGCCTTGCCGATGGTAGTGGTTGTCTAGCTTCCGCGAGAGTAGGTCGCCGCCATGCTTCCCGTGAAAAGCCGGAACTTGAAAGTTTCGGCTTTTTGTCTTTACGGAACTGCTTTGAAGTCGGGGCCGCCCGGGCCGCTCGACTACGGCCCGTCCTTTAGTCCTTCGCCAAACTTCTGCCGCAGCCTTTCGTAAAGCAGCCGCTGGTCCTCCTCCGACAAATCGCGCAGGTACTCCTTGACCAATTCGTTGGCACGGTAAACTTCCGCCCGTTTCACCGCCGCTTCGAAATCCTCCTCGCTCTTCCAGTACGATTCGCCCGAATCAAACATCGCCCACGGTTTCGGCCGCATGTTGCCGTCCTTCTTCCGGTATTTCACGCCATCCACCAGCGACGATTTGCCGACAAACCGCCACGTGCGGTCGAAAAACACCCGGTCGCACTTGATCGCTCCGGCTGAATCCTCATAGCGCACCCATAACGTAAATGACGCGGCGAAGAACTTCTTGCGAGCCGGATACTCGCGAAACGTGCCCATGTCATTCTCCGGATTCGCCGAACCGCGCGCCGCCTTGATTGAAATCTCGATTTGCCCGTCCGGGCAGACGATGGCCAGGTCCGCCATCCGGTTTTTCTCCCGCCCGATTCTGCCTCGGTCCAGGTTCGTTTCGCTCAAGCCGCCGATATGCCTCGGCAGCAAATCCCACAGCGCAGCAATTGTCGCGTCCTCGAACTGCCGCCACGCCGTCGTGTAGCTGGTTCTAAGCGCGTTGGTCTTAAGCGTGGCCGTGACCCCGGCGGCGATGGTTTCTTTGAGTGCGTCGAGCTTGTCGGCGACCTCGCGTGCGCCAACATCCGCCGCCCGCGTTCCGAAAGGACAAAGCAGAATCAAAGAGCCGAGGAGAGCCGCCACCAGACGCATCGTGCCGTTGCCGTCTCGTGAACGGCTTTGCTCCGCGGGATGACGAGTGCCAACGGATGTTTTTATCCGTTGGCACCTTTCATCCGTTGGCGAAGATGCAGTGTTCAGCACACTCATGCAGTTGTGACCCGAGTTGTCCGTCCAGCTTACAGTAACTTGTGCGGCGTCGTTTCGAGCGGCGTGATTTCCGCCAGCATCCTGCTCTCCGCCCCGCCGCCGAGTTCGACCAGCCGTTCGCCGGCCGGCCGCACGCGCGATTGAAAACTCGCCGACGCTTTGTTGAAAGCCTCGTTCGCTTTTTCCAAGCCGTCGCGGATCTTCTCGAAGTGTTCGGTGAACGTCACCACGCGCGAGTAGAGTTCCTGCGCCGCTGCGGCAATCTTCTGCGCATTTTCCGTCTGCGCATGTTGCTGCCAGCTCACGCTCACTGACCGCAACAGGGCGATCAACGACGCCGGCGTCGCCAGCAGAATCCGCTTGCCCGCCGCCCACACAATCAAGTCTCGATCCCCCTCCAGCGCGGCGCTGAACAGCGATTCCGCCGGCACGAACAACACCACGTAATCCAGCGCGTTCGAGAATTGACGCGGATAATCGCGGTCAGCCAAGGCCTTGATCGTCGCCTTCAATTTCGCCGCGTGGGCCGCCAGCGCCTGGGCGCGCTTGGTTTCGTCCGCCGCATCGAGCGCCTTCAGAAAATCCAGGTCCGGCACTTTGGCATCCACGATGATCACGCGGTCGCCGGGCAAGCGCACAATCAAGTCGGGCTTGGCTTCGCCAGCCTGCGTCTGCTCGCTGAAATCGCAGTGCGCGCTCATCCCGGCGGCCTCCACGACGCGGCGCAATGTTTCCTCGCCCCAACGCCCGCGCGCCTGGCTGGAGTGGAGTACCATGCGGAACTGTTGTGTCTCCTGCGCCAGCGTCTGGCTCTGTTGCGCCAGCGCTTCGATCTGCTTCTTCACTTCGCCGAGCGTGCCCGCCTGGCTCGCTTCCGCCTGCTGCAGCCGCTTCTGATATGTCTCCAACTGCTGCTTCAGCGGCTCGACCAGCGTGGCAATCGCCTGTTGCCGCTGGGCCAGATCGCCCTTGGCGGTTTCCTGGAGCTTGGCCACCGTTTCAGTGATCCGCTCGACGAACTGCGGCTGGATTTCCCTGAGTGTGTCCGCGCTTAGGGCTTTGAAGGCCTCCCGCAAATCCGCGAGGGCCCGGTCTTGCGCCTCCTTCGCCTCGCGCAAAGCTTTTTCGTGCAGCTCGCGTTGGTCGGCGACCAGTTGCTCGGCGGCCTGGCGACTGGCTTCCGCCGCAGCCCGGGCGTTGCTCGTTTCAACGAGTTGGCCGCGCAGATGCGAAAGCTCCGACTCGCGCTGGGTCAACTGCTGACGCAACTCATTCGCCAGACGGTCATCCGGGGCGACGGCGCGCCCGCGACCGTAGAGCCAGCCGATGAGCAGGCCCAGCAGGCCGCCGAGGAGCAACCCGACCAGCAGGTAAATTCCCGTGGGCATTGATATCTCTGTTCTTTGTAGGAGCCGACGTAAGGAGGCTAAGCAAACGATTGGCTATCGGCAATGGGCTTTTGGCTATCTCAATCAGGGCCTCCTTACGTCGGCTCCTACAGCGTCTTCAGTAATGTGCAATCACCTCGATCTCCACATTCGCGCCTTTCGGCAGCGCGGCCACCTGAATGGTCGAGCGCGCCGGGAAATCGCTCGTGAAATACTTCGCGTAAACCTCGTTCATCGCCGTGAAATCGGCGAGTTTGGTCACAAACACCGTGCTCTTCACCACGTTGGCGAACGTCAGCTTCTGGTCGTCCAGTATCGCCTTCACGTTTTGCAGCACGCGCTCGGTTTGCGCCTTGATGTCGCTGGCCACCAGGCTGCCCGTGGCCGGGTCAATTGGGATCTGGCCGGAGCAAAACAACAGGTCGCCAATGCGCACGGCGTGGCTGTATGGCCCGACGGCCGGAGGGGACTTTGCAGGTTTGACAATCGTTTTCGTTGCCATGGGTTTTCGGTTCGTTCGTGCCGCAAGGTCTAGCGGCTTTGCCTGGCCAGGTCAAGGAAACCAGCAGCCGTGTGTCGAAACTCCGTGAAAATGTCCCCTTTGTAACTCCGTAAAAATGTCCCCTTTTGGGCGGGGTTGCGGTAGCAACGCCGCCCACAAGATGGAGACATTAACAATGAATCGGAACGAACGGGATC
>Ga0315289_10004461_pt1 | contig 20882 bp, 31 predicted proteins | sample YL17G11_40_MG_FD_203452 | JGI IMG/M metagenome (GOLD analysis project Ga0315289, IMG submission 203452) | Sediment microbial communities from Yellowstone Lake, YNP, Wyoming, USA - YL17G11_40 | ecosystem: Environmental > Aquatic > Freshwater > Lake > Sediment | place: USA: Wyoming | collected... | reverse complement strand
GAATGCGTTGAATGCGTTGAACATCCCTATGCCAAAGGGCTGTGTAGGAGCCATTACGACAAGGCCAGACCGCGCAAAGACAGAACATATAGCTATCGCCCCGCCTGGTCTGGTCAGCGTGACATTAACGCCATCCCCGGTGAAGAGGCCTTTGACGACGCCATCTGTTGGCGTGGCGGGTCGGAGGCGCAGCAAAAGCGCCACATCCGACGCGGAGAGGAACCGTGCCGGAATTGTCAGCACGCCACCAGCAGGGCTGCGGAAGATCGAAACAAATCCCGGTATGTTAGCTCAGAAGAGCGGAAGTAAAAGAAAGGACGGATCGGGAAAGCTCATGACGGAAAGCGTAAACGGGATGGGATTGGGAAAACGTCAACGTCGAACTCTCATTGACATGATGGAGTCCGGTGGCGGTCGCTGGCCCCAGGGCTGGCAGGTGTCGAGTACCAGCAGGGACGTGGTTACTGGCCTAGCGATTCGTGGACTGATTACCGGCCAAGGCGCTGACGCAGCTTTGACAGAAAAAGGCGAGAGGGTCGCCGCAATACTGTGCGGCGACCCTCTCGACAGTCTTGGTGTGCTGTACGACCTTAGTCGCGGTCAGCCCTCTCGGAAACCTTATCGGTCACTTTCTCTGTAACCGAAGACTCCGCTGAGGCCAGGTAGCCTTCCCAGCGGCCCTGCATGGGCTTGATTAAGCCGCCGCCGACACCGACGATGGCGATGCCACCGACCGTGGCCAGGATCGCTACCAGCACCGGCAGTGTGACGGTGAGGGCGATGCCAACCTGACCCAGTGCCGCGATGACACCCAGGCCAATAATGAACACGCTGGCGATCTTCGACACCACGTTGCCGTAGGACAGGCCTCCAATGGCATTGGTGATAAGGCCGCGTACCGCAGAGGCAATAGCCGCTGAGACCACAACCAGCACCAGGGCAACGAAGAGGCGAGGCAAGAAGGCGATGACGGAGGTCAGCAGGCCGCTGACCGGGTTGGGACCGAATACGCCAAAGGCCAGTTGCAGCACGACCAGGAGTACGGCGTAGTAGGACAGCTTCCCGGCAATACCGGCACCGCTGCCTTTGAGGGCGGCACCCAGGCCACCACGGTCGAGGAGTCGGTCAAGGCCAACCCGCGTGAGAACCTTGGTCACGACCCGGCCAATGATCTTGGCCACAAACCAGCCAATGACGAGGATTCCGACGAAGAGCGCGGCCTTGGGGGCAATTGTGGCGAGGGTACGCCAGAGGTCATTCAAAGCTTCTGTCATGAGCAAGAGAATACATGCCACTGGGCTGGATTACTGGAAACCGACACGTTCGCCAGGGCAAGTTTCGCAAAACTCATAGCCGTGCCGCGTCATGGCCGCGTACACCATTCCAGGAGTCTTTGGGTCGGCCCACAGCCAGCGGCGTTTGGTTTCTGCAAACTTGCACCATTCAAGATGCAGAGTCCTCCCGTCGCGGTCCAGGTACAACTCCATCAATGGCGACTAAGAGCAGAGCGGCTGCGCCGGTCGGGTTGCCATTGCAGGTTTGACAACCGGTTATCGGAAGGGTCGCCATTGCTGTTGATGGCGTCAAAACCGCGTGGCCGTGGGCTATCAAACGTCAACAAGACCACCCTGCGCAGGGGGAACTGCTTGTAGGTGTTGAGCTTCCATAGGTTGACGGCAACGGTCCCATCCGGTCGGATGCGATGAGAGATCAGCTTGCCGGTAATACGGCGATCCGACCCGTCCCGGCCCTTGACTGAACGCGACAGAGAACGAACCCGCCCCTGGTCGCTGACCTCATACAGTCCCTCATAGCCCGGTATGGGACGCCACTCTGGTGTCATAAATGCATCTTAGGGTCATTGCCAATAACGGAATAGCGACACGCTCCCCGAGCTGCGGAGGGCGGGTTGCCGGTGGTGGTGTGTGTGTAGTTTGACCGGATGCGAAAAATCATCATCGCTACGGCGACAATTGCGGCATCTTTGTTCCTGGCACCCACCGCGTCTGCTGACGTGAACTGGGACGCCATCGCGCAGTGCGAATCAGGCGGCAACTGGGCGATCAACACCGGCAACGGCTACTACGGTGGACTTCAATTCGCTCTACCCACATGGCGGTCCAATGGCGGTAGCGGAATGCCAAACCTGGCCAGCAGAGGAGAGCAGATTCGCGTGGCGCAGAACGTCCTGCGTACACAGGGCATTGGAGCATGGCCCGTTTGTGGGCAGCGCGGCTAGTCTGTCGGCTTGGGGATTGTGGCGTCCCCGCCATTTGTTACCTCCACGGTGACCTCTAGGCCACCTGCTAACGCACTAAGTGTCGCGGCCTGACGTTTGACCCGCTCCGCAATGCCCTTGAGCTTGTAGTCGAGTTCTGCATCAAGCCACGCTTCTAGGTCAGTCATCATGCCACCACGGTAGCTTCACCAGGCTTCTGACGGCGTTCCTAGGTCGAGTTTCGGGTCATCAGTTCCTCTACCCACGTTGCAATCAAGGTGGCTGGCCCGAAAGTTGAGTGGGTCCATGGCTAGGCCGGGGTTCTCCTTGACTGTCACCGCGTGGTCTAGCGACCAGGAGTACGGATGCGGGTAGCCCATCTTGTAATCAATACTGTCGCCGCACAACCAGCAAGGCTCACCGACCCCGCCGTCAGGGAAGCGCTTCCTCGCACATGCCGCGCGAAACTCCGACTTGAGCTTTTTGTACAGCGGGCTTTTACGGATGGCGTTGGCGTCACTGGCGCGCTTGGCTGTCGCGCCCTTGGGGACTGATGGAGCTGTCTCAAGCGTGTCGTTATAGACAGATTCATCAGCCATAGCTAAACCGCCCTAAGACGCCAGTTCTTGCTTTGTGCCGCCGTTGAGGATGGGGTCCAGAGTGACTGGATAGGTGGGGCATATGGAACCTTCTGGAATTGCGGGTCGGTCAGGCATACGGAAGTCTCCACCGGGGGGGCGACAAAACCAAACGGTGCCAAGACTTGATTCATTGCGTTGTACGACACCTTGGAGAAGTTCACGTCGTAGATGAGCGGGTCTTTCATGTTGAGGGCTGGACCGTTGGCAGCGAGCTTGACCCCAGGAGAATCCACGGAGTCAATGGCGCACAACCGACCCTTCCAAATCCGCGCTGTGATTGCCGGTAGTACGACCGCCGTATCGGCAATCACCTGCGGGGTGCCCTGGTTCACGATCGTGACTGAGATCGGACAGGGCTGTAGCAGCGCATTAGACAGGTTTGAGTATGAAATAAGCGGGACCACGGCAGTCTCTGCGAGCGCGCCCTTGAACTCAATGTCGTAGGAGTCGGGGGCCGTGACGGAAACGGCGACATTGCCTGTCCCAACGGTCGGCAAGCCCTCAAGCGCGGACCTCACCGTTGCCGCGCTGGCGTTGTAGGCAAGCTGCTGGGTGCTGGCGGCATCCAGGGACAGCCGGAACGTCCCGCTGGTTGGGTTACCGATGAGAAACACCTGCTGGAGCGTGTTGTAGGCATCCGTCACCAAGTGGTCGTTGACGAAGAAGGACATACCCTTGGGAACCCTTGGGGTGAATGTCGCCAGACCTTGCACCGGCTCAATATGCGGGTCGCTGACGTTGCCGGAAATAAACGGGGCGCTGATAGAAATCCAGGACCCGGTTACCTCAAAGATGGGTAGCGTTGTCGGCGTTGTCGGCGCGGTCATTTGCCTATCCTATCCGCGGTTTACCTGTTACGACTATGGCGCGCTGGTGGTTCACTGCGCCGCACTACCACGAAGCAATCTCTACACATGCCACTCGCGGCGTTACCGCGCTGGGTGCAAACCTTACAAACGTTCATTAACCGTCCTCCGTATTCCGTTTTAAGACTCGTTAGTGGTCGGGTGAGGTAACGGGGTGCGGGTTGGGCCGTTCGTCCCCAGGCGTTTGATGCAGGCTGCGGTATCGCACTACCGCGCCGTAGTCCGGTGGCAGACCGGCAGACTCTAGGCGACTGGGGTGGGCCTGGGAGAGCGTCAACGGATTGGTGCCGCTGTGACAGACCTGGCCGATAGCAGCCTTGCAATGTGGGCAAACGACGATGAGTGTCATCGAAGACCATTATGAGATGAAACGCTGGTCGATGGCAAGGCTAGCGAAGCCCGGTGCGTAGCCACTGGACCCCCTCGTTATACGCCTGCTCTCGCGTAGTGCGCCATTGGCCGCAGTACGCCTGCATTCCGTTTTGTGCCCCATCCCAATACCACCGGAACTGGGTCTGGTTGTCCTGGTCCTCCTGCTGTGGGTGCAGGATTTCGATATGCAGATCGCTGGTGTCCGGTTCAGAGGGTCCGTAGCTGCTGCCGTCCCTCTCGTAGCTCACGGTGCTGATCCAAACCGCTTGCCGTCCAGCGCGGCGCGGATTTCAGACATGCACCCGCCGCGATGTTGCGTGGTGGCTGGTTGACCGGTGGCGGTGATCGCAACGGGTTCAGGGCCACGCAGGGCGCGGTCTTGCACCAAGTCTCTTGCAACCCGGCTTATGTCGGCAGGTTGCACAAGCCGATCACGCGGGTCGCGGTAGTAGCGCGCGACTGCCGTTAAGGCATCGTCCCGCTGGATATGCGGGAATTGGCCAAAGTGTTCAACCCAGGCAAGAATGGTTGCCTCTGACGGGCTGGGTGTTTTTTCATTCGCATAGGCGCTGCACTTTTGCAGCACGTCAAAAATGTCACCCTGGTTGAGCATTGCTATCCTCCATTTTTTCTCTAAGTTGCTCCCAAACCATTATCGTCTTATCAGCCCCTTGCACATCCCGCACACCCCTTGCGCCATTGCGCCGCTTAAGCAGCTCCGTGTAGATGTGCGGCAGGTGGCCGGGGTAAGCATCAGGTCGCGCGCACCACTCCTGTAGCGACAGGGCGATGCCGCGCGGATCGCAGTCGTCAACCAGCATGGCCGCGACAACTTCCTCTAGCCCCTTGCGCGTCACCTTGTTGCTCAGCAGGGGCCGGTCAACATTGCCTTGGACGAGGCTGCGAACTTCAACGCTGACTACTTGTTTTTCTTTGTTGTTGGTTACGTTTACTACAGGAACCTGTACCTGAACCTGTACCGAAGCATCCGGAAGGCTTTCGAAAGGCTTACTCAAAGGCTTGTCAAAGGCTTTGCAAAGGCTTTCACGCAGGGACAATATGACCTCTAAAGCCTTTTCGCTCCACTGACGCTCCAAACGCTCAATTTCATCCAAAAGCGCCTGCCGTAACTCAGTGCTTTGCACCGACACAGCACACCGTAGGGCTGACAACATCACGTTAGGCGTCCCTGTGGCAGCAGCGCCATGGCGGATATAACTACGGACAAGTACCTCCTCCGTGTCGTCGTCTATGACGATGTAGCGCCGCTCAGACAACATGCCCACGGCGGCGGCAACGCGTTCAATTGTCATGCCGCGCGCGCAGCGTGCCCACTTGGTTATCTGTAGCGGGAGTACCCCCGCCGTGCTGGTCACGGGCTGGCTAATAAGCAGCTCGTAAAGCCACTGCGCATCAACGCTTAAGTCGCGCCAGTCCTCATCGCGCCAAATATCTATCCGGAGAAGTGCGTATTGCCTACCCGAAGTCATGGCACTTAACTATTGGTAAAAGACACCATTCATACAAAATCCTGGTAACCTTCCCTTGTTGGTTGTTGTGGTAAACCGCCCCGTTACGGCAAGTAGCGGGGCGGTTCTTTATCTGCGGGTAGCCCCCTCCTGGTCCCAAGGGTGCCTTTACACCGCGTCGTAATTTATACATGACCTTCCCGCCGCATGGTGCCGATTTTGGCAAACCCGACAGCTTCCCAGGTCAAGCTCTGCAATTAGTAAGGATGCCAGCGCGGTACGCAGTGTGGTAGACACCCCCGGTAGCTCCCGTCCAAGGATGGCCGTAAGTCGATCCTGGAGTTCGTCCACCGGGGGCATCTGATCATTAACCCATGGATTTGATGTAGGCGTCGGCATCTTCGGCAGACAGGTCATTAAGTGTTGTGACCGGCTGACCCATGAAGCCAGAAACATCATCCATGACACCCTTGCCGGTAAGGCCGCGTGCCTTACACAGCACCTTTATGTCATTCACCTGCTCATTAGTCACGCCCGCTGGCCCAAGTGGCAACTCTGGTTCTGCGTCACCTGCGGCCTCAGTCTCCACTGCGGGTGGCGGCGTGTTGTCACCAGCAGTAGGCGCGGAATCCTCGCTGGCAATTTCGCGCAGCGCGGCCATGCCCTTGGAACCAGGCTTCTTGACCGTGCGCTGTACCTGCACGCCGTCGATGAGGTCCAGTTCCTCCATGCTGTAGTCCAAGCCCAACAGAACATCCTGGAAGGCAATGCGGCAAACTTCCGTAATGCACTTTGCCCGAAGCATTGCCTGCGGCTCAGTCTGGTACAGCTTGTTTGATGTGTACCCGGCCAGGACCGCGCGTTCCATCGTCCACTCGCTGTACTTCCAGCTTCCGTCACGGTAAGCGCGCCAGACGCACTTGGTGTCCGACTCTTCCACCGGCTCCAACACATACCCTGCCGACCGGACCAAACCGGCCATGGTGCGGGAGTACATGGCGGGCTTACCGCGCACGATGAACAGCTCGTTCAGCGACTTCATGGCCGACAGCCCCAACTCTGCGCCGTACAGGATTGCCGCCGCCATGGCAGCCACGGCCTGCTCGGAGTTCTTGTCCTTCATCCAGTGATCTGGGATGAAGCCACCCGCCGCCATGCCACGCGCCATGGTGGCCGCGTCCTTCATTGCCTCCACCTCTGCGCGTAGCCGCTGCAAGCCCTTTGTGCTGGGGGCCGCAAAGGTTTCGACTTCACCCTCGTAAGCGTCAAGCTCGGTCATAACATTCTCCTTGTTGTTGTGGTTACTTGAGAAATAGCGCGACTGCGCCCTTGGTGGACGGTCGCCGGGTGGCAACCGTTTCTCCGTTGACGCTGGCATATTGGGCATCACCCACCACGTCCAGCATTTGTATCTTGAGGCCACGGAGCCTTTTGTCGGAGTCCCGCGCCTGCGCACTGGCTTCCGAAATTTGCAGGTACAGCGATTCTGGAACCTCTACGCTGACGCCCTCCTGTATTGCCGGGTGCAGCGCACGGACGGCGTTGTAGGTGGACACTGAATCATCCAGGGCTGGCGGCGTGCCGGTGGCAAGGCTGACGTAAAAGTCCTTCGCCTTGGCGACCATCCAGTCTGAAATCTTTTGGTCGTACTCAACGACATAAGTAAAGTGCTTGAAGAACGGACCCATGACCACCAGATGCGCCGGGTAGCGCGTCAGGCCAGTGAAGAGCTGCTGGGCCTGTACTTGGATGAGGTAGTCGTTGGGTGCCTCGTCGCCTCCCTCGTCCCCCCACTCCGACAGGTCGCGCGCCGTCTTCATTTCGACAATGCGCCTTGCCCTGCCACGAGAGGCAAGCCGGTCCAGTGTGCAGACCGCCGGGAATCCGAACTCCGTCGTTGCCATTTGCACGCCCTTCTGACTTAGCCGCCAGCCGGGGTTGTCCTCCTTCCATAAGTAAGCCAGCGCATGCTCAAAAGCGTGGCCGACGCGGAACACGTCACTTTGGACAGGCCCAGGCTCCTTGCCTACCGCCTTGCCCGACATCTCAACCCAGCAGGCATATTGGCTCTGCCACCGCGACAGACCGAGGATGGCTGCCATTTTTGACGGTGACACCACCGCCCTGTGTTCATCTGTACCCGGCTCTACAAACCCCGGTTGACCCGGACGCTTCCACGCCATAACTCTCCCTTGTTATGCGGCCTGACCTGCATGTCTTCCGCTGTGTTTGCCATTACTAGGCAACAAAGTGACTCTACAACAAGGGTCTGACAAATTCTACGTTTGGCGACAACTCACCAAAATTAAATGGGCGGTTCCAACTTGATGGTCGGGCTGCTGTGCTTTGCGGCCCAATGCATCAAGCAGTCCAAGCAGCACGCATGAGCGATAGCTTCATCCGACCCAGCGGGGACTATGGCCACGAAGGTATCCGCCTTGCGGCCCTCTCGCTGCCAGTTATAGCAATCGTCTGCATCACAGTGCATAGCCCACGTCATTTACTGACCCCCTTGTGCGCTGCACTCAGGGCACGTCAAGGACTGGTTGGTGAGATTCGGGTTAAGCCACAGCCATCCGCCCTCACGCGCTACCCAGTCCCTAGCATGAAGCGCAGCCGCTTCGGTAGAGAAGGACTCAACATGGGTAGCGTCAACGCCACATACATCACAGCAGACCACAAACCTTATTCCACCAGGCATGGCAGAAGCATACCGAACAACCACCCCGCTGGCGTATAATTAACGGGTGCAGTCGCCAACAAGGGCAACTGGCAGGAAGGAACGCATGGACGGCGTTTTCGACGTGCAAGATAGTCCAGACGGTTTTTACTGGACGTACACGACACCCAACGGGGGCATGTTCCTTGGACCGGATCGACACCGGACCAAGGCTGCCGCCAAGAAAGCAGGGCAGCAATGGCTAGAAATGCAGGCCGCATGAAGCGCATTGCCGCCCACCCGGCGTGGCGACTGCTCTGGGTTTTTGTGTTTGCGTTCCTGGCCGTGATGTATGGCCTTGAATGTTGGGCAAAACTGACTGACCTACATGACGGAGCAGCCAAGGTAAGCGCGGTGATCTTAGGTGCGTCGGCAATAGGTTCGTTCTATGTCGCCTACCGCATGGCACTGCTGTACCTGAACGGCTTGCGCCGGGGGCCGGGTCCTAAAAATTAGAATGTGGCTGGTAGACCCGCAGATTTTATGTCGGTCTCACCTGCTTGGAGAACACCGGGAGATGCACGCCCTGGTAGGGATTGTCCAGAGTGGTAAAAACCTGGACGGCTACCTAAAAAACGGTCTGATCGAAACCGACTACATCAAGGCACGTCACGAAGAATTGGCCTTGGAGATGCTACGTCGGGGCTACAACCACAACTCTCCACTGGACTACAACGACCTTGATGACCCTTTACAACTGGGCACCGTTGACGACGTTGCCAACCTACAAGAGCTACGCCGACGCTGTGCGGCGTGCAAGGAAAGGATCGACGCATGAAAAGACTGACCGGCAGAAGGCCGCAAGTGGGCGACCGTGTACGCATGATGGGCGTTATGCCCAACGACCCCGACCCTATCCCCGTTGGCATGGAGGGCACGGTACGCAACGTGACGCCAGAGGAATGGGCCATACAGCAGTACGACGTGGACTGGGATGGGCCGCGCACCCTGTTCCTATTGCCCGACGATCCGTTTGCCATTATTGGGCGCGTCAAACCGTGAAATGCCCGGTGTGCTGGCGAAACTTAGAACTGTGGATAACAAAGCCCGACGTGGCCAAGAAGCACCTAATACCAACAACGACCAAACTGTGCCCCATGTCAGGAAGGCTGCTACCCGATGATTAACACACTGGACTGGTCAATGACTATTACCGCAGAGGGTAAGCATTGCTGGCTGGCATGGCATCTCAGTCATGTTTACACGGTCGAATACCGCGATGAGGGCTTTGCGTGGCGAGCCACCGTGGCCGACCGCAATGCCAGTCAGGACAATCTGACAGTCCTTGGCAAGTCGGCAACCAGGGATGATGGCAAGGAGCTATGCCGGAAGCATGCCTACCCGGTGCCGCTGGATGGGCCGCGCGACGGGGCGACGTTTGACCCGTACCAGGACACCGACCGCCTCAATAAGCAGATGCACCGTGTCTTTATGGTCATGCGCAAAGAGGAATGGCGCACCCTTGGGGAAATATCCGCCCTGACCGGCGACCCGGAAGCGTCCGTGTCGGCGCGCTTGCGTGACTTTCGCAAGCCTAAGTTTGGCGAGTTGACGCTAAACCGCAAACGGGTTGGCCCCGGCCTGTTCGCCTACCAGCTTGTGCAGGAATAGCTTAAAAAACCCACTCAACGGTGCAGTCGTCGCGCAGTAGCATTAACTGATCCCGTACCAGCACGGCCACCTGCTCTGGGTCGTCAAAGCCCTTAAGGCACCACCCGCCGTCGCGGCCACTGGCCGGGTTCTGCGTGACAAAGACGTGGCAGGGGGAGCAAAGGTAAAGAATGTTAGCCGGGGTCCACGCGCCGCCCTGCGACCGATTCTTGCGGTGGTGCATCTCCGCTGCGCGCTGCTGACCGCAGCGTTCACACAGCATTGCCGCCCGCTCCGCAACAACCTTGCGGCAATCAGTCTCGTTCATACAGCGTGCCATCAGACCAGACGTACCGCGTCTTGCCCCAGCGCAACGCGCTCGCCACGTCAGGGAAGAACCCCTTGCCGGAAAGGTTGGCACTGGTGTTGCACAGAACAGGTATGCCGGTCCTGGCCGCAAATGCGCTCACAATGTCGTAGGCAAGGCCGGATGAAACCGTCTGTAGCCGCGCCGTCCCATCCAAGTGCAGCACGGCAGGAATCTTGTCTACCCAATCCTGCCTAACCGCATGGTCAAACAGCATGTAGGGATCGGGCACGCCAGGGTCGAAAATGTCTGGCGCTTGATCCTCTAAACACATGGGCGCAACCGGGCGGTAGTCCTCTCGCCCCTTTATGTCGTTAAGCAGATGCTTCATCTCAGCACTGCGTGGAGAGGCCATGATGCTGCGGTGCCCCAACGCGCGCGGCCCAAGCTCAGCCCTGCCGCTAACGACAGTGACAGGTTGCTCTGTTTGTAGGATCGCCGCCAGGTCATCAACGGTGCAGGGCCGGGGTGTCCAGCCCTCAACCGGCGCGCTGTCTTGTAGGGGAGGTCCGCTGTAAACGTCCCACAGCAGCGGACCACGGAAGCCCCTGTTCATCAGACTTGCATAAGCCGTGCCCAGCGCGGAGCCAGAGTCATTAGGAAAGGGCGGCACCCATACCGTGTCAAAGCTCCCGCTGTTTCGGATGATGCTGTTCCACTTGATATTGAGCGCGGCTCCACCAACCAAACACAGGTCGTCGGGAAGTACATGACGGAAACGCTGGAGCGTTTCCAATAACTCCTGCCCAATGGCGGCCTGAAAACTAGCCAGAATGGAACCGGTGTCCAGGTCATACGCACCCCGCCGACCAAGCTCAGGCAGTACGGCTTCATAAAGAGCATTGCCGGGGTCCTCAAGGTCAAGCTGATGCCACTCCGCCCGTATGACGGTCACTAGTTCCTGGTCTACCTGACCCAGCCCCGCATAGGCCATGAGCTTGCCGGAAACCGACAGTTGGTATTCCCACGACGGAGCGGGTTTGTTAAACGGCGGGAAGTGGATGCCAAAGTCCTGGTAAACCCGGCTGCGCACCTGGAATAGCGAACCGTGATAGTCGATGCCGTCAGGGCGCACCGTGTAAAGCTGCGGGAACATCCCCCCGTCCCACACCAACACGCCAGTCGGCCTCCCCGCAGCACAGGCCGGTGACGTGGCGTAGGCACTTGCCAGGTGACCCTCTACATGCCGATAGCTCTCGTATCCATAGCTGTCGCCGTGCATGGAGAAGCTGCCGTAGTAGGCCGTCAGTGCCGGTGACCCGCCCTCTAGCTGTGTGTATGGGGCCACTGGATAACTTGCGCCACCGACGCTTACAGACGGATTAAGCCATGGCGTAGGCATGGGTCCGTGCCAGCCGTCAATAACCCATCGCTCCACCTGGCCGGGGCCAACCCCAACTAAGCCAAGAATCTCGCTAATGAGATTCGGGTCGCTAAGGTCTGAGTAGCGGTCACGACAGCCCACCTTCTCGGCCTCAATGGATGCCAGCAGTCGGGCCGTGTCGCCGGATTGTTCAATAAGCGCCACGGCACCGTCATGGCCTGCCTTGAGGCCGCAGATCAGCACTTGCTTGCCAGGTGTAGCTGCTGAACCAAGTCCATATCGCTCGCCGCCAGCCCACCACGCTTGGCAACGGTTGTTGTCATTGAAGAAGGGCTACGCGCGCCCCTTAAGCGAATACAATCGTGCGATGCGCTGATGATGACCGCCACGCCTTCCGGGTTTAGCCGGTCGTGGATTGCTTCGGCAACCTGCTGACCGATTCGTTCCTGGATTTGTGCGCGTGCGCTGTAGCCATACACGACCCTCGTCAGCTTTGACAGACCGACAACGCGCTGGCCCCTTGATGGCCGGTAGGCCACTGTCGCAAAGCCCCCGAAGGGAAGCAGGTGATGCGCGCAGATCGACTGCACATCAATACCGGCCTGAACAATGAGACCGGGGTCGTCCGGTGCCGGGAAGGTCGTGGCGAGATGGTCTGACGGGTCCTCCTGGTAGCCCCACAGCATGTCCCGCCACGCACGCGCTACTCGCATGGGGGTGTCCGAGGTGTGATCGCCTTCGTCAATACCGAGTGCGTCCAGTAGCTGCTTAGTTGCCAGCGCGGCGGATTCAAGACCGTTCTCAGTCATTACGTTCCTCTCTTGTTGCCAAAGGCAAGAACATGCAGTCGCGTGCCCACGTTGATTCCCTGCTGTATTGCCGCCTGCGCAATGTCGCCAAAGTTCTTGACTATGGCTTCTGACGTAATACCCTCTGGCTGCACCCAGGTGTTCCAGCGGGGCCACCCGCTCCGGTCAGCCATCTCTGCGGCCTGCTGTACGTCGGCCACGTCCGTCACCACAAACTTAAGGCAGGATTTGTTGTGGACAATACGGTCGGGCCACGCGGCCAGCTTCGGGTCCTGGTTGCGCTTGTGCTTACCAGCGTTCTCCAGCTTGGGGCTAATGCTGTAGTGCTGGACGTGGGTCTGCGTGACCTCATTAGGGGCAATGGTCCCGTTTGTCTCCACCGCAATGTAGATGTTGCGGGAGGACATAAGCCGCAAAAGCACGGCCCATTCCGGGTTGCCCTGGTGCATGAGAGGCTCCCCGCCGGTCAGTATGACTTCCTGACAGTCGCGGTCCAGGTCGTTGAAGATATCCTCCGCCGACCGTTGGGTCAGTTCTTCCCGCAGGTTGTACCGGGTGCTGTCCCAGGTATATGGGGTGTCGCACCAGGAGCAGCTAAGGTTGCAGCCACCAAGGCGAATAAAGGTGCAGGGTCTACCGGTCCTGGGGCCTTCCCCTTGGAAGCTGGCGAATATCTCCGATACCGGCAGGCTCATACCGCCGTCCAGGTGGCCGAGTTTTCCGGCCCTTCTTCCAGAATTACGCTGTGCAGCTCCGCGCCCTGCGTCAACAAGCGCGCCTCTCGCGCAAGCTGCTCTGCAATACGCTCAGTCGTCGGTGGACCTTCAAAGGCGTAGTGCTTGCAGTCGTCCGACACAAGGAAGTCATGCATGTCTGCGTCGTCCTTATCCACGAAGAAGCAGTGGTCGTAGCGATCAGCGATGCAGGCGCGCAGGCTGGCTTTAACTGCGCCGAACTCAATGGCAGGTGGCCACTCCTTGGACTGCTTGAACACAAACGTCGCCGTGAAGGTGTGTCCGTGTGGTGTGCGGCATTTGGCCCCAGCCCCGGTCAGGCCAAGAATCCGGTGCCCTGCTGCGAATTGCAGCTTCACCGAAACAAAACTCATGCGTCATGCTCCTTTATTAGATCGTTCACCATTTGCATGTGCGGCAGGTAGCCGTCCACGAGATGCATGTGTGGCCCAAATTCTTCCGGTCCCCACTTCCAACCTTTGAGATGCCCCCACTTGGGGGCGGTAATGGGCTTGTTGCGGAACTGGTTGCGCCACTGTTGCTCCTGCACAGACGCTGACAGGGCCGAGAGCTTGACCAGAATCTCGCGGTTGTGCGGCCCCGCCTTGATTATCTCGCTAGGGGTAACGCCATAGTTCTCCACCAGCATTTGCGCGACCTCTGGCTTAAAGGCACCCTTGCCGCTGGACCCCCTACTCAGGTCAACGCCAATGTTCTTGCCGGTCACCGGGTGCCTTAACATCACGCGACCGTAGCGGTAGGCACTGCCCCAGCCGCTTGAGTCCACGCTCCAAAACGGCAACCGCAGGAACTCCTTGCCCGTCATGCCCCAACCGTGGAATCGCATTTGCGGGTGGTTTTCCTCCGCGTACCTAAAGACGCTGACGATCCACTTGAACACCACGGCGGGGGAGGTTGCCTTGCCTGCAACGCCACCTATGCCGAGAAAGTCCACGCCCTGAGATGCGTACCAGTCCATGTCGTCCTGGAAGTCGTCCCCCGCGTGCAGGGTGGATACGGCGGGCAGGTGGTGGTCGTTGACCATGGTGAGCCAGTTGTTCCTGGTCGTCTGCTGATCCTCAACGTCAAGACAGGCGACCCAGCACAGGTTGTGTTCCCACTTCCTCGTCCATGCGGCCAGTTGATTCTGGCTGATGGACTTGCCCTGCTGCTTAAACGTAAAGGCACCCGAGTCGGCAATGATCCTCGGCTGGTTTAGCCGGTCAATGTCGATGCGCCTGTAGTAGTAGTACGAGAGCAGGACATTCCGGGGCGGCGGAATGCGGGCGGTGCCCACAAGCCCCAGTCCGGTGGTCATTCCTCTGATGTTTCCTCACCGATAATTGCGGCAAATGCAGAGGTGTCGTCGGCGTATAGCTTTCTGATTGCTTCCCACTTGGTCACCAGGCGCGGGTCGATCAGTAGCGTCAGACGCCTGTAGAAGTCTTCCGGCTTGGACACCACATCGTTTGCCTCAGTGATGAGGTCGTCCAGGTCTGGCGCGCCGGATACCGCTTCTTCCAGCATCCGAACGTAGTCCTCATCAAAACCGGTTCCCGCAATGTCGTCGCCCAGTTCTTCCAGGTTCTTCAACAGCAGGTCAAGGTTTGCGCCGAGGCCAAGGTCAGCCAGCCGGTTGTCGGCCAGCAGAATCTTGCGGGCAGTCTTGTCGTCGGCCTCAATGAACTCGACACGAATCGTGTCCTGCCCAAGCCGTTTAGCCGCCTCAACAAGATGATGACCAGCAAGGATCGTGCCGTCCTTGAGGGCGACAATGCTGCGGTACTGCCCGAACTCTTCCAGGCTCTGCGCCAGGTCTTCTACGGAACCACGGTTTGGGTTGTCGGGATGCGGGTGCAAATCCGCAATGGGCACGTCACGCTGTTCAATGAATTTCGCTGCCATGGACGCCACTCTACTTGTTAATAGAGAGAGGCCAAACATGCCACGCTGATGGCTTTTACCCTAAATGCCAGTCCACTAGGTATTCTTAAAGCATGAAGAAATACGCACAGGTCATGGCGATGGCAGCCGCGTTGCTGCTGTTCTCCACGACACCCTTAGCGCGGGCCGACGAGCAGAGCTTTACCGACGCGGTGGCAACCATCGGTTACGACAACGCTGCTGACGCACTTAAGGCCGGATACGCGGTCTGCGCGATGCAGACCACGGTTGGCGGCTACGTCACCAAGAGGGTTATCGACAAGATGCTGCAACGCATTAACGAGAGCAGCCAGGACGTTAAGGCAGAGCAGTTCGTGGACTTCGCTGCCACACTGCTCTGCCCTAGCGCCAACTAGTCGGTGTTGTACACGATCACAAGACCGGGCACCGCTTGACAGACCCGCGCACACACCATCCGGTGCCACCTAGCCGGGTACTTGGACTCATAGTCCTTGTCGGTGCGGTAGGTCGTGACCGTAACCGGCTCATCCGGTGTCGCCTTGACCTGTCGCCGGTACTTGGCAATCAGTTCACTGACCAGTTCGTTAGCCTCACCGGACATTTCGTCAATGGCGGTCACTAGACCGTCCGGTATGGACTCCTGACCAGTTTCCATGCGCATCATCCGGCGTTCGTTCATGGTCATGTGCCGTGACAGCCAGCCCAACGACAGGCCCAGGAACTCCCTGGTTGACTGCATCTCAGCACCGGTCATGGCCGGTAATGTTTGTGTCGATAAATCGGTCATGCTTAGTTCCTTTCTACCGCTGGCCTTGTGCCAACGGGACAATCCTAGTTCAGACTTACCTGCAAGCGCAGATGTCAGACCAGTGTCCATGCAAAACCTCCTTGCTACCGGGCTTGCCGTGTTGCCAGCCCTTAGCCCAAATTATACACCACCACGCTGGCCTAACGGGTGCCAGTGCGGTAGTATGGGAAGCATCTAACCGACATAGGAGCGTGCGCCATCGCTAAGCGGAAAAAGCCTGACCCTGCGATCACTGACAAGTGGACCGCTGAGTTAGCCAAGCTCAGCTCCGTTGTATTGCGTCGGCGGTCGGCAGTCAAAGACGCGGAGCAGGAACTCAACAAGGCTGTACGCGCTGCTTTTGCGGAAGGCGTGCTGGTGGGGCCAATGGTCAAGGCCACCGGCCTGAGTGGTAGCCGCCTGTTCCAGATCAAGTTTGAGCTGCGAGACAAAGTTCCAACGCTTGCCGAGGAGGCACCATGACCACACCGACTTATGACCCAAAAAAGGGCGGCAAGTTTGAGCCGCCGATCAAAGCGGTCCCCCCGCCCCCGCCTCCGCACAAGAAGCGCAGAGGGCGCGACTAGCTATTCACCGGATGCGGTGTTTAGCGGTCGTCCCACTTAACGTCGCAGCTCGGGATGGTAAGTGGCGCACCCGCTGGGGCCTGTAGGTCAACCCGTATTGCTTCGATCTGAGTTGACACGCAGTTAAGGCGATCCTTGGCCTTGCGGAACGCATCAGCTTGACGCACCTGGACGTACACCAAGTTGACGGTCACCATCGCTGCGATCACAATAAAAATGATTGCGCTGGCGGTGTCCCACATCTTGCCGGGTTGGCGCTTAACCCATGTGCCGCCCACCAGCACTCCGTATAGGACGAGAAGCAGAACGGTTAGAACTACAACACCGGGACTCAAGGACCCCATGGCAAGCCTCCCTGGCTAGGTGGTGGTGACTTTGGCTGATATGGCTGCTGCTGCGCAGGTGAGGATTGGACTGGTGGCTGATATGGCTGCTGCTGCGCGGATTGAACTGGTGGTGCAGTTGGAACCGGCGGCGCATGGGCCTTAGAGATCATTGGTATGCCAACCTTGTTGACTACCTCCCCCAGCAGGTCGCCGCCATCTCCCGCCTTGTGATTTGCCGTGAACCAATAGCCAACGCACGTCGTCATCAGAGCATCAGCAGCGGCACCAAGGGCAAAGTCTGGCTTAAAAGCGCGAATGATAAAGCTGCCCAGCCAAGCAATAGCGGCAACCCCGGTGATGAGGGTATGGGGTGGTATGGACTTGAGGTTCATTGCAGCGCCGTTCCCTCCGCCGCTTCTTCAGCCGCTTCTTCAATTGCCTCAATTAGCGCCAGCGCAGCACCGTGTTCCTCTCGGGTGGCCGTACAGAGCGGGCCATGCCATTCGGCTAGAACATCTGAGTAGACCAGCTTTGTCTCAAAGTCCATGCTGTCGTCTAGGTCGGCATAGTGATCCCGGCAGGCGGCGCACACTACTTTCACGATGCCCCTCCTGTGGCCTTGGTGGCAAAACTGACGCCTACCTGGATCATGGTCTTGGCTGCCAACGACGCAGCAACAACCCACGCGAATGTTGCGAAGTCGCCCTGCGGGCTGAGGTAGGTGGCAATACCGGCGACAGCAAAAGCCACTAGGTCGATGGCCGCGCCCTGGAGCAATGTCCGGTCAGTGGCGTAGCCAACCTGGAGGTCACCCGCTGCTCGATTCGTAATAACATGGGCCAGCGCGGGCTTACTGTCGAGGACGGCATCATTGATCGCGCGCTTAATTGCTAGTCGTAAGTCATTGCTGACATCAACACGGACTTGCTTCCCAGTCTTTGGGTTGCGCGCCACTACCGGGACTGGAACGTCTGGTTGCATCGACTCAGCCGTAAGGGTCGGGCTTTCCCATGGAATCGACATTGCTAAAAGCCGTTCCTCACGCTGTCGTACAACCCGCGCGCGTCGATACCGGCCCGTTCAGCAATGGCAAAAACGAGCGCCTGCGTCAAAAGTCCCTCTGCGCGAATGTTGAGAATCTGCTCTTCGGTTGTCTCGGGAATGCTGTGATGATGCGGCTTGCCGGTCAGCGGCCCCGGTACTGGGGGAGGGGGTGCCGCTGGTGCCGGTGGCGGCGGGGGAGGCGGTGGCGGCGCAACAATGGCCGGATAGCTGGGGGGGCCGGTGGCGACAAATGCCCCGGCGACCTCCAAGCTACGGGCATACCGGGCCATGCGGTCATCTATACCGTTCTGACCACCGTTAATGCACTGGGTCACACCTACGGTGTCCTCTGCATCGCACAGAGAATTAATCTGCGGACGCGCGACGGTCCAGTACCAAACCGCACCCAGGAACCCGTAGCGGTCCCCGGCTAGCTCTGGCGGGAACTCCACAAAGTACGTCGCACTGGGCACAAGGCCGCAGCGAAAGGCCCATTCACTGACCTGCGTGTGGTTGGTTCTCCCGGTGATCTGTATGGGTCCATGACCCTTAAAGCGAGGTCCATCACCCGGCTCCGTATTTCCGAGATCAGCACGTCCTTCATACGCGGACCCATCGGCGAGTTCCTCCATCCACCTTAGACCGCCCGACTCATGCCCAATCTGAGCAAACCACTGCGCCACGCGCTGCGGGCTAGTGCATTGCGACTGCACCAGGGCTTCTCGCACTGCGGGGAGAAGCTGCCGGTAACGGTCCAGTGACAGGGATTCTCCCATTGCATAAGCAAGGAGCTGCGCGTCGTCGGGGGCGGGTGCAACGGGGCCGGGGGCGATGGGGACGCCGGGAGCTGCAAGTGGACGCCCATAGCTATAGCCTTTGCCTGCGCAGAGAACGGCTGCCTGACGGAGAGTGATCCAGTAACCAAACGGAGCGAAGCCTGGGTCGCCTACCCACACGGCCCGTTCCGGTTCGTCAGACCATCCCATAAACGTGATGTAGTGATAGATCGTAGAGTGGCCGTACCCCTGCGGAGACTGACTGCCCTTAATGCCGCACGGCGGGTTATTGGCGGGGGAGACAAAGTTGCCGACTACGCCAAACCCGCTGTCGATGCTGGTACGCAGGTTATTCCACAGCTCTTCAATCTGAGCGTCGGTCGGTGGGTCAAGCGTCAGGTCCACAGTGATGTAGTCGGCATCGTGGACGTGGTTGTTCAGTACGGCGGTTATCTGACCGATGTAATCAGTGCCGTTTTCAGTCGTGTTGCACTGCTGGGCCAGGTCGGCTTCCGAGAAGTGGATATTCCGCGTGTTGAGGACTACCTGAGTTGATGCAGGACCGCACCAGTACCCAGTTTCCTGTGGAACGATGCTGCGATCATAGGGAAGAACAATCTCGGCCATACAACGAGTATGACTCAGGTCTTGCTAGAAACGTCTGAGGCCCAGGCTAATTTCCAATGACCACCGTCTAACACCAAAACCCGACGTGGCTGCTTCCAGACGCCCTCATGCAGCACCTTGGGCTGGGAATCGACCCAGGCACCGTCTACCAGTAGCTTCACGCTTTTGCTTGGACGTAAGGCTTGTAACCGGCGGCTTGCGCTTCGGCTTCGGTGGTGAACCACTGCTCTGCGTCGGTTTCGTCGTAGTGCGGATCGCCGGGGACGTGGTACAGCCCTGAGTCGGCGTTGCCCTTGATCGCCCCGGCTTGCCGGGTGGCGGGTGCGTCGGCGACGGTGGGTTTTGGGCTGACGCTGACGGTGATGGTGTTCAGGGTGCCGCCAGCACCGCCGCCGTAAATGTCCTGAATCGTGCAGGTCTGCACGGTTTGACTCGTCCACTTCTTCGTGAACACCCGTGCGGTGTAGCCGTTCTGCCCTCCGGTCGGTGTGGACGTGAACGCAAACCCGTCGCTGGCACTCTCGGCGTAGGTGGTCCGACAGGTGAACCGGACCTCGTAGTTGGGTAGGTATTCCACGTCCACCGCGTACAGGCCGGTGGAGACTGCCGGTGCCAACACCTCAAACGCCAGTGACCGCCACTTGGCAGACTGGCCGTGCGTCAAAGAAGTCGCCACCACGCTAGGACCGGCGGTGTCGATGGCGAGGGTGCTTGCCATGCGGGCGTTGAGGTTCTTCACGACGAAGTTGGTCGGTGCCTTGTTCACCCACGATCCGCTGGTGCCGTCGTGGTAGAAGTTGTGCGCCACAGCCGACCCGCCGCTGGGATCAGTCAAGGTGATCGCCGGGGCGGTGGCCACGGTCCCAGCGGTCGATCCGAGAGTGGTGCCAACCGCCCCAAACGGGCTGGTCTGGTTAGCGTCACGGAACACATACATGACCCCTGCGGAGTTGCCGGTCCACACCCCGGTGCTTGCGCTGGTGCTGGTGGCCCACTTGTAGGCCAGCGTTCCAGCCGGGTTACCGGACTGGCCGGTAGGCACTGCCGTCCACCCAGCGGGAGCCGTGGGTTCCGCGCCGCCCACCGCGTAGATCACCAGCAGATCGTTGGGCTGGTGCGTCGGGAACGCGACGCTGGTGCTTCCGGTGAACACCTGGGAGCTGACGTAGGTGACCGTGCTGCTGAACGGAGGCCATACATGCTTGTCACCGACGTAGGTGCGGATCACCGGAGTGGTGCCCACATACGCCTTGAGCAGCGGTGTCCCGCCGACAGCGGTGTCGAACGCCATCAGCCGGTGATGTGGTAGACGGTGGTGTTGCTCTTGGTGGCAATCGCGTCATACGCGGCCTGCGTGCCGGTCCACAGCACCATGCCAGCCACCGAACCGGCGACCGGGTTGGTGACGCTGGACCCGCCACCGCCACCGGCTGCCGCATCGACGTAAGCCTTGTTCGCCAGCTCGGTCGGATTGGCCGGTGCCGCCGCGACAGTGATCGGAGCCGACGCCGCGATGCTGGTGCCGCTCTTGCTCAACGAGGGACCGCCGCTGCCGAACCGCACACCGACACCCGTGCCAGCGGTGGTGATCGGGACATACGCCGCGACCTCGCCGCCCGTGAAGTTGATGATGTTGCTCATGCCGTTCCTATACGCCACCCCACCCGAGCCACCCAACAGGTTGTACGACGTACCCTTAACAACCAGCCCGTTCACTCCGC
>Ga0315289_10004460_pt1 | contig 20887 bp, 26 predicted proteins | sample YL17G11_40_MG_FD_203452 | JGI IMG/M metagenome (GOLD analysis project Ga0315289, IMG submission 203452) | Sediment microbial communities from Yellowstone Lake, YNP, Wyoming, USA - YL17G11_40 | ecosystem: Environmental > Aquatic > Freshwater > Lake > Sediment | place: USA: Wyoming | collected... | reverse complement strand
CGGAAGGCGATCAGGTCATAGACTTGCTCAAAATCGAGGTTTTCATTCTTCATCTTGTAGTAGATACTGTAAAAATGTTTTGGCCTTCCGCTCACCTCGGCCTTGATTCTGAATTGCTGCATCTTTTCATTGATGATTCGGATTACCTCTTCCACATACCTCTCCCGCTCCTTCTTTTTAGCTGCAACCCTTTTCTCCAGATCGCGGTATATTTCAGGGTCCAGGTAGAGCAAGGAGATGTCCTCCAACTCGCTCTTGATCCAGAATATCCCCAGCCGATTAGCCAGAGGGGCATAGATATCCAGGGTTTCCCAGGCAATCTCCTTCTGTTTTTCCGATGCTACAAACGTAAGGGTCCGCATGTTATGAACGCGATCTGCCAGCTTGATCAGGATTACCCGAATATCTTTAGCCATGGCGATGATCATCTTGCGAAAGTTTTCTGCCTGCTGTTCCTCGTGGGTATCAAAAGAGATCCGGCTGATCTTGGTTACCCCATCAACTAAACTGGCAATTTCTTGCCCAAAGGCCTCTTCAATCTGATCAAGGGTGGCATGAGTATCTTCAACCGTGTCGTGGAGCAGTCCGGTTACAATGCTGGCCTCGCACAAGTGGAGTTGGGTCAGGATTGCTGCTACCTCAAGAGGGTGCATAAGGTAGGGTTCCCCATTGAGGCGAAGCTGGCCATGGTGGGCCTTGGCAGAGAAGACGTAGGCCTTCTCAATGATCTCTATATTGGCCTCAGGGTGATAACTCACTACGGCATCTAAGATATCGTTGAGCCGAATCATAGTTCTCTAACAATTCTCTCTATTCTGTTTGCCACCTGCTCCATTTCCACGAGTTCAATCTTTCCAGTCTTGCGGACCTTGATGTCAATCTGGTTACTCTCCATTACCTTCGCCCCTACCGTAATCCGGATAGGGATGCCGATTAAATCAGCATCCTTGAACTTTATCCCAGGCCTTTCATTTCGATCGTCAATCAAGACCTCAAAACCCTGCATCAAAAGGGATTGGTAAAGGTTGAAGGCGGTATCTTTAATCTTTTTCTCCTTTATGTTTATGGGAACAACGATGATCTGGAAGGGGGCAAGGGGGAGGGGAAAGATGATACCGTCCTTATCATGGTTCTGCTCGATGGCTGCAGCAACAGTCCTTCCAACACCGATACCGTAACAACCCATCACCATGTATCTCTCCTTTCCGTATGGATCGAGGAAAAAAGCCTTTAAGGATTTGCTGTATTTAATACCCAATTTGAATATGTGTCCCACCTCTATCCCTCTTTGGACCTTCAGTTTTCCAAGACAGCGCGGGCATCTATCACCTGCCTGGGCAAAGCGGAGATCAGCAAATTGGTCTACGGTAAAATCTCTCCCCATGTTCACATTAAGGAAGTGAAGGTCCTTTGCATTGCCTCCTGTGACAAAGTTTTTCATCTCCTTGATTGCATGGTCAGCGACGATCTTCACTGTAAGTCCAATGGGGCCAGCAAACCCCTTGGGTGCATTAGTAATTCTCTCCACCTCCTCGTCGGTAGCGAGGGTAATGCTGTCCGCCTTAAATAGATTCTTGAGCTTCACCTCGTTTAATTCATGATTACCGCGGATAAGGGCAGCAACAATTGATCCATCCAGTTTGCAGATCAGGGTTTTTAAGAGATCTTTGGATTTTATCCCCAAGAAGCTGCTTACCTCTTCCACGCTCCTCTTCCCCGGTGTCTCAGCACTTGTGAGTTCTTTTAAGGTGGCAGGAGTAGGGCTCGTGACCTCCTCTCCTATCCCCGCCTTCTCTTTATTGGCCGCATAGCTACAGGAGTCACAAGAGAAAATAAGATCCTCTCCCGAATCAGCCAGCACCATGAATTCGTGAGAAAAGTTCCCACCAATCGGACCGGTATCTGCCTCTACAGCTCGAAACACAAGCCCGCATCTTTCGAATATGTGCATGTAGGTGTCAAACATCAAGCGGTAGCTCTTTTCGGCCGCCTCCTCATCCACATCAAAGCTATAGGCATCCTTCATGACGAACTCCCTTGCCCGCATGAGCCCGAAACGAGGCCTTATCTCATCCCTGAATTTGGTGTGGATCTGGTAGAGGATCAGGGGAAGTTGGCGATACGATGTGACCTCGTTTCTTACCAGGTCAGTGATCACCTCCTCATGAGTTGGCCCTAAGCAGAAGTTCCTGTTTCCTCGATCCTTGAAACGCAGTAACTCCTTTCCGTAGTGATCCCACCGTCCACTCTCCTGCCAGATCTCGGCAGGTTGAACAAAAGGAAGGGTCAATTCTAATGCCCCGGCCCGGTTCATCTCCTTCCGGATTATCTCCTCGGTCTTTCTGAAAATGCGATGGGCCAGGGGGAGATAGGTATAGATCCCTGACGCTAACTTCCGGATCATTCCTGCCCTGAGCATCAGTTTATGACTTATCACCTCTGCGTCAGCCGGTTCTTCCCTGAGCGTAGAGATAAGCATCTGTGAATAAAGCACTGTATCTCCTTTTTAAGCCTTTGAGATCAATGGCTCGATTTCCTGAAACAGGGTTTTGACCAGATCCTTCTCCTTTACCTTCTTTATCACTATGCCCTTCTTGAAGATGAGTCCAGTCCCTTTTCCTCCTGCTATCCCGATATCCGCATCCTTAGCTTCACCTGGTCCATTCACCACACATCCCATAATGGCTATCTTAAGAGAGGGATGGGTGAGGGAGGAAAATCTCTCTTCAACCTCCTTTACAATACTTAAGAGATTGATCTCACAACGACCACAGGTAGGACAGGAGATGATCTCTATTCCCTTCTCTCTCAAATTAAGTGTCTTTAATATCTGCTGACCCACCCTTACCTCATCCACCGGGCTTCCCGTTAAAGAAATCCGTAAGGTATCACCGATCCCTTCAAAGAGGAGGATGCCCAGTCCAATGCAGGACTTAATCGTACCGGTAAAAGGCGTACCAGCTTCGGTGATTCCGATATGGAGAGGGTAATGAGAGGCGTGTGCAGCCAGTTGGTAGGCTTGAATAGTGGAGAGGCAATCTGAAGATTTCAGTGATACCTTTATATCGAAAAACTCCATTGCCTCAAAGAATCGTATCCATTTTATGCTGCTCTCAGCCAGGGCCTGAGGGGTTGGGGAGCCGTATTTCTTAATCAGGTCTTTCTCCAGTGATCCTGCATTTACCCCAATCCGGATGGGGATTGCTCTCTCCTTGGCCACTTTTATAATTTTCCTTACCTTCTCTTTCGAGTTCAGGTTGCCTGGATTAATCCTGATCCCATCCGCACCTGACTCGATCGCTTGAATGGCGAGATTGTGATGGAAGTGTATATCGGCTACGATGGGGATCTCACTCTCCTGTTTGATCTTCTTTAATGCCCGGGCTGACGTGAGATCTGGGATAGCTACCCTTACAATGTCGCAACCTGCGTCTTCCAGGGCATGGATCTGGGCAAGCGTGGCGGGTATATCGCTTGTCCTCGTCTTGGTCATGGATTGGACGGAAATCGGTGCATAACCTCCAATCTTCACCTTTCCCAAGGTAATCTGTCTACTCTTCCTTCGTTCCATGGTTATTTTTAGCTATCAGCTATCAGCCATTTTTGAAATAGATAATTTAGCCTTTAGCTGAAAGCTGAAAGCCGAACGCTTACTATAACTCAAGACTCCCGATGATGTGCTCAATCGAACTTATTTCGTGTTTTATGAGGTATTGCTCAATCCCGGAGATGATACTTTCGGTAATATCCGGATGGATGAGGTTGGCTGTTCCGACTTGAACTGCTTGAGCTCCAGCAATGAGAAACTCCAAGGCATCCTCTGCAGAAAAGATGCCACCCACCCCCACCACCGGTATTTTTACCCTTCTTGCCACCTCAAACACCATCCGTAGGGCAATAGGCTTGATCGCCGGACCGGATAATCCTCCAGTCACATTTCCTAACTTGGGTCTCCTTTTCTCAACATCAATAGCCATACCGTACAGGGTATTGATGAGCGAAATTGCATCAGCACCCGCCTCCTCCACGCTTGAGGCAATGGCTGCAATGTCATCCACATTAGGTGAGAGTTTTACCATTAAGGGGAGAGGGGTAACCTTCCTCACGGAGCTTACCACCTTAAAGGTATCTTGAGATCGACAGCCAAAAGAAATTCCTCCCTGCTTGATGTTTGGACAGGAAATGTTCATCTCCAGTCCAGCGATCTCAGGAAGGTCAGAGAGCCTCTTTGCTACCTCCTGATACTCCTCTTCAGTTCTCCCCCAAAAATTGACAATTATCTTGGTGGAAAGGTGATGTAAAAAGGGAAGTTTCTCTGCTATGAATGTATCAAGGCCACAATTCTGGAGTCCGATGGCGTTGAGCATCCCTCCCGGGGTTTCACAGATCCGGGGGGGTGGATTCCCCAGTACCGGTTTCAGAGAAATTCCTTTGGTGATAATTGCGCCGAGCAAATCCAGATTCAGGTAAGAGGCGTATTCCTCACCATATCCAAAGGTACCGGAGGCAACCATAACAGGGTTCTTAAGCCTCATTCCATCGATAGTGATTGAAAGATCAACCTTTTTTCTCATTCCCAGACCACCAGTGAACTTTCAAATACAGGGCCGTCCGTACATACCCTTCGATAGGCAAACTCTTCTTTCCCTATTCTCACCTTGACCGCACATCCGAGACATGCCCCAATACCGCAGCCCATATAAGCCTCTAAGGATACCTGGCAAGGTAATCCTTCTCTTTGAGCAAACTCCGAGATCTTCTTAAGCATCAGATGGGGACCACAAGAAAAAAGATGAAGAGAAGGGTTTGACGCATTCAAATCTCGTTCTATGATATCAGTCACCTTACCCCGGAAGCCAGCAGTTCCATCCTCTGTGACTACAATGACCTTCCCCAAAGCTTCGAAATCCTTTACGCTCAAGAGACCTGAAGCATTTTTTGCCCCAAGATAGATAGTAATATCTGCTTTCCCTTTGAGTCTTTCTCCAAGTGCACGGAGTGGGGCGACCCCTATCCCACCAGCCGCAAGCACCGCCTTTTTTATCCCTTTCTTGATAGTAAACCCATACCCGAGAGGACCCAGCAGATCTACTTCCTCCCCATTTTTCATCTCTGACATAATCTGGGTTCCCTTCCCTACGAGCTCATAGATGATCTCAAATTCCTTCTTTCGTATACAAGAGAGTGAAAAGGGCCTCCGCAACAACGGATCAATACCAGCATTCACCTTAATCATTACAAACTGGCCTGCTTTAGCCTTTTGAGAAATTTCTGGGCAATGAATCCCCATATGAAAACAGGAAGGAGAGATCTGGCGATTGAAGAGAACGTTGGCCTTCAAAACGTTTTACCCCCCATCTCCAGTTCCATCACCACAGCATCCTCTCCCTCTGGATAATAACCCTTTCTTACCCCCTTAACTTCAAATCCCAATTTTTTATAAAGCCGGTAGGCAGGGGTGTTGAACCTCCTCACCTCTAAGGTGATCAGGGTGATCTTTTTCCCCTCGACAGTGTTAAATAGAGCGTTAAGGAGAGTGGTGGCGATACCCTTCCTTCGGAAATCAGGGTGAGAGGCAAGATTTAAGATGTGGATTTCATCCTCCACTATCCAGCAACAGATGTACCCCACAACCTTCTTTTTTTCATGGAGATCGATTGCGGCAAGGAAATTATGGGAGTGATCAATATGGAGTTCTTCTTCAAACTGTTTCCGCTTCCAGGGATAAGGAAAGGAGAGGGTCTCGATTGCCAACACCTCGTCAAGGTCTTCTTCTTTCATGGTTACAATCTTAAGATTTTCCAGGGTTTATTACCTTTTTACGTCAACCTTTTTCTTGAGGATATCACTGGCCAGGCAGATGTTTTTCTGCCCATATGATTGTAGTTCCTTGGCTATCTCCGGTAAACTTTTCTCCTCGGTGTAACTGGCCAGTTTGACCAGCATGGGGAGATTTACCCCGGTAATTACCTCCACCTTTCCTTCCTCCAGGAGGGCTAGACCGAGGTTAGAGGGGGTACCTCCAAACATATCAGTCAGGATCAAAACCCCATCCCCTGTATTTGCCCTCTTCACTGCAGATGCTACCTTCCGATTGGCCTCTTCAGGATCTTCATCTGGGGAAAAAGAGACCGCATGAAAGTTATCCCGTTTTCCAGCGATCAGATTGATTACCTTGACGAACTCCTCGCCTAAGTTCAGATGAGCTACCACTACTACGCCAATCATCTTATCATTCCTCCTTTTAGATGAAGTTTTGTGCTCAGGCCTTATTCAGATCTCGATGATCCACCCGGATGATATATCTCTCTCTGCCGATAATCTTATCCAGATGGTTTGCTATGACCACCGAGCGATGTTTACCTCCGGTACAGCCAATGCCGATGGTAAGATAGGTTTTTCCTTCCTTCTCATACCGTGGGAGGAGGAACTCAAGAAATCCTTTGAACTTCTCAATGAATTCCCGGGTATCCTCACTCCGCATCACGTAATCAATGACCGACTGGTCATTGCCGGAGAGGTACTTGAGACTCTCAACAAAATAGGGGTTAGGAAGGAATCTTATATCCATCACGATATCCACATTGGATGGTACGCCAAACTTATAACCAAAGGAAAGAATGGTAACAAACATCTTCTTCTCCGGGGATACGTGTGAAAAGTACTGGGTGATCACCTCTCTCAACTGGTGAACATTGAGGTCTGTGGTATCAATAATCTGGTCAGCTACCTGTTTAAGATCAGCGAGTTCTTCTCGCTCAATCACAATTCCCTCTAGGACCGATCCCTCCTCAGCTAAGGGGTGGTGGCGCCGGGTTTCGCTGAAGCGGCGCAAGATCGCCTCGTCCGAAGTCTCTAAGTAAATAAGCTCGATCTTTTGACCCCTCTCTCTCAGTTCTTCAAAGATCCTTGGATACTCCTTCAAGAAAGGCCTCTCACGGATATCCATCACCACCGCAATCTTGCTGATCTCTTCAGCAGAGTCTTGAGAAAGTTCAATAAATTTGGGAAGAAGGATGATGGGGAGGTTATCCACACAGAAGAAGCCAAGATCCTCCAAGGCCTTAATCGCTGTACTCTTTCCCGAACCTGAAGGTCCAGTTAAGATGACCATCCGTGTCTCTGCCAATGTTTAACCCCTGTTCATGGAAAGAAGAAGAGGTTTATCGAATATGTTTTTTTGCTTACTGGTGATGCTCAGGTGTATTTGTTATCCTCCTCCACAATGGTGGTATAGACCTCCTCAACTGACTTTGCCTCCATCAGGTTTTTCCTGAAACTTCTATCCATGAGAAGTCGGGAAATCCGGGCAAGGATCTTGAGATGGGTAGTAGCTGAGTTCTCCGGAGCAAGTAAGAGGAAGAAGAGTTGGGTAGGCTTATTATCTATCGCTTGAAAATCAACCCCCTCCATGCTCCGGCCAAAGAGGATGAAGAAATCTTTCAGATTCTTCATTTTCCCATGAGGTATAGCTACCCCTTCGCCAATCCCAGTACTCCCTAAATTCTCCCTTTCTAAAATGACTTTAAGAATTTCCTGAGAATCAAGCCCTTTCTCCTGGGAAGTCAAGTGATTAATCAGTTCCGAAATCACACCTGCCTTATCATGAGAGGAGAGATGAGAGATGATGAACTCCTTTTTGAGCAGATCCTGAATTCTCATCTGATGGAACTCATTAGACCTCAGGTTCAATCAGACCATAGTCCCCGTCCCTTCTCCGGTAGATCACGCTGAGCTTTTGATTGCTGGCATTGCTAAAGATAAAAAAGTTGTTGTTCAAGAGATCCATTTGCATTACCGCCTCTTCTATTGACATGGGCTTGATGGATAAGGTTTTAGTCCGGATTACCTTGGGTTCTTCATTCTTGGCAATGCTCTCCGAAGAGAAGACATTGACCATTGCGTTAATATCCTGAATATGAGGATTGGGTTTATGATTGCGGATCTTATCCTTATACTTCTTCACCTGCCTTACGATCTTATCCATTACCAGGTCAATGGCCGAATGCATATCATTTGTCTCTTCTCTCCCGTTAATGGTTATCCTGTTCGCATTGATGGTTACCTCTGCGATATGCCGATGTTTCTCTAAGGAAAGAACGATGTTAGCCTCCATCAGTTTGTCAATATACCTGGTGAGTTTTGTCAATTTCTCAATGGCATAATTCCGTAACGCATCTGTTGCTTCCATGTGACGAAAAGTTACAGTAACTTCCATCTAATAACCTCCTTTGGAAAAATAGAATCCAGAATAAAGAAGTCAGAATTTAGAATCCGCCTTTGGCGGACTGTCTACTGACTACTGAATTCCCTCTTCATAATTCCTTGCCCTCTTCATTTAGAACAGCCTTTTTCTCTTCGAAGAGGAGAGGATACTCAGCGACTCTCGATACTTAGCCACGGTCCTCCTGGCAATCTCGATATTCTCCCCCTTTAAGAGATTAACGATCTCCTGGTCACTGTAAGGCTTTTGGGGATCTTCCTTGGCCAGGATCTTCCGGATCTTATCCTTAACACTTTCCGAGGCAATATCTTCTCCCGTTACTGAACTAATTCTGCTGTTGAAGAAATATTTGAGTTCGAATATCCCGTGGGGTGTGTGCACATACTTGTTCGTTGTTACCCGGCTTATGGTGGATTCATGCATTTGCACATCATCAGCCACATCCTTGAGGATGAGTGGTTTTAAGTGCCCGATGCCGTAATCAAAGAACTCTCTCTGAAACTTGATAATGCACTTCATTACATTCTTCATCGTCAGCTGGCGGTGATAGATACCCCTGATCAGCCATAAGGCTGAACGGAGTTTGTCCTGAATGTATTTTTTAGGAATACCGGAAGTTTTTTGCCGGATTGCATTTCGGTAGAACGGGCTGATCTTGAGCTTGGGAAGGCCATCCTCGTTTAATACCACCACGTACTCGTCATTCACCTTGTAGACATAGATATCCGGCGTAATATACTCGGTCTCCTTGTCATTAAAGGACCTGCCGGGTTTTGGCTCAAGAGCTGCAATGATTTTTGATGCTTTGATCACTTCCTGCAGGGATACCCCCAGCTCTGTGGCGATGACCTGGTATTTCCTCCTCTCTAAATTGTGCAGGTGATGAGCGATGATCTCTTCAACGAGGGGGATCTCTTTCAAGAAACAGCGCGCCTGAACTAAAAGACATTCTTTGAGATCACGGGAGCCCACCCCGATTGGATCAAATTCCTGAATCCGTCTGAAAACCTTTTCCACCGCCGCTTCGCTGGCATGGCAGGTCTCGGCGATCTCTGTAAGTGTGGCCTCAAGATAGCCATCCTGGTTAAGATTGCCAATGATTTCGTTCCCAATGGTGATTTCTTCTTCGGTACCGTTGGAGAGGTGAAGCTGCCAGAGCAGGTGGTTAGAGAGGGATGTTCGCTTCACAATCTTAGTCTCAAACGGTTCCCTTTCCATTCCATCAAAGGTCCTAGTATAGTCTGAGCTTATATTCTCTATATAACCCTTCCAGTCAAACTCCTCGGGGCTTTCCTCGACCTTTAACCTCTCTGGCTTTTCGGTATTCTCAGCTCCATACTCCCCGTTGCTTTCTCCAGAGATTATCTCGGAGGATTCCAGATCCTCATCGATATCGAGTACCGGGTTTTCGTCGATTTCCTGCCTGATCACTTGAATCAGTTCCAGGCGGCAGAGCGGGAGGAGTTTTATCGCCTGAAGCAACTGGGGTGTCATCACCAGTTGCTGGGAGAGTTTTAAGCTCTGTTCTTGTTTAATTTCAAAAGCCATAGTGAAATACTCTAAAACTGAAAATTCTCACCGAGATATGTCTCTTGAACCTTCGGGTTTTCTGCAATCTCTCTGGGGGTGCCTTCTTCAAGAATCCGTCCCTGAGAAAGGATGTAGGCCCGATCACAAACCCCAAGAGTCTCCCTCACATTATGGTCAGAGATAAAGATCCCGATCTTCTTCTCCTTCAATTGCAGGATGATTGTCTGGATATCAGATACTGCAATGGGGTCGATACCGGTAAAAGGTTCATCAAAGAGGATAAAAGAGGGTGAGGTAACCAGGGCACGGGTTATTTCTACCCTCCTCCTCTCACCCCCGGAGAGGAGATAGGCTTTACTCCTGGCAACATGTGTAATTCCCAGTTCGGAAAGGAGGGATGTGAGCCTCCTTTCTCTCTCTTCCTGGGGTAGGTCTAATACCTCTAAGATGGCCATGATGTTTTCCTGTACAGTAAGTTTCCTGAAGACTGATGGCTCCTGAGGGAGGAAGCTTATCCCCTTACGTGCCCTCAGATACATGGGCCAATTGGTAATGTCCTCGCCGTTTAAAAAGACCTTTCCTTGGTTGGGCTTAATTAAGCCCATTAACATGTAAAAGGTTGTGGTTTTCCCTGCTCCATTAGGACCCAGGATACCTACCACTTCACCAGCACTTACCTCTAAGCTCACCTCTTCTACCACAACTTTTTTCCCGTACGATTTGACCAGTCTTTGCGCCTGAAGCCTTCTCTGCATGAATGTTATCGTTTCTCCTCCTCTTTGGTTTTAGGATAGATGGTGGCACTCACCCTTTTGTCCTTGCTTCCTTCGATGATGCTGCGATCCTCTTTCACGAAGAGGGTGATTCTCTCACCGCTGATTACATCCGCTCCTTGCCAGACGCGAGGGTTTCCCGTTAAGACAATCTTCTGTTCTGCATTGTAAAAAACCACCTTCTGACCTGTTGCCACCCTGTCCCCTCGAGTGATTTTTACATTACCAGTGGCTACAATCTGTTTCATGCCCCCTTTTTCATCATAGTTCACCGCCATAGAGTCGGAGAAGATAACCATATCTTCTTGCCGTGCAACTACATTGCCCTTGAAGACTACGAGACCCTGCTTGTTATCTGCCTCTAAGGCGTCGGCTGTAATATTTACCGGTTTATCAGAAGGTTGAAATTTTCCCATGATCCCGGTAGTTTTTTTCCGCGAGGGTTTTTCAGTCACTTCTCCTTTTTCCATCTCTTGCGGAATGGAGGCTACTACCATCTCTTCTGGCTTCTCCTCTGAAGCCAGGGGAGATGGAGGTTCTTTTGATACCTTCTCCTCTTGAGCCTCTTCAGCGGGGATAGGGGGAGGCGATTCCTGTAAACTTTCTTCTCTCATCCTTTCTTCTGACTCAGTTTCTGTCGGTACCTGAGAAGGAGGGATATCCACCGCCATATCCTGGATCTCCTTACTTACCTTCCTGACCAGCTCAACAATCAATCCTTCCATTTCGCTTCCTTCTACGAAATCTTTAGAAAGCGCATTATCCTCAAAGTTATTGAAGAGGTAGTAGTCCAAGCTGAAGTTTTGATTAAATTGGGTGAGGGAGCCGAAGAGGATGAAGTTGGCCCCGATCTTCTCTGCCACGTTCTTTAAACTCTCTTCTGTGTACGAACTTACCTGCTGTTCGAGCAGGACATTGCTCAAGCTTCGCCTGTCGGTTAAAAGTATTGACTTATCCTTAAGAATCTGGGATGAGAGTTTGTCGATAATCTCCTGTCTTAATAAGTCAGGATTCCCAGGACTATGGATCTCAAAGGGCAAAACAGCGATCTTGGCTACTACCTTCGCAAAAACTTGGGAGGGGAAAAGGATGGAGACTAAAAGATAGAGAGCAAAGAGCTTGAACCTCATTTTTTCCCCTTTCCCTGTGCCCTGATGTTATTCAGAAGAGAAAGTTTTTCTTTCTCTACATCTACTACCATGCCTACGCCTTCTACGCCGAATTGCTTGTTTTGAAACCTGACCCTGTCCTCAGTTGTGATCTTCTTATCTTGAGCATTGTATGTGAGGGAGTTGGTATGAAATTCTCCTTGATACCCTTTTCCAATCACATTGCCACTAATCTTGATATTCTGGGTATCGGTGAAGAGTTCTCCCTCATCACCCGTTAATGTGTAGCGTTTCCCCTGCTCTGAATAGAAGGTTACTACTGGCTCTTTAAAGATCACCTGATTTTTCTCTTTGAAGAACTGAGCTGATTTTGCATTGAGTTCCCACTCCTTTACCGCATCCTGATTGGTATGGGAGTAGTGGACATCTTTAATCTCCATATTGGCCTGGCTGTTCTTAGGCGCAGGAAGTTTTCGGGTTGATAGATTCCGGGTGTCCCAGGAATTCTTAAGGAATGCCCCGATCACCCAGCACAGAAGAATAACAATGAATATCGAAAGAGTTATCTTTATTCTTCTCATGGTTGCTGTTCAAGTGGGGCGTTCCATAAGTAAGTACTGCTTCGTCACTTCATCCCACCTGCCTTGCGCCTTGAGTATAAGCTCACAGATCCCCCTTACCGCCCTTTCTCCACCTTTTTGGGGACTGATATAGTCAACCCTCTGTTTCACCTCTTCGATCCCATCGGCAACCGTTGCAGAGAAACCTACCCTTTCTATGATGGGAAGATCAACTAAGTCATCCCCTACAAAGGCAATGGCATCCTCGCTGATTCCCTTTTCTTGAAGGATCTTATTGAGAACCTCACGTTTGTCCCAGACTTGTTGATAAACTAACGTAATCCCTAAGTCCTTAGCCCGGTGTTTTACCACCTTTGACTTCCGTCCGGTAACGAGAGCAACATCTATACCTGCCCGCATCAGGAGTTTCAACCCATGACCATCTTTAACATCAAAAGATTTGATCTCTTCCCCTTGATCTGTGTAAACGATTTTGCCATCTGTTAAGACCCCATCTACATCAAGGAGGAGGAGTTTTATCTTTCTGAGTTTCTCTTCATTCATCTCTTTATACAATTCCTGCTCGTAGCAGATCATGCATATGGATGATCCCAAGGGGTCTCCGGCTTCCATTCTCTTCCAGGATGAAGAGGGAGGTAATTTTAAATTCCTCCATCATCTGGAGCGCCTTGGCAGCAAGGGAATCTTTCTCAATGACCCTGGGATTATGGGTCATGATCTCCTGGGCACTTTTGTTTAAAAGATCATCGTATCTCTCCAGGGCCCTCCGTAAGTCACCGTCAGTAATCACCCCCGTTAATTCACCCTTTTCATTTATAACACCGGTTACCCCCAGGCGCTTGGAAGTCATCTCAAGCAGTGCCACTTTCATCAGTGTGTCATGCGTTACCAGCGGTATTTCTTTCCCCTGGTGCATGAGATCTTCAACCTTTAAGAGAAGCTTTTTCCCTAAGATCCCGCCAGGATGAAAGATAGCAAAATCCTCAGGCTTGAACCCCCTCTTTTCTAAGAGGGTAAGTGCTAAGGCATCTCCCATTGCTAATGCAGCTGTGCTGCTGGCTGTGGGAACCAAACCTAAAGGATATGCTTCTTCTTTTACTCCGATATCGATGACCACATCCCCATTCTGGGCAAGCAGAGATTTTACATTACCCGTCATCACAATGAGCTTAATCGAAAGCCGCTTGATCAGGGGAAGAAGCTGGGCAATCTCGTTGGTTTCCCCACTATTAGAGACAGCAATCACCACATCCTTTTTAGCCATCATCCCCATGTCACCGTGGATCCCTTCAGCTGGGTGGAGAAAGAAGGCGGGGGTACCGGTGCAGGCGAGGGTTGAGGCAATTTTCTGTGAAATGATTCCTGATTTACCGATACCGGTAACAATGACCTTTCCCTGACATTCATTCAAGAGGTCCACAGCCTTAACGAAATTCTCGTTCAGCTTATTGATGAGATTATAAACCGCCTCAGCCTCGATCTTGAGTACCTGTTTTGCACGTTCAAGTACCATGGTAAGTTGTTAAGCCTCCTTCACGATGTGGTCGATCTCTTTTATCTGGTTAAGTAATGAGGGGAGTTTCTGTATGGGGAAGGAATTTGGGCCGTCGCATAAAGCCTGATCGGGGTTCTCATGTACTTCGAGGAAGAGAGCATCAATACCTACTGCAGTTGCCGCTCGGGAGAGAGCGGGGATGAACTCACCCTCCCCTCCAGAGGAGTCCATCTTTCCACCAGGGAGTTGGACACTGTGTGTGGCATCGAAGACCACAGGATAGCCAAACTGTCGAAGGATAACTAACGAACGCATATCAACCACCAGGTTGTTGTAACCAAAGGTAAAACCCCTCTCGGTGATCAGGATCTTTTGATTTCCAGTAGAGGTGATCTTATCAATAATGTTCTTTACCTCGAGTGGGGCAATAAATTGCCCCTTCTTAACATTAACCGGCCTCCCTGCCTTGGCAACCTCAACGACAAAATCTGTTTGACGACAGAGAAAAGCAGGAATCTGAATCATATCCAGTACAGAGGCTGCCTCTCTTATCTCCTCAAACCGATGGCAATCAGAGAGAATGGGAAGAGCAAACCGTTCTTTTACCTCCCTTAAGATTTCCAATCCTCGTCTCAAACCAGGACCGCGAAACGATTTGAGAGAGCTCCGATTAGCCTTATCATACGAGGACTTGAAAATCAGAGGGATAGAGACACTTCCAGCAATCTCCTGTAAGGTCTCTGCAATCCTGAGGGTCTCCTCTCTGCCTTCGATTACACATGGTCCTGCAATCAAGGCTAATGGATTTTTCCCTCCTATGGTGATTTCCTTGATCTTGATTTCTCGGCTCACTCTATCCTGCTTTAAATTCTATAATAATCAAAGGGATACATCAAGATTAAAAATCCCTTCCTTACCCCTTCTTTTTTCTTCTCCTCCTGCTTTTACCCTCCTTGAGAGCGGCCTTGATGTCTGGAGGAAAGTGTTCATAGTTTCTGGATCTACGTTATCTTCATATCTTGCCCCTTAACATCTCTTCCACCTTGGTCAGATCTTCATGGGTATCCACTCTCCAGGAGTCATATTCGGTAATCATCACCTTGATCCGATACCCGTATTCCAAGGCACGAAGCTGTTCCAGCTCTTCCCTTTTCTCTAAGGGGGTGGGGTGAAGAGAGCTCAAGGTGAGAAGAAAAGGTCTCCGATAACCATAGATCCCGATATGTTTGAAGAGGCCACCATCCATGACATGATCATCGGTGATGGAGGTAAGATCCTTCCAGGCCTTCTTGATAAAAGGAAGAGGGGAACGGGAAAAATAGAGGGCAAAGCCCTCCTGATCGGTAACTACCTTAACCACATGAGGGCAAATCAACTCTTCCCTGTCTCTGATCTTTGTCTTGAGTGTTGCCATCTCAGTCCTCGGATCATCCTTTAAACCCATCACTAACTGATCTATATGTTCCGGCCTTATCAAAGGTTCATCTCCCTGGCAATTTACCACGATCTCACAGTCTAAGTTCCTGGCAACCTCGGCCACTCTATCAGTACCACAGATGTGATGAGGGGAGGTCATCACAACCTGCCCGCCAAACCCGTTAACCACAGTAAAGATCCTCTCATCATCAGTTGCCACTATTACCTCATTAATGGTTGTTGCCTTTTGAGCTGATTCATAGGTCCATTGGATCATGGGTTTTTCCAGGAGGGGGGCGAGTAGTTTCCCCTCGAATCTGGTGGAGGCATACCGAGCCGGGATTATGACAATGGCTTTCAATTTTTTCTCGTCGGTGATTTACCTTTATTAATTCTATATATATTGTATTGATATGCAAGTCAAGGAAGGGAAAATGTAGAAAAATGTGCATGGTATCCCCGGAATACGGAATTGCGGAGGTCTGTTTTAAGGTGCAAACATTTCTTGGAGTACAGCAAGGACATCCGAGGCCGTTTTTTGGCTAATTCTGCCCAGCTTCTTTACCAGGCGTACCGAGTCAATTGTCCGGAGCTGGTCAAGAATGATCTGACCTCTCTTGCCCTTGAACTTGCAAGGAACCCTCGTGGGATAGGCTTGCCCTTTTGTCGTCATTGGTGCGACGATCAGCGTGCGGATATGATGGTTCATCTCGTTAGGCGAAACGACCACGCACGGCCGTATCTTCCTGATCTTGTGGCCAATTGTCGGGTCCAGATTCACCAGGTAGATCTCAAAACGGTTTATTACCATTCCCACTTATCCTCTTCCCCATTGTGTTGGGAGATGTACATCGCCATCTAACAAGGTATCGTCGCCCCTCTGAGCCATCTTTTCGAAGGCTGTTGCCCATCCAGACCGGAGCCGACCTGCGGGAACGATTATAAGACGGTTTCCATCGACCTTAATCTCAACCTCTTCGCCGAAACCCGTTTGTTCAATAAGTGGTTTCGGGATGCGGATGCCCCGGGAATTGCCAATTTTTACGATTCTCGATTTCATGACCAGCGCACCTCCTTTCGTGATTACATTGTAGTCACGTCGAAGGGGATCTGTCAAGTTCATTTTTCAGAAAAGGGTAGTCACAGGGACCTCCGTACTTAATCTGGAGTTTGGAATTCTGTGGAATACTCAAGATGTTCAGTTTCGTATTCGTTCGCAGGCGGTGTGAAGATCAGAGGTATTATAGGCGTATCGCCAGGATACTTTTTTAATGAAGACCCACTATTTTCGCTTCACTATAAGATCAATTCCTTGCCCAGGAGGTAGGCATCTCTGAGTGCGGTAGGATGTTTGAGAATATCCCCTTTTTTATCAACCTGTCGGTAGAGGAGGGTCTTTGAAAGCTGACAGTCCAGGACGTCAAAGAGGTACTTGATGGTGAGGAGAGGGCCATCGAATATCTTCTCCCCTTTTGAACCTCCCACTGCAATGAACACCCCTTTTCTCATTTTTCCTTGGGCGATTGGCTTTTTGAGGAGATACTTTCTTGCCCAGAAACACTGACAGCGGTCTATGAAGGCCTTGGTATGAGCACTCACCGCATAGAAAAAGATAGGGGATGCAATAGCCAAACAGTCCATGGTAATGAGCTTGGGGTAAATCTTTTGCATGTCATCTTTGATCACGCACCTTCCATCCTTCTCACACTCGTAGTTTTCCATGCAGGGGGAAAACTTCATCTCGCTCAGGAAGACCTCCTCTACCTCCGTACCCGTCTCTCTCATCCCTTTCACCATCTCGTTCAGGAGGATATCGGTATTGCCACCCCTTCTCGGACTTCCATAAATGGCTAGTGCCTCAACGTTCAATTTCCCTCTTCTTTGAAGCCTTATCTATGTCGATGATACTTACTTCCCCGAGATAGGGTTTGGTCTCATATCGTATCACCTTCCTGATCTTCTTGATCATATGGGACAGCCTCTTAACCTCCTTAGAGATCAGGAGGAGGTGGCGGTATTGTGGTTCTTCCTCACGGCTCTTTCTCATGATCATCTCGACAGTTCCCAGAATGGTTGTTAAAGGCTGGTTCAGTTCATGAGCAGTTGCCCCAGCCATCTCCATCAGGGCAGAAAACTTCTCCTTATCAATTAATTCTTTCTCCAGTCTTTTCCTTTCAGTAATGTCCCTTACCACTGCGATAGAGAAGCCCTCTCCTACTCCCATATGCATGGAGAAGGAGTATTCGAGTGGGACTTCAGTTCCATCCTTACGTAGACCTTGCAATTCAGTGGGTCTACCCAAAACAGGAGAGCTACCAGTTTTTAAGAGTATATCATACCACGCCCTTTCCATTTTTCGATACTGTGGAGGTACAAGTATTCCAACCTCCTGACCAAGGATCTCTTCCTTCTTATAGCCGTAGATCTCTTCAGCCCTGCGGTTGAACAGGATTACCTTCCTTTCCCTATCAACCATGACAATCCCGTCATTGGCTATTTCCACGATATTACGGAACCTCTCTTCAGATTCCTTAAGTACCCTCTCCATCTCCTCTCTATAGGTGATATCTCTTATCACCCCCACCGACCCAATAATCTTGCCCATTTGGTCCTTTAAAAGGGAGATGTTTACATCCACAGGGATCAACTGCCCATCCTTTCGTTTGAAGTGGTCATGAAGGAAGGCTGACTTACCTTTCTTATGCAATGTATGAAAGACATTCCTGTAATTGGGAGCATGACTATCTCTCTGGGGAGCTGTGAATATAGAAGTGGTTTTTCCAATTATCTCTTCAGGAGAGTAACCCAGTATCTCACTGATCGCCCTGTTGATATGTAGAATAGTACCTTTGCTGTCAGAGACCACGACCCCGTCTGCCATGTTCTCTAATACATCATGCAAGAAATCCTTGCTCTTTATGATCTCTTTATATGATAACCCTTTTTCTTTAACTCTTTCAGATCTCTTCATACTGTGCATCAGATATTAATAGTAGAGTTGATAGGAGGATACCGGAAAGGAATTTAGAAAGAAGACTGAGCCATCTTGAGATAAGTAGAATCTTTTCTTCGTCTCGTAGGAATTGGGAAACTATGCTTCCGTTGAAGGCACCTTTCCTTTCTCTTCTTCTGGTTGTTTTTTCCTTTTCTTCACAGCGATCCTTTCCTTCTCCTCTTTCTTTTTTTGAAGAAGAAGGCGCTTCTCTTTCGCCTTTTTCTTTCTCGCTTCTTTCTTCCTCTTCCTCTTGCGGGCCAGCTCCCGATCCCGTTCTCGTCTTGGCATAGTGCCTCGTCTTTCCCCCACACCCAAATTTTACTTCCCCTTTGCTCGAACTCATTATATCCTACCCTGTGGGGTTTAAGGGGACTCTACCATAACCCTCTTTAATTTTCAATAAATTCCTTTTAAACCTTTTAAGGGTTCAGGTGTCTATACAGGTGAAATAAGGTGGTGATGGAATCCGATTCAGACCTCCTTAAACGATTTGAAAACGGAGAGAAGGAGGCCTTTACCGAGTTGATTATCCGCCATCAGAAATCCATCTACTCATTAGCCTACCGGCTTATCGGAGATGAAAATGATGCTTCTGATATAGCCCAGAAGGTTTTTATTAATGCCTACAGCAGTATATCCAGCTTCCGGAGAAAAAGTGAATTTAAGACCTGGCTTTTTCGCATTACTATCAATCTCTGCAAAAACTATTTTCGGAGCAATCCAGAAAAGAGAGAGGTTCAGCTCGAAGGTCTTCCTCTCTCTCATTCAGAGACCCCACTCACTCGTCTCCTGGAGGAGGAGCGTAAGATGAGGTTGAAAGCCATGCTTAACTGTCTACCGGAGAAGCAGAAACTTACCATCATTTTAAGGATTTATCAGGACTTGAGTTATAGAGAGATCGCCCGGGTAATTAACTGTGCCGAAGGGACAGTGAAGGCCAATATCTTTCATGCCTTGAATAAGTTGAGATCAATGTGGAAGGAGGAGGACTAAAAGGTGAAGTGCAAAAAGGCGAGATCACTCATCTGTGATCTGATCATGGGTGACCTCGGTGAAGGGGAGAAGGAAAATCTAAATCTTCACCTTAAGAGTTGTCCTCACTGTGAAAAAGAACTTACGTCCTTACATGAACTGGTTGGCTCGCTCAAGTCTTTACCCCTTCCAGACCTGGGTGTGGAGTTCTGGAAGGAATTTCCTCTCAGGGTTGAGAGAGAGATCGCAGACAAATATAAAGAGGAAGGTCTTTTCAGCTGGATAAAGAGAAAGGTTACAGGAGATTTGTTGTTCCAACCGCAGAGGGCTTATGTCTTTATCTCCATGGTAATCATCGTGATTGTGACACTTCTCCTCTTCTACCCTCCTTACTCTATCAGAGAAGGGAGAGTGAGCAGAGGAGAGAAAGAGACCAAGGTATCCGTATCCCTTCTGGGTGAAGAACTCATACTGGGAGAAGGGGATGTTTATCCATCTCACCTTGAGGATCTCACGTTCGATCAACTCAACCAGCTCTATTCTTCTCTCCTTTCATCCGCTAAACAGAAGGTAGCGGATCAAGAGCTGTCCGAAGAAAGGCTGGAAGTGGTTGCCCTGGCAGACATTGGTTCTGATTTGAATGACCTCAATTCTAATGAATTGAGTCTCCTCTCCCGTAGGCTTTATTCGATGTACCCAGAGATTCAAGAGAAAGGAGCTTTATAAATGTTTAGGTATACAATAAAGATCTTCATCATCCTCATTTCTCTTCTCCTTTGCCCATGGTCAGTATCTCAGGCCTCTCAGTCCTTGCCACCGGTAGAGAGACAACCTTCCTTTCAACCGGAGAGAAGGACTTTTGCCTCAACCGAGGAACGGGAGCGGGTAAGGAAGAGGATTGATCTGATTCGGATGTGGAGGTTGACTGAGGAACTGAGCCTCGACGAGAAAACAGGTTCTAAACTTTTCCCCTTACTCCGTAAGTATGAAGAGAAACGGCGCGGTTTGGCAAGAAGGAGGAGGGAACTTCTTTTTGCTCTTAAGGAGCAGTTCAAGTCAGATAGACCTCATGAGGATAGGATCAAAAATATTCTGAAGGGGTGGGAAGAAATTCGGTCAGATGAGCAGGATCTGAATCGCAGAGAAAGGGAGGACCTTAAAGGGATCCTTTCCATAGAACAGCAGGCCAAATACCTTATCTTTCAACAGGAGTTTACTAGAGAAATTCGGAGGGTGATCGCTGATGTGCGGGAGGGAAGGTCTGTTACCACTCTCCCCAGGAGGAATGTGCCTGCCAAGCCATAAGGTCTTGGGAATTCAGAATACAGAAGTCAGAATTCAGAATAAAATTATTTTTATTCTATCTCCTGACTCCTGGCACCTGAATTCTTGCTCTTCGCCCTTCCACCTTATTTCGTATAGTAGTCCTGCACAAACCACTGCTTCTGGACAATTGACGGACTTAAAAAGAGATAGGCAGTCTTGTCCCCCTTGAGATAATAATTGAAGAAGGCAGTGATTTTCTCTTTTTTCGAAAAGGGCACTCGGTGTCAGGTTTTTCTGAGAAAAAACTATAGATCAAAAGGGGCTCTTTACATCCAGTTTATTGTGCACTATATTATGATAAACTGAGTAATGAGAAGGTGGGTGAGGGGGGGGGCAGAATACCTTATATTTCAAGACTTGATAACCATCTAAAAGGCACCTCCTGAGCATACCAATGAAGGGATCCTTCTGGTATGCTTAGGAAAAGAGATCAATCTTAACCTAACATAGGAGGTGCCCAATGTCA
>Ga0315289_10004459_pt1 | contig 20887 bp, 16 predicted proteins | sample YL17G11_40_MG_FD_203452 | JGI IMG/M metagenome (GOLD analysis project Ga0315289, IMG submission 203452) | Sediment microbial communities from Yellowstone Lake, YNP, Wyoming, USA - YL17G11_40 | ecosystem: Environmental > Aquatic > Freshwater > Lake > Sediment | place: USA: Wyoming | collected... | reverse complement strand
CCGCGCAGGCGCAGCACCAGGTGCAGCGTCGACTCCTTCTGGATGTTGTAGTCCGCGAGCGTGCGGCCGTCCTCGAGCTGCTTGCCCGCGAAGATCAGGCGCTGCTGGTCCGGGGGGATGCCCTCCTTGTCCTGGATCTTGGACTTGACGTTCTCGATCGTGTCCGAGGACTCGACCTCGAGCGTGATGGTCTTGCCCGTGAGGGTCTTGACGAAGATCTGCATCTTAGGGGTCCTGTAGTTTTCGTTTTTTGGTTGGTGGGTGCGTGTGGAGGGAGAAAAGAGGTCAAAAGGAGAGGAGGTCTTGGTGAGCGAAAAAGAGAAGAAAAAAAGCGATGGAAGAAAAAAGAAAAAAGGGTCTCGTCACGCGCACGACCCGGAGCCTCGGAGCTCACTCTTCCGCCTCCAATGAAGGCCTCGAGAGGAGATCTCTCCACCGGAACCAAGAACGAGAGAGAGAGAGCGGAGAGGGCACCGAATTCGAGGAAAGAAGAAAGCAAAAGGGCCAAGCGAAAGACAGCAGTTCAAAAAAAGAAAGCGTCAATGTCTCTGCTTTCTCTCTCTCTCCAACGCGCCCTCTTTCCCTCGCTCCCGCGCGTCCGCTTCTTTTCTTCCTTTAAAGCGCACGCCGATGGAGGCGCACGTCCGTCCCCATCGAGCGAGGCAGGAGGACAAGGCAAGAAAGAAGCAGAGGCGCGAGAAGGGTGAGAGAGAGAAGAGAGCGAGCGAGAAAGTCAACGACGATGAGGGCAGAGGGGCGCAGCGTCGTCGTCGTCGCGCCCATCGCGAAAAAAAAAAAGCGAGCGGACAGAAAAGCGCTGCTCCACCCCAGAAGGCCTTGTCCTGCCTTTGCCGCCGACATCGCTCGCGAGTAGGCTTTGGGAGTCGCCCATGCGCGTCTCGGGAGGGATCGCGAGCAAGAACGAGGGGGGACGGCGAGGGGCGCGAGGCGCGAAAAGAAGGGAAAGGAGCGCCGCGCTTTCTTTTCCATGCGTTGCGCTGTATCGAAAGCGAAGCGTTGAAAAAAGCTTTCCCTCGGCCTCTCCACCGCCCTCGCACCGTCCTCAAGCGGCCGAGGAGCCACCTCAGACGACCGCGCGAGGCGTCCCTGAAGGCGTTCACGGAGAGGGGGCGCGCGGAGAGCGAGCGGAAGAGGGTCCGAAGAGGAGGGGCGCAGCACGCGTTGCTGTTCCAAAAAAGGAAGCACCGATGCTTTCTTCGGAAGAAGAAGCGAGAAGAAGAAGCGCTTCTCTCGCGCGCCCACCCTCGTTTTTTCGAGGCTCGAGACCGCGAGCGCGCGGACACGTCATCTGCTTTTACGAACCTGAAAGGGGGGAGGAAGATGAAGAAAGGGGTGTGTGCGGTGGTGCGTGTAGCGAAAAAGGGCGCTGGGGGGAAAAGAGAAGAAGAAAAAAGTGATTTCGAGGGGGGCATCGGAGCAAGCGTCTTCCGAAGACTCTTCGGGTTTTTTTCCTTTTTTCCTCGCGACCACTCCCGGCGGCGACGACGGCGACGAAGCGGACGGGACTCAGAAATTCCGATGCCTCCCCCTCCGCGCCACGTTCTACCCTTAGAACTGTCATTCCTCGGCTGTCACCCGCAGGCAAGCTCGAGACTCCCCTATCGCGTCGCCTCGAGCCTCAATCGCGCGACGAGACGCTCCGCCGAAACCTCGAACCCGCGCACAGATGGGCTGCGACGGCCGCCGGCGGCGCCGCGAACCCCGCCGCGAACCCCGCCCTCCGCGTCGCCTTCTGCCTCCGTCGACATGAACGCCGCGGCCCGCGCCGAGGCCGTCTCCCGCCTCCTCCTCGTCGAGAAGAGCGGCGTCTTCGTCGGGGCCCTGCCGTGGAAGGAGGACGACAGCGAAGACGCCAGCGAGGGCGGCGACGAGAGGCGGGCGTCCTCCTCCTCTGCGTCACCTGCGACCTCCCTGACCTCGGCGGCGATGGCAGCAACGACGGACCTCGTCGCGGGCGCGACCCGCTGGCGCCGCGCCCTCGACGCGGCGCTCTCCTCGCTGTGCGGCCGGTCCGTCGAGGAGCTCGACGCACCGCTGCGGCAGGTCCTGCGAATCGCTCTGTACGAGCTGGCGTCGAAGTGCAGGAAGGAGGAGAGGAGGGGCGGAGGAGGAGGAAGCGGGTCCCGTCGCCGCCTCCGCAGGGACCCGGCGGCCGCGGCCGCCGGGATCGTCGCCGCCGCCGTCGACCTCGCCAGGAGCAGCGGCGTAGGCCACGCGGGCTCCGCCAAGCTCACCAACGCCGTGCTCAGGAAGGCCGCCAAGGCGATTCTGGAGGAAGGAGAAGAGGAAGAGGGAGAGGAGGAAGAGGGAAGCGGAGAAAAAGAAGGGGAAGAAAGCGACGAAGACATTTGTCCGGTGCCCCTCCTCCCGCGCTCTCTCCTGCCCCCGGTGCCGCCCCCGGGCGCGCCCGAGCGCGCCCGCCTCCGCAGCCTCGCAGTCTCCTGGTCCCATCCTGACTGGCTCGTGAAGCGGTGGGTCCGGAGGTTCGGCGTCGAGGGCGCCGAGAGGCTGCTCGCGGCCAACAACCGGAGGCCGCGGCACGCGCTCCGCGCCGTCGTCGTCTCTTCTTCTCCCTCTGCCGGCATCTCTTCCGCCGGCGCCGGCGCCGACGCCGACGCCGGCGCCGGCGCCCTCCCTCCCGCGCTCCTGCTTGGCAGGGCCCTGGACTCCCTCGTTGACCCCGAAGGAGGAAACGACGGCGGCGAGGGGAAGAGCCGCAGGAGGCTCGTCGAGTGGCGCCGCTCGGCGGTGCTGCCGCGAGAGTTTGTCGTCGTCGAGCGCGGGATGGGCGCGGCGCTGTCCGCGCTCGTCGTCGTCGGAAGGAGGCCGGGCCCCGCTCCCGCCCGCTCCCGCTCCCGCTCCCCGGCGGCGGCGGCAGTCGTCGTCTCCGCCGCGGTGCAGGACGAGGCCTCGGCCTCCGTCGTGGCCCTGGCCGACCCGAGGCCGGGCGAGCGCGTCCTCGACGTCTGCGCCGCGCCCGGGGGCAAGACGCTCTTTGCCGCCGCGAGGATGCGACGCCAGGGGCTGCTGGTCGCCCGGGACTCGAGCGCGGCGAGGCTCGGGCCGCTGAGGGAGGCCGCGGAGGCGCAGGGGGTGCGTGGCCCCTTCCTGGTGGTCGAGGAGGCGGACGGCGCGGGGGAGCAGCGGCAGCAGGAGCGGCCGAGGGGAGGAGGCGAGAGTGGCGCCGGGCCGCCTCCCTTCGACCTCGTCCTGGTCGACGCCCCCTGCTCCGGCACCGGCGTCCTCGGCAAGCGAGCCGACGCCCGCTGGCGCAAGAGCGAGTCCGACCTGCGCTCTCTGAGCGTGCTGCAGGACGCGCTGCTGGCCACGGCGAGCAAGAGCGTGCGCCCTGGGGGAGGCAGGCTCGTATACTCGACGTGTTCGATGGAACCCGAGGAGAACGCCGAGCGTGTGCACGCCTTTCTGGCGTCGGAGGCCGGCCGCGGCTTCGAATTGGAAAAAGTCGATGCTGCGGTGCTGGGCCTTCCGAGCGGGATGATCACCGCGGAGGGGTTTCTGGAGGCGCTGCCGCACGTGCACGGGACTGACGGGGCTTTCGGGGCGAGGATGGTTCGGAGGTGGTAGAGAAGAGCTTTGGAGTTTGAGGAGAAGAGGAGAGAAAAAACGTGCAACTCTTCCATTGTTTTCCTTTTTTTCAAATGAAAACACGCGCGGGACTACGAAAGCCCTTTCTCGTCTTCTTCTTACACTCGCTCGCTGCACGCAGAGGATTGTTTGAAAGAGACAGAGAGACTAGGGAGATAGTAGTAGTGGGGGACACTCAAAAAGTGCCGCGGCTCTCTTTTTATAAGGAGAAGAGAATCGAAGAGAGAGGGGGTGAGAGAGGCAGAAAGGGCGCCGCGAAGGACGCCCCCCCCTTGTCGCTGCTCCGCCTCCCCCCTCCCCTATGCGACTCTCTCTCTCTCTTTTGTTTTTATAGTAAGGAACTGGATTAGTAGATTTGGTAGATTCTCTTCCCCCCAGATTCGAAAATAGAAAACGCGAGCCCAAAAAAAGACAGATAAAAAATGATCCTACGACGAGGGCATGCCCATCTTGAGCTTCTCCATCACGCGGTCGATCGAGAACGAGGCCGGCTCCTGGCGCGCCGGGAACTCCTTGAGGGACTCGAGCATTTTGGCGACGTAGGTCTGCGCGGGAACGAACAACCACCTGTTTTTTGTTTTCGTTTTTTTTTGCAAGGGGAGATAGAGAAGGCGAGGAGAAGAGAAGAGGTTGAGAAAGAGGTGACTTTTTTCCCCGCTTCGTTTTGCTCATTTTCTCCCCCGAAACGCAAGAAAGCGTGGAAGAAGGAAACGTACGCGTGGTCAATAACCCAGTCGTAGTACGAGTTGGAGACGATGTCCGCCTGGGTTGATAAGAAGAGAAGACAGAAGGAAAAGAAAGTGAGCTTTTTTAAGTTTTCCTACGACGTCAACCTCTCGACGCCCCGGGAAAAAAAGATATATCTCTCTCGCTCTCTTCTTACCTTCTCATAGGGGTCAATGCGCAGGTTGTACAGCTTCGGCACCCTCAGCGGCGTGAAGGGCTCCGCCCAGACCCTGAGAGTGCCCGGGCACCTGTTCTCCATAAAGTGGAACTTCCAATTCGAAAAGCGCAGTGCGACCAAATCGCCCTCGTCGTTGACGTAGAAGAAGTGCTCGCGGGCCGATTTCTCAGTCTTCCCCGAAAGGTACGCGAGCTGGTTGTGGCCGTCGAGGTGCACCTTGTAGCGCTTGCCGTCGAGCTCCGTGCCGGCCTTGAGGCGAGCGGCGATGTCCTCCATGCCCATCAGCGCCGAGAGCGTCACGAACCAGTCGTTGTGGGAGAGGATGCCGTTGAGGACCGCCCCGGCCGGGAACAGCCTGGGGTACCGGACGAGGCACGGCACGCGGAAGGCGCCCTCCCAGTTGGAGTTCTTCTCTCCGCGGAAGGGCGTCGTGCCGGCGTCGGGCCAGGTGTTCATGTGAGGGCCGTTGTCGGTCGAGTATTGGACGAACTGTTTTGTGGTGGGTTTTTTATTATTTTGGTTTTTTTTCGTTCGTTTTCGTGCGTTTGTTTAGTTTGTTGTTTTCGATGCGACGAGCGCGCGCGCGCGAGAGAGAGAGAGAGAGAGAGAGAGAGAGAGAGAGAGAGAGAAGTGCGAGCGAAGAAGAAGGGGAAGAAGAGGACGAGAGAGTCGGAGAAAGTGGCGAGGTTCGGAGGTCGAGGAAAGAAAGAAAAGACTCACCGTGTCGTCGACGAGGCCCGAATCGTCGAGGAACTTGAGCAGCTTGCCGACGAGCCTCGAGTGCGAGACCATCACGTCGTGGTAGGGGGATTGCCACCTCCCGGCCTGGCCCAGCTCCTCGGGCTTCGCGTGCGTGCGGAAGTGCATGTGCGTCGAGTTGAACCAGACGAAGAAGGGCTCGCCGGCGTCCTGAAAGAGTTTTTTTTTTCGAGTTCCTTGTCGGGGGTTCTGATTTTGAGTTTTTTCCTTCTCCGAGGGTCTCATTTTTTTCGAAGAAAAAAAGAAAGTCGAAAGAAGGCTACTCCAGAAGTTGCCTTTCTTCGTCCCTCGAGCGTTCTTCACAGCGAGTGAAGCGAGCGAAGAAGCGAACCAACAGCTGTTCGATTCAAGAGAGAGGAAAAAGGAGTCCAAAAACTTGAACTCACCTTGGCGCGCGTCATGAAGTCGATCGCCTTCTCGTAGCACTCGTCGTCGATCGTCTCCATCCTCTTTTTCGTCAGGGGCCCGGTGTCGGTGATCTGGCCGTCTTTGCAGTGGAGGACGCCGCGCGGGGCGTAGTTCTTGCGGAACTCGGGGAACTCTTCCTCGGTCGGGTAGTCTAAAGAGTGTTTTTGAGTTTTTGAGATTTCAGGTTGCTTTTTTGAGAAAGAGAGAAAAAGAGAGCGCGCTTCTTTTCTTCCTCCTCCGTATCAACTGTACAAACTCACCGGGGTGCTCCGGCTCCTCTTCGGCGTTCAAGTGGTAGAGGTTTCCTGTTTTCGTCGTTGTGGTTGTCGTTTCAAGTCTCGAGAGAGAGAGAAAAAAATTGAGTGAGTTTTTTCTTTTCAGAGTTGGAACCTCAACCGGAAAAAATAAAACGGAAACTTTCTCTCTCCCCCCCATCTCCTCACCGAAAAACTCCTGGAACCCGTGGTTGGTCGGCAGGAACTCGTCCCGGTCTCCCAGGTGGTTCTTCCCGAACTGGCCCGTGCGGAGGCCCGCAGCCCGCATCGCGGTCGCCAGAGTGCAGTCTTCTCCGCTGAGGCCGATCTTGGCTCCGGGCATGCCGACTTTCGTCAGGCCCGAGCGGTAGGGGCTCATGCCGGTCAGGAAGGCGGCGCGCCCGGCGGTGCAGGACTGCTCGCCGTAGTAGTCGGTGAACTTGATGCCCTCCTTGGCGAGGCGGTCGATCTTTGTATATTTTGTATATTTTTTTGTGGGGGGGGGGGGGGTGGGAAGAGGGTGAGTTTTTTCCCCACGCTTTCCTTTTCTTCGTTCTCTCTCTCTCTCTTTCTCTCCCGAAACCTAACAAAAAAACTCACCTCGGGCGTCTTGTAGCCCATCAGGCCGTCCGAGTAGCACGACAGGTTCGAGATGCCGATGTCGTCTCCCCAGATGATGAGGACGTTGGGCTTCTTGGCCGCCATTTTTGGTGGTTTTGTTTTTGTTCTTTGCTTCGAAAGGAGGGGAAAAAGTCTGTGTGCTTTTGGAGAGGAGGTCGAGGTTGAGGTTTTGAGGTTTTGAGGTTTCGGAAACGGAAAGCGTGGTTTCTTTTTCTCTCTCTCTCTTTCCGCCGGAGGTGCAGAACAAAAAAAGCAAAGAATCTGATTGGATAGGGCCGAGGTCGAGGAGGAAAAGAGCAGAGAGAGCCGAGAACGGGTGTGGAGCCTCGCCCCCTCCCCTCTTCGTGGGCCCGCGGCCAGCTTGTCCTTGCGGGTACGCCTTGATTCTCAATTCGATCGCCCATCGCTGAAAGGCCTTGCCTCGCTCGGGGCCACTCGCGCAACTCAAACGCGCTTGTATCTCCGCTGGATCGCTAGTAAAAAATCAGCAGTGCGAGCCACTGTGATTTTGGGACCCGTTTCAGGGTGCCAATTGCGGGGCGAGGGCGCGGCGTTTTTGGTTGTCGCGATCGGAGGAGGAGCTAGGCATGAAAAACCTCGGCCGATTGTTGCAATGCCTCATCGTCCCCCCTTCGCGCCGCTCCTCCGGGCACTATTGTGCTCTTCCCCCGCCCACGAAGCAATCTACATGATATATTATTATCCGTCGCAAAAAGAAACCAGGAAACGAAACTCACCTCGGAGGAGAAAGGAAGAAGAAGAAGGAAAGAGATGTGATTGAAAGGCGAGTTCTTTGCCAAGCAAAAAAACTTCCTTCACTCCTCTCTTTTCGACGGTAGGGAGGACGAAAGGGGGAAAAAAACTCCGCTCAAAAGGGGGGGTGAAAAAAACATGTCTCTTTCTCCTCCTTTTCCTCCCCCCCAGCAGCCGGAGCTCCTCGACCCAACGGCCTCCGCGGGCTCCCTCTGGCGCGCCTCTAGGCTCGCGGCCTTCCGGGATCGAGCGGCGCGGTCAGGGCTGCTGCCTCCGCCGCTCTCCGGAGACGACGGAGCTGGAGCGGTGACGACAAAGAGCGCTGCTCCCGAAACTGCCGCCGACGCCGACGCCGACGACGGAAAAACCGCCGCGGCGGCGAGCGAAGAAGTCGCCTCGCTGCTCGCCCGCGCCGCCGAGCTCTCCTCGGAACTCGACGCCCTCGCCTCCAGGCAGGCCAAAGGGAAGGTTCAGGTACCTTGGTGGGCCGACGGAGAGTACGACGACGCGGCGGCGGACGCGGCCAACGACCGCGGCGTCGAGGCGCTGCGGCGGTGGAAAAGGGAGGAAGCAGAGGAGCGAAGGCGGAAGAAGAAAAGCAGCGCCGGCGCCTCTTCCGTTCCTTCCCCTCCTCCTCCTCCTCCTCCTCCTCACGCTTCTTCCTCCTCTTCCCTCTTCTTCGCGGAGCAGGCCCTGGCTCTCTTCACCGAGGCCGTGCGGCTCAGGCCTTCCTCCGCAGTGTACTGCGCGAACCGCTCCAGGGCCGCGCTCGCAAGCGGGAGGGCCGAGACTGCGGCGGCGGCGGCGGCCGAGGCGGCGAGGGCCGACCCCGCGTGCCCGCGGGCGTGGTCGCTTCACGGAAGGGCGCTGAGCTCCCTGGGGAGGATTGGAGAGGCGGTGGCAAGCTTTGAGAAGGCTCTGAAGCTGGAGGAAAGGGGATGCGGGCGAGCGGAAGGGGAGGCTGCAGCAGCAGCGAAGTGCCGTCTTGAGGCGGCTCGCGCGTCCGAGGCCGTGGCGAACGCGGCCGCGGCGAGCGGCAACGGCGGCGGCGCTCGCCCGGCGCTGCCTAGAGAAACTGCTGCCTCGGAATTCGAACGGTTACAACGGGACGCGGGAGACGCCGTCGAGGCCGCGGAACGCGCCCTTCGAGCGCAGCCAGGGAGGCACGAACTGCTGCGAGCGAGGGCCGAGGTAAAAAGGAGAAAAAACGTTCTCGATTTTATCTCAACCCTAATTTTATGTTTTCTGGGCTTACTAAAAAAAATTTTAAAACTAAAAAAAAAACTCTCCAAAAAGGCCCTCATCCTCTCCAGCAGGCTCTCCGAAGCCTCCGAGGCGGCCCAGAAGCTCCTCCCGGGCCCCGACAGGACTTACCTTCTCGCGGAGGTGGACTGGAGGAGCGGAAATGTCGAGGCGGCCGTGGAGAAGCTCGAAGACTTCTTTCTCGGCTGCGAAGAAGAAGAAGAAGGAGAAGGAGAAGGAGAAGCAAAGCGTCGGAGGCAGCACGCCGCGGCCGCCGACCTCTGCTCCTTCCTGCGGGAGCGGCTCCTCCCTCGCATGGAGGGGCGAGGGCGAGAGAGAGGGATCGTCGCTGCAGACTCTGCTCTGGCCGCGCTTCCCTGCCGCCTCGCAGCCCCGGGGCTCGCGGCGAGGCTGCTGGTCGAGCGCGGGCGGGGGCGGCGCGAGCGCGGGGAGGAGCCCCCCGCCGCTGCCGAGGCCGACGCCCTCGAGGCGCTCCGGCTCGTCCCGGGGCACAGGGGGGCGCTCCGCCTCCTGGGCGAGGCGGCGTCTGCCTCGGCCTCGGCCGCAACGAAAAGCTCCGGGGAGGATCCCTCGGAGGCGGCGGACAGGGCGTTCCTGGCGTTCCGGAGGCTCCACCGCTCGTTCGAGGGGGGAGCCGAAGGGGTCGAGGGCTCTGCCGCCGCCGCCGCCGCCGCCACAGCCGCAGCAGCAGCAGCAGCAGCAGCGCGCGCGAGCCGCGAAAGGCGAGCCCCCGCTCCTTCCCGCCGCCGCCACTCTCCTACCCCCGGGCTCCGCGGAGACCGATCGAACGCTCTCTCGCCTCCCCTCGGAGGAGTCGACGCGGCCCTGCGGGAGCTGCGGCTCCCCCGCTCCCCGGGGGGGCCCTCCGGCGGCGCCCCCCCGGCCGCGGCCGTCCGGGCCGCGTTCCTGTCGAGGGCCTCCCGGTGCCACCCGGACAAGAGGAGGGGCAGCGAGGGCTGGGGGGACGGGGAGGAGTTTGTCAGGGCCCACAGGGCATACCGCCTCCTGATGGGCGTGGCATCCTCCTCCGAAGGATGACGATGGCGTTTTTTTTTTTTTTTTTGCACAACAAAAAAAGTAAAGAAAAAAACAGAACTTCTTTTTTCTCTCTCTCACCTCTCAATCACCTCCTCGCAATGCCCGACCCTCCAGCTCCAGCAGCAGCCCCCCCGCCGCCCCCTCCAGATCCAGCGGAGGCAGCGACCAGCGCCCTCCTCGCCGTGCCCACGTGCGTCGCGTTGGCCTTCGCCCCGAACCGCAGCGAGCAGAGCGTCTCGGGCGCGGCGTCGGCCTCTGGCGCGACGGCGAGCAGCAGCAGGGCCTTCCCGCCGCCGCCGAGCGCGTCACGGAGGAGCCAGGTCAGCTTGGAGTTGCGGTAGGGGATGTGCTGCGCGGGAGCAGCAGCACCAGATGAGGCCGAAGGGCGCGAGGCGGCGGCAGCGCCAGAGGCGCCACCGGAGGAGGCGCTCGAAGAGGAAGCGTTCCCGAGCGCCGCGATGACGTCGCCGAGCGCGCTCAGGCTCTTGTTGATCGCGGCGGCCTCCCTGGCCCTCTCGCCCACGGCCCCGGACCGATCCAGTCTCTCCGAGCCGGCCAGGTCGACCAGCGAGAGCGACCCGCAGAGGGCCTGCCCGCTGGCGGCGTGCCTGCCCCGGAGCGCCAGCGTGAACACGGCGTGCGACCTCGACGACGCGGCGTTGCAGCGGGTCGCCGCGGCGGCCCTCGCGGCCGACGCCCTCGCGAGCAGGCTCGCCGCGTCGGCGGGGGAGCGCAGGGGGACCTCCTTGGCAAACGAGACCGTCGTGTGCATCTGCCGCGGAGGGAGCCGAGTCGAGGAGGAGGCCGTGGAGGGAGGGGGCGCCTCTGGCGCGTGGACGACGGAGAGCTTCTTCCCCGGCGGCGCGACGCCGCCGAGCAGGCACTTGAGTTCGTCGTCGACGACCTCGACCATCTGCGCCGTCACCTCGTACTCCCATCCCCTCTCCTCCTCGGCCTTGTGGATGGCCGCGAAGAGCGCCGCGACGGCCCTCGGGGCCAGGCCGGCGTTCTCCGAGATCTCGAGCGCTTTCGAGGATGGCGTCAGGGAAGTCGAAGATGAAGGACCGGCGGCGATCTCGCCGAGCATCGTGTGCGTCTTGCCGCTGCCCGTCGCGCCGTAGGCAAGCACAGCGACGCGGTAGCCGTCGGCCGCCGACTGGCACAACGGGGCGACCTCGGCAAAGACGTCGGCCTGCGTGGAAGCGGGGCCGAGCACGCGGTCGAAGGAAAAGGAGTAGAAGTCGCTCGCTGCGTGTGCGCTGGCGGTGGCTGCGGCGGTCGAGGTCGAGCTCGCGGCGCCAGAGGTCGAAGAAGGGGGCTTGGCCAGCCTGAGCGTCTGCTTCATCCCGGCCCCTCCCTCGGTGTCCTCGGCGTTCTCCGGCACGAAGACGACGACGGGCTGTTTCGAACGTCCGTCTCCGGTCCTCCCGGGACCTTCGGCGGCGACCGGGGCCGGGGCCGGGGGCCTCACCCGCGCGAAGACGCGGATGTTGCCCTTGAGCTCGAGCACCTCGTTCTGCAGCCGGCGCCTGACCTCCTCCGCCGCGCGCAGGCGCTCGCGCAGGCGCGCGGCCTCGCGCCCGAGCTCCTCGGCGGCCCCGCTCGCGGCCTCGGCCTCGGCGGCCTTGTCGTCGGCGAGGCGCTCGGCAGCGCGGGCCGAGGCGCGCGCCGCCGCGAGCGCCGCCGCAAGGTCTCCCTCGGCGCCGGCCCCCCTCGTCAAAGCGTCCTCGGCCGCTTTCGCCGCGGCCTGCTGCGCCGCCGCCGCCGCGGTGACGGCCTCCGACGCTCTCTGCCTCTCGACATCGACCTCCCTCCGGAGCCTGTCTGCCTCGGCCCTGGCAGCGGACGCCTCGGCCGAGGCCCTCGCGGCCTCGCCCCTCGCGGCGGCGGCGTCTCCCTGCGCCGCCTCTGCCCGCGACGCCGCCGCGGCCGCGGCGCTGCGCGCCGCCTCGGCGTCGGCCTGCGCCGCCCTGCCGCCGCCAGAGGCCTCGGACAGAGACATCGCGAGCGCGGCCCTGGCATCTCTCTCCTTGGAGGCCTCGGCCGCCGCCGCGTCCCGCTCTCTGGCCAGGGAGTCGACGAGCGACTGCAGGCGGTCCGCGGCAGCGGCCGAGGCCGAGGCCGAGGCGTGCGCCGCCGCCGCCGCCGAGCCGCGCTCGTCGGCGAGCTGCCGGGCCGCCGAGGCCTCCGCTCGGCCCGCGAGCGCCTCCGCTTCCGCCTTGGTCGCCCTCTCCGCGTCGCTCTTCGCGGCCGCCTCGGCCGCCGCGGCCCTTTCCTCGGCCTTGGACCTCGCAGCCAGGGCGGCGCGGGCCGCCTCCTCGGCCTTCCTCTGCTCGGCACGGGCGAGCGACGCCTGCTCCGAGGCCTCCACCGCTTTCGAGCCCGCCTCCGCCTGCGCCGCCCGGGCGAGCGAGGCTTTCCTCGCCTCCTCGTCCACGAGCTGCTGCATCCTCTCTCTCGTCTGCGCGGCCTCGGCCGCGCCGCGCTCGGCCTCCGCGAGCGCCTCGCCCGCGAGCGCCGACGCCGCGGCCAGCTCCTCCCGCAGCGCGTCGGACTCCGCGCGCGCCCTCGAGGCGCCCTCGAGGGAGCGCGCAGCGTGCGCCTGCGAGGCGCGCCCGGCGGCGCGCAGGGCCCTGATGTGGCCCCCCAGCGCCTCGCGCGCCTCTGCCGCCGTCGCCCTCTTGGGCAGCGATAGCTTGGCGTCGAACGCGTCCCGCGGCGTCGCCCAGCCGTTGGCAGCCGAGAGAGAGGCCCACTCTTCGTCCGTTTCGGCGGCGGCGCTGTTGCTGTTGTTTTCGCGCTGCTGCAAGGGCGCGACGGTGACGGTGGAGGCGGCGGGGGCAGCTGGAGGGGGAGGAGGTGCGCTTGTCGTCGTCGCCGTGGTCGCCGTCGTCGTCGGGGGAGCAGCTGCTGCGGTCGAGGTCGCGGCAGCATTCATCGCTCGCTTGGCAGGCCTCGCCTCGGCGCCCGTCGAGGAGCGGCGGCGCTTCCCTCCCGCTGCTCCTCCGGCTGGAGCCGTTGCAGCAGAAGCAGCGGGGACGTTGGTCGCGTCCTGCAATTGGCGCGCGGTTTGCGCGCGAGCAAGGTGGGAGGAGGAAAACGGAATGGGTGAGAAGAAGAAAAAGGCGCGACGAGCGAGAGCGCGATTGAGCGACGCATGCGGCGAAACCTTTTCAAAAAGGCTGCCTCTCTTTTTTCTCCTCGAGCCTCTCTCACCGTCAATGCCCCGGCGGGGTTTAGGCGGGGGATGCGCGACGTGCGCGTCGGGCGGCGGGACTCCATCTCTTTGTTCGGGGTCTCTCACAGCGAGAGCTGAGAGACGAGGCGGAAAGCAAGAGAGTCGCGACTGTTTCGCGAAAAAAAAGTGGAGAGAGAGCAACGAGGTTTACAATGAAATCACTCTCTCTTCCTCTTTTTCTCATCACCCCCTCTTCTCCCTCTTCTCTTTTCGTCGCTGGGCCTTTGTGCTTCGCTCGAGGCCGGGCCGGGCTGCGCGTCGCTGCTGCTGCGACGGCCCCTGCCTCTCAGCGGCGCGATGGTGGACGCAGCAGCCGTCGCTGCAGCTGCAGCTGCGGCGGCGAGAGCAACAGCAGCAGCGGCATCGACGCCGATGCCTCTCTCTGGCCGATTCGACCCCCGCCGCAGCCACCGCTCCCAGTTCCACGCCCGCGTCCGCGCCGACGCGCTGGCAAGGCAGCGCGCGGCCCGCGGCGAGGGGCTCGAGGCCGCGAGGAGGTCGCGGATGGAGCAGCAGCAGGAGCAGGAGCAGGAAGGAGGAGGGGGTGATGCCGCCGCCGGTGTCGAGGCTGAGGGGGAGGGGCGAGGGGCCAGCAGCCCCCCCTCCTCCGCTGCCGATGCCTCGGCAGCGGCAGGTCCCCCTCGTCCCTTCTGGGCCAGGCAGCTGATGAGGCACGAGTGGATGGTCGACGTCCCCGAAGATCTGGCGGCGAGCTGGTGAGCGAGAGAGAAAGAGACGAAAGAGAAGAGAAGAGAAAAGAGAGAGAGAGAGAGAGAGAGAGAGAGAGAGAGAGAGAGAAGAAGAGAGAAACGATGAACAGAGGGGGCTCACCTTGTTCCCTTTCTTCCCTCTTCCCGGAACAACAAAAACAAACAGGCTCGTCCTTCCGCGCCCCGAGGGGATCCGCTGTCTGCTGGTCTCGGGACGCGGGAAGACTGTGGCCCGCGGGAGGAACGGGGCGGTGCTCCACGAGTTTGCCTCGTTGCTGCCCGGCGGCGGCGGAAGCGGAAGCGGTGGCGGAAGGAGCGGCGGCGGCGGCGGCGGCGGCACCGAGGGCTCCTGCGTCCTCGACGCCGTCTTCCAGCCCGATCAGAGCTCCCCTCTCCCGGCGGGCGGGACCTTCTTCGCGCTCGACGTCCTGGCGTGGGGAGGGCGCGACCTCACGGGCTGCGACGCCGCGTTCCGGCTGTCTTTCTGGCTGCCGGCCAAGCTCGCCGAGGCGGGCTGCTGCCGCCCCTGCGGCCCCGGCTCCGGCCCCGGCCCTGGCGTCGCGCGCGTCGTGCCGCTCTCGGCGGCGGGGGCGAGCCCCGAGGGCATCCTCGCCGCCGTCGCCGGCGGCGGGAGCGGAAGCAGCGGGTGCGGCGGCGGCTCTCCCCAGGACCCCGGCCCTGTCCGCGACGGCGTCCTGTTCGTCCACAGGGAATCGGGCTACGCCTGCGACGAGGCCTCTCCCCTCGCGCTGGTGTGGAAGGACGCGAGCTGCTCGCGGTACGTGGTGGAGACGGACGCGAGGGGGCTGGCCCTGCAGAGGCAGGGCGCGCTCCTCAGGGTCGCCGAAGTGCGCGACGAGGGCGGTGGCGTGCTCGCGCTCGCGGCGACGGGGGACGACCCGCCGGTCCCCCTCGCGCCCGTCCCCGTTCCCCCGGTCCAGGCTCCTTCCTCCTCTCCGGAGGAGCAACAGCTCTCTTTCAGGCCCGGGAGGCTGCTCCGGTTCGCCGTGGGCCCCGCGGGCTTCTCCTTTGGAGGGAGCGGCGCTTCAGACGCCGACGACGCCGACGCTTCTGCCCCCTCCGTCTCTGCGGACTTGGAGTTCGTCGCCGCCCTCCCCTCCTCGAGCAACCGCCTGCGCGGCGCCGGCGGCGGGGCCGACACGCTGTCGAAGCTGTTGTTCCAGCACGCCGCGAGGCACGGGCTGCTGCCGACGCTGGAGGCGCTGCTGGAGGCGGCGAGGCGGAGTCGTTGTCCTTCGCCGCGGGGAGGAGACGGCGACGACGAGGCGATGAATCTCGGCTGAAACTGTTATTTCCGTCCCTCGAGAATTGTAATCGCACTTTTTGTAACATTAGAGAAGGAGCTTCACTTGCACAGAGAACGACGGGGCGGCGTTGGGAGGATCGCAGGGAGAGCGCCCGCGAGAGAGGAGGAGGCGAAGAAGAAGAGTGTGAACGAGTCTTTTTCTTCTTCGACTAAAAACACTTCATCTCTTTTTCTTTCTCTCTCGTCTCTCTCACTTGCGAAACCCGGCGAGGACGAAAACGCTGCGATCGAGGATGGCACACTGACGTTTTTGGGACGGGATGCAGCAGCAGCAAGAGCAGCAGCAGCAGCGAGATAGCAGCGGCGGCGACCAAGGCCAGCATCTGTCTCCATCTCCGCCGTCGTCGTCGTCGTCGTCGTCGTCGTCGTCGTTGCCTCTGCAATCACCGCTGCCGCCGCCCCTCGACCCGCTCGTCCTCCTCTCCCCGGAGCAGGCCCGCCGCCTGCTCGACGACGCCCGCGGGCTCGCCTCCGAGGGCAGGCCCGTCGCGGCCCTGCAAACCCTCCTCGCCGCCCTGTCCGCCCTGGGGGCGCCCCGGGCCGCGCTGCAGACCTTCGAGAGGGCGGTCGAGGCCTTGACCCTGCGGCAGGGCGGAGGAGGAGGAGGAGGAGGAGGAGGAGGAGGAGGAGGAGGGGGAGAGGAAGGGGAAGCAGGGCAGGGGCGAGAAGGAGAAGAGCGAGAAGGGCAGCAGCGCCCCGCCGCCGCCGTTCCCTTCCCTCCCTCCCTGGCGTCCCTGCTCGCGTCGCTGTCGCTCGAGGCCAGCACGAGGCTCGGCGCGCTCGAAGGAGAGAAACGAGAGGGCGACATGGCCCCCGACGACGGGGAGGGGCCTTACCCAGCGGCGGTGGCGGCGGCGGCGGCCTCTGCTTTGCTGTCAGAGGAGGCCGCCGCGCGCGCCGACGGAGCCAGCGTCCGCTGCGGGGAGTGCGGGGCCGTGGTGGCCGCCACGCGCGCCGAGGCTCACGCGATGTTCTGGTGCAGTAGACTCGGCAGCAGCGGCGGCGGCGGAGCGGGAAGAGGTGGCTGAAAAGAAAGCGGTGGGGAGGGGGAAAGAGAGACGGCGACGACGAAGCGTTTGTTTTCGATAAAAGTCCATCTCTCTGTTTCTTTGTCTCTTTGCCTCTATTTCTTTCGATGTTCACGATCACACTGTAACTTTAGAAAAAAACGCACGCATTGAAAAATGAAAATTCCGAACGTGCTCAGCTTTTTTTGGTGCTTGTAGAAGAAAGAATAAGAAAACTCTCGAAAATCACTCTCTCTCTCTCTAACTCCCTAGTTATTAATCCCCTCCCTCTCTCTACTTGCGGCGGCGCGTAGAGGTCTTGTCGGCGCCAGCGACAGCAGCAGAAACAGCAGCAGCAGTCTTGGAAGCGCCGCGGCCGCGCGCCGCGCGCTTCGCCGGCGCCTGCGCCGCCGTCGCCTCCTCTTCCTCCTCCGAGGCCTCCTTCGCCCCTCCTCCCGCCGCCGCCGCCACCGCCACCGCGGCGGCGGCGACCTTGACGACTCGCGAAACTCCCTTGACGGTCTGGATCGGTGCCTTGACGATCGAGAGCTTGCGCTTGCGGGTTTTGGCGGCGTCCCCCACGGCGCGGGAGGGCGAGGGCCGCGTCTCCTCAAAGTGGACCCCGGGGTTGGCGACCGAGGGGGCCGAGGCGGGCTTGCCGCTGTTCGCCCTCCCGCCGCTGGCCGCGAGCGACGCCGTCTTCTCGGTCCCGGCGGCGGAGGCGACGCCGCCGTGGCAGGAGAGCGCGGCGAGGCGGCGGCCCGTGGCCTCGACCTCGTCGTCGGCCGCGGTCGCGGCCTCGCCGGCCACGCTCGCCCCTCCTCCTCCTCCTCCTCCTCCGACGGCGACAGCAAACTCCTCCTCTCCGCCGCCGGCCGCCCTCACCAGCACCCCCTCGCGCGCGAGGGCGTCGAACGCGGCCTTGAGGTTCGCGATGGTCGCGTCGGCGAAGTGGGCGAGGGCGTCGATGAAGGCGACGGGGACGGCCGGGGGCGGCGGCGGCGGAGGCGGCGGCGCCATCGCCGAGAGCTTGCCCGCACCGCGGCGGCCTCCCTTCTTGGGGACAGCAGCCGCAGCAGCAGGAGCAGAAGCAGCCGCGGCAGCCTTGGCCTTGGCGGCCACCCACGCGCGCACGCGCTCGAGAGTCTCCGCCTCGGAGGCGGAGGCGGGGCCGGAGCCGAAAGCAGGCTTCTTCGACTTCTTCGGCGCCCTCGCGCCGTCGTCGCCGCCGGCACCGTCGCCGGCGATCTTGCCGCCGTCGTTCAACTCCTCTCCTTCTTCTCCCTCTTCCTCGTCGTCGTCGTCGTCAGACATGACCGTCATCGACACGTCGTCACAGTCGCCCTCTTCCTCTCCTGTCTCACCGTCCTCCGGCACGGGCTGGGAGCCGCCGCCGCCGAAGAAGAGCCCGTTGGCGGCAGCGTCGTTCTCCTCGTCGTTGCCTCTTCCTCCTCCTCCTGCTCCTCCGTTCTTCTTCTTCGACCTCGCCGCCGCCGCCGCTCCCGCGGCATCTCCAGCGGGAGCAGCAGCAGCGGCGGGCGCGGCGCCGTCGAGCGTCGACTTGACGCAGATCACGACGGCGTGGTCCGCCGTCTGCACTCTCCCGGCCTCGATCGAGAACGGCTTGCGCGGGAAGAAGGCCGCGCGCTCCCCGGGCCGCGGGCCGTCGCCGCCGTGCCCGTCCTCGGAGGCAGAGGGAGCGGCGGCGCGGAAGCAGGGCGGCTCGTAGTCGATCGGGGTCACCTCGTCGCGGTACCCGAGCTTCATGAACAGGAAGCGGTCCTCCGGCACGGCGTCGAGCGTGTGGCAGACCTGCACGAGCGTGCGGATCAGCGTGACGATCTGGTGCTTGACCGAGGCGACGGTCGAGGCCGTCGCCGGCGCGGCGCGGACCGAGCGGCGGCGGCAGTTGTGAGAGGTGCCGTTGCCGCCCTTGGACAAGTTTTGACCCTGAGACTCCTCCCCGCCGCCGACGCCGCAGCTGGTGCTGCTCGCCATCCCGACCACCTGCGGCGTCGCGCCGTCGTCGCCGTACCCGAAGTGGAAGACGAACTCCTCGAGCAGGTACGAGCACGCCGCGTCGGCCGCGACGCCGAACGTGAGGCGGCGCAGGTAGCCGCGGCGCAGCGCGTCGGCGACGCCGTGCTCGACCCACTCGACGAGGGCCCTCGAGGCCGGGCAGGACGGGGTGAGCATCTGGATGGAGAGGCCTGGGGAGAGGGAGGGAGGGAGGGAGGGAGAGGAAGAAGGGGGGGAAGGAGAGAAAGGGAGAAGAGGAGCGGCGGCGGTTGAGCAAACGCGGTTTTCGTCATCGTTTTGCTCAGCTCTGTCAGAGCAAAAAACTCGCTCTCCTCTCTACTCTCTCTCCTTGTTCTCTCTTCTATTCTTCGTACCGTCGAGTTTGGCCATCGTCACGGACTTGAAGACGGAGTCCGGGAAGAGGCCACGGAGGTGCGCGACGTGGAAGACGGACTGAGGAGGAGGTTTTGAAAGAGGGTTTTTGAGTTTCCCGTTCTCTCCGTTGGCGAAAAAAAGAAGAAAGGGAAGAACGACAGCCCTCGGGCTCGCCCTTGTTCTCCCCTTTTACCCCGCTTTCTCCGCATCGTTGCGCCTGATGGGGTCTTCTCGAGGTCCCTCGCTGGCTCGGCGGCGCTCCGAGGCGGGGGGAGGGACTGAGGGAGATGAAAGGAGAAGGAGGAAGAAAAAAAAACACGCTCGCTCGCACTTTTGCTCGTTCTCCTCTTCTTCTCCTTATCTTTCTCTTCCTCCCCCCCGGACTCACCACGCGCAGCAGGCAGCGCATGAGCTCGAGCGACTCGGTGCGGGAGATGGACTTGGTGGCCGTGGCCACGGCGGTGGCCGTCGCGGCGGCGGGGCGCATGGTTGCTGTGCTTTGTCGCAAGTGGTTGGTTGCGAGGGGCGAGAGGGCCGAGTTTTTTTTCCCCTTGCGAAATGTGATTCTCGATCGAGTTCTTTTTTTCTTTTTGCTTTCTCTCTAGCTTGTTCTCCTCCTCACTCGTTCTTTCTCCCCAACTCAAGATACCTCTCCTCCTCCGCTCTCTTCCTATCTCCAACGCGATGCTCCGCACGCTCTCCGTGACCAACCGCCCCGCTGCTGCTGTGGCCGTGCGCCCCAGCGGCTCCTCCTCCGCTGCGCGCCGCTCCTCCTCCGCAGTCGTCGCCGCGCAGCGATCGAGCGACGATGCTCCCGTCACGAAGCGGTGAGCTCTTCGAGTTTCCCCCTTTTTGCTCTTCGAATTTCGATCCAAGGCGTCGAGCATTTCCTGAAAGCGTCCACGCCTGTCGCAAAGCCCGTCTCAAAGAAGCGCTCGCAGCAAAGTGGGGGCTCGGAAAGCGGAGAAAGAGGGAGAATGCGTCGATTCTATTCGCTGCATTCTCGATCTGCACCTTGGCCCAGCGTCCGTCGTGGAGCTTTTTTTTTCAACCCCGACCTCGAAACCTCTTTTCCCCGACCCCGAAACCTCTTTTCCCTTCTTCTCGCTCCTCCCTTCTCACTCCCTCTCTCTCCACAACTGCAAGAAAAAAAAAACAGCGAGCTCGTCCTCAACTCGGTCAACGTCGCGGTCCTCGCCTCCCTCTTCTCCGTCGGCGCCTCACCGCGGCCGTCGGGCCTCGGCCCGCGAGACGTCAACGGCACCAAGGCGCTCGCGCTCTGCCCGGCCACGCCCAACTGCATCTCGACCGCCGAGGAGGCCAACGACCCGAAGCACTACGTGCCGCAGTGGTCCTACAACCCTCCCGGGGCAGGCTCGAAGAGGGCCAAGAAGTCCAAGGCGGAGGCGATGAAGGACCTCGAGGACGCCGTCACCTCCCTGACTCCCGACGGCTTCACTTCCGAGATCATCGAGAAGACCGACGACTACCTCTACGCGGAGTACACGTCGCCGACCTTCGGCTTCGTCGACGACGTCGAGTTCCTCGTGCGCGACGAGGCTTCGAGCGAGGTCGAGTACCGCTCCGCCTCGAGGATCGGAGAGTCCGACGGCGACGCGAACCGGAAGCGGATCAAGGCGCTGAGGAAGTTCCTGGAGCCGCGCGGGTGGAAGTCGATCGCCACGTTCGAGTAGAAGGGTTGCTGTTCTGAGAAGCGAGATGTTTGAAAGAGCGCGCGCGCGAGAAGAGAGAGAGACGGAGAAAGAGAGAGTAAAAGAAAAAAAGTGTTGCTTTTGAAGAAGAAAAAAAAAACCCCAGGTTTTTTACTCGTTTCCCTCTCTCTCGTTTTCCCGCTTTCTCTCTCTCTTCACACCCCGCTGGCGCGCGTTCCCTCCCTCCCTCGCTCGCTCTCTTCCTCCTTCTGTCTCTCTCCGGATAGACCAGTTATAAATCAGATGAACAAACTGAAGTTAAACTTTTGTTCCCTCTCTCCCCTTTTCTCATTTTTCCCCCTCTCTTCCTTTCGTCAAAGGCGAGCCTTGTTTTTACGAGGCTCCCTCTTCACTTTTTACGCGCGCGCTTGCTTGACCTTGCGGAGGAACGGGTTGACAGCAGCTCCCGCCGCCTCCTTCGCGGCAGCAGAGGGAGAAGGGGCCGCGCCCTTCTCTGCCGAGGAAGGAGCAGCGGAGAACTTGGGGGGAGGCAGACGCGGGGCCGAGGCGGGCGCCGCGTTGGCGTCGCGGGGCGCGAGCGGCGCTGTCGCCGCGCCCGCCGAAGAGCGCATGAAAGGATTGCTGCCCTCGGCGTCGGCGGCGGCGGGAGAAGCCCCAAAGGCGTTCCTCGCCGGCGTGCCATTCCCTCCCTCGAAGGCCATCGCCTGCTCCATCTCCAGCCTCGCGCTCAGCAGCGCGCTGACCCTCTCGGCAAGGGCGGGAACGCGGTGGTGGTTGGCCAGCTTGAGCGCGCCCTCGAGGGAGCGCGTCAGGCAGAGCCGGCCCGCGGCCTCGAGCGCTCGCTCCAGGGCGCGCGCCTTGAGCGCGGCGTGGAAGGCGCGGAGCAGCGCGCGGTCCGCGGCCGCCTCGGC
>Ga0315289_10004458_pt1 | contig 20889 bp, 27 predicted proteins | sample YL17G11_40_MG_FD_203452 | JGI IMG/M metagenome (GOLD analysis project Ga0315289, IMG submission 203452) | Sediment microbial communities from Yellowstone Lake, YNP, Wyoming, USA - YL17G11_40 | ecosystem: Environmental > Aquatic > Freshwater > Lake > Sediment | place: USA: Wyoming | collected... | reverse complement strand
CCTCGCTTGCCGGGTAGGTCGGCATATTCATCCACCAGAAGGCCGGTGTACGATTCGATCACTCCGTCCATGAACAGCTTGACGCAACCGCTGCGTACCATATCTGATTGGTATTTACGCTCCAGGGAGACGGCATCCTTCTCCAGGGCTGCGAAGGGAGTTTCTGGGCCGATGCTGTATGGGACATAGATACGCACGGTCAGATCGCCTAAACCCTCAAAGGCGGCGTACAAAGCGGCTTGCTCATCATCCCCGTCCATGTTATGGACGCTGGTGATCCCCAGGCTGGAGGCGAGTTTCAGTCCTTTTTTCAGGAGACTACGCTTTTGGGCGTCATCCGGCTTGGGAATCAATGCCTCGACTTTGACCTGTGAACCCTCCTCCCGCAATTCACCTGTGGCTAACCCCACCTCGTCCAGATTGTGATAATCTGCCGATGTTTTCTTCCCTTCGGCGTGGGCTTGCTGCTGACGGGCGCGTTCGCTAGTACGAACAAAATTAGCCTGGAATGTTGCATACTGGGCGTTTATTTCTTGCATCGTGCGAGTATCGCCTCCCAGGTCTGGATGGTGCTGACGAGAGAGTTTCTTATACAGACTTTTCGCCTCTTCGAGGCTTTGACAGTCTGTGAAATAGTGATACATGTTCTTTTCTCCTTATATGAAAAATAGGGCTGCTTATCTGAAGACAGCCCTATAGTGACGTGAAATGGTGCTGTTACTCAGGCAGGTAAAACTTAATCAGCACTCCAAGGCTAGAATCTGCATAATAGCCTCCGGTAAGTCTTGATACGGTGGCTTTGACACATCTCCCATAGCGATCCATCCGTGGAGCCAGGTTCTTTGCCAGTTCCCGATTCAAGTAGCCAAATTGCTGGTGATCCCATCTGACGACCTTGACCGCATTGGAATCAAACGCATTATCAGGCTCCCGAATAAGATAAACCTGTTCCCTCTCTGTGAGCAGGGCAACAACTGCTTGCCGATTTTCAAAGGCTACCCCTATGACCCTTGTTTCAATAAAGTGAGTGGATACATTCATTGTGTACATGTTTTCCTCCAGATAGAATACTGAAAATCCTCCAACTTGGAGGATTTGCCTTAAAGCGATAGATATTACGAGAAGCCCAATCCGCGTTCCTTCAAGGACACATAGGCGCAATTGGAGACGATGATGTGATCAAGCACATCAATTTCAAGAAGCTTTACAGCCTGGACAATGACACGTGTAACGGCCACATCATCAGGGCTGGGAGAAACGTCCAAACTAGGATGATTGTGTCCAAGCACGATGGCTGGCGCATTCTCGATGATGGCCTGGCGAAAAACCTCGGCTATTCGAATTTGGGTGGACGCGATTGATCCCTTGTAGAGTGCGACCAGGCACTTAACCCTATTACGGGTATCCAGGCAAGCCACCCACATCTCTTCATGATCTAGTGAACCAATAAAGGGAGTGAACAAGTCGGCTGCATCTTTGGGACTGTTGATGGGTGGCCGATCAGTTGGATGGGCATACAGCTGCGCATTGAGTTCGTCATGCAGCTGACGCAGCTGTGCGAGTGTCTTCTCGACCTTGCGATTACGCTGCTTGGGTAAAGAAGAAACTCCCCCTGTCATATCGATCAGGGGGAGTTGGATCTCTGTCTTGGAATATTCAGTTGTTTCCATGGCTTATCTCCTTTCTGTGAGAGTGGAAACAATAGATCAGCCCCTCACCGAGAATGGATTTCCGCTCCCGGTGAAGGGCTGTGTCATACTGGTTGTTTGCTGTGGGGATTGTTGGAATTATTCAGAAGCAAACCTCCTAATAGAGCCGTGAGGCTCAGGTACCCGTTCGGGGTCATAGCCATCCTTGAAGGGAAAGACTGGACCGACCTTGAAGGTTTCCGGATCAATGCCTAGCCTCTTCCACTTCTCTGCGTAGGCTGCCTGTAATACAATTCCCTGGTGCTGCCAGTAATGAGATGTCCCGCCCTTCTCGCAAGACCAGCCGATCCCTCGATTGCGCGAGCTGAGCCTAGGTTCGTAATAGGATTTGTTACTACACCTACACACCGGGCAGACATGAGGAACGATCAAGAAATAGCCTGGGCGAGGAGTGTTTGCAGGTTCGCCGCCCTCCCGCAGATATACCTTGACTGCGACCACGGCCGCGCAATCCCCCTCCAGAACACAGGTGCAGTACAGGTCATGCGATACGATATGCAGCCTCGGAGAGACACCTGGGCCAAAGTCCACCAGATAGAAATACTCACGGAAGATCTTGACAACAGCCTCAGTGATCAGGCTCGTTAGGATCTGCTTCACTTCATTGCTTACGCGCGCCTGTGAGGCAGTGAGTTTGCGGTCGAGTATTACCGTAGTTCTATTGGCTGTCACAATGCTCGTCACCATGGCTTCCTCCAGGTTGGAAAACAGGTGGAGCTTCAACATTTTCTTGACCCCAAGCAGCCCGGACTTCGGCTTCGCTCAATATTTCAAGACAGTCCAGACAACACAAACGCTCCTGGATATCGTCCTCAACCTCGCCTGCTCTGAAGCGTCTGTTCCCTATGGTTTCCACGACGATATGAAAGTGAAGGCAAGGTGAATAGAGCAGTCTCGCAGAAAAGTCAGTCATGGCTTCCTCCTTCCTTTTTCTGCTGGCCGCGACACCAACCGCCATCTTCAAGCTTATGGCTGTACCATGAGCGCCCCTCTTTCTCCCAACGCCTCATCTCGCACTTATGGATCGAGCACCACTTGCTATCTTTGCCATTATGGTTGTTGTCGCTTGGTAAATACCCATGATCGAGCAGGAAGGCGAGCGCAGCGTTCGCCCTTTCGAGAAGATCCTTTCCGCTATCTGCACGCAGGGTGATCTGGCAGACGAAGCCCTCCGGTGTGATATAGCGCGTATTCCACGAAGCAGGCGCCTCGGTGAACAGGACATCTGCTTTGGGAACTTGTTCAGTGGTCATCTTGGTTTCTCCTTTCAGAAAACAAAAAAGGCCAGCTCCCGTAATGAGAACTGGCCTCAGGTTGGTATGGTCATGCTAGCTGCTCTTCAGCTGCGCTCACACGCAGCAGTATGGAAAACTCCTGAATATCGATCCAGTGAGTCTGCTTCCCGCTACCCTGGCAGGCAAAGCATGGCCTATGACGGATATACTTCGCCCCTGTGCAACTGATCTCCTCGCCAACAGGGACGTATGCACGCCCATTGCATGCTTGACAAGTAATGAGAATTTGGATCTTTACCATACGACCTCCTTTAAAAAACGAAAGCCCGCGTTTCCGCGGGTTGGATAGGATGCCGTGCTTCTACACATCTACACTTCTACACTTCCCCCTTCCCACATAGACATATCACTCACCTCCTTGCTTGCGGATGGATTTAGCAGGGCTTTGGACCTGCTTGCCGCATTCCAGACCTTGCCCCCTTAGGCTGCCTCCTGCGTGGAAGTACTGGAGGACGGGATAAGGGGATACCCCGCCCTGCCATTGCTTGACAGAGAAATATCATATACCCGGTAGTTCATTTCAGGGTTTTTACTGCCTATATATTAGCCCTCAGCACCCCCGCGGGGTTACGCTGAAGAAGGCGCGCGGGTATGGATGCAGACGACCCGCGCGGCAGCCGGATTAATACAAAAACGCCCGGGAAGGGAGTCTTTGGGTCATTTGGTTTGAGATCAGGGGATGCTCTGGGTGGGACCCGGAGTGGTGGTTGCCTCCTGGCAGAAAGGTCCGGCACCCTGTTCGCGCGGCGCCAGGAAGCGGACGGCCAGGTCGCAGTTGAGCATCCGGTACAGGTCCGGCTGCCCGCCGCCGGGGGTCATGAACGCCGGGTCGCTGTGCCCGGCCAGCCAGACGTATGCCCAATACAGGACGCCGAAAGCGCCCATCTCGGAGATGGTTTTATCGAGCGTACCGCAGGTGGGGGGATGGCCCTCGTTGTGGCGCGCTTCAGTGATCAGCAGCATCATCAGGCTCTGGATGCATTCGTCCAGGATCCCGGCCCCCAGCCAGCGGTCGGTTTCCAGGGTATATAGGGAGGTGACCAGGTTGACCGTATTGGCCAGGTTGCAGCAGGAGGAGTACTGGATATCGTTCCGGAAACGGATGCCCTTGATGATGGAGATGAACAGGCGTACAGAGTCTTGTCTGTCCAAGGCAAAGGCTGATCGAATTGCAGCTGCCGCATGGCTAGCAGGACCTGGTAGGCGCGCAACTGCAGTTGGGATAGGTCGACTGAGCCGTCCGCCGCTCAGCAGAGCAGGTTCCCGGCGGTCGGATCGTATTCGAAGCTCAACCTGACGTCTGCATCGATTGAGACGATCTCCTGCGGTGTGGGACAGCGGTCAATCAAGTCCTGGATGTTGGAAGGCGCCGGTGTGTAGGTCGGCAAGGGCATGAGGGTGGGGCCGGCAATTACGGATAGCGGGGATGTTGTCGCCGAGGCTGGCAGACCGGTGGCGGGATGCGGCAGGTTGCAGCCGGCAAGAAGGCAAAGCGTGATGAGACCGGAGAGCAGCCAGGGTGCTTTCATGATGTGTTCTTCAACGTTCCTTTCCCATTTTCAGTCGATCGTAGAATTAATGGTTCTTCAGGGTCTTGGAGTCAGCCTGCTTTGCCGGATGCTCAGGAAGGCAGGACCCATTCCCCGCCGACCATCACCCGCCAGGCCTGGAAATCCGGCTCGTAGATGACCAGGTCAGCGTCCTTGCCAGCCTCCAAGCTGCCCTTTTTTTGGTCGGCGTGGATCACTCTGGCCGGCGTCAGGGAAGCCATTCGCACCGCCTCGACTAACGGGATACCCACCACATCGGTCAAGATGGGAATCATCTGGTTGAGCAAGGTGGTGCTGCCAGCGAAGGAAGTCTGGTCGGCGAGAATGGCGACACCATTCGTCACCTCGCATTCCAGACCTTCGAAGTCGAAGCGGGTCCCGTTGGGGAAGCCGGCTGCTGAGCTGGCATCCGAGATAGCGCACAGCCGGTCCGCGCCCTTGCATCGATAGGCTAGCTTCATCAGGGTCGGCGGAAGATGGCGATTATCCGAGATCATTTCCGCACTGAGACCGTCCATGGTTAGGGTGGCCTCGAGCAGGCCGGGCTTGCGCCAGGGACCTGTGCGGATCACGCTAGATTGCGAGCTCCATATGTGGACGGTGTGGCGCAGGCCATGCTCATAGGCGAACAGCACATCGGAGTCGCAGGCTGAACTGTGGCCAGCCGCGGCGACGATGCCAAGCTCGCGCAGCCGGTCGGTCAACTCCAGCGCACCGGGGATCTCCGGCGCGTAGGTCAGGATAGTCAGCACATCAGCATAGGTGAGCAACTTCTCCGCCGCGCCGTTTTCCAGGGACTGGATACCGCGCGGGTCCTGGGCTCCCTTCTGGCCCATGCTCAGGAAGGGTCCCTCGGAGTGCACGCCCAGCACTTGGCTCCCGGTGTGCGATTTCTTCTTCCACTCCCGGGCGAGGGCTAGGCAGGCGACCAGCTCCTCCATTGAACCCGCTCCCAGGGTCGCCAGCAAGGAGGTAACTCCGTGGCGCAAGTTCTCGTTGGTGATGATCTCCCAGGCAGCTTCGTCCGGCTCGTTGAATGAGTGACCCAATGCTCCATGAGTGTGGATGTCGATCAGCCCGGGCGTGACATACCGCCCTCCGGCCTCGACGCGCTCGAACTCCGCCCCGACCTGGTCAGGGGCAGCAAAGCCCAGGATTTTTCCGTCCCTTAGCAGGAGCGCCCGGTCGGTGACGAGGGCATGTGGCAGAATCAGGCGGCCGTTGGTGATGACCATTTGACATTGCGTAGGTTTGGAGGGGGTCATAATCGCCTTCCATATCGGATATAATCAAAACCGGAGTAGTGATCGCCTGGAGGTTATCCCCAGGACGAGTCTCGGCTTGAATTCTAGCACAAAGATGACCCTCCCGGTTGGGAGACTGGACAATGCCGCCTGCAATTTCCCGGTCAACTGAAAAGGACACTCAAATCATGGCCACTCATTACGAACACCTCGGTATTTACAGCGATTGGGTTTCGGCAGCCCCCGCCATGAGTCCGCAGCCACCTCTTGCACCTCCCGGTAAAGAAACGAAAAGAAAAATCCTGGAGGCGATGGGTTTTTCCATCGGGGACGAAACACCCCGGGAGGTCCGGCTGGAGCGCCAATGGGAAAAGGAGGGGGTGCTCGGAGAGGAAATTTCCTGGTCGGTCGGCTACGGCCCACGCACCCGAGCCTGGCTGTTCAAGCCGGCCGATGACGCCGGCCGGCTTCCGGGCATCGTGGCCCTGCACGACCACGGCGCATTCAAGTATTTTGGTAAGGAGAAGATCGCCGAGGGTCCGGAGGAGCCCGAGCCTATCCTCAAGGTCCATCGCAAGCGGTATTATGCCGACCGGCCGTATGCCAACGTCCTGGCCAAGGAAGGTTTTATCGTCCTGGTGGCGGATGCCTTCCTTTGGAGCAGCCGGCGCATGCCGCTGGAGACGATCCCCGAGGAGACCCGCCAGATCGCCGCGACGTTCCAGCAGTGGGGCTTCCAGCCCGAGTACCCCCAGCCGGAGGTGGTGGGCTATAATGCCGCCGCCATGCTTAGCGAAGATCTGATCGAGAAATACTGCGCCCTGCTGGGTACCACCTTCGCCGGCGTAGTCAGCTACGAGGACCGCGTGGCGGCCAACTACCTGGCCAGCCGCCCGGAGGTCGACCCGGCCCACATCGGTTGTATTGGCCTGTCCGGCGGAGGCTGCCGGTCCGCCATGCTGGGGGCCACCAGCGGCCGGATTTCCGCCACCGTCGTGATCGGTATGATGAGCACCTTCGCTGGTCTGCTCGACCACAATGTCGTCTCCCACACCTGGATGTTCTTCCCACACAACTGGCCGCGCTACGGCGACTGGACCGACCTGGCTGCGGCCCGCGCCCCCTCGCCGCTGCTAGTGCAGTACGACCTCGAGGACGACCTGTTCTCGAAAGAGGGCATGCGCGCTGCCGATGCGCGCCTGGCCGGGCATTTCCGCTCCGTCGGCGCGGCGCAGAACTACCGCGGCGAGTTCTACCCCGGCCCGCATAAATTCGACCTCGAGATGCAGACTGTCGCCTTCCGCTGGCTCCACGAGCGGCTTGGTTAGACCCAACCCTGCCTCCTTCCGAAGGTAATCACCGGGACGATGTTATTATTTTCTACCCGGCAGGGGTCGTGCGTCCCCGCAAGGCTTTTTCGTTGCGCGTCTTTGCGCGGGATACTTGCGGGAAAAATCAAGCCGTCATTGGCCTGGAGTGCCCTGGGGGCTGAGGACCTGTCCGGGTGTCAGGCACCCGTTCTGCTCCAACAGGTAGCCGGGGTGCCGCGGCGGGTGGGTGGTACGCAGGAACTGGAAGAGCCGCTCCGGAGCGGAGAAGGAGGACAGTTTTCCGGTCGTGGAGATGATCGCAGGGACGATGCGTGGGATTGGAAAGCCTTGGTCGTCGGCGCGGCCGGTATGGCAGCCGCGCGCCCTATAGTTCTGGTGGTCGGACACCCACAGGCTGCGGAACTCGTCGGTCAGCCCCTGGCCGCGATCCCCGTGGCAGGGCATTCAGTTCATCCAATAGAGGTGGCGGCTCCGTTCGAGCTGGGTCGGGTTTGGGGGCAGGGGTGATTCGGCCAGGCGGTCGGGTATCGGGGGGGGGCCGGGGAGGGATTGAGGAGGTGCCAAGCGGCAGGCAAGCAAAAACGCAGCGGCCAGGAAGGAGACCAGGCCGGTCATGATCAGGACCATCCATAGACTCTGTTTTTTGTCCATCGGATACACGCGGCGCGCGCCTCCATCACCTCCATCGTACAATCTCTTTTTTGCGAAATGAGGTAACTTATTTCCATGAAATCGATGCCTTCCGGAATTGGATCAATTCACAAAACGATTTATTATTTAGTCACTAAATTCAATCAGAAAGGAGGCTCGAATGTCTGGTGTAATGTTTGAACACATCACGAAGGAATTTGGGAACGTCATAGCGGTGAACGAAACCTTCCTGTACGTGGTGACGGGCGAGAACATGGTGCTGGCGAGAGTGGACCCGCGCACGGACTTTCACATTAGCGACAAGGCGCAGGTGGCATTCAACATGGACAAGTGCCAACTATTCGACATCGACACTGAGATGGCGATCCGCGAGCCCTAAACTAATCCATGCTGCCAGCCAGATCGGTCTGCCTGGCGGTTTATTATGTTTGCGCTTGAATAAAAATTACACATACCCAGGAAGGCGAAAATGAAAGCGATCTTCGAGACGAAGAAGGACGACCTGCCGGTCAGTATTTATCCGACGAACAAGGAAATGGGCATGGCTGCCGCGGAAGAGGCAGCTATCGTGATCAGGAAAGCCATCCAGGACAACGGGCATGCCAATATCATTATCGCCACGGGGAATTCCCAGTTGACCTTCCTGGAGGCGTTGAGCACCATAGAAGATGTGGATTGGTCGCACATCAACGTTTTCCACATGGACGAATACGTGGGCATCCCCGCCGACCATCCGGCCAGCTTCCCGCTGTTCCTGCACCGTCACATCATCGACAAGGTCAAACCTGGGAACTTCTACCCGATCGTCGGACGGACGAAAGATCCGCAGGAGACCTGCCGCCGTTATGAACAGATGCTGCGCAAGAACCCGGCCGACCTTTGCGCCCTCGGCATTGGCGAGAATGGCCACCTGGCGTTCAACGATCCGCCTTTTGCCCGCTTCGACGAACCGAAGTGGGTGCACATGGTCAGGCTAGCTGACTCCTGCAAGCGCCAGCAGGTGGGGGAGGGGCACTTCAAATCCATCGAGGATGTGCCCTCTGAAGCCATCTCTTTGACCATACCGGCACTTCTAGCGGCGAAACGCGTACTGGCCATCGTCCCCGAGGGGCGCAAGGCGGACATCGTCACCCAGATGTTGGCCGATCCGATCAGCCCGCTTTGCCCGGCTTCCATCCTGCGCCGGACGGCTCACGCCCACCTTTACCTGGACGCCGATTCGGGTGCCAAGATCCGCGCCTGAGGCGCCTCGGGGGAGCGAAGCTCGAAGGACAAGCTGGACGTCCCGGCGGACCTGCCGAGAGGAAGGCTCACATGAAACTGCGCATGGCATGATCGGCACCGGTTGGGTGGCGGAACAACACCTGGCCGGCCTGCAAAATATTGAAGAGGTCGAGGTCACGGCGGTCTTCAACCCGACCCGGTCCCGGGCCGAGGCCTTTGCGGCCCGCTGCGGTGCCCAAGTTTGTGAGAGCCTGGGGGAGGTGATCCGGGACGTCGATATCGTCTATGCCCTCGCCCCCCAGGACGTGCGCGTCGCCACGGTCCTCGAAGCGGCGCGCGCCGGCCGCCACCTGTTCATCGAAAAGCCTTTCACCCTGACCCTCAGCGAGGCCGACCGCCAGATCGATGCCATCGAGACGGCAGGGGTGAAGGTCCAACTCGGGTTCGTGATGCGCCGCTTCCCCAACTTCCAGTTGCTCCACGATACCTTCCACTCCGGTGAGGTGGGCCAGTTGGTGACCGTCTGGACCCGGCGCATGTGGTAACGCACCTTCCCCAAGGAGTACTATCAGGCCAGCTTTGCCCGCAGCGGCGGGTTGACCTCAGAGATCAACGTCCACGACTTCGACTGGCTGCCCACGATCGGCGGCGAGACCCTGTCCGTTTACGGGCGCGTCGCAAACTCCCGCCCCGACCGGGATGTGGAGGAGAACTCTTGGAGCCTGCTGAACTTCGCCAACGGCTTCGGATCGGTGGGGACGAGCTGGCTGGCAGCCATCCCCGACACCTCGGCCGGCATCATCGGGACGCAGGGCACCATGCTCCTGGACAACTCAAAGGTTACCAAGAAACTGATCGATTCCGGGAAGGAAGAAACCATCCCCTTCGAAGGCGACCTGGCGGCAGGGGCTTATGCTATGCAGGAGCGCGAGGACATCGACTACATCCTGAACGACCGGCAGCCGTCGGCGTCGATTTATGATGGCCGGGCAGCCACGGCCGTCGCCCTGTCTGTGCTGGAATCAGCGCGCACGAATGCAGTGGTCCAGGTAAGCTGATCGAATAGAGGGGGATCGCAGGGTCCCGCTCCGGGAGGCCGATGGGGCGGGAGGCTCATGCCTAGCTGGAACGCAGCGCCACGAAGATCCCGGCTGCGATCAAAAGCGCGGCAAAGTAAAAGAAAGGGTGGGGGATTTCCCCAAAAAAGAGATAGCCCAACGCCCCGGCAAAAAGCGGCTGGATCATGTTGGCCAGGCTGATGATCTGGCCGCGGAAATATTTAAAGGAGTAGTTGAGAATGGTCTGCCCGACGGCCGTGGAAATCACCCCCAGCCTAAGGATGGCGAGCAATCGGGCATGGCATACGCCTTGACCGGGTTGACGAAGAACAGGGAGGCGGCAAGGCAGTTCAGCTCCGCCACCCACAAGAGCGGTACCACGTACAGCCACAGGCTGAGGCGGGCGGCATTCTTCTGGCCCAGGGCCATGTACCCCGTCAGGGCGAGCATGGATGTGACCACGATCATGTCCCCGATGAGGTTGGTGTGGGAAGCGTGCAGGTTCCCGCCAATCAAAACCAGGATGCCGGACAGATTGACCAGCGGAGCGAGGACTTCCTGGCGGTTGATTTTTACCGCATCAGCCACCACAAGTAGAAGGGCATGGCCACCGGCATCAGCTCGATGATCAGGCCGGCATTGGCTGCTTGGGTCATCCGAACGCTGACCACGAAACTGCCGCCGGTAGGCATGCCCAGCCGAATTGCCGCCAGCCATGGTTGCTGGGTGCGGCCTTGAACTCCCGCAGGAAGAAAGGGGTCAGGACCAGCACAGCGATCTGCAAACAGCCCACCACCACCAGCAGGGGTTGCTCGCGGCTGGCTTTAACGAAGATGGTCGCGGTCGAGGCGCAAAATATCCCGAACAGGAGCAGGACTGCCCGGGAGACCAGGTGCGCGCGGGGGACTTGGGCGGTTTTCGGCATACACTTGTTTCGTTCACCTCACAGGCTGGAAAGAACGGATTTGCCGCGGCCTGACACATGCTCCAGGTTCCTGGATTGGCAACCCCGGGCTCGGTGCGGCGGTGCAAACCATTAGGAAGACATGGACGGGCATGAGGGCGAGGAAATCAACCAAAGATGGCCGAAGGTGCAGGGGCAGTATTAATTTTCCGCGACTTCGCACCAGTCTAGGGCCAGGAGGGTGATGGCTTTGGTGACCGTAAGCAAATCTTCCAGCTCGACGTATTCATCCGCGGCGTGGGCGCCGCCGCCCCGCGGGCCGTAATGAATCCCTTGCAGGCCGAAGTCGCGCTGCACCGTGAACAGATCCGAGGGGGCCGGCAGCGGGCGGACTTCCGCCGACGAACCAGTCACCTGCCGCACACAGCTGTTGAGCACCTGGATGACTGGCGAATCAGCCGGGATCTCGGAGGCGGGCATGAATCGATACGGGAATGTCGGAGACGGGAGGCCGGCGAAATCGTTGGGTTTGTCCGCTAGCATTTCGTCAAGCCAAGCAAACAATTCCCCCTTCACACCATCTTCTTCTTCACCGGGGATGAGTTGGTAGTACAGCTCGAGGCGGGCTTCCGCCGGAACGGTGAGGGGGACGTTCATGCCCCAGCCGCCCGCGGAGACCTTGGTCACCCAGACGGGCACGGGGTCGAGCGATCCGCCCATCCAGCCGGGCACATTCGCCCTTCGACGCTGGCGGAATACATCCACCCATTTCAGGAAGTGGGCCAGCATGCGCATGGCGTGGCCGGGCTCTTCGTCCCCGAAGATGATCCCCTCCGGGCCGATTAATGAGAAATTGACCACCATCCCGCCGCGCACGCCGTTATGAATGGCCAGGTTGGTCGGTTCGGTAATGATCACCGCGTCGGCGTTGTCACCCCGCACCCGTCCCGCAAGCGTGCCGTTGGCCCCGCCGAATTCTTCGTCGACCACCGTCTCTGCCAGCAGATCACCTTTGAGGGTCACGCCCAGCTCGTAAAGGGTGCGCATTACGCCGAGCATGACGGCCACCCCGCATTTCATGTCGTACGAGCCCAGCCCGTACATGCGCCCACCCTCGACGGTTGCCTGGAAGGGGTCGTGTTTCCAGGGTTGCACACCAAGCGGGACCGTATCGATGTGGCCGCTGAGCAGTAGGGATTTCCCTCCGCCGCAGCCCTTCCGCCGGACGAGTATATTGGGTCGGTGGTTGTATTCGCGTCCGGGAAAATATCCCGGGTGCGCCTTCAGGCCTGGGACGGTATCCAGGGTATAGATTTCGGGGTCAAGCCCCATCTCGCGCCAGCAGCGGACCATCACCATCTGGCACTCGTACTCGTCCCCCGTAGGAGGGTGGTTGATAGAGGGAATTCGCACGATTTCTTGCAGGCTGTTGAAGATAAAGTCGCGCAGTCCTTCCACTGTTTCGACAACACGTTTGGAATCTGGTTTCACGGGCTCCTCCGTTTTCAAGGTTGGATCATCTGCTGGCGAGACTGGAACCTGGACGTAGGAATTATTCGCCATGACTGAAGAGCAGGTTTTCCTTCCACACGTTAGTTGTTTTCGACTCGGCGTACACCTGTTTGCATTGTTCCGGCGATCCCGAGGGAGTTTTCGTCGCCATTTAGAAAAGCATGTGGGAGGCGATGGGACGCTTGCCATCCCAGCGGATCAGGGGGGCAAAATCGTGCGCCTGCATGAAGGAACTGATCTGCTCCTGATCGGTTACCCGAAAATCTTTGGGAGCGTACATGGTTGCTTTTCCCTTCACGTATATCTGCCGGATTACGGAGAAAGCATTGAACATCCCTGCATGCATGCCGGGGAAGGTTACTATTCCGATTCTCAGTAGTATATCGTATCAGGCGTCTTTTCTGCCACATTAAACGGAGACACCAAGGGATCAATTGGCAAGTTCCCGTGTAAGATTGAACGAACATATGATCGAAATAGAGCGTTATTGCATATAATTATCACAAGAAATGGTCACTTTTGATAAAGTGCTTGTAATTCCTGTGCGATTATGATACTATACTTTCAGCCATTGAATAGAAGGATGATCCCAATTAAATGTCTGGACTGATCAAAGAAGAGCGTCTTAATAGGATTCTCCAGGTGATCCAAAAGGACGGACACGCAATAGCCGGGGATCTTGCTCGGAATTTTGGAGTCAGCGAGATCACCATCCGCCGCGACCTGAGCGAACTCGACGAAAGGGGGTTTGTACGTCGGGCTCACGGAGGGGCGATCATTTCCACCTCTGCAGCCGTTGAGCCTCCCATCATCCACCGTCTGGTGCAGGAAAAGGAATGCAAAGAGGCGATTGCCAGGACGGCAGCCGCCATGATCAGAGATGGTGAGTCGATCTTCATCGGTTCCGGCTCGACGACGGCATATGTCGCCCGTTATTTGACCAATCATAAACACCTGACCGTTGTTACCAATGCCCTGAACGTCAGCACCGACTTGGCGACCGCCGTAGACATTACCGTCGTGGTCCTGGGCGGGATGTTGCGCCATGAAGAACTTTCCCTCATTGGTCATATCGCCGAACAATCCCTGCGCGAAGTCACCCTTGACAAGGTGATCATCGGCATCCCCGCCATCGACCTCAAAGCCGGCCTGACGAACGATTACCTGCCCGAGGTGATCACCGACCGGACAATCCTCAACCGGGCGCGCGAGGTGATCCTGGTGGCTGACCACACCAAATGCGGCATGGTTGCCTCGGCTTTTGTTGCGCCCTTGAACCGGGTGAACACGTTTATCACTGACATCCAGACATCCCCGGAATTCCTGGAAGGTGTCCGGGCGCAGGGAGTGAGAGTGATCGTGGCGAACGACGCACTAAGCTCGAAACCTGCATGACGGGAATAACTGGTAACAAGCACAAACCGAAACGACGAAATAAAGGAGAGCTTATGTCGGAAGATCTTTTATTGAAGGATTTCAAACCGAAGACGGCCCTTGTGACCGAGGATCACACCCCTCAGCGTGCCAAGTTCCCGGTTGTCGATATTCACAACCATCTGGGGAAGTGGGACGAGGAGTGGTTCCAGGGTCTTTATAACGGAGGCGGCTGGGTCATCAAGGATGTAGCTGCAACAGTAGCGCTCATGGACGAAATGAATGTGCGCAGCGTGAATAACCTGGACGGCGGATGGGGTGACCAGTTGTGCGAGAACCTCGAGCGGTACAAGCAACCCTATCCGGATCGCTTCACCGTTTTCACCTGGACCGATTGGGGCGAAGTGGATCTCCCCAATTTTGGTGAAAAATGGGCCAAGGAGCTGGAGAAATCCGTCCATGCTGGCGCTCAGGGGATGAAAGTCTTCAAGACCCTGGGATTGAATACCAGGGACAAGGCCGGTAAGCTGATCAAGGTGGACGATCCCCGGCTGGACCCGGTCTGGGCCGCGGCGGGGGAGCTGGGCATCCCCGTCCTGATCCATTCCTCCGACCCGGTGGCTTTTTTTTGGCCCCTGGATGAGACCAATGAGCGCTGGGACGAGCTTCACGAACATCCCGACTGGCACTTCTATGGGAAAGACTACCCGCAGTTTATGGAGCCGATCGAAGCCCAGCTGCGTGTGATTGCCCGCCATCCGAAGACGAATTTTATCAGTGCGCACGTCCTGTCGTATGCGGAGAACCTGCGCTGGGTTTCCGCCGCCCTGGATAAATATCCCAATTTGTACGTCGACATCGGTGAACGGATCGGCGAGCTGGGCAGGCAGCCTTATGCCGCCCGGGCGTTCCTGACTAAATATGCCGACCGGGTTCTATTTGGTACCGATATCCCCTCCAATCGTACGACCTATGGGATTTACTTCCGCTGCCTGGAGACCAGGGACGAGTATTTCGATTACGGCCGGAAACAGGGACGTTACCGGATTTACGGATTGTACCTGCCCGATGATGTCCTTCAGAAAATCTACTACAAAAATGCCTGCAAACTGGTGCCCGGCCTGAAGGTTGAATAGCGTGCCCGATCCCGTGTCCGCCCGCCGGGAACGATTTACCCTTGCATTGAAAGGAGGTGCTGTGGCGAAATAAACCATCATACTGAATCCCGTCTAAAAGAAAATTTTCACCCACTCTCAATCTATCCAAGGAAGTAAGAGGAGAAACTCTAATGAAAAAAGCTAATCTGATCGTATGTGTCGTGATGGTTGCGACCATGCTGCTATCAGCCTGCGGTGGCGGTACAGTAGCAACCCAGGCGCCGGCTGGTGCTACCCAGCCTTCCGGTCAAAAGGTTAATCTGGTCTTCTGGTCGATGTGGAACAAGACCGAGCCCTCGGCCATCGCCCTGACCGAAATCATCGGAAAGTTTGAAGCCGCCAACCCCAACATTACCATCACGGCCGTATGGAATGGTCGCGAGAACCAGACCAAGGTCCGCACCGCGCTCGGCGCCAACACCGTGATCGACTTCGTCGATCAGGATGCCAGCCAGATCGCCGGCGGTTTGATGAGAGAAGGCCTGCTGCTGCCGCTGGATGACATGCTGAATTCCAACGCCCTGGACGAGGCTGTTCCCTTCAAGGACGTTTTCTTCCCAGGTATGCTCGACATGTACGTCGTGGACGGCGTCCACTATTTGATGCCCTACGACGACAGCCCGGTGATGTTCTGGTACAACAAGGATATCTTCACCGCGGCCGGCATTGCAGCACCACCTGTCACCTGGGATGAGTTCCTGGTCGACCTCCAGAAGATCAAGGATGCTGGCTATGTACCGCTGGCCATTGAATCCGATGGCGGCGACTACAATATGTTCTATTTCCAGTACCTGGTCGAGCGTATCAAGGGTAAGGGCTTCCTGTACAGCGCCATCGAGGACAAGACGGGCGAGATGTGGAAGGACCCGGTCTTCACCCAGGCTTTGACCATGATCAAGGAGCTGTGGGACAAGGGCTTCATTCCGCCGGAATCCCTTGGCTATCAGTGGCCGGCTGCCCAGCAGACCCTGGCCACCGGCAAGGCTGCCATGGAACTGTGCGGCGGCTGGCTCCCCAATGAACTCTCTGATATGGCTGGCCCCGATTTCAAGTGGGGCGGCTTCAACTTCCCGGCTGTGGCCGGTGGCGTGGGCAAAGTGACCGATCTGCAGCAGTGGCCGCTCGCCTTCGGCGTCCTCAAGGGCTCCGCTCATCCTCAGGAAGCCATGATGTTCCTGAAGTTCGTCATGACCAAAGAGTCCCAGACAAGATTGGGTCAGGCACTGCAAGGGTTAGTCCGCAAGGGCGTCGAGTGGCCGGCCGCTATGGCTGACGGCGCAATTGCCAGTACCAATGCAACCCTGGTTCTGGACCATGCAGATGGCGGTACCGCCAATTATGCCGAGTTCACCAGGAACGTGTTGTTCGCGGATGTCTTGGCAGTGTTCCTGAACCAGGCGACCATTGCCGACTTCCCGGCCAAAATATCTGCCGATGCCAAGAACTATTGGGCATCCAAATAAAGTATTTTGATATTACCGGAATGGCTGTTTGTGAAGGGAGGGGAGTCTCTCCCCTCCTTTCACCGCCTTGCACATCCCCATAGTCTTACAATGGCATGCTGGGTTCCGATCCGTCGAAACGGATTGTTGGAAGGAGTGTCTGATGAAAACACGCAAGAGGCTGATCGCTTTATTTCTACTGCCCGCCAGCCTGGTCTACCTGGCCTTCTTTCTCCTCCCGGCCGTCTGGGCTTTTTATTACAGCTTTTTCGACTGGTCAGGTTTCGGGCTAAATATGAAGTTCTGGGGTGTGAAGAATTATATCGAATTGTTCCGTGACCCAATCTTCCGGTTGAGTCTAAGAAACACCCTCTTCATCTTGGTAGTGGGTGGCATCACTGTCTTTGCTCTGGCTTTCCTTTTGACCGTCCTGGTCAATTCGGGCGTCAAAGGGAAGAAGTTCTTCCGGGCCATGATCTTCCTGCCCAATGTCATTGCCACAATTGCCCTTACGACCCTGTGGGCATTCATCTACAACCCCTCCTTTGGCGTGCTCAACTCGTTCTTCAGGGTTATCGGCTGGGAGGCAGGGGCGAAGTTCACCTTTACCAGCATGGATCATATCTTCTATGCCATGTTGGTTGCCCTGATCTGGATCGAGGTGGGTTTCTTTCTGGTCCTGTTGATGGCCGGCATGGACAAGATCCCCGCCGAATATTATGAGGCTGCCAAAATCGAAGGTGCCAACCAGTGGCAGATGTTCAAGGGCATTACCGTGCCGCTGCTGTGGGATGTCATCTCCGTGGGAACGGTGTTGTGGTCCATCTTCGCCTTGAAGGTGTTCGAGTTTCCTTATGCCTTCAGCCAGATCCAGCCTCCCACAACGATTTACACAGTGGCCATGTATCTGTACATCGAAGGATTTGGCAAACGCGACCCGATCTACCGGTTGGGATATGCCACGGCCATCGGCGTGGTCCTCCTGCTGTGCGTGGTCGTCATCGTCTTATTGTTGCGCCGCCTCATGCGCCGTGAAGTCATTCAATATTAGGAGGCTAAGATGAGCGCTGAACCTGTTGTGTCTACCCAATCCCATCTCGGGCTGCGCCGGATGGACCTGGTCAAGAAATGGGCCGGCCACATCCCGGCCTATCTCATCCTGGGGCTGTGGTCGCTGTTTACCCTGTTCATCATCCTGTGGATCATGTTGAGCTCCCTGAAATCGACCAGAGAGCTTTTCGCAGATGTCTGGGCACTCCCGGGCAAACTGCACTTTGAAAACTATGTCAAGGCATTGTTCGCGGCCGACTTGGAGCTCTATTTTCTGAACAGCCTGGCGGTCGTGCTGACATCGGTTGTCGTGATCCTAGCCCTTTCCGCCCCGGCTTCTTATATTTTAAGCCGCAAGAAATTCAAGGGCAGCAACCTGATCACCCTGCTTTTCATCGCCGGCATTGGTATCCCCTTCCCCTTGCTGTTCATCCCGCTCTTCGTCATCTTGACCGGCTTAGCGATCAACAATACCCTGATCGGCCTGGGCGTCCTCTTCGTTGCCCTGTCGCTGCCGTTCACCGTCTACATGCTGACCAGTTTCTTTGGATCCCTGCCGGTGGAGTTGGAAGAGGCGGCGATCATTGATGGCGCCAGCGACTTCCAGGTCTTCTTCCGGGTGATGCTGCCATTGGCTCTGCCGGGTTTGATCACCGCCGCGATCTTCAATTTCATCGGACTCTGGAACGAGTACCAGCTGGCGTTGGTATTCCTCAACAACCCGAACCTGAGCACTCTCTCGCTGGGATTGTACAGCCTGTCGAACGGCATGGAATACACCGGCGACTGGGCCGGCCTGCTGGCTGGCGTGGTGATCGTGATGATCCCGACCATCATCCTCTACGTCGTTCTCTCCGAGAAGATGATTTCCGGCATTACCATGGGAGCCGTCAAAGCGTAGGAGTGATTGCCTACCCATCATCATGGTGCACGATGCTCGTCCAGAAAGGTAAAACCCGGAAAAATATGACCAACGGCATTTACACCCGCAGTGAAATTGATCACCAGTCAAAGGCCTGGGCTGAGACCCTGGCTGGTTTTTCCCGGCAAAAAAAGACCCTGGCAGAAGCCCTGTCTGGTTCTGGGAAGCAGGCCTGGCTGGTGACCGGTTGCGGATCCACGTACTATGCCTCGCTGAGCGCAGCGGCTCTTATGCGCCGATTAGGCATCGCCGCCTGGGCCTACCCGGCTGCCGAGATCGTCTATTTTGGTGACATGCTTCCGCATGGTGACGTGAACTTGTTGACCATCTCGCGATCCGGCACCACCACCGAGACGCAATGGGCGGTCGACCGTTACCGAAAAAGTAACCCCCACGGCAAAGTTGTTTCGATTACCACCCAGCCCGAGTCACCTCTGGCAATGGCATCTGATCTTGTCCTGTCTGCGGACGCGGCCCAGGAGAAATCGGTTGCTCAAACGCGCTCCTTCACCAGCATGTTAATCCTGTCCCAATGTCTAGCGGGACTTTTGGGAAGCGACCCAGGTCTGGCCTACCGCCTGCAGAAATTACCGCCTTCCCTCGATAGCTTGATCAAGCGTAGCGGCGGTTTACCTTGCCAACTGGGCGAGGATGAGTCGCTGCAGCGTTTCTTCTTCCTGGGAGGTGGTCCGTATTACGGTCTGGCTTGTGAGGCGATGCTCAAGACCAAGGAGATGACGCGCTCCTGGGCGGAGGCTTTCCATCCGCTCGAGTTTCGCCATGGGCCGATGTCGGTGGTCGATAATCACAGCTTGGTGATCTGTCTGGTGTCCGACAGCGAGCAGGAGGCCGAGGCGCGCGTCGTACGCGATATGCAGAAGTTGGGCGCCCGCATCCTCGTCTTGACCGACGATGCCTCCCGAACGGATTGGGCTGGGATCGAACACGTGGTCGAGCTCCAGAGTGGGTTGAACGAGTGGGAGCGGGGCGCTCTCTATCTACCGTTCATCCACTGGATGGACTATTATCGAACCCTGGCGAAAGGACTTGATCCTGACCAGCCGACGAATCTAACCGCAGTGGTCGAGCTCTAAGCCGACGATGATCCTGGATTGCCACGTTCATCTTCCTTCTCCTGGTCTGAACCGAACCATGGAGTGGGAACCCTGTACCCCCGGAATCGAAGCCGCCGTGGCTTACTTGCGGCGGTGCCGCGTCAATGGGATTGTCGCGAATTCGATGCGCGCCCTTCTCGCCCAGACTCCCGAGGAAGTTGCCGCCGGGAATGACGAAATGGCTTTTGCAGCCCGCGTATACCCGGGTTTTGTCATCCCAGCCTGCCAGGTGAACACAAATTTTCCTGGCGAAGCAATTGCCGAGCTGCGCCGTTGCCGTGAGGAATTGGGCATGGTGTGGCTGGGCGAGTTGTGCGGCTACATTGGCGGTTACTCTTACACCACAACGGCTTTCGGAGACCTACTGCACCTGGCAACCGAACTGGAAATGGTCGTCCAGATTCATAACGATTCTGCCAGTGACATGGCCCGTCTGTGTGCCGATTTCTCCCAGACGACGTTTGTGCTTGCTCACATAGGCGATTCCCCGAAAGAGGTGGAAGAGCGCATCGGGTTGGCCGAACGCTTTCCCAATCTTTCTTTGGACATCTGCGGTCACGGTTATCAGCGCATGGGCGTCCTGGAGCTGGCGGTCCGCCAGGCCGGGAGCGAGCGGATCCTCTTCGGCAGCGATTACACCATCAATGATCCGGCGGGAGTAATCGCCCGGATCCAGGCTGCGGATTTTGATGCGCAGACAAAGGCCAGATTGCTCGGCAGCAATCTATCCCGCCTGCTCAATGAGCACGGCTGGAAGAACTGAGAGAGGAATACTTAAACAAAACAATGCAGCCGTCTCACCGGGTCGATGCCTTCCGGTGGGAAGGGCAAGGTTACCAACCGTTTGTATCCCATCGGGGCTGGCTGGTTGCCCTGATGAACTGGGAGCCACGCTTCGACCCGGCCAATATCGACAAAGTTGAGCGTCATAACCGGACTGACGGGATCTTCGTCCTGACGGTGGGACGAGCCCTGCTTTTTATCGACACGGATGATAGCATCCATGCGATCGATATGCAGCCAGGGGTGATCTATAATGTCACCAGCGGAACCTGGCACGGAGTCCTGGGGATGAAGGATGCCTCATGGCTAATCGTTGAATCGAGCGATACGAACGCTGAGAACAGCGATTATCGTGAGTTGAATAATTAGAAGTTGGACACTCTGAGAGGGCAATATCCTGCGTGGCTAAAGGTCTGAACCGGGTGACGGCTTTACAGGAGCACAATGATGGATAAACGCACGGTGGTTAAAATGGCGTTGGAGTGGAAAGCGCCCCCCTATGTCCCCTGGAATATTAACTTTACGATTCCCTCAACCGAGAAACTTCAACAGCATTTTATTGGAAGAG
>Ga0315289_10004457_pt1 | contig 20890 bp, 16 predicted proteins | sample YL17G11_40_MG_FD_203452 | JGI IMG/M metagenome (GOLD analysis project Ga0315289, IMG submission 203452) | Sediment microbial communities from Yellowstone Lake, YNP, Wyoming, USA - YL17G11_40 | ecosystem: Environmental > Aquatic > Freshwater > Lake > Sediment | place: USA: Wyoming | collected... | reverse complement strand
TCTCTCTCTCTCTCTATCTCTCTCTCTCTCTCTCTCTCTCTCTCTCTCTCTCTCTCTCTCTCTCTCTCTCTCTCTCTCTCTCTCTCTCTCTCTCTCTCTCTCTCTCTCTCTCTGAAATGAAATGAAATGAAATGAAACAAAAAACAGGTACATGGCCCCCGAGGTCACGCGCTCCAAGCCCTACAACGAGAAGGCTGACATCTTCTCCTTAGGCGTCGTCGTCTACCAGCTCTTTGCGCGCCAGACCTTCTCTGCGGTGCTGCTCCTCCTGTCCCGCGGGGACCCGGTGGACTGCGAGATCTACGCCGAGAAGGTCGCCAGGGGCTACCGCGTGCCGATCCCCCGGAGGTGGCCGGAGCCCGTGCGCGAGATGATCGCGGCGTGCTGGGCGCAGGAGCCGTGCGACCGGCCCCCGGCCGCCGACATCGCGAGTCTGCTTGCGCAGCTCAGGGAGGCCGGGTGCTTCGAGCTGTGGGACGAGGCGCGGAGGCTGGCGATCGAGGAGGCAGGGTGCTGGGCTTGCTGCGGGGTGATGTGATTTTTTTTTTTTTTCTTGGGGAGAGAGGGGAGAGAGGCCTCTCTCTCTTCCCAGAGGGGAAGAGAGAGAGGCGAGAGAGAGAGAGAGAGAAGGCGGGGGACGGCGTAAGGGAGAGGGAACGAGAAAGAGAGAGAGAGAGAGAGAGGGAGAGAGAGATGCTCAAAAGAAAAGAGTCCCAGAAGTGATTTGCGAGGCGGTCACGTGATTCATAATAATTTCGAAGCAAATTGACGATACGCTGAATATATCAATGGTGATAAAAAGACAAGGGCGGTTGTGTAATGCATTCTTCTTTCGTTCCTGCCGTGCGATTTTTTGAAAGGAGAGAGAGAGAAGCGGGATTCAGAAGAAGAGAGAGAGGTGGAGGTCGAGGAGGTTGAGGAGGTCGAGGTCGGAGAAAGAAAAAAAAATGCAGCGAGCTGGCCAAGCAGCACAGTTCCACAGGTTTCTTTTTGGGACTCTCTTCTGGTCTTCTTGCGCTCGCGAGCGCGCTTGGAAAGGAAGCTTTCTTTCCATATCTTGTTTCAGGTACGCACATGTGTCCTTGAAATCCGGCTGCTTCCTGTGGAACAATCGCTGAGCGAGAGGCGGCGTGCGGGAGAGCGAATGACTTGGGAGCGCCGTGAGCGTCGTCGTTCGTCGTCGATGCCAATCGTTTCCTCGCTCGCTCGCATCAGTCATCCCTCGGCCGCTGCGCGCCCCGAGAAACGCGTCTTTTCGCTTCTTCTGTCCGCATAGAACAGCTTCTCGGGGTCAGCATCAGCTATTGGCGACGAGAACATTTGATTTAACATCTCTCTCTGGGCGAATCGACAGGGGCAGCGCCCCCTTGATTCACCTTTTTTGCTTTTCCTTGGAAAGCCCCAATCGTCGACCATCGGCCTCGCTTGCTTCCCTCGTCCTCCTCGTTTTTCTCCTTCCTTCCTCACCTCATCCCCGCCCGTCTCCCTCCTCTCTCTCGAGCTCTTCACAACAGACAAAAAAACCAACGCAACCATGGCTGCTCGAGGACGCAGCAGCCTCCTCCTCCTCTCCTCTGCGTCTCTGCTCGCCCTCTTCCTCCTCGCTCCCGCCTCGACTTCGGGCCGCTCGCTGCTCCAGGACTCGTCCGTCGACGACGCCGCCAAGGCCCGCGCGCTCGCGGCCTCGCTCAAGGGCTCGTTGCCGAACATCGCCAAGTTTGGCTACGGGGGCTGCTGCGGGATCACGGGAGAAAACAGGAAGGGGATCGTTTCTCCCCCTTTGAAGTGGAAGGGAGCTGCCACGGGTGCCGCTGCTCCCGCCGCCGCCGCCTCCGCCGCCGCCGTCGCAGCGGCCCCTCCTCTGGCCCCCACGGGCGTCCTCAAGCTCGGCCTCGCCGCCGGCGCCGGCCGCGACGGCTACGTCTACATCCCCTCCACCTACTCGCCCGACATCCCGACCCCCCTGATCGTCGCCCTCCACGGCGCGAACAAGACAGCCTTCAACGGCATGGCCACCGTCGCCGACGCCGCGGCCGCGGCGGGCGCAATCGTCGTCGCGCCGTCGTCGCGCGACGCCGCGACGTGGGACATGTTCGGGGGCGGCTACGGCTCCGACGTCGCCTACATCAACGCGTCGATCGCGATGGTCTCTGACCTCTACAACATCGACCCGACGAGGGTGGCGATCCAGGGCTTCAGCGACGGCGCGACCTACGCGCTGTCGCTGGGCCTCGCCAACGGCAAGGGCGTCTTCAGCCACGTCGTCGCCTTCTCGCCGGGGGGACTCGCGCCCCCTCGCCTCTCGGGCTCCCCGGGGGTCTTCGTCAGCGCGGGCGTTGACGATGCGATATTCCCCAAGTCGGTCGCCGACGCCGTCGTCTGCCAGCTCGTCTCGAATCAGTACCCGGTGACCTTTGCCGAGTTCAAGGGGGGGCACTCTGTGCCGACGCGGATTGTGGACACGGCCGTGACGTGGTTTGTGTCCGACGCCGCTCCCGTGCTGGACATCCCGGCGGGTCTGTGCGACGCCGGGGGCGGCGTTGCTGCTGCTGGTCCGGTCGTTGGGCCGTGAGAAGAAGAAGAACAAGGGAAGGGAAGGGAAGGGAGGCGGGAGAGAGAGAGAGAGAGTGAGAACTGCTGAGACTTGCCCCCTTTCTTGAAGAAAATGTTATCAAACTTTTGAATTTACCTTCACCACTTGCCCTTTTTCTTTTCTCGTGTTTGATCTTTTTGTCCTATCGCTGCGAGGCGGCGGGCGCGGGGAGCAGGAGCGCCTCGCGCTCGAAAAAAAAAGAGACTTCGCACCCTTGTCCGCCAGCTCGGGCCGCGACCTCGACGGCGTTCCCGACGTTACCGCGACGGGTCCTTGTCCGAGGAGGCGACCTCCATCGCCCTCGGCGGCGCCCCAGCACGAACGACGGGCGGACCGTGACTGGGTACCCCAGCGCGTCGGCGGCCTTGAGCGTGGCCTCCTCGGGAACAGACCGTCGTCTCTTCCGAAAAAGGTGAAGCTGAGAAAAAAGATGAAACTGAAAAAAAAAGCGCTTCTTCTCTTTATTTTTTGTTTCTTGCTTTTCCAACTCTCTCCACCGAAGAATGTATTGATTGTCTCTTTATCTCTCTCTCTCAGAACAGAATGACCGACAAAGGCGACGAGATCGCCAAGTTCGCGACCGCGCAGTTGGCGAGGGAGGCCTTCCACAGGGCCGTCTCCGGGCATTCGTCGCAGATTGGCGTCGTCTTTGAGGCGACGATGCCGATTCCGTCATCGGCAACAGCATTGACTTTCGACCCCGCCGACGCGCCCCTCCCGGCGTTCCTGGAGCTGCCTCCCCTCCCAGAGGACCCGGGCCTCGACGGTTTTGTCGAGGCCGCGGCCGCGGAAGGAGGAGACGGAGGAGAGAACGGCGGAGAAGAGACAGCTGCGTCGTTGCGATTCTCGTCCTCGTCGGCCGCTGACGCTGCCGCTGCGACCTCTTCCCCGCAGCAGCAGCTCCTCCTCCCTCTCCTGCTGCGCGCCGCGATGCTCCCATGGGAGGGCGCGTCGTGCGATACATCCGCTGCTGGTGCCGGCGGCTATGATGAACAGAAAGAACAGCAGCGAGACCTCTGTTCGTCGCTGCCGCTGCGGCTGCACAACGCCCGCTGGCTCGCCTCCCGCTGCGTCGCCCCTTCCTCCGAGATCGCGGGCGCTCTGTCCGCCGCCATCGATGCCAACGGGAGGATCTTGGTGGACCTGGAGGGCGCGGCGAAGAGGGCGGAAGCGGAATCAGAAGAAAGGGGAGCCAACAGCAACGACGGCGGCAGCAACAACAACTACGGCAGCAGCGACGACAGCGACGCTCAACTCCTCCGCTCGCTCGCCTCCTCGCTCTCCGCCGCTCAGCCGCGCTGCTCCGGGTGGCTCCGCGTCAGGCTGATCTCGTACCGCCCGGCCAACAGGAAGCAGCAGCAGCAGCAGCAGCGCCTTGGGGGAGGCACGGAAAAGGGCAGCAGAGGAGGCCGGTTTTCGCTCGCTTGCTGCGCCGCCCCGCCGCCGACGCTCGAGGAAGCGGAGGGCGACGGAGAGCAGCGGGGAGGCGACGAAAAGGGTCGAGGGAGGGGGCGCACTCCCAGCGGCGGGGGACTCGGAGGACGGGGAGGCTCCGATGATCCGAAGCAGACGGCGCTCCCTCCTCCTCCTTCTCCCCCGCGCTCGCGGCCGCTGCGGCGGAGGCCCGCGGCCGTCGCTCTCGTGTGGCTCCGCGACGGCGAAGAAGGGGAAGGCAAAGGAGCCGACGACAAGGCGGGCAGCGGCGGCGGCAAAAGCAGCAGCTCGCATCAGCCGCCGCCGCCGCCGCTCCTGAGGACCCCTCCCGCCCGCAGGGGCGCGACCTCGGTCTGGGAGGAGGAGCAGCACCTAGCGGGGAGCGGAGACGGGACCGAAATCGACAGCGACGGAGAGGGCGCAGCAGACCGGTTCGTGCCGCCGACAAAGGTCTCGACCCGCTTCTGCACCCCGTTACGAGGCCCGTGCGCGCCTCCCTCCTCCTTGCCCGACGCCGCTCCTCCTCGTCCGGCGCTCGTGTTCCGCCTCCGGGATGCGCTGGGGAGGGGGAGGCTCGCGGCGGCGGTCGCCGGCGGGGACCCCTCGATCGGCTCGGGCGAGCTCGCGCTGTCCGAAGTCCTCGACCGCGTCGGAGGGAGGCGGGCGGGGGGGCCCGTCGCGCTCGGCGTTCCCATCTTCAGGGACGTTGCGCAAGAGGAGGGAGAGCAGCCGTCTTCTTCTTCGTCTCCTCCTTTTCCTCCTCGCCGCCGGGAGCTCGCCGGAGTGCTGCGCGTCGTCGTCGACCTCGTCTGCGAGGAGCGGCTGCCGCTTTCGCTCTGTTGCGGCAGCAGCAGCAGCGGCAGCGGCAGCGACAAAGAGAGAGGGGGAGGCGGAGGAGCGACGACATCGGCCTCTCCTCCCTTTCCTCCTCCTCCTCCTCCTCCCTTTCCTCCTCCTCCTCCTCCTCCTCCCTTTCCTCCTCCTCCTCCTCCTCCGCCTCCTCCGCAGCAGCAGACCTCGTTCCCTGCGGCGAACGCAAAGACCTGGTCCGCGCTCCTGGCCCTGCTCTGGCGGGCGTGGGAGCGCGAGGAAGAGAGAAGGGAAGAGAGAGAGAAGGCAGCGGGGGGCCAAGGCCGGCGACGCCACCTCGAAGGCCCCCTCCCGGCCGCGCCGCCGCAGGCGATGCTCGCCTCCGCCTCCGACCTGGCCTCCGGCGTCGGCGGGCTCTCCGCGGGCTTCGAAGCCATCGAGAAGGGCGTCTCCGAAGGCCTGCTGCCAGGAGGCAGGTTTCTGGCGGCGGCGCGCTCCGCCGCGGCCCTCTGCCGCGTCCCGGCCCCGGCGCAGCAGGCGGCGCTGCTGTCTCTGCTGCTCGAGCGCTGGGACCCGCGGGGGGAGCGGAAGAGGATCTCGAGAGCCCCCTCCGCCTCCGTCTCCTCCTCCTCCTCCTCGACGGCCGTGGCGGAGCTCGCAGCCGCGCTCTGGAGGCCCCTGGCCTCCGTCGCGAGGGGCGAGGGCGCAGCGAGGAGGGGGCTGGAGGCCGAGGTGGCCGCCGCCGTGTCGCTCGCGGGCGGGCGCGCCGCGGCGGCCGCCGTCGGCGCCGTCGAGCGCTTCGACCTCCTGTGGCAGCCTTGGGACCGGGACCCGGCCTCGCCCCCCGCCGCCCTCGCCGCGGCGAGGGCCGCGCTCGAGCTCTGCGCGCTGGGCGTGACCTGGTCCCCGCGCGTCGAGGCCCTGGCCGACCCGCTGGCCGCGCACGTCAGGAGGGCCGCGCGGCGGAGCGTGCGCAGGGCCGTCGTCGCCGCGCTCGAGGGCGGTTCCCCTCGTTCTTCGTCGTCGCCGTCGTCCGCGGCAAGGGGGCCCTCGCCGACGTCACTGGCGCTCGCCGCCGCCGCCGCCGCCTGCGACGCCGCGAGGAGGGGGATCGAACTCGACTCGGCGCTCGCCCCCGCGTTCCTCGCCGGGCCCCCAGGGGCGGGAGGCCGAGGGGAGGAGGGGTCAGAGGAGGGCGGGGGCGCGGGAGGCCGAGGCCAAGGCGAGGAGGGGGACGGGGGCCTCGACCTCGTCGAGGTCGCGGGGAAGGTCCGCGTCTCCTCGGCGCTGTCGCTCCTCCGCTCCGCGCTGCGGGGGCGCGGGTGCGGAGAAGAAGCCAAGGCCGAGGACGGAGACGACGGAGAAGACGAAGAGGAGGCGTCCCCGCCCGCTTACGGCGCCGCGGCGCAGAGGCTCGAGGACGCCGCGCGGGCGCTCTCCGCGGCGCTCGAGCGGCGCTCGACGGGGAGGGGGCGAGGAGGCGCGACGGCGTCGACGAGCGGCCCGCCCGCTCGCCGCTCTCCCCTGCCGTCGCCGTCGTCGCAGCTGCCCGCCCGGCTCGACGTCGACGAGCTCTTCGACCCCTGCATCTCCTCGGCGCTGTGGGGACTGCGCCCCCTGGCGCTGGCGTGGGTGGACAGGACGCTCCGGCCGAGGGAGGTCTTTGAGGGGGCCCCCTCGGCCGCGGACCCTGCGGGGGAGGGCGACCCGGCCGCCGCAGGGCGCCGCCGCCGCGGCGGCTTTGGGGGCCTTTTCGGAAGCGGCGCGCGGTCTTCTCCTCTTCCGACGAGGAGGAAGACGGCCGCTTCCGCCTCCCCGCTCATCTGGAGGCCCGTCTCCCGCGCCGCGGGCGCCCTCTACCCCCCGGCGGTCGTCGACCTTTTCTCGCTCATCGCCTCGGCGAGCGACGGGCTCGGCGCCAGGGCGCTCGCGCGCCCCCCGCGCGGCGAGCGCGCCGCCCTGAGGCACGCTGGGACCCTGGCGGCGGCGCTGGCGCCGGCGCCCGCGAGGATGGCCGCGCTCACGGAGGCGGCGCTCGAGGGCGAGCTCGCAGCGGCTTCCAGGGCTGCTGCTGCTGCTGCTGCTGCTGCTTCGGCCTTTGCCGATGACGGCGGGAACCGCACGGGCGGCGACGGGCCGAGCCCGTGGTGGAAGCTCGGGCTCGGAGGCCCGAGGAGGAGCGGCGACAGGGAAGCCGACAGCGACCTCGGGAGGCGCGTCCCGATCTCTTTCAAGCCCCCGAAACCGCCGCACGGTCTTTCCAACGCCGCCTGTGTCCAGCTGAGCTCGCTGTTCGAGCTCTGCGTTCGCGCAGAGGACGCGGACGCGAGGCTGCGGCAGATGCTCACTTTCGGCGGGAGCGGCGGAAGCGGCGCCGGCGGCGAACGCGGCGCCGAAGAGAGCGGAGCAGCAGCAGGTCCTCCTCCTGCCCCCTCTGCTGCTCCTCGCCTCGCAGCCAACGTCGATCTCTCCGCCCGCCTCTCCTCCGCGGCTTCCCGCGGCGCCGCCGTCGTCGCGGGGAGGCTCGGAGAGAGGCTCCGATACGAGTTCGCGCGCGCCGCGGACGGCGCAAGGTTTCGTTCTTCTTCTTCGTCGTCGTCTTCGCAGCGGCCCGGGTCTCCTCCTCCTCCTGCTGCTGCCGACCCCCCTTCCCGCGCCGCGGCGCTCGTCGCCGCGGAGCTTGAGTCTCTCGACGGGAGGCTGTCGCGCGAGGCGCTCACCGGCGTCGCGCGGGCGCTGTGGAGGGTCTCCACCGCCGCCGCGGAGTCCGTGCTGCTGTCCGCCGTGGTCTCTCCCTCTCCCTCCTCCGCTTCTGCCGCTTCCTCTCCCTCTGCGGCGGCGGCGACGACGCTCTCCGCCGAGGAAGCAGAGGCCGTCGTCCTGGCCTCGGCGGCGGTCGCCGACGCCCTCGGGTCCCTGTCGGGCCCGGCCCCGCTCCCGGCCGCGGCGCTCGAGCCGCTCGGCCAGAGGCTCCGCTCGCTGGCGGCGCTCGCGCGCTCGCCGACGGCGGGGGTGGCCGAGGCGGCGCGGCTGCTGTGGGACGCCGCGGCGGCGAGGGGCGCGAGGGCCTGCGCGTCGAGCGGGATTCTTCTCGGAGGAGGGGGAAGTAGCGGAAGGAGGAGGTGGAGCCGACTGGGAGGAGGGGACGAGGAAGACAGCGGGAGTGAGGAAGAAGAAGGAGAAGGAGAGGGAGAGGCGGACATCGAGGCGACAACGGCGACGGCCGGAGCCTCCTCTTCTTCTCCTCCTCCTCCGGCGAAAAACCCCCTCCTCGCCGCCGCCTCGAGGTTCCCCGGGCTCGCCTACGCCGACGCCGTCGCCCTGCTCTCCTCCCGCGCCGCCGCTGAGGAGAAGATGGCGGGAGGAGAGAAGGGACAGGGCGAGGCCGCGCGGGCCGCCGCGGCCGCGGCCGCGCGCGCCGCGGCGTCGGCGATGACGGCGGTGTTCGGGCTGAGGGCCCCCGAGGGCGTCGCGGCGACCTTCGAGTGCCGGGCCTCCTGCGCGGGAGGGGCCAGGGGCACGCTATTCCTGTCCGAGAGGTACCTGGCGTTCGCCAAGGCCGGGACCGGGGTCGACGTTTCCGGCGGCGGATCCGGGGGAGGGGGGTGGGGAGGAGGGTGGGGAGGAGTCGCTGCCGTCGCCGGTGGCGACGACAGCGGCGGCGCCTTTGGCTTGCCTTGCGAAACGGCGGCAGCAGCTTCCTATCCTCCGCTCGCGGTGTTCAAGCTGTCGCGGCTGGCGAGGATGGAGCGGTGCCGCAGGCAGAGGTGCGGGCCCTTTTCCGTATTTTTTCCCCACGGGTCTCGAGAGGCTTTGACGAAAACTAAAAAGCTCACAAAAAACTCTTTCTATTCCTCTCTTTTCTCTCTCTCTCTCCCCGTCTCTCGACCTCAATTCCCGAACTCACGCCCTCTCCGAACAGGTCCCGCGGGCTCGCGCTGTGGGAGAGAGGGCGCGATTCGCTCTCCTGCGCCTCTTCCTCCTCTCCCTCGGCCCCTCGCCTCCCGCTGCTGCCCGCGGTCGAGCCCTCGGCCTCCTTCTGGGAGTTTTCGGGCCCCGGAGGCAGGGACGAGGCCGAGGCGACGATCAGGGTGCACGTCATGGGCTCAGGCTCGGCGCTCGATCGGTTCCTTCGGGGGATGCCTCCGCCGCCTCCTCTTCCGCCGCCGCCGCCGCCGCCGCCGCCGCGGGGGCAGGAGGAGAAGGAGGGCGAGGCGGCAGGAACGGCGGCGCCCCTCGCTCCTCCCCCCCCCGCTCCGCCGCCGCCGCCGCCCCCCCCCTCCCGCTTCGTCCCGGACAGGATCTTCGAGGTCAGGCTCGCCTCCCCGGGCCCCTCGCCGGGATGGGGCGCCGGGGCCTGGTGCGCGCTCCGGGTCTCCTCCTCGTCGAGCCGCGGCGGCGGAGGAGACTGGGGGGGCCTCTCGCTCGACTCGGACGAGTGCTTCCCGCGCCGCGTCGTCGCCGCGCCGTGGCTGCTGGCGGTCCGCGGCGGCGACCCGCCGCGGACCCTGCGGACGAGCAGGGCGCTGGCGCAGGGGGCGGGGGTGGCCGTGAGCGCGCGGTGGAGAGCCTGCGGCGAGGAGGGAGAGGGAGCGGAGGGGGAGCAGGTCGGCGGCGGCGGCGGCGCCGCCGACGGGGAGCACGCCCCCCAGAGAGCGGAGCGGAGGGAGCGCAAGGGGAGGAAGCTGCCCCCGCTGCAGACGCTGCGACTGGCGGGGATGACCCCGGACGAGGCTGCGGACCTGTGCCTGGAGATTCGGTCCCGGATCGACGCCGCCGCCGCCGCTGCCGCCGCCGCGAGGGGGCGAGCGGTGGCGACGGAGTAAGAGCGTTCTTTTTTCTTCTTCTGCTCGAAGAAAGAACGAAAGAAAAAACTGAAAATCAAAGCACTTGGCCTTTCCCATTTCTGGCTTGTAAAATACATTTCCCGACAACTGAGACGAGAACCGAAACCAGCGCGATTTCCAACTCAGGACAGCTCGACTCAGAGCAGACGGGCACCTCGGAATGAAGGCACCTGCTGCCCCCACCACTTTCCCAAAGGGTCCTCTCAGAGCAGCATAAATGTGTACTTGAAGATCGTCCCGGCGGCGTCGACCTCGACGAGCACCTGGCCGCTCGCGCCGACGAGCGCGCCCGTCCCGCCCGTGACCTTTTTTGTTCGAGTTTTTTGTTTTTTCGAGGTCCAAGTCGAGAGAAGGGCGAGGAGCGAAGGAAGAAAGAGAAAAGAAGCGAGAGCAGAGAGCGGGGGAGAGTCGCCGCGGGAGAGAGAAGAAAAAAAAACGAAAATTTGCAGCGGCGGTTCTCGCTCCCACTGTTCCCTCTCCCTCCCTCTCTGCTCTCTCTCTCTCTCCGCTCTCTCTCTTTTCTCTTCGTACTTACCGCAAGCACGAGTGGCTTCTTCCTCGAGATGCCGCCGCCCGTGGGATATGTCTCAACGCCCGACAACTCGAGGGCAACCCCGGACGCCACAGCCCTTTCAGAGGCCGCCGCGGTGGAGTCGACGGCGTTGCCGCCAGGCAGCGAGGCCTCGAGCTCTGCGACAGGCGCGTAAAGGTCGGGCGCGACTCCGTCGTTGAAAGCCACCTCGATGAACAGCTGGCGGCGCTCGGTAGTGTTGTCCGGGGGGATGATCGCCGTCGTCGTCGCGGTCAGGTCCATGCGGCCGATAACGGGCCCCGTAGCCTCGGCGTCCTCGAACACATTGCCGTTAGCGATCACCACGTCGCCGATCGAGTTGCCTGGCGTGGTCCCGGCGACGACGCTGGGTGTTGCGGATATAGACGACGAAGGTGTGGGCCTTCGCGAGCCGGACAGCGGTGCCGGCGGCCTTGACTTTGGCGTTGACGTTCTGGATCGGATTGTTTGTCTAATTTTTAAAAAAAGAAAAAAAGATGCGGAGAGGGTAAGAGAAGAAACATATGGGATTAGTTGAGGAGAGAGAGGGGAGAAAAGTTTTCCTTCGCTGCCGCGCTTCGAATATTTTCTTGCGCTTGCTTTCTCTCTCTCCCAAAGGTTTCGCGTTTCGTGTCTCCCTCTTTTCGTTTCTCTCTCCCGCTCTTTTCGTTTCCAACGGCGACTCCCGCTTCGAAGAAAGCGTCGTGCACAGCGTCTCCAAGACGTGAGTGAGAGATATAAATGATCGAGCGCAAGCGGAGTGGCCGAAGCGAGCATTTTGTTTTTTGTTTTTTTTGTTCTCTCTCTCCGCCCAACCGGAAGTCCGCGAGCGCTTCGCGTTCCCAGCAAATGCAAACGCTCCAGAGCAAGCTAGAGATGTCTGTCATCGACGGAGGCGGGGGTCGCAAGAAGCGACGAGAGAGCGTCCTGCTGCTGCCGACGCACGAACCTCGGAAAAAGGAGGCGACGATGCGGCCCGGCCGATATGCGTCGATTGAAGTGCAACGAATTGCGAAGAAGAAAAATAGAAACCAGAAAAAATCTCGCGCACCTGGGCCGAACTGGTCGAGCAGAACAGCAGGGAGATCAGGCACACAGCAGCTGTCTGGTAGAGGGCCATTGTAATTGCTTGGAGAGGGCAGTGGGGGGAGGGGAGTTGGGGAGGGATTGAACGGCGAATAGAAAAAAAAGTGGGAGAACAGTTTTTTTCGTCTTCTTCTTCTTCGTCGACATCTTGTTGAACAGTTATCTTTCTCCTCTCTCCCTCTCGGCCTCGGTCACTTCTTTCTGGCTTTCGAGCGGTGCGGCAGTCCAGGTCGCAAACGTCCAGGGGCCGTGGACCGTGGTCGGGACCGCGCAGGCTTTTCCGCGGGGCCCGCATCCTACACGTCCCTCGCCCTCGACTCGACTGGGACTCCCTTTGTCGCCTCCCGAGACGGTTCCAACGAAACCGTTTCGGTTGCAACGGCGGTTCCAACGGCGGCGGAACCAACGGCGAAATACGTATGGCCGTGCGAAGCGATTCTGGACGGCATTCGGGGACGAGCAGACGAGAAAGAAGAAAAAGCGGCGGAACGAAGAAGAAAAAAATCTCAGCACGGCCACCGCACGGCGGCGAGCTTGGCCTCGACCGCCGCCAGCGCCGGGCCGACCGCCGCGGCCAGCTCGTCCGCTGACCTCCTCGCGCGCCCGAGCTCGACGCAAAGGGCTGTGACGCGGGCCTCCGCCACGGCGCGGGCGGCGCGCTCGGCAGCGAGCAGGGAGTCGCCGCCGCGAGGGGGAGGGGAGGCGGAAACGGCGGCGGCGGCGGCCGAGGCGGCGCCGCTCCGGCCCGCGGACGCGCTGCTTCCGCCGCCGCCGCCGCCGCCGCCGCCGCTCCACCTGCTCGCGTCCTCAAGGAGGTCGGCCAGCGCGTCGGCCCTCGCCACGGCCTCCTGCGCCGCGGCCTCCCACGTCGAGGTCTCCGCTCGCGCCGCAGAGAGGGCCTGTCCCAGGGACAGCGCGTCGGCGGCGGCGGCGGCGGCCTCGTCGTTGGCCGAGTCCAGGGCGTCGATGAGCTTCTCGCGGGACTCTTTCAGGGCGTGCACCTGCCTCTGGAGGAGCTCTAACTCGTCGACGTCGCTTTCTTCGTCGTCGTTCGGGGCGCTGTCGTTATTGGCTCGCCCGGAGGACGAGGGAGGAGGGGGAGCAGGAGCATGAGGAAGAGCGCCGACCCCGGCGTCGCGCGCCGCCTCGGCCGCGGCCCGGGCCTCGCGCTCGGCCGCCGCGGAGGCTTCCGCGGCCCTGAGGAGCGCGGCGAGCTCTTCCTTGGCGGCGCGCTCGAGGGAGAGCTCCTGCTGGAGGCGGCGTACGCGCTCGGCGAGGAGGAGGGGCTGTTCCGAGAGGGAGTGGGAGGGGGTGGATTTGAGGTTGTTTGGAGGTTGAGGTCGAGTTTTTGAGGGGATTGGTTTCATTTTTTTTTGACGTCGCGACGAGACAAAGCAGACGAAGCAGACATCGCTTTCGTCCAGAGATTCGAGAGCGAGAGAGCCGACGCTGTCGCCCCGACCGATTGAGTGCATCGATGCGCGTGTCAACGTGTAATTAAAAGGTAAAAGCAAAGGCGGACGCACCTCCCCAGCAGCGAGCGAAGTCATCGTGCTTTCTTCCTCGTTGAAAAGTGTTTTTTTTGCGAGGCAATTTATTTCTTCGTTTTCCTTCCACGCCGCTCTAGTGAACTCCGTCTTCTCTCTTTCCTTTTGCCGCAGAGGAGGCCTGCGCGGAAGACGGCGCCTCTTTCTCTTTCTCTCTCAATGAGCGGCCGCGACGCTGTCAGATTTCTGGCGGTTGCCCGCGAATCAGCGTTCGCCAAAGTCGAGCAAGTGAGTTGAAGGAGAGATCGAGTCGAGAGTTTCCCATCGCCGTTCGCCTCTCTCACGACCTCCTCACTCCGGTCACAAAACCAAAAAAACTCTCTCTCTCTCTCTTCTCTCTCTCAGGAAGCGTCCCTCCAGCGGCACCGCGCCCGCCTCGTCGGCGCCGGCCTCCTCGACGACGCCGGAGAGGCCTGGCTCAGGCCCCGAAGGGAGCAGACTCTGGACGAGTCCGAGAGGACCTTTGAGGTTTTGTCCGAGGTGCTCGCGGCGCAGACGAGGGTCGACGCTCCCGGAGCAGCGGCGGCGGCCGAGCGGCGGTGGAGGAGGCACCGCACCGGCGCGCCGCCGCCGCTCAGCGCGGAGGACGTCGAGGTCCTGAGGAGGGCGAGGGCATCCGCCGCCGCGGCGGGGACTCTGTCGCTCGGAGGGTACGGCGCGTCTGCGCTGGTCCTTCCGAAGCTGTCCCTGCGGCCGAGGGATTTCGGAGGAGGGGCGGCCGCCGCGGCGGCTCCGCCTCCCCTTCCCGTCCCGCCCGCGGTCGCGGAGGCCGCGGCGCGGGGACTGGCGACGGGTGCGAGGGCCGCGGCGTACGGCTCCGCGCTCGCGCTCGCGGGCGCGGCCCTCGGCTCCCTCTTGGCCGCGAGGTCGATGATGCGCTCTTCGGGCGGCGGCGGCGAGGAAAGCAGCGGCGGCGGTGCTGCCGCTGCTTCTCTGGCCACGAGGGAGGCTCTCTCCCCGCTGGGCGACGCCGTTCGTGGGGCTCTGGGGCCCGTCGTCTCCTGGGCGCGCGGGGAGATCGGAGGAGAGGGAGGAGAAGGAGGAGGCGAGGAAGGAAAGGGCAGAAAGAAGAAGCCAAACAGCAACGCCGCCGCCGACGCGTTTTCGGCGAGCCTCGGTCGGAGGCTCGACGCCTCGAGGCGGAAGTGGGCGAGCCGCGCCGGGATCGGCCCCGACTCTGTCTGATGGGCCTGTATATTTGTAAATGCTGCATACTTGAGATCGGAAGACAGAGTGGGAGTTCGTTCGAAAGCGGGGGAGGGGGAGACAGAGAGAGAAAGAGCGACAAAATGTTTGAAAACGAAAAAAAGCAGAGCTCTCAAACGATGACGTCGTTTATTTCGCGACGTTGAATTTTCCGGTGGGCGACAGAGAGAGAAAAAAACACGCCTTCTTGAATCGTTCCAAGTGTTTTTTGTTCGTTCTTTCCGTTCGCTGCTGATAAAGCAGCAACCTCTTGTCGATCAGAGCGTCGAGACACGCAGAAAGCGGTCGTTCCGCTTGTGTTTTTTTTTCGATGATGACGAAACCATTTTTCGCCATCGCCATGGCCGTCGCGCTCGTCTCGTTCTCCGCGACCTCGACCGGAGCGTTTGCTTCAGGAGGAGTCCCTCCGAACAAATCAGACGCTGCCCTCGGCGCCGTCGCGGCCTCGTACCCCGCCGTCGTCGCCAGCTTCAAGCTCGGGGACGCCGAAGCGGCCCTCAAGGAGGAGGCCCCGCCGTGGCTCTCCGCTTCTCCTCTCCCGGGCCCTCGCAAGGGGAGGCGGCCCTTTGGGTTCCCCCTCGGCATCTGTCAGCCGGGGTGCCCCTCCCCTGTCGACCCTTGCCCGGGGTTCTCCTGCCCGCTCTGGCCCTCGGACCAAGGTTCGTCGAACTGCACCCGCGTTTTTTACCCCGGCTCGAAGGCGACGCGGAGCTCGACGAACTGCCTGCCCGACTTTCGGAGGGACTGTGCCACGGCCGCTGCCGCCGCCGCAGCCAAGGGCGCCGGCGGCGGCGGCGGCAAGGGCATCGAAAACTCCGGCTGCGTCCCCTGCGCCCTCTGGCACCTCGTCTCGACGAAGTGCGCGCCCTTCTCGCCCCCGGGACAAGACACGAACGCCGACGACTGCGCGATCGTCGCCGCTCCGGGACTCGCCGGCTCGCCGGGGTTCGAGGCCAACTCGACCGCGATATGGGAGCTGACGGGGTCGACGGGGGCAGCAGCGACGCCGGCGACAAAACCAAAGCCCGCTCCCTTGCAGGCCGCCGCCAAGGCCGCGGCTGCGGCGCTGGCCTTCTCCCTCGGGGAGCCCTTCGCCGTCATCCCGTCGCGGGAGCGCGAGAGCGGCGGAAGCAGCGATCAGCCCCGCCTCTGCCTCACCAGGGCGCAGATAATGGTCGTCCCGGCGCGAACCTGCACCGGCGTCGACGACGACAGAGCAGAGTGCACGGGCGACAGGGCCGAGGCGTTCTGGGAGGCAGCGTGGCTGGAGGCCCTCGCGGCCGGGTTCCCGGCCTCGCCGTACGGCACAAATAACGACGGCGGCGGCGACGGCGGCGGCGTCGACAAGACCCCCAAGCCGACGTGGGCCGCCGTCGTCAACCCCTCCAACCGCAGGTCGCAGCACCAGACGCACGTCCGCGTGAGCCCCTGGTCGCGCGACGACCGGCAGCAGGCCTTCTTCGGCGACGTCCTGCCGAGGTGGCTGGCGACGCCGGCGTTCTCGCTCGACCCGGCGAGGCCGACGCTGACGGCTCCCGAGCGCCTGCCGCTTCCCCCGGACCCGAGCAGGCCCGGGGAGGTCCAGTCTCCGCTCATCGCGACCGTGTTCGTTCCGCTGCTTTCGGCTTCTTCTTCGGCGATAGTCGAAAAGGGAATGGGGTGGGCTCGGCCCTGGGCCACGGCGAGCGTCGTCGCCGCGGCCGCCGACAACGCGACGACCTCCTCCGCCGCCGTCGCCCACGCTGCCAAGGAGCTCGGGCTCTCTCCCTTTCGTTCTCCTCTCTCTCCTCTGTCACGCCTCGCTCCCTTCGTTCCCGGAACCGTCGGAGGGAGGCCCTATGGGATCCTCGTCGCCCCCTGGGCCCAGGAGGAGGAAGGAGGATCGGGAGGAGGGGGAACCGCAGGAGCAGCAGCAGCAGCAGCGTTCGGAGCAGCGGGGACAGCAGGACTCGAAGCAGCAGCAGCGACGGCAGCAGCAGCAGGAGTCGGAGGAACGGGGCAAACCAAAAAGAAGAAAAAGCTCCTGAGGGGCTTTGCCGTCGCCGCAACGTTTGACATCGGGTCGACCCAGCTCCTTGACGAGCAGCCGACGAGCGACTGCTTCTCTCGCTGCGCGCAGTGGGACAACCCGGGGGAGAAGCCGGCGCTCCCCCTGGAGGATTTCGCAAAGCTGAAGAAGATTCTCGGGTGATGAAATCTCCCTGGGCGCGCAGGGAGATCGGAGGAGAGGGAGGAGAAGGAGGAGGCGAGGAAGGAAAGGGCAGAAAGAAGAAGCCCAACAGCGACGCCGCCGCCGACGAGTTGTCGGCGAGCCTCGGTCAAAGGCTCGACGCCTCGAGGCGGAAGTGGGCGAGCCGCGTCCGGGATCGGTCCCGACTCTGTTTGATTGTTTTTTGTATGTTTGAAAGATGCTTGCTTGAGATCTAAAGGCAAAGTGGGAGTTTGTTCGAAAGCGGGAGAGGGAGGGGGAGAGAGAGAGAAGAGTTTTTTTTTTTACGTCGAGTTTTTTTCTTTTCTTCAAAAACTCTCTTTCACTGTCGAGAAAGAGAGTTCCTCTCGCTTTTCCACACGGCGGGGCTCTTCATTTCTCTTTTTGCTCCCGTTCTTCAAAAGCATGGAGCACTCTACGCGTCTGGTCGCGAGGGCATCACTCCTTGTTGCAATTGTCGCTCTTGCGGCATTTGCCGTTCCAGCCAAGGTAGGAAACTGAAAATGTTTTCCCCTCTTTTTCTTGTTTTTTTATTTACTTCATAAAGCCGCGATTTAGTTTTCACGAAATTTAAAAAAAGGACGAGCCACGCCTTCGTTCGCCGTGGAAGGCGCGCGCGCGTGTTGCTGACGTTACTCTCCCCTTATTTATCGGCGAAAAAGTGTGTTATTTGGACGCAAATTCCTTCGTCTTCCTTCAGACCTCGGCAGCGGCAGCCCCGGCCTTGGCGGGAGAAGAGGCAGCCTTCTTCGGCAGCTGCGGCATCTTGGGCATCTCCGGCAGCTTCAGGTCTTTTCCAGCCTCTTTCACCTCCGCAAAGTCGAGCGTCAGCAGCGACACCAGCAGCAGGTTCACCATGGCCGTCATGATGAAGCCCGCCGCGCAGGCGTCGTACCGCCCGTCGGTCGTCGTCGACGCGCCCGACGCGATCGAGTAGCGCGTGACCGACCGCACGGGGTCCGACAGGTGGCGGTCCGCCAGCAGGATCGACAGGAGCCCGTTCAGCCCGACCAGCACGGCCGCCGGGACGCGCGCGGACCTGACCCCCGCGGCGACGGTGCCGGCGACGGCGAGCAGCAGGAAGGCCTGCCACCACAGCGACCACCATGACAGGCCCGTCTTGGGGCGGCAGTCCGCCGCGGCGCCGCCGACGCCACACTCGGCCTGCAGCGCAGAGACGCCTCCCAGGGTCACGAGCCAGGCGAGGGCGCCGAAGGCGAGGAGGGCGAGCGGGGCGTACTTGAGGAGCTGCTCCTTGGTCGGGAGCTTGATCGAGGGGGCCATCTGGGGGTGGGCGGGGACCGGGAAGAGGCGGAGAGGAGGGTGAGAGGGGGAGGTCTGGAGAGATAGGGAGGAACAGAGGAAGCGAAACTGTCGGCGACGAGGACGAGAGCAGCGCGCGCCTCCCATTGCATGGGATGGATTTTTCTAAATTTTGTACGCTTTCGGGGGGAATTCGCGGTTCGGGACCGCTACTTAACCGGCCTGATGCCGTCCATCCGCTGCTCGTGATCGACACAAGATATCATTAGACGACAATCAATGACTAAAAGCGAGCGATTGGGGCAGCGGAGTGGCAGGCTTCGACGCGGGACAGTGGTGTACTCTCTTCGGAGCGAAAAGGCCAGCTCGTGCCTGCGCCCCCTCCAAGCGGTGGCTCGCAATTCCCCGCGTCCGCGGCCGCCGGATCCTCTCGCGCTAAATGTGCTCTGTCAGTTGCGATCGCACGCCAATAAACGCACCTCTCGTCGTAGCAAAAAGCGAAAAGAAGAGAGTAAAGCCGCGGAAAAAGGCGGGGGTGTTTTTTGCAATTCGATGCTGGAGCGAAAAAAAACGTTTCTGGTAAAACCGCGCCTCTCGCGCCGAAGAAAAACGAAACCTCGACCCTCAAAAAATTGCTGCGCGAGCCTTCTCGGCCTTTCTTCTGAGCGTCCTCCCTCCCTGCGCGGCGCTTTTCAGAAGAATTGTATGAGCGGCGTGCTCTCCTCACTACTTTTACAAAAGAGATGGTTTTTCGACTTTCCATCACCTCGTCACGAAGACGTTTTTCGTCATCCCGCCCTTGACCCCCCTCGCCGCCGCGTCGAGCTCCTCGACCGCCCCCGCTGGCAGCTTCATCGTCGCCGCCGCGACGTGCGACCTCACGTCGCTCGCGGTCCTGGCCCCCGGGATGGGCACGGTCCCCTTGGCCACGCACCAGGCGATGGCCACCTGCGCCGGGGTGGCGGCGGCCGTCGTCTTTGTCATCCTCGAGAGGGGCGAGAGCAAGCTTCCAAAAAGGCCCGACGACGGCGACGACGACGACGACGACGTTGAAACCTTCGTCTCGCGCGCGACGGCGTCAATCACTTCCAGCAGACCCCGCGCCCCAGGCAGCACCTTCTTGAACAGGACAGAGCGCGGTCCCTTGGGCAAATTGGGGATCTCGCTCCCGCCGTTTTCCCGCTCGCTCAAGGAAGAAAGGGAGTATCGCCCGCTCAGCATCCCGAGAGCCAGAGGACTGTAGGCCAGGGGGACCGCGCCGGCGTCCCTCGAGGCGCCGAGGGCCGCCTGCGTCTCGCTGCCGCAGCTCAGCAGGGAGAACTGCGTCTGCGCTACGGCGAGCGGGACGCCGTTCCTCTCCAGGAAGCGCGAGACCTTGGCCAGCTGCCTGGGCCCAAAGTTCGAGACGCCGACGGCGGAGCAGAGGCCCGCGTCGTGGCACCGGAGCAGCCCGTCCCAGAGGGCCGCCTCCTGCGGCGGGGCGTAGTTGGCCGCCGACCAGTGCAGCTGGATGACGACGCGCGACGGGGGCAAGAGGCCAGACGAGGAAGGAGGCGAGTCCCCGCCGCCGCCGCTCATCCGGGCGACGCTCGCCCTCGCGGCGGCCTCGAACATCTTGCCGGTGACCCTCCAGGGGTAGGGGGCGATCTTGGTCGCGGCGATCACCTTCGACTCCCGGTACGAGCTCGAGCACAGCGCCCTGTCTCCGAGGAAGGATCCCAGCAGCGACTCCGCGCGGCCCGAAAGGGCCCCCGTGCCGTAGCTGTCGGCCGAGTCGAAGAGCGTGATTCCCGCGCTCGCGGCTTCCTTGAAGGCCTCCGCGATCGACGCGTCTTGGGATGTTTCGTAGCCGTAGAGGAAGCGGTTGCCCCAGGACCACGTGCCGAGGCCCAAGGTCGAGACGCGAAGCCTGCCATTGGCAGCCGGGAGCGTCGGCAGCGCGGCGAGCGAGGTCGGGGTCCTCGAGGATGAGGTTGAGGTTGAGGTTGAGCGTCGGCGGCGGCGGTCTCGGGCGACTGATTGTGGAATTGGAGAGCAAGAAAAAGGGCGCAATTGCGTTGCTTTCGAGTCGAGACTCGAAGAGAGAGAAGGGATCATGAGGCAGAGAGAGCGCCGCTAACTGCGTGTTTTGAAGAGCGGCGGAGCGTGGGGGCGGAGAGAGACGGAAGAACGTGTGGCGATCTGCCACAGAAGAAAAAAAAGGGTGGGCGAGCAAAGACTTTTGAGCTCTATTTTGCCGCCTCGACGGTTCAGTCACTCCTTCACTTTTTTCTCTTTCGATTTTTCTTTTCGCGCCAAACTTCTTGCCGCTCTAAACCTCAACCTCTCAACTCGCCTCCAAAGATGTCCCGCCGCCTCATTTCCTGCCTCTTTTGCGCGGTCGCTATCGCCGCGCACTCGGCCCTGGCTGCCCCTGGTGAGAGCCCCTGGGGAGGGGGCGAGAGCAAGAGGCGGGAGGGGCGAGAGCGACGAGGACGCCGGAAAACAGAAAACGCAGGCCCCGGCGAGCGCGAGGCAAAAGAGCTCTTCGCGAAAGTATCCCCCTCCTCTCGCTCTCTACCTCTCTCTTCTTGTCCATTCCTCTGCCGTAAAGAAAGAGAGGAACGAGCTGAAGAGCTGGGAAAGAGGAGGGCGAAGCAGCGGAGCAGTGAAGCGTTTGCTTTTTGTTTATTCTTGGCGGAGCCGGGGGAGAAAACGAGGGAAAGAAACAATTTGTTGCCGCCGTCCGCGAGGCGAGAGAAAAGTCTCAAAAGAGAGAGAGAAAATAGCTCAACCCCCGAAACAACCACCCCCCCTTTCTCAAAACGAAAAAACGCAAACAACCAGTCGTGGCGCCCGCCGACCCGCTCCCTGCCTCTGTGCCCGCCGAGGCCGCCCCGGCGCAGCAGCCCCTCGCCGAGCGCGCCGCCGGCGCGCCCGCGCCCTCGCCCGCCTTGGACGCCCCGATCGAGGCCACGGGAGGCAAGAGCGTCGTCTTCGCCGCGCCCCTCGTCCCGGTCAGCGGCGCACCAATCGTGCCCGTCGCCGCGCCTCTGCTCGCGTGGCCCAAGAAGACGCTCGAGTTCGAGACGATCGAGATCAAGAAGCCAAAGATCAAGCGCGTCGCGGCGACGCCCATCAGCGGAGCGGCGCCGGTCGCGCCGCTGCTCGTGCAGCTGCCGCGCAAGGCGCTGCCCAACAAGGTCGTGGCGACCTTTGTCAAGCCCGGAGTGGCCGCTCAGGTAACTTGTCGTTTTTTGTCTTTTTTTACAAAAGGGAAGAAGAAGAAAGACGGAAAGAAATCAACTCACGTTTTTCCCTCTCTCTCTCTCTCTCTCTCTCTCTCTCTCTCTCTCTCTCTCTCTC
>Ga0315289_10004456_pt1 | contig 20891 bp, 18 predicted proteins | sample YL17G11_40_MG_FD_203452 | JGI IMG/M metagenome (GOLD analysis project Ga0315289, IMG submission 203452) | Sediment microbial communities from Yellowstone Lake, YNP, Wyoming, USA - YL17G11_40 | ecosystem: Environmental > Aquatic > Freshwater > Lake > Sediment | place: USA: Wyoming | collected... | reverse complement strand
AATGGATGATTTCTTTCCCAAGATTGGGGCTTTTTTCTCCTCCAGCCGCTCATAGATTATTTCCAGCATATTATTCATCCGTTTCTCCCAGGTGTTCTCAAAAGCCAGGGCAATTCTTGCTTGACGAGCTTTGGGGTCATCACGGCGGAGTAACTTTTTGGTCTCCCTGATGAAACTGGAGGCATCTCTGGCCAAAGGCACTAACTGGCGGTATTCCAATAAGGCGGGAATGGGGGTGATGATGGTGGGTTTTCCGCTAGCCAGATATTCAAAAAATTTTATGGGGAAACAGGAGGTTATATATTTATTTATTTTATAAGGGATAACACAGACATCAAAACCCTTGAGGTAGGCGGGTAGCTGGCTATATGGGCGATGACCGAGAAGATGGATGTTGGCAATATTGCTAAGGGATGATCTGGAGTTGTCCTCTTCGGTTATCGGTCCCACCAGCACCCAGTGCCATTGGGGTTGTCTATCCGCAACTTCGCGAATTAAGGAAAGGTCAAGTTTGTATTCTGCCACTGCGCCGATGAAACCGATTCGCGGATGAGGGATATTTTCCAGGTCTTTCGGCACTTCCAGGTGGGGATTTTGCGCCTGGGCAAAGAAAGGTGCGTCGGCGACATTGTGGACTAAGTAAGTGTGGGGATTTTGGAGAGATAAATATTGAAACAAGGTCGTCGTGGTGGCAAAGATTGCATCCGCTCTCTTTAGTAGGATTTTCTCACCAATTTCCAAAAACCTTCTAGCATCAGTATTTGATTTATAGATGGGGAATTCCCATATGTCATCTACGCAATCATAGATGAATAGGTCAAAGGGTTGTTGAATAATACTGGGGGTTATCTCTGGAGGGTAGACCCAGGCGATAATCGGAGAGTTAAGGTCGCTTTTTATTTTGTGAGCCAACTGCATCAGGCGAGGCGCCATCCAGCTTCTTTCCAGATAGCGATTTAATTTCCTGATAAAGGATTTTCTTCTCCACGGAAAGATTACTGATTGATAGACCCACAGATTCTTCCTATCCAAAAATGTGCTATGCGGAAAAGAGCTTTTACCGAGCAGATAATTTTTCCATCTCTGAGTTAAATTGCATTGACTGGGAGTATAGACTAGAGTTGGATTAACATAGATGACTTTATGGCTTGCGAAAGCTAGACGAACCGCTAGGTGTTGTTTGTTAGTCCAGTTCGGGTCATCCCAAGCTTGGGAGGAAAAGATGATAATAACTAAGGGTGTCAAACGATTTGCTTCACAATTTTCCATCGTTTGTTCTAGTTTTTAGAGGATTACTTAACTAACTCTATCTTACTGTTTTCTTTTTGATATAATAAGTAAGCAGAGTACATAAGCCCCATAAAGAGCCAGAATACAACCTCCGTCTGACTAAACTTAATAATACTGTCCACTAACTGATGGGGTAGAAAAGCTAAAAAGCCGCCCAAAAACCCCCAGGCAATTTTGCGATACTTGGGGTCTTTCACTTGTTTTAAAAAGCGGAAATTCTCACGAATTATCAGAAATATGACCAATGAAAAGGAGATGAAATATACTAAACCACCTTTCACCAATTGGTCAAAGACTGCGCTATTTAACCCACTGATTAATGTTATTGGCTCCTTGGCAACAACGAAGTAACCGTAGTGTGCCTTATCGTGCGCTACACCCCAACCTAAACCCAAAATAGGGTGGTGGCGAATATTATCAATATAACCCAAATATTGCCATACGCGAAAGAAAAGAGAAGGGTCGGCGATTACATTTTCCATTTTGAGTGAAAACAGCTGTCTGGAAAGTAGGGTGGTGTTAGTAGCCAGACCTACAATCAATATTATGAGTAAAATGATGATAATTATACTTTTACCACGCAGTCGCAAAAGAAATAAAATGAATAAGGAGAACAAAGTGGTGAAAAAACCCGCTCTGGAGTAGGTGAATAATAGACTGAGCACCATTGGAAAAGCCAAAGCCAGATATAGAAATCTTTTGGACCACTCTCGTTCTTCCAGAAAATATATTATCAATATGGGAATAACCAATTCCAGTAATCCGGCAAGGATGTTGCTGTTGTGAAAAGTTGATTGCTCACGATAAGCCACATAATTACCGGGTAGAACGTTATGAGGACCAATATTAAAATATTGATAGATTCCCAAAAGGCAGACAGCAAATGTGAGAAAAAACACGAATTTAATAATTCTATCAATTTGTGAATAATCTAAAATTATAGTAATGACTATATAAAAAAGAATAATTCCCTTGGGATAGGTGACTATCTCCCTGAGAATATTATACCAAGAGTTACCGACCCATCTGGAGAAGCCAGTCTCAAAAATTATCACAAAGAAGTATAGGAAAACAGCCCAGTCAAACTTCGTTGAACGGAAGAGAGGTTTTTTAACAGTTAATTGATAGATAATATACACAAAGAGCAAGGGAAAGAATACTAAGTCCATACTATCATAACCATATCCGCTTGGGAAGACTCTATATGAATGAAGAAAGAAAGTGAAAATTAGAAGAAAATAGAGCATGTCAACCATTCTCAAGCGGTATAACGGAAAAAGAAGGAAACATAGAATTACTATTATTTGAAATGTACGCTTTACATATCCAAAAGAAGGGATCAAACATATGATTAGCAATAAAATAATACAAAACAAAACCAAAAACAAAAATTTGCGCCAAGAATCAACATGAATGACCTTAGGGATGGGCTCCAGGGAGATATTTAGCTTTTGTAGAATTGATTCTTTCACCGAATACTCCTTGCTATTTTATGCAGTATAGAATAAAGACTAATCGGTGTCAATATTTGAGGTTCACTACAGCGGTTTTATGGGAGTCTTGATAGAGAGCAAGCATAGACCTTTTGGAGTTTAGGGACTAGGTTCTCCCAACTAACCTGGGCAAGCTTCATACGGGCTGCTTTAGCTACCTTTGCCCGGTCTATTTGTTTCACGGCTCGCATTGCATCGCCCAAAGAAGGAAGCCCTTCATCACCATAATAAACTCCTACTGCGCCCAATTGCTCCGGCAGGCAACCAGCAGAAGGCACCACTGCCGGCTTGCTCCAGGCTAATGCTAATAGCGCGGCACCTGAAGTCATCACTTGACGATAGGGCAAGACCAGGCAATTGCAGGAACACAGATAGAGCGACAGCTGGTCGTCGGGTGTGAACCCTAGAAAAAGCCTGACCTGAGGGCTATCCTGCACCAGGTATTTGAGCCTTCCGGCATAACCAGGATTGGCAGGCTCACCCACAATGAGCAGTAAGTCTTTTGCGCCGGCAACCAAGCGGAAAACAGAAACCAACTCCTCTATGCCCTTATACAAACGCAGCTTTCCAACATGGAGATAGACATAGGCATCCTGGGGAAGCCCAAGTCTTTGGCGGGCTTCCCTCTGAGATACGGGCTTTTCCGAGGGTCTTTGTAAGGAACCGTGAGGGATTATCTGGATGCTGCCTTTGTAGAAGGGAAACTCCTTTTGAAAGATAGTCCGTGCCCTTTGACAATTCAATACCACTGTATGGGCAAGCGATAGGACTCTCCGGCGGGCAATCTTATCCATGAAACGCAAATGTCGTTCGTGGGGATAGAGGTTATGCATGGTATAGACTAGCGGTATCTTGGACAAAGCCACAGACGGTAATATAATAAACACAAAATATATCCAAGCCAGTAGAGAAATTATGTTGAATAATGCGGAGGGACGTAGTTTATAGTAAAAGCTGGGCCAATGAAGATGCCAGACCAATCCTTTTCCCCAAAAATGCCAGGGGAAGGGCCAATAGGGCGAGAGAACCTTTACCCCAGCCCCGGTCAAAGCGTCAATCAGGTAGTTTGTGTAAGCGGTTTTTTCGTGCCCAAAAATTAAAACCTTCAGATTTTCTCCCATCTTCCTCTATTCGTTCTTCGGCAACTTAATTTTACCGCTGATTACAGAGCCATTGGAAAAACCTTACTGTTTTTCCCCTGCTTATCAAGAATTCCTATATTCAAAGCTGGGGCTGGGCAATGCCTCACCCAGCCCCTAAATTTGCTAATTTGACATTCCGCATAGCGGTCATCTCCAAGGTGGCAGACAAAGTGAGATTGAGAAAATGAACGCATAGATGATGAGGTCTTCTGAATTTGGAAGACCTACCTCCACTTTGATTGAAATGTTGGTTCTAATCTTTAAGTGCCCAACTCCCACGAAGACAAATAGGTTTTCTGCTCTTCGGTCAATACATCAATCGCCACATTCATAGATTCTAACTTCATGCGGGCGACGGTTTCATCAATGGCTTTGGGAACTCTGTAGACCCGCTTCTCCAACTTCTCTTCCTGCTTGTAAAGGTAACTGGCGCACAACGCCTGGTTGGCAAAGGACATATCCATCACCATTGCCGGGTGTCCCTCGGCGGCACTTAGATTGACCAGTCTGCCCTCGGCTAAGAGGAAGATGCGCTTCCCATCCTCCAGGATATACTCTGTGACCACTTCACGCAGTCGGCGAACCTCTTTGGAAAGCTTCTGCAGGGCTTCCAGGTCCAACTCCACATCAAAGTGCCCGGAGTTGCAGACTACCGCACCGTCCTTCATCAGCTTGAACTCCGCGGCGGAGATGACCTTACAACAGCCGGTAAGCGTGCAAAAGATATCTCCAATTTTTGCCGCTTCACCAATGGTCAGCACCTGAAAACCGTCCATTATCGCTTCAATCGCTTTTAACGGATTAATCTCGGTGACGATAACCTGAGCGCCTAAACCCCTAGCCCGCATAGCTACTCCCTTTCCGCACCAACCGTATCCACAGACCACGAACTTGGAACCGGCAATGAGATGATTGGTAGCCCGAATTATGCCATCCATAGTTGATTGTCCGGTGCCGTAACGGTTATCAAAGAGGTGTTTAGTGTCGGCGTCGTTTATGGCGATAACCGGGTAGAGAAGCTCGCCCTTCTTTTCCAACGCACGCAGTCTGACGACTCCAGTGGTAGTCTCCTCGCAACCACCCAGCACTTTACCGGCTAGCTCCCGCTTTCTCTTGTGAATGGTGGATATCAGGTCAGCGCCGTCGTCAATAGTGATGTTGGGTGCAATGGAGAGCACCGAGTCAATATGCTTATAATAGACCTGATTATCCTCCCCCTTAATTGCAAAAGTGGGAATCCCGTGGATTATTGATAGAGCGGAAGCGACATCGTCCTGAGTGGATAGGGGATTGGAGGCGCAAAGCGCCACCTCGGCCCCGCCATCCTTCAATGTCTGCATCAAATTAGCGGTCTCCGCGGTTACATGCAGACAACAGGCAATTTTAGCGCCGGACAGGGGTTTCTCCTTGGCAAAATACCCCCTGATTTTAGCCAGCACTGGCATATTTATTGCCGACCACTCAATTCGTTCCTGACCCTTAGAGGCCAGTTTGGGTTCTTTTATGTCGTAGTCCATTAGCTACTCCTCGGTCTTTTGATTTTAGGTGAGTATTTTATTCCGCCGGCTTTTGCCAGAGTTTCAGCCATGTCGGTGCGTTCCCAGGTAAAATCCTCTTCTTCGCGACCGAAGTGTCCATATACTGCCGTCTTTCTGTAAATGGGGCGGAGTAAATCCAAATAGTAGATGATGGCTTTAGGACGCAGGTCAAAGTTCTCCAGAATCAATTTTTCAATCAGGTCCTCATCTACCGCATTAGTTCCATTGGTGTTGACGAATATTGAGACCGGTTGGGCTACACCGATGGCATAAGCCACTTGCAGTTCGCACTGTCTAGCCAGGCCGCTGGCTACTACATTCTTGGCAATGTAGCGAGCCATGTAAGAAGCGGAGCGGTCCACTTTGGAGGGGTCTTTGCCGGAGAAGGAACCGCCGCCGTGGCTTCCTTGCCCGCCGTAGGTGTCGGCTATAATCTTTCGTCCGGTCAGGCCGGTATCCGCCGCCGGTCCACCGAGCACAAAACGCCCGGTCGCATTGATGTGAAACTTGGTATTTTTGTCCAGCAGGTCAGCCGGGATTACCACCTTGATGACTTTTTCCAGTATCTCCTCCCGTAGCTCTTTGGTCTCCACATCATCGCTGTGCTGAGCGGCGATGACTACCGCTTCCACCCTTTGGGGTTTGCCCTCCTCATACTCAATGGTAACCTGGCTTTTGCCATCGGGGCGCAAAAACCACAGGTCCCCGGACTTACGCACCACTGCCAATTGCTTGGTCAGTTTGTGTGCTATGCTAATGGGAAGTGGCATAAGCTCCGGGGTTTCGTCGCAGGCAAAGCCGAACATCAACCCCTGGTCGCCAGCCCCCTGCTCGTGGTCTTCGGCTTCGTCCACGCCCATAGCGATATCCGGAGACTGCTCATCAATAGCCGACATAACCGCAATAGAGTTGTAATCATAGCCCATGCGCGCATCGGTATAACCGATATCCTTTACTACGCTGCGCACAATTTTGGGGATGTCCACATAGGTCTGGGTGGTTATTTCCCCAGCCACAAAAGCCAGTCCGGTGGTGACAAATGTCTCGCAAGCCACTCGGCTCTTGGGGTCGTCGGTTATGCATGCGTCCAACACGGCGTCGGAAATCTGGTCAGCTATCTTGTCCGGATGTCCCTCGGTAACCGACTCCGAGGTGAAGAAGTGCTTCTTTGGTGCCAATTTTTCCTCCTTGGGTTTCAATTTCTTTTATCTTAAATCTCTATAATGAACTTGAGGTCGTTGCCCAATCAATTATTTGGTCTATGCTTTCCTGCGCAAAGGGCAATACCTTTGCCCACTCCGGTGGTTGGGAGGAGAAGCTCCCATTATCTAATACACTAATGTGTGGAATGGCAACATACTTTTTCATACCAGCTTCTTTGGCTAGCTGTTCAGCGATGGTTACATCTCCTTTATTTAGTATTAACGCATTCCGGGCGATATCCAATCCCAATTCCCGGGATAATGCCATAATTCTTTTCGCTGACATCACCCCCATAGCCTCCGGCTGAGTTACTATCGCCAGCATATCTAGCTTAAAGGGCAGACCGCGAGACAGATGCTCCAGTCCAGCTTCATTGTCCACCACCACCGCGGCATAATCCTCCGCCAGCCTTCCCAAAAGCCTGCGGGTGATGTCATTCACCGAACAATAACAACCCGGACCCTGTCCCCGCCCCATAGTGAGAATGTCAAAGCTATCCTCCTCGGCAAGAGACTGCAGAATCCCCATCTGCGCCATCTGCACCCGGTCCTGGGGCAGGTCGTCGCGCTTGAGCAGCTCTTTGAGCTCCCCTACCGTGCTGGCGGCTTTTGCTCCCAAATACCAACCCAAAGCGCCGTCCGGGTCGGCGTCCACGGCCAGCACCGGTGAAAATCCCCGCCTGATAAGACCGCTGACCAGCAATGCGGAAAGGGTTGATTTTCCCGAGCCACCTTTTCCCGCTACTGCAATGGTTTTTGCCCTGGGCATATTCTTCCGTCGTCGGTCATAGTTTATATTTATCTCGCATTCTTCCAGAAAGCTCTGCGGTAATTTCTGCAATTTTCTTCGCCCGTTCCAGACTCTGCAAGCCCATCCCGCAGGAAGGGGTTATCAGGCTTGCTCCGGCAATCATCTCCCGTTCAATGCCCCGGGAGGCGAGTAGCTCTATGCAATTCTCTAACCGCGCGGAAAGGCTCTCTACCGTCTCCCTATCTATCCGCTCATTAAAGGTGGGAACAACTCCCCAGGCGACCATCCCTCCCCGACCGAAGAACTCCTGCATTTTAGCCGTGTAAAGCGACAGATTCTCGGCATATTGATAAGCGTCCAGGGAGATGATATCCACCCCGGCGTCTATCAATAAAGACCAGTCGGTATTGCTGCAGCAGTGTGTGCCCCAGATGATTTTCTCCGTCTGATATATCTCCGCCAGTCGGGAGATTATCTCCTCCCTCTGCACCGCAAAGATGCTGGTGCCGTAGGCGGAGAGATAGGGCTCGTCCAGGAAGATGAGCACCCGCTCACTTATGCCGGATAATAGCTTAGCCTGGAAACGCGCCACCATCACCACAAGTTTTACCAGCACATCAGCCAGAATGGGATGATAGATAATCGGCTTAAGCTCCCTATCAGTGATGGACATCCCCAATGTAAAGGGTCCAGTCACCTGCCCCTTGACCGCATATATGTTATTTAGTTGTGGGGAGTGGTCCAACAGACCGTAGAAACCCTGACAGAAGCTTTCGTTAAGCGCGAAATACTCCACGTCGTCGGCTAGAATATGCTCGTAGAACCGCTCCACCTGGCGCATAAAGGCGTCTCCCGTGTCAACGAAGAGCTTATCCTGGCGAATAGCCAGGCCGGGCAGATGCTCAACGAACATCAGGTTCATGCTCTCCAGGAGACTGCGCTGGGGCAGTTGGCACCAGAAGGGGATATCGGCAAAATTGCTCAATATTAGAGCTAAGGCTTCCTCCGCATTTAAGTGAGGGAAGCTGCCGATACCGCAAGCTTTCATACCGGCTTGGAAATTTGTTTCAGTCTTCAAATGCTTACTCGGACAAATCAGCTCAACTTAAAGGTCTTAAAAATGTTTCCAAAATCTTTGAAGATTGAGAAGAAGATAATCAAACCCCAGAGCACAGTGATGACAATCGCCCATACCCGACGCAGAGTGGCAAGATGGTGGAGATAACTCAGCTCGGAATCCTTGCTCTTCTCCGCCTGACTAAACCCCAGCTTCTTCTCCAGCTCGGAGATTAACTCCAATCTGGCGGGGAGGTTAGCAAGTAGACGGTTAGTGAAGTGATTGAAGAACCACAGGAAGAATATGCCGAACCCTCCGATTAAGAAAGATACTTGATGGTAACGAAGACCAAAAAAAATGGAGATAATCACCAGAAGGTTGAAGATTAACCAGATAGTCCAACCCAACTTCTGGTCAAACTTGTTCTGTTTTAGAAGCCGTCGGTGAATGGCACATAATGGTTTTGTTTCCATACCAGCCATCTTTTCCTCCTTGTCTGTTGTGAGGGCGATATTTTCGCCCTACAAGTCCCAATTTTTATCCGTGTGCGGTAAAAAACTGGAAGCGACGAAATGCTCCATAAATTGCATGTTCATAGATAGGTCCAAAAAGGTTGTCGATTTAGCCAGCTCCTCTACCCGCCGGCGGAAACTATCCGAGAGCGCCGCCGCACAAGCACCCAAAAGTGAACTGTTGCCCGGCTGAATTATTTTGCCACGAGAAAGATGAGGAAGAAGGCCTATCGCTTTGGCTGACTCTACATCTATTTGACTTCCAAAGTTCCCGCTCAGATAAAGATGGTCAATATCCGGCACACCACAACCGATACTGGATAGCGCGGTAAGAAGTCCGGCCTGAATTGCCGCCTTGGTGCGGATGATGTTTTCAATATCCACCTCGGAGAGATAAATAGGCATTCCGGTAGCGCTCTCCTTCTCTTCCACTACGACAAATATCATTCCCTCAGATGCACTTTCCCTAAAGCGGCGGGGTTTATCCGATTGCATGCTTCCGTCCTGCCCAATCACCTTCCGCTCCAGAAGGCTTGCCAATAACTGAATCAAGCCGCTTCCGCAGATACCGATGGGTTTAGTCCCTCCGATTGTCTCATATTCAGGGCAGAGATTCTGGTCAAGAGTGATGGAGGATATCGCTCCGGTTTGCGCGGAAATGCCACAGGAGGTCTCGCCACCTTCAAAAGCCGGGCCCGCCGAGGTGGCTAGTGCCACAACGGCGCCTTCCGAAACTACGGCTACTTCACCGTTAGTGCCACCATCAATCAATACCGCCAGCCCTTGCCGGTTAAGCCCACACTCGTTAAGCGATAGCCCGGCAAGACCGGCAACTATATCTCCGCCGACATAGCCGGAGATGGGGGGGACTATATATACAGGAGTATCATCCAGAGAAATAATGCCTAATTGTTGACTATGGAACTCCCCACCAACCGCGGAGTAGTCATCATCCGGCTGATAACGTATTGCTGTCGGCTCTCGGTCCAGGAGAAAATGCGCCATTACCGTGTTTGTAGAGAGAGCGACAGCGCCAATCTCCGCCGGCTTCAAACCGCACGCCCCCAGCGCCGCGATGAAAACGCCATCTACGCTCTCCCGAAGCAGATTTACCAAACGTTGGTGGATACGCTCATTTTTCTCGGCGCTTATTATTCTGGTGAGCACATCCGCTCCCAGAACCCTCTGCCGATTGGCACCACTGGCTCCTCCCAAAATTTGTGCCTGCTCGGTATCCACCAAAGCGCATTCAATATTGCTGGTTCCAACATCCAGACAGAGTAAAAATTTTGCCCCGGCAAATGCTTTGCCCTCTCGCCAGGGAGAAAGGTCAAAATCGGGCAAAGGTAATTGGTTAAACTGCCCGAGATTGATGACTACCTCTTGACCGGGGAGGGCTTTTTCCTGACAGGCTAATTTAGCCCTGCCATTCACCTCCACCCGACACTTAGCGCAGGTGCCCTGACCGTTACAGGGAGCTTCAATAAATATGTCCTCGCGCCTGGCGGAGTCCAGTATTGTGCCCACTGCCCTGGCGGGAATCTGCTCCCCACCTAGTATGAAATATATATATTTTTTCTCAGCCGGCAATCTGGCGCTCCGTTTCTGTGGCTGGTCTCGTAGTGTACGAACGCAGAAAAGTGGGCAGACGGGAGGAGTCCTTGGGTCCCACCAGCACTTCCCAACCGCAAGCTTCGGCAAGCTCCCCGGACATACGGGAGACCAGACCGGGTATGACCAGCCGGCGGTGATTGACTTTATCCTCAATGCCGGAACTGTGGACGAGTTTGGTGACCTTCTCCACAGTTAATTTCCCGGCGGAATAGGCGGTCAGCACCGATTGCCCCTCCACATCCACCACCAGGAGATGTGCCGGGACTCCACTCGCCTCTATATCCCCGCTCACCAAAAAATAGGTGAGCGAGAAATTAGTGGTGAACAGGACCGGAGAGTCAACTGTCGGCGTCCCGATGGTATAGATGCCGGCGGGTATCTGAATGGGTTTCTGCGGGTCGGCGTATATCTCCGAGCGTAGAACCATCATTGGCGCCAGAGTAGCGCCAGCCGGGCTATCCATTACCACGCCGGAGGCATATCGGCAGATGAATAACGCATTGTGCAGGCTCTGTTCGGCGTCTTTTTCCTGGGGCGGAATATATAATATCGGGCGGTTGAGTAACGGTTCTTTCATCTCAATTGCCAATCGGCGCAGATGGGTGAGCATACCCAGGGTTCTACCCAGAGGGAAATCCTCTCCCAGGGCAATAACCACATCTTTAACGCCCTCATCCTCAGCCATTTTTATATTATCCGCTAACTTCCGCAGAGTCTCCCCCCATTTGTAGGGGAGGAGTAGAGCCTGGTTCAGTTCGGCGACGGCGGGAATATCTGCCACAGATTTTATCCCCAAAAGAAGGCGATGGCTCCGGGGAATTAATCCAACCGCTTTCCTTAGTAAATCCACAGCACCAAACACGACCAGTGGTGGCTTTTCCACATCCGCCAGTGCAGATATTATTTCCAAGTCTTTGGGCTTTCTCAACTCCACCCCAAAACCCTGGACGGTTAACTCTTCGCCGGCTCGGTTGATTTTACTTGCTTCTAGGGTTTTCACCTTATCCTTGACCTGGCTTGGAGTCATGGAGCCGGTCAGTCGTATGAAAATTGCTGAGGGATTATGGAAGCGCTTCTCGTGGCGAAAGAGGACCTCTTCGCCCCCCAGAACTACGGGAGCAGAGCTATCCCCTAACTCTACTTTGCGCAGAGGTAAGGTGGTGGAGGCGCCCAGGAAGGCGACAGCTTCCGGCGATAAGTAGGGACAAGCAGAAAGCTCTGCTTCTGCGGCAACCAGTTTCATGGCGAAGCCCAAGCAGGTAGGGACACCGCATTCCCCGCAATTCTTCTGGGGAAGTTGTTTATATATCGCCAGAGCGTTCAGCGCCATCAGGAATCGTCCCCCAGGGCGGAGTTTATCTCGCCAAGAAGCGAACGGATATAGCGATGAGCTTGGGGATGCAAAAGGGCACAGAGGTCGGCGCCGGCAATAATTCCCGCCAGAGCGGTCTCCGCTTCCCACAGGGGAGCCCTCTCCTCCGGGTTGCCCAGAGGACCTTCACCCTGATAGCATTCCCGACCGGACCAAGCCTCACCGGAGTTGATTAAAATCAGGCCGGAGGTGGCACCGTCTCCAGCCAGAGCGGATAGGCGCAGGCGCTCAATCACCGAGAAGGTGTATTGCGTGCCGTAGCCCAGACCGCCAGTCAGGGGGTCGTGAAGGATGCGCTCGTAGGGAATTCCACAATTGTGCAGGAGAATATTGAGTTGTTTGGCTAAGTTGATGTCCATCGGTGATTGCGCCAGCACCCCCAGGTCGTAAGCCTGACATGCGGCGGCATAGGTGCGGTAGTTCTCCTCGCCAGCCCTGCCCAGCCAATCCTTGCCGGGCCGGAGAACCGGGCAGATGGCGGGAAGCAAACTGTCCAGCAAGCGCTTTTCAGCAGAAATCTCCACCACTAACGGAACATCGCTCAACCTGGTGAGCTGGTGAGCTAATGAGACGGCGCGCTCTATATCATCTTCAGAGGGACTCCCCCCTTCCTCAAGCTCAAAAGCCAAAGGTAGAAACAGGAAATCGGGAGAAGAATCCAGTGCGGATTTAGCACAGTCTATCGGTTGGTAGCTTTCTGCGCAGAAAGCCCCAGTCAAAATTTCCGGCTGACCGTCCAGTGTGGGCAAAATGGTCAGCCCCAGGGCAATATTCAAAGGCGAGCCGTCAAAGAAGGGCATAGCTCTGCGCCCACCTAGTTTTAGGTCTCCGAAGGAGACACTCGTAGTGGGCTCGGTTTCGGTGGGGGGCAATTCGTAGCCGGCGATTATGTTTTTCCAGTCAGGCATCTATTTCCATCTATGATGTCAGGTTATTGCCGGTAGATACCGGCTGATTTATTACTACAAACATAGGTTGGGGGGCTGAAAAGAGACCCCCCTCTCTAAGAAAGGGGGGAGATTTGAAAGGTCGTATGAACGATTCTCTCATCTCTCAGGGGTTTCCCCCCTGTGGGAATTGGCACCTTTAAGGTTAGGATTTGAAACCTCAGGTTGCCAAGGCTTCTAAGGGCCCAGCCCTCAGCCTTTCTTGATAAGAGGTGGCAAAATCTAGCATAATGAGTGGAGATTGTCAAGGTTTTTTTGAGGGGATGTGTAACCTGTCCAAAACCGTGTTGAAGGGAGTTAAGGGAAAATTAATAAGCAGTAGTATTAAAAAAGCCCTTGTTGAATTTCCTTTTGTGGCCAAAAAATACCTAACACAATGAAACTTCCTAGATGTTGTCGCATATCTCCTACAAAAAAATAAGTATCTTTGTCAGGTCCACATAGTTCGTTTAAAAATTTATTGCGGATATCTTTCTTTATTGATTTAATATCATCTTCATGCTTATCTCTTGAATTGCGATACAGCTCGTGAATTTCCCAATCAACTATTGTTTGCGTGTGACCTCTACAGCATCTATCATTACACATATACCGGTATTTGAAGTTAAAAGGAATTTTTTCCAAAGGGGTTAAAAGTTTATCAAATAGACTTGCTTGTTTCATTATCTCAATTTGATAAGGTTTCCAATCAGTGTCATCGTCTTCAATAATAAAGTCGGTTACCTCTTTTGGCTGAAAAATACCAAGAGATTTTTTTATTTTTTTTCGTAGACTTTGTATTTCACACATTGAATTGCTTGCAAAAGGTAGAATCCATTCTTTTCTTTCTCTCCAATTGTTGCTTGTATCTAAATATCCAATTTTCTCAAATGTATTTTCTTCTGGAAAAAAACTTTCTGGTCTTGGGTCTTTATTATATTTCTTTATTATCATTTTTATTATATCGTATTTTCTAGGTTTTAAATTTTGTCTTAACTTCCGATATCTAACTGGATATAATCTAATCCATTCTCCATCACGAGAAATCCCAGCGATACAAGAAGCTTCTTGGTGGCTTAGGCTCGGATTGGGGTAAGCTTTGACTGTTATTAATACCTCTTTCTCTATGCTTTTACTGTATAGCTTACTCACAAATTAACTACCTCCAACTTTCTATGCACCTTTTCTATAACCTCTTCAGCGATAATAGTTCTATGGCAATATTCTGCGTCTTTCTCAAAGCAAAGGAGACAGCAGTCTTTTTCCATAATAAGTAGGGTTACCTCACTAATTTTCTCTTTTTCTTCATGCAATCTTTTCTTGTATTGTTTTGCAAATAGACGGAAATTTCCAGTTTCTTTGAGTAAGGTCCGTAATTCTTTAGGTGTTCCTAGATTTACAAGGTGTAGGTATAATATCCCAACTGATGTTAAATTTGCTTTTAGTTCCGACTTTGAAAATCCCCTTTTTCTACTGTTGGAGATGGCTCTAACATCAATCAAAACCTTAATCCTTTTGGATTTAATCTTTTTTAGGAATTCCTCCCAACTTAATCCCTCGTAACCAATTGTATATAGATACCGATTAACCATTTCTATGCCCCTAGTTAAGTCAGTTCACAATACCACAAGGAATGTGGCGTGGTCAATATAAATCCCCTAGTATCTTGATATTCTGTCCAACACTTTGTTGAGGGGTTGGAAAGTGTAGCATTGCCAACGCTTCTGAAAAACTTCTTGAAAAACGCGATTAGAAGCTCCGTAATTTGCTTTTCCTCATCCACCAAACACATAAAAGAAGTCTTAGAGAAAATATTAATTACTTGCCAGCATCAAATGTATGCTATAATTTCAAAATAATATTCTCAAGCCGAGCAAAATATGTCGCAAATCTCCTGGCAAGAGACAATACTGGGTCGCACGGGGATAAAAGTGCGCCGGGTGGGATTCGCCGGCGGGTATAATCCACCCAAAAGTGCTCTGCTGTGGGCTTTTGAGCAGGGGGTCAACTATTTCTGGTGGGGGGCGGTTCGGCGGAAAAATATGGAGAAGGCGGTCAGGGAGATAGTTAACTCAGGAAGAAGGACTGAGCTGGTCATCGCCATTTCGTTTTTTGTTCATTTGCCCGGACATATTGAGAAGATTGTGCGGGACAGTCTGCGCCGACTCTCCACTGACTATGTGGATTTCCTCATCTTCGGCTATTTCAACCAGTTCCCCAAGGATAATCTGCTGGCAAAAGCGGAAGAGCTGAAGAAAAAAGGGCTTTGCCGGTTTTTAGGACTCTCCAGCCACCACCGCCCGCTCTTTGCCGAAAAAGAGACTATCAATACCTTTGACCTCTTCCACATTCGCTACAGCGCCGCCCACCCCGGAGCCGAAAAAGATATCTTCCCCTATCTTCCCCCAGAGGAAAATAAACGCCCGGGAATAGCCATCTTCAACGCCACCAAGCATGGTCAACTGCTATCCGGGAGGGGGAAAATTGGCAAAAAATACCGGTATGGGGAATTACTTCCCACTTTTTTGGAGAGGCTCTCCCATAAGGCGGGATTGATAGGCGGAGAGCCCACTGCTTCCGACTGCTACCGCTTCGTGCTAGGGAGTCCTTATGTTGACTTAGTAATCGCCGGTCCAGCCAACGAGAGCCAGGTGTGGGACGATGTGAGCGTGCTTTCGGCCGGTCCCTTGACCGCCAAAGAGACGGCTCGGCTGCGGAGAGTCGGCGAGAGGGTGCATTAGGAGTTCTACTCCATTTAAAATCAACCCAAATTTTAGGTTATAGAAAACATTATGTTTGAGATTGATTACAGCTCCAAAAGCGATATCGGTCTGGTGCGCTCCACCAACGAGGACTGCGTGGGAGTGAGGAGCCCTCTGGAGGACAAGCCGGGCAAGCGCGATCGCCATCTCTTCGTGACCGCTGACGGCATGGGTGGGCAGGAGAAAGGCGAGGATGCCGCTTATTCCGCGGTGATGATACTGCTCAAGAAATTCATTGCCGACGAACCTAAGGCAGATTTCACAAACTGGCTAATCTCCGCCTACGGCGACGCTAATAAGCAAATCCTGGAGAGCGCCGGTGACGACCCGCCTGACCGCCATCGCGGCACCACCCTGACCAGCTTGTTAATAGCCGGGGAGATGGCTTACTTCGCCCATGTGGGGGATAGCCGGGCGTATCTCCTGCGCGGGGGGAAGATGAAGCGGCTTTCCACTGACCACACCGTAGCTCAAGCCGCGGTCTCCGCCGGCACCATGACCGAGGAGCAAGCGATGGCCAGCCCCAAGCGCGGCTACCTGACTCGGGCGGTGGGCTACCGTGGTAAGGTAGAGGTGGATACTTTTCAGGGGAAGATACGCGCCGGAGACACTTTTTTGCTCACCACCGACGGTTTGACCAGTGAAGTTTCGGAGCAGACCCTCTTTGAGATAGCGGATAAATATGCTCCCGAGAAAGCAGGCAACTTGTTGATTAAGGTGGCTAAAGACCGCGGTGGCAGAGACAACATCTCCATTCAGGTGGTAAAGGTGGTCGGTCCCGCACGGCGCAAATGGAATCGGCGCCTAATATACGCCGGCGCGGCAATAGCGTTAGCATTGATGTTGATTCTAGGTGGCGGCTTCATCGGCAAGAAGCTACACTGGTTCGGCAAGGAGAAGTTACACCAGCCGGTTGTCAATGTAATAGATGTGGATGCCATTACTGAAGCCAAGGATTTCAAGGAGAAATGTGTCTCCCTGCAGGAGAAAGCGGAGAAATTGAAGCTCTATGTGGATACCGAAGACCACAAGAAGATAAACGACATCACCGAACAGCTCACCCAATTGCATAACAAGACCGACGAGGATAACCTGGACGCCAACAAGCCCACACTGCTAGACATCAACCAGCAACTGCTCGCCATTCAGGCTAAATATATACCCGGCGGCGAAATTCCTAAGGTGAAGGAGACTACCAGCCAGAATGAGGAGGGGGATACCGAGGAAGGGAGTAAATAAGTTGTGATTTAACTTCAAGCACATTAGCTCAACATCAGAAAAAACTCCCGAAAAATGAGGAAATTTTTCCTCATTTTTTTGTTATTCTTGGAAAATATGGACGACAATTTTTACCGACATCTCTGGGTGGAGGAGGATAATTTTCTGAGATGCCTCCGCTGCGGAAAATGCCTCTCGGTCTGCCCCCTCTATCAGCGCAGTAAGCGAGAGTCCCTCTCCCCCCGGGGGAAGATAGCCATTCTGGAGAAAGCCCGTGACGGTGCTCTTCCTCTGGACGCCGTCCTGGCGGAAAGAATGGAGCACTGCCTGCACTGTATGCGCTGTCGGGTGGACTGCCCCGCCGGGGTTGATTTTCCCCGTTTAATTCTTTCCGCCCGGGCAGAGCTGGTGGCGGCGGGCAGGTTGGGAACGATGAAGAGCCTCATCCTGCGCCTGCTGCTCAAGCGGGGGAGGCTATTGCCACCGTTCACCGAGACGACCGCCAGATTAGTGTCAATTCTGGACATAATTATTCCCAGAACCAGCCGATGGCGCAGCTTATTACCCATACCTGCGGGCAATAACTATCGTATATTCCCCCGACCGAAAGCGAAAAGTTTTCTGGCGGAGTATGCTGGGCTACACCGCGCACCCGGCAAGAGCAGAGGAAAGGTTTTCTACTTTGTGGGCTGTGCCACCAACCTGGTCTATACTCAGATAGGTGTGGCTCTCATCAAGCTGTATAACAGTATGGGTTACGATGTATTCATCTCCGGCGAGCAAGGATGCTGTGGATTTCCCGCCCTGGGCTACGGCGACATCGCTACCGCCAGGTATAGGGCTGGCAGTTTGGCGAAAGAGGTAGCGGACTCCGGCTCCGATGCACTGGTAGTGGCATGCGCCAGTTGCGGGCATATGTTCAAGGAGGAGTATCCTCGGCTGGGAATCAAGCTATCCTTGCCGGTCTATGATTCTGTAGAATACTTGAACACAATTGATGGGAGGGAGTTCAATCGGCGAACTGACCTTCCCCGCACAGTCTTTCACCTGCCCTGCCATCTGGGGAGGGGTCAGGGGCTTACCCACCTACATCAGAAGGCATTGGCACAGAGACTAGGCAAGAATTTTTTGGGTGCGGTCTTGCCCGAGGAGTGTTGCGGAGCCGGGGGCACCTATCACCTCAAGCATTATCAGATGACCAGGGATATGGGGGAGGCTAAGGTGAGAGCCATGCAGGACCTTGGTGGAGAACTGATGGTCACTTCCTGTCCCGGTTGTATGCTCTATCTGGATGAGGCGCTGACAAAGGCCGGTATGCCGACCAGCCGGCACATATTGGAAGCGCTGGCGGAAGGAGTTGAAGAATAATATGATTAACTACCCGGACAGAAAGCGGTTACCATTTGGTAGAAAATATGTTATGTTGGGACTCGGACATATAGGCTAGGTTAAAATGAACGGAGCAAGCAAAAAGGATATTGAGCAATACAGAGAGCGTTTGTCTGCTTTCAATCGCTGGGAGGAGGAGTATCCTTCCACTCTTCCATTGGAGCAGGTGTTGCGAGCGGTATTTGAGCTATGGGCGATACTTCCGGAGGAGGCACGGGAAAGGATTAGGGAGTCTAAGAAAGATGATTATCTGAATATAGTAATGATGCAAAAGGCACTTTCGGTATTGCGCTGCGATGAATAACTATCAACACTCGTTAAAGCAGATTATTGGATTCCTTAATCGGCAAGGTATCCCTTATATGATTGTTGGCGGTATTGCCAATGCGGTCTGGGGTGTAGCCCGCAATACATTTGACATTGATATAATTATTGATGTAGAAGACGATGATTTAGAAAAGACGATAAAAATACTGACCGCTAATTTTGTTACCAGCGTAGAAAATCCTGTGGGGTTTGCAAAAAAATTCCGCGTTTTGCCTGTCAAAACCACGCAGGGTTTTTTATTGGACATAATTTTTGCTGCGTTGGAGTTTGAAAAGGCTGCCATTGAGCGGGCTAGAGAGCAGAATTTGGGGGGCATCAAGGCTATAATATGTAGCCCAGAGGATTTGGTCATATTGAAAATAATCTCTAATCGCAGGAAAGACCAAGAAGATGTTGCTGGGATAATAAAAATTAGGGGGGATAGTCTTGACCGAAAATATCTGGATAAGAAGATTAGAGAATTAGCTTTGTGGTTAGATAGAAGCGATATTCTTGATTTTTATGAACAATGTTGGAATCAGTTGAAGAACCGGCATTAGTTTGAGGCAATGAAACCGTTAAATGATATAAAATTTGAGGGCAAAAAAAGGCGCCGCATATTGCGGCGCCCTTTTTATATCCAGTAATTTAACTCTAAGCCGGTGGCTCAACCACTGGCTCATCTTTGGTCAGCGGGAAGGTAACCTTGGTGGGGTCGTCAAACTTGAACTTGCCGGCGGAGAAGACCAGGTCGGCAGTATCTTTGGGAACCTCAAAAGCTACAATGCCCAAGGCGGTCTTGCCCGCCTCTATCATCCCGTCGGTGAATTTATCCTTGCCCTCGTATTTCATCGGCTCAAATTCCTTAGTATCCTTGCCCTTCAAGCGGAAGGACATAGAGCTAGAGACCAGGAAGGGCTGTTTCTTGGCGTGAGCCACACTAACATCAATCTTGACGATGACATTGCCCTCTTTGGGTTTAAGGCTTTCGTCGCCGGCAAAAAGCTCCCAGGTCTTAACCGTCACTTGATTATCGCCGACGGTCTTGGTGAGGTCGACCTTGAATTTGGTGGGTTCAGCCTTAGTCGGTTCGGTGGTGATGGTCTCCTCGGTTTTCTGTTCTTTTTTCTCCTCTTTTTTGCAGGCGGAGAAGAAGGAGATGCCGAGGGTAAGAATGAGGATTAGGGAGATGATGAAGAAAAGTCTAAACTTAACCATTGAGTGATTCCTCCTCGGGAAGGGAAGTGTAAAATCAAATCCAGATGAAGTATAGCAAAATGCCCAGGAGAAGTAAATAAGAACAATTAAAACCTGACCGCATCAACATTTAGAAATCCGATTAATTGTATATAAAAACTTGACAGGTAACCTCATAAATTCTATTATGACAAAAGCTAATCTTAAAAGACTTAAAGGATAGCGACTATGAACTTCGTTTGTCCGGAATGCAAAAAAGCGCTGAAACAAAAAGGCGATAAATTAGTTTGCGAAGAAAATCATGTCTTCTCCATCAAAAATGGTATATACAACCTATTACCACAGAAACTAAACAACATAACTAAAGAAGATGCGAAATTTCACAGCGCGGTTCGGGAGGAATGGATAGAGATAAATCAGCTAGATGAATTTCGCAACTTCTTTTATTACAATCAAGTATTGGAATTCCTTAAAGACAAAAGTGAGGATAATTCTACAATTTTGGAACTAGGTGGTGGTGTAGGTTACGATTTACTCCGGTTTCTGAAAAAAGACCCAAAATTTAATACCTATATTTTCTCGGATGTATCTTTTGATTCAGCGAGCTTTGCCAGTGAACATATTGGAGGCAAGAAAATTATCTTCTGCTCAATTGATGCTAATAAAATACCATTACCGGATGAATCCGTAGATATTGTATATATGATAGCTGCCTTACATCACTTTCCAAATGCTGACCGGGCTCTTTTGGAGATATACAGAATATTAAGACCAGGTGGATATATTATTTGTGGATTAGAACCCAATAGAATTATGCTGAATTTTTTGCGAGTTGCCAAGCTACCCTTCAAGAAAATTTTTGCCACCAATAAGCTCCGTCCGGCTGCCGATGATGTCGCTGAAGGTTTTTCTGTATCAAATTTCATAGACTTCAGTAATAAGTATTACCTTAAGATAATCCTGCTAGAGCCGGTTCGCTTTTTAACTGGTATCATTCAGTTCGGTCTGGAAGGAATCTTCAGAATATTCAAGCCAAAGAGAAGAGTTCGAATTCCCGGTTACTTGGATAAAGCGTTTTTATACTTAGATAGAATCATATTAAGTTATTCCCCATTAAAGGCG
>Ga0315289_10004454_pt1 | contig 20894 bp, 19 predicted proteins | sample YL17G11_40_MG_FD_203452 | JGI IMG/M metagenome (GOLD analysis project Ga0315289, IMG submission 203452) | Sediment microbial communities from Yellowstone Lake, YNP, Wyoming, USA - YL17G11_40 | ecosystem: Environmental > Aquatic > Freshwater > Lake > Sediment | place: USA: Wyoming | collected... | reverse complement strand
ATTCCCTTGACCTCCGGGGTGATGGTGACTAACATGATATGTGGCCGGAGCGGGTGTAGCTCAGCGGTAGAGCACTAGCTTGCCATGCTAGGTGTCGCGAGTTCGAATCTCGTCACCCGCTCCAGTTCTTTGTACCCGGGTCCGTCACGAAGTGGCCCTCTCGGGCCGTTCTGAGCCTCTCTCAGCATCAGTCGTTGCCCGCCAGCAGAATCATCCTTGCCCCTTGCTTTGACAGCACTTGCCTCTGATATGCCCCAATCGTCAGGATTTGGTGCAAGCATTGGTGCAAGCGCTCCTGCGCCGTCGGTCCCCGTCGCCCTTTCCCTCGCGCCCTTGTCCCTGCCAGTCAAGGGAAGCTCCGGCAACACGTCGAGCGCACTTCTAACGTCCAGTAGCTCCGGGTCCGTATACGTATTCATCGTCAAGTCGATCGAGCCGTGCCGCATCGCAGCCTGAGCAGTTCGCGGCGCCACGCCGCCCTTGCTCAAGTGCGTGCCGAACGTATGCCGCAACGCGTGCACGTCCGCCGTCCGTCCCCTGTCATCATGCTTGCATATCCCGGCCAGCGCCAGGTCGCGGTTGAGAATCCGACTTAGCCCCGCTGGCACGTTGAACAATGGCGTATCAGCGGGCAGCGTTGCCGGCATTGGCTCACCGGACGCGCTGCAATCGTCCCTACTGGCTTCGAGTTCGTCAGACAGCCATTGCTGCAAGTCTGCCACCAAGTCGGCTCTCAGCGGAATACGGGCGTCTTGACGGTTCTTAGCGTCCGCAGCTTTCAGCACGGCGTGCGGCGTTTGCCCATCAAGCTCCAGTTGTCCCACAGTGAGTGAGGCGAGTTCGCCTTTGCGAAGCCCCGTCAACACGAGCGTCTTGTAGATCAGCGCCCGCTCTCGGCCGAGCATTTCAAGCCTTCGCCGCACTTTCGGGCGTACGCAGGCAACAGCTCTGCCCTTGCGCCTCCCGCTGCGGACTGTCATTGCCTCCGACATCGGGCGCCTCTGCGCTACGTCCAGAAGCCTGACAAGCTCGCCTTCGGTCAGCGCTCGACGTTGACGGCGGCAGTCGCTTTTTTCATCTGCCTTGCACAGCCGGGCCAGCGGGGTCACGCTCAACCTATTGGTCTCAACGCACCAGTTGCAGAAAGCCACTATCGCTGCTCGGTGCGTGTTGCGCGTGCGCGCCCCCATGCCCTCGGCTGCCCTCTGAGTCATCCACTTCTCAACACTGGACCGCCGAAGGTCCGCCAGCCGGTTGAAGCCACATTCAACGGCAACCCGCGTCAGATTGTGCTGGACATTGGCCTTGTAGGTGTCTGAGACGCCCTTTGCCTCCAAGTGTGTGAGATACGCCTCAAAGTGTCCGGCCAGCAGTGTAGCCTGTTGGTCGGCCACGGCCTCTTGAGTCGGTGTGATGATACCGCTCCTGACGTGCTCGCTTCGCTTCACCGATTCGGCCAGCACTGCGCGGGCAGCAGCTTCGTCCCGGCAACCCGTCGCCTTCTCCACAACCTGACCGGCCCCGTTGCGGTACTTGGCCGTGTAGGTCACCGCTTCCACGATGATCCGCTCGGAGCCGTCTTGCCCCGTCGTCACCTTCTCTATCCGCGTCTTGCCCTTGGCGGGCTTCCACCGTGCGAAACGCTGCCCTTTCCGAGTGAACGTCTCCGCCCCACTCGGCAGCGGCTTTGTGTATGTCTTCTTGTAGACGGTTGCCATCGCTCACCTACCTTTCTGCCTCAGTTCAATGCCGAAGTGCTCGGCCAGCAAATCGGCTTTGTCGAGCCGAAGCGATTGCTCCCCTCGAAGGAACTTCATCATTGACTGCCGCTTCACGCCTGTTGCCCGCTCCACCGCTCGCAGCGACTCACATCGGGCAAGAGCCTCCCGAAGCAGCTCCGTCATCGTCGCCTTTCTTGTCGTCCGCCGTTGCTTCATGGTAATAAGTATTACACACTCCGAGTCCGTTGTCAAGTCTTTCTTTCGTGCTTTTTCGGCGTTCGCCCCCCAAAGGGCGGACGCCCTTATGGTCCCTTATGGGATATGTGACGATAGCCTGATACCGTGATTTGACGGACTTTATACACGGCGCGTATTACGACTTCGGTACTTAACGCTCAACGTCCAGCGCATTGACCCGGTAAGACGACACACCGCGATGCAAGCCGCCACGATGCACCACAAAGACCAGCCCGCGCCCCGCTAGCCGCTTTATGGCCCTCGACACCGTCACCCGGCAAACGCCCGAACGTGCAGCAATGTCAGTCTGAGCCGTCCTGGCGATGCCACCCCGGCTATCCCGGTAAAGCACGAGCCACACCGCGATGTCGGTGCGGCGAAGGCTCCCCATTGTGAAATCGACAAACGTATTCAGCAAGTGGAACCGCTCCTCCGTCTGCTTCCTGTTCGCGCTTCGCCTGCTTCTCAACCTGCGACTGTCGTCTGCTCGTTCGGCTTGCCTCTCCATCGGCGGCAGCACCTCGCAGCCGGCCAGCACTGATGATTCGTTGCTCATTCCTCACCTCACTTTCTGGATCGCTGGGTATCCTCTCTCGCCGTGAACGATTGGTGCGCCCCGTCAAACCTTAGAAAAACGCCCCGCGTCTCCCCATGTCGCTCCTTCAGGTGCATCAACACAACGTCGCCGTCCGCTCCGTTGGTGTCAGGAGCCAGGATAAACGCCGAATCCGCGCTGTATTCCAGCTCGCTCGACTCACGGAAGCTCGCAAGGGACAGGCCATCGTCATAAGAGTTCTGGCCCCATTTGTCCTTGCCGCGCCCCAGAGCAGAGACAAGAATTACTGCCGCGCCCCTGTCCGCCAGCTCGCGAATACTGTTCATCGCGGCATTGACTGCGCTGCGGGCATCGCCACACACCCCCGGCGCCGCGATCCGCTGGACGTAATCAAGAACGATCAGGCTACACCCCAGCTCACCGGCAGTCGCAGCAATGTTTCTGAGGTCGAACGGCGGGGACACGAAGTACAGGCGCTCGACGACCTTTGCCAGCGTGTTTAGCCCTGTTTGAACTCGCTCGGTGTGCTCAGCGCGCAGTTGGCGATACCGAATCGTGGTCAGGTCCACGCCGGAGAGTCGAGCAAGCTGCCGCTCAAGCAGCACCTCAGGCGCAGTCTCCACGTTGCACACGACAGCCCGAAGCTGTGGTGTGAGCCGCAACGCATCCACAGCCGCCTGCACTGTCAGGGCAGTCTTCCCCACGCCCGGCGGGCCGCCAATCAGGGTTATCAGCCCCGGCCCCACCTCTATCCTTCCGAGTTCTCCCTCGCCAATGCGATATCGCTCCGGCGGCTTGCCCCTCAGAACATCCTCACGCCATTCTGGGAAGAACGTGGCAGCCGTCCGATACTTCCCCTGCGTGACTGCCTCATGCAACGCGTCGCCCGGGGAGTATCGGCTGATGCTCTTCGCAATCCGCTCAACCTCAGCATCACGCAGTGGCGGGTCGCATCTCTCGTTCTCAACCAGCAGCGCGGCACGAATGGCCTCACTGGACATCCCGCCTCGGCGCATCCCGCCAGCCATGCTCGCCAGTCTCGCATTCCTCTGGCCCTCAGGTATTCTGTCTACAACAGAGAGTGCAATCTGCCCGTTGCCTTGCCCCTCTGGCTTCACGCTGTCGCGCAGTTCAGTCAGGAGCCACCCGGGGCATTCCGGCAGTTCGTCGTCGGGTTCAACAATCCACTCGTAGCGCCGCCCGTTGGGGTGCACGCTCGGCGGGGCAACGACATATCCGTCCTCCCCTTTGACCTCCACGCCATCGGCAAGCGCCCGCCCGCCCGTCCGATTCTTCACGGTGAAGCCAGGATGTTTGAACAGACAATGCATCCCGTTGCCCGTACGCACGCAAGGGCCATCCTCTGGTGCAAAGCCCCACAGTGCGTGCGCGACGTGCGCACCATCAGTCTGCCCGCGCCTGTCGAGGTCCAACACGATGAACCCGCTGGCCTCCCCTGTCCCGACCCCCACGTTTGCGTCGGGCCAACGATTCCACCACGTCCCGATTTGCGCCGGGTCGGTAGAGGCATCCTTCAGACCATGGCCTGTTAACGGGCGCTTGCCCCGCGCCTTAAGGGGCAAGACAGGCCAACCTTGGCGGGCGTACGACAGCGCCGCTGCAAGGCACGAAAGGCTCCCTTTTTCATCGCTGCTCACCGTCCCGCCCCCCTTCTGCAAGAGGGGCAGCCCTCAGCGATCCACGCTTCAACTGCCACTCTGCTCCAGCGCACCAGAGAGCCGAGCTTCACCGGCCTCGGCATACGCCCGGCATCGGCAAGGCGGTAGACGTGGCGGGTAGAACAGGAGAGCAGATCCGCGACGGCGCTAACGTCCAACATGGCGCTGGACCTTACCGTCCCTTCGGTTCCGACGGTGCGCCCGTCGGCAGCGTTCACATTACGCGCCTGCATGACTGGAACTCCAACAAGAGCCAATTAGTGGCGAGCCCTTGCCCGCCTGTGGCCCTCATTATCCAGCCACTTGTGGAAGGAAAAATCTGCTTTGTTTATTCCGCCACTCTATTCCACACAAGCGACCGCACAAGTACTCAAATGACACGCATGTACAGCGACGGATTTCTTTTCGCGGAAAAAGTGGAAAGTATTGACAGCCCCTTGCTTACGGCGCTATTTGCCCCTCTTTACTCCCCGGAGCTCTGCCGCTTTCGCACGCGGTCTAAGAGGTTCACAAATCCCTTGGGTGTTAGGTCATGCCTCGCGGCGAACTCCTTGCGCCCAGGCCCCAACTTGCCCTTGACCCTATTCCACTCCTTGTATACCTTCAAGTCTTCGCCGGGATCATACTTGGGCGGTGCCCCCCGCTTGCGTTTCTTCTTGCTCTTCTTGGGCTTTTCGCTGCTCGATGCTTCCTCAGGGGCCACTTCCGGCATCCCGTCAATTGTTTTCACCCACCGCTTGAGCATACCTGTAACGATTCGCCGGTCCTCCTTTTGCGACCGCCCTTTGCCATACCAATAGGGTCCATCCAATCGCTCCCGCCAATCCGCCGGAAGCAAATCCACCAACTTCGAGGCCTCGTCTGCTTTTCTCGGCAAAAGGTGCAATCCAACATCGTGATAGAAGAGACCGTTGGCAGCATCGTGAATACGTATACAACAGAGGTCGCCAAAAGCCTGTGTAACCCACCAGCCTATTGGCTCTGGTCCTGTCTCACCTACGGCAGGAAAGAAACACAAGTGGTCTTGCTTAGTGAACATAACCACGTGAATCGGTGGCGACATGAACCCAAGCTGAGAGGATAGCTCTCCAGCCTCGTCAGCGTGCGCTTCAATATTGCCGAACTTATCGGGTCGCGTCTCCTCTTCCAACCGGTCAACCATATCTTGACACAGCCACCGCAACCGCGCCTTTGCCTGGAAATAGTCCATCGCCCTACCTTTCTATGCCGGGCCGACCCGAGCGACAGTGCCGGAAAGTTAGGTAAACGACACCATCGCTCAGGCCGCTTGCCGTCATTGGTGGCCACCGCCGACGGCTTCCCGATTCTCTTTCAGTCCTCCCCTACCTCAGTCCGCCTTACCCTGTGGCACGATTCCCACTCTCCCAGTTGCTCCGGGCCGCCGGGACCGCCCTTCATTTCCGTACCCATATCGCTGGCCCCGCCCAGAACCGATAACCCCCGAGTTCGCCGTCCCGCCGTAGCGTCCCGCGCTTCACCTTCGCCTGTCTCCTTGCTCTGTATCAAGAGCTTGGGGACAAGCGACAAGCTACAATGCGGTTATCTTGGCATAGGGTACGACTACCTCGGTGCCGACTGTATAGCTCGATAGAAGGTACAGCATCTGTATTGGTTGAATGTCAAGGAACTCACTGACCAACCAGCCATAGCGATCTGTCATCTTGTCAAAGTCGTAGGGCCTATAACGGGTAATGGAACCGAGGTAGAACATCGCTGCATACGCGGAGCAGAACTGGGGAAGCCACGTTTCACGAGGCCGGGCATTGAGATAATGGAGGTAACCTTGCCTGGCAAGCAAAGCCCACACACCACACGCCCGCGCTCGTACGGCGAGTTTCGCAATCGCCGCGTCGATGGCACGTCCGCGGCCCTGAAACTGCACTGGACGAGATTCGTAGCACCGCGACTCATGAGTCTGGGATGTGACTTGATGGAACTCCTTACTGAAGGTTCCGTGAGCGGTGGCCGCTCGGTATGATTTGTCAACATCACGGTCGTTTCGGTTGATCTCTAGCACTGCCCACACGTTAGCTTGGTCACGCCAGACGGTGAAATGCTTAACGGGGCAGAACGTAGGCTCGTTCTCAACCACCGCGCAGTACGTCCGGTGTACGGCTGGGACCTGGGCAAGGAGGTCGAGAACCTTGAAAATGCCCGACTGCGGGCATGAGGGATCGATGGCAAGTGCCTTCACGAGTTCCGGGAATAGCTGGGAGTGGTCGTGAGCGGCACGAGACAGCTCAACCTCCTGAGTTTTGAAGTGAAGGCGTGCCTTGTTGTTCGCACGAGGGTCACTTATCCCATGCCGAAGGGCCGGCGGCAGGGGGACATTGCTGTGCAGTAGCAATACCTTCGCTAGGTTCAGAAACGCATAGTAGTAGAGCAGAGGACGAGAGGACAAACGAGCATCTGTTGCCGCCGAATAGAAGTCGTGGGCCTGGTCCAAGAAAGCAGTGACTTTGCGCGCGCTGTCCCTCAGTCTCCGCTTGCCAAGATGCCTCAAGAATGCCCAAGGGTCGGCAGTGATTATCCGGGGCAGCCTCTGCCTCCGATAGAAGCACGGGAAGCCCCTGGCCGCCGCGGGGAGTGTGTGGCCTTTTCGAGGTGCTTTGGGTGGTGCCATGAGCACAACGCCGTTTGCAGAATTGCGGAGGAGGAGCTATGTCACCTCATACACCTTCAGCACCTCATCCCCATAGCGATTGATGACCTCTATGGCGATTTTGCCGGTCTCAGGCCTGTCGAAGGGTCGGCTTCCACGGTCGAATACAGGCTTGCCCATGCCGCCTCCCGCGTTTGGAGCCCCTTCAGGTGCGCTAGGATTCTGGCTCAAAGGCTGCAACTTTTCAAGCGGATTCTGCCGTTTCCATGGCACGCCAACACCGGGACAACTGACCACTCCCCTCTTTGCCTTATAACGCCTTTCTGCTCTCCAAGGCCCTCTCAGAGGGCCGCAAATGCCCCCTGTTGCGATATGGCAGTGTTACACCTGGGATGGGTGGGACGCATCACGTGCGACGTCCCCCCGCACAAACCGTGACGCGAACGACGCACAGAATGGGTTCGTGGCTCATTTGACCGGGTTCTCTGAATCGGGCGGGCATGACGCCGGAACACACTTGAGGGTTACTTCGATCGTCTCGGGTTCCGGCTGCAACTCTCCCGCTGTCTCGACCACGTGCCAGCCTGCCAGGTTCGGGCATATGGCGATAGGCGCCACAAAAGGAGGTAGCGAGACAAGATAGGCTACCCCTGGCAAGCTGATACGACACAGAACAGCTACAACAGGTTCCCCTTTGTCTTGAACCCTAATGACCCGCGGGAGTTGCTGTTGTTCCTGCGTTCGCTTCCAGGCAAACCATAGGAACTTCAGACCTCGCGGTCCAAAGCGTGCGTACTCCCTCAGAGGCTTGAACTGCTCCCCGAACGGGTCGAGGTGCTCTTCGCCCCTGAGACCCACCAGGTACTCAACAGCAATCTTGGCGAGCACACGACCGATCGTGACCGAGTCGAACGGCCTTGGCTTGAACACGCCGGTTAACAGCAAGTCTCCGTTGGGAAGTTGCTCATGCCTGAGTTCGTTCAGCGGGAAATCGAAAGTGAAAGTGTCTATTCCCTCATGGCGCGTGGCAACTCCAGCTTCGCTCTCGAATACGGGCGGCTTTCCCTTTCGAGTCTTCCTCACCCCAAGCAACCGCTGACTGGACCCAGGATGACGCTCGACAAAATACTTCTCCAGTTGTGAGAAGTACGCATTGCAGTTGTCGCATACTATCCCTGGAGCCAGTCTCAATTCCAGAGCAGACGTACTGAAGGGTAAGATATGGTACTCCTGCGTCAATGAAGCACCTGAACCGCATTCGTACAGACACTCAGTCACGCGGTTGCGTCCTCCCCAATACGCCCGCCGGGCCGGTAGCCGTAATCCTCAAGCTTCCGACGCGCAATGGCTATCTCCTCCTCTGCGAAGAGGCTCTGCCACTTGGGATCAATGACAAGCGCTTCCATGCTGATGTCGAGCCGACCGAGGTCCTTCAGCGTCTGCAGCCCCTGTGACGGGCCGCTGCTGCTTAGAAGCCGCTTCGCAGCTTGCAGACCACCCAGCTTATTGACCATGTTGAGGAAACGCGTGGCGGTATAGCCGCATTCCTCGCTGGCGCGGCGGTAAACGTCAAGCATCGCCTCGTGGAACTGAGCGGCAAGCTCGCCTACGTCCCGTTGGGCTTTACTCTGCTCCGGTTCGGCTTCGTCAGTCATAGGACTGGCATACCAGCCGGTGCGCTCGTTATTCGCAATGGCTTTCTTGATCCTCTTGTATGACTCGGTAATGGCCAGCAGGGCGGACCGCAGCTCAGTCTCGTTGCGAATCGACAGACCGCCCCAGATCGTTGCTCCCGCATACTGACTGACTCCTGCAAGCGGCTCTCCCCTGGTGAACAAAGACATACTGAGCACCGTTTTGGAGGACCACACGTACAGAAAAACCCGCTCGGGGCAGTAGAAGCTGAGGGACGTCTTGCCAATTGTGTAGAAGCACGCCTCATCAAGAGACTTGATGTGCTCGTTCAGAACATCGAACAGCCGTCGCACTTCTTGTCGGATGCCATGCCCGGCGAACCAAGCGTCAACGTTGTCCCCTTCCGGAGCCAGCCCCGTGGCGCCTGGCCTCTCGATCGGCCAGTTCTCCAGACCCTTTATCAGGTCACGCAATTCGATCACCTCTATGGGGCAGTCCGGCCAGTCGTGCTCCCAGCACACAATGACATCGCAACCAGAAGCATCGTGCCCGTGGGCTTGAAAGGCGCTTGAGCGATGTTCGAACTCGACCCGAACCCGCTCCCAGCCTTTGCCCGTGAAACGCCGGGCAATGCAGTCAGGGAATCCAGGTTTGACTTCCTCGACGTACATGTTCAGGTCTTCTACCACTTTCCCGAAGAGGAACACTACCCCGTTCTCGTTCAGCGGAGCATAAACCAGTCCACGGAAGTTGATCAGGTCGCCTACTACGCTCTTGTCAGCGTTCATCGCCTCGTACTCCTTGATGTTGTTCTCCGCCGCTTCCCTCAGCCACGGCGATTGCCAACTCTGCCCGCTGCCTTGGCCTCTTCGCGTTCGGCGCAGATGCATTCCAGCAGGACGTCGGTTCGTAGTCGCGGACTTCGCCGGGACACGCAACGGTCACAGGAACGCTTCACTACAAACGACCTTCGGAACCATCTCCCCTTGCACCGCGAGCGACCTCTGGTTCACCCACTCCCGCATGTTGTGCTGGAAGTACACGTCTGTCAACAGCCGGAGCAGTGGATCACCAATAACGCCGTTCCGACGGACACGGTTCAGCTCTCGCTTTATGGCGTTGGTCACCGGCCCACGAAACGCCTGCTCCAAGATGTTGATATTCGCCTTAACATCCTCGTCGCAAGTTCGCTCAAACATCATGCGAAGCTCGCGCAGGACGTACTTCTGGCCCTGTGTCAGCGACAACGTATGCTGGCGTTCCGCCTCGCGGTGCTTCACTTCTTCCGCAAAGAGACGCTTGACGTTCATGATTGCGGCATTATGCCCCGCCTGGATCTTACCCGGCTGCGTATCCACGCCGCACTTGATAGCCCCCAGTATCCTCGGGATCTCACGCGTCACAACTTGCCCGTTCGTATCCAGTAGAAGTAGTTGCTGGTAGTTTCCGGCCTGGCAAAACACATAAAGGCCCCGTGGACGCCTGGGCATGGCCGACCTTATGCCATCGCTGAGGTTTGCGATGCGTTTGTATTCGTCCGGGTTTTCTCGGGCCAGTTGCCGCAGAATCTCTTCCGCTTCGCTGATGTCAAGCACTTCGTCTTCATCTTCAAAGAGATTGAGTTGCCCACCCCGTTGCTCGTATATCGCATACATTGCCTCTTCGTTGAGGCGTTCAGACGGGTCCAGTATCTGGGCATCCTCTCCGATGCTGTCATGAATCTCTTGGATGCGGTTATGCAGCTTCTCTTTAAGCCCTAGGTTTCGCTCGATGCCCGTCTCCGGCAGAAAATTGAAGCCATAGATCACATCGTACTCCGAGCCTATTCGGTCTATCCGTCCAAAGCGTTGAATCAGACGCACGGGGTTCCAGTGCAGGTCGTAATTGATTATCTTGTCGCAGTCCTGAAGATTCAGGCCCTCTGCGAGAACGTCCGTCGCGACAAGCATCATGACTTCGACCTCGCCCTTCTGGAAACGAAACTCAGGGTTCGCCTTCGGCGCGAATCTCCCGACCATTCGCGACTTGCTCTTGTCGCCGCTGTATATCACATCTACGTCTTTCCGTTCCCCGCCCGGATTCAGATTGTCATGCAGGTACCGCGCCGTGTCTGCGTACTGAGTGAATATCAGGCATTTGCCTGTCGCGAGTGGTTCCTGGTTCAGACGCGCCTTGAGTGTTTGGAGCTTCGCATCCCGCTCTGCAGAGATCGGCTCGACCAACTCGAGCATCTCCCTCAGCAGCTCTATGTCATGCTCGATATGCGTCAAAAGACGGTCCGTATCGAAGTCTGAACCGCTGTATCGCCCCGACACCCGGCGCAACGCATCCACAATGTCACGCTCTTCCTCCAGGTTCGGCTCGTAGAGAATGTCCTGTGCCTCGTCGCCGGCCGGCACCATTCCTTCCTTCAGAGCCATCTGGAAACGTTCGTGCACGGTGAGCAATCGCCGGACCGTCTCCCGGAAAGCGTGGACGCTGGACTCGAATCGCTTGAACAACAGAACGCGTATCAGCCCCCGCAGATTCGCTCCGGCTCTATGCAGGCTTGCATATGGTTCCTTGCGCTTCTTGTCACTCGCAACGTAATGCCACAAGCCATAGCGCGCATAGGTCAACTCGTCAGAGATGGCTTCCTTGGGCTGTGCTTTCCGCGACTTGCCGAGGTATCCACGCAGCTTCTGATAGAGACCTTGGTAGGTGTCCTCGATGCTGTACTCTATGGTCTGAAGCTCGCGTTTCGGGAAGAACTGGTGCCGACCGCCGACAATGACGTATGCCTTCCTGAGCCCATTCTGGTACTCTTTGAAGCTCGCCGGGTTGATCCGTTCGTGCGTCTTAGCGTCGTAGCCGTACCATCGCAGAATGTGGTTGCGCGTGCGTCGAATCAGTAGGTTCGACAGCAGGTCCGGCAGCTTTCGCTCTCCATCGTCAATGAGCCGGAAGTACTCCTTGAGATTGGGCGGATCGACAGGCAGGTACGTGATGTCGTCCTGGTGGAACAGCTTTATCTGGTGGTAGATGTCCCAAGCACTCTTGTTCCTCGGAGTCGCCGTGAGGAAGCAACAACGGCGTCCCGTGGCAAGAAAAGCCTGCAAGACGTGGTAGCGCTGCGTGTCCGGGTAGCGGAAGTTATGGCTCTCGTCGAGCAGCACTAGATCGCGGTCACGATACCTCGCATCTTCAAGCAGGAAACTGGGGAGGTTGTTGTCGTCCTCCCGCAGATAACCCATGGACAGCACTCGCGCGTTGAGATCGTACTTTTCGTTGTACCCCTCCCACATCTCCTCCAGAGCAGCCGGACAGATAACGAGCGGCCTGGCATGCTCGGTCCGCGCGAAGTGCTTGATGATTGCGGCACCTATGTAGCTCTTGCCTAGACCAACCACGTCGGCAACGAACGCCCCGCCGTAGTCGCGAATAATCTGAACCGCCTGTCGTGCGGCCACCTTCTGAAAGTCGGCCAAGTCTCGCGTGATCTCGTCATCCCAGAGTATCTCTGTGTCCTCGCCCCCCTCTATCCGGTCCTTCACGAGACTGTATAACGTTTTCATGTAGATATCGTATGGCGTCGTAGCCGCCATCGCCCACGACTGTTTCATCTCCTGCATCAAGTCTTCGTCAAAATCCCGCGCTTCATCCCACAGCTCGTCGAACCACCGGACAAGCTCGGCGTGATTGTCGTTGCCTTGGACGATGACGTTCAGCTCGGTGTTGTGGGTCACGCCGGACAGGGTGAGATTCGAAGAGCCGACTATGGCAATGCCCTGTTCATGCCGCTCGACCGGCTTGCCCCCCTCGTCGAAGACCTTGCCGTAGTCGAAGATGTATCCCTTTGCGTGCATCCGCCCCTTGGTGTACACACGGACTTTCAGTCGCTTTTCCTCAATCATCCTCACAAGCAGTCCGATCAGCGCCTCATCGTCGTCCGTCTGGTCCATGATGCCCATTGCCTCGCGAATGTTGTCACGCGTCTCACTTGCCATCTGCTTTGTTTCCGTCCGCTTCGGATACGCCTGCCCCTCCAGCACGTCGGCCACCAACTCAAGACGACGATAGCCTTCCGCCAGTTGCTCCAGGGTCTGCCGGTTCGTCGTATTGCCAATCAAGAGCCTCAGCTCCTTCAAGGCCGATAGCTTCTGCCCCACAGCAGCCAGCCCAGACAGGAAGAGGTAGCCCACGGCGAAACGTCCCTTTTCGGTCGAGCTCAGTATCCGGTTAATGTGGTCAACCAGTTTCTCTCCGCGGTTGTCTATGATGTCGTGCGTAGGCATCGGTCAGCCTTTCAGCAGGTCGGGATGTTCTTGCCGGAGCCAGGCCTTTACTGCGGCGCGCAGATCCTTGGCTATCTGGACCATCTCATCGGCCTCCTGGTCCGAGACAGTGCCGGCCTGCTCGTAGTCGCTAATGTTACGTTTCTTGCGAAGCTTGTCCAGCTTGGAAATGAGGCTGGCGTCGTAGCCAATGGTGTAGGAAAGGGACTGGATGCCCCGATAATGATGAGACTCGCCTTTTGCCACGTTGTAGCCGGCGGCGGCCAACGCTGCGAGCGCGGTCTGCAGCGCCGCGTTGTAAGCATGGCCGAAGCGCGCGTCCACGCTGAGCCCCCTGACCTGGGCGTCAACCATTTCACGACCTGCTACAGACAAGCGCCCATGGATTTCCTGCTGGCTGGTCTTGTGTGCAACCAGCCAGCTACTTTTCAGCCAGTCCTGTAAGGTCATGCTCGTCGCCAATCAGGAAGACCTTGGGCTCCTTGAGCACCGAGGTCAGGAAGTGATGCTTGGCCGCCAGTTTGGCCTTGAACTCGTGGGGCGAGTAGACAGTCGGGTTCACCTCGCGGCTGAGCTGGGCCTCCGCCGGGTGGAACGTCTGAACGACATCGCCGAAGGTCGCCTTGCCAATGACCATCACGTCCACGTCGCTGCGGGCGTTCTCCGCTCCGCTCGCCACTGAGCCGTATACAAAAGCCACCCTGACCCCGTCAGCCAGCGGCTCAAGCGCTTGCCTCAGGATGTCGGCGAGCCCGGCCGTCTTCACCATGAGCGAGTGCAGCTCATTGAACACGGGAGAGCGTCGGTTGGCACAATAGAAGACCTGTCTTCCCCGCTGCTGTCGCTCTATGATGCCCGCAGCAGAAAGGCGCCGCAGCTCCCTCTGCACTGCACCCTGTCCGACACCGGCAGCGCGCACCATCTGGCGGACGTAGAAGGACTCCTCCGGATGGGTGTAGAGAAGGCCAAGGACTGTCCGGCGCGTCCTGCCGAACAGCGCGGCTGACATGCTTTCGTGGCTGGACTTCGTACCCATAATGGGTTCAATCGTACCCAAATCGGGTACGCGCGTCAAATCACGGGGCAAGATCCCTGGAGGACAGGCTCCAGTTCATGTGGTCAACCAGTTTCTCTCTGCGGTTGTCTATGATGTCGTGTCGAAGCATAGGCGCTCCCTGCTAACATGGGATGCTCACGTCGCGTTTGGCTTCTGAGGTTACTCTTTTCTGAGAGCGGCAGCAACTGACTAAGCGCTACGCGCATGGCGAGCCCACGGAGCGAATTCGTAGGCGTTCATGATGATGCGTCCTTTCAGCCGTTTCAGTGCCTTGTCCTCGATCTGGCAGACACGCGCACGGGTGATCCCCATCCGCTGTCCCACTTGCTCAAGTGTCTGCTCACCATTTCCAGACAAGCCGAACCTGAAGAAGAGCACGCTACGCTCGCTGGGCTTGAGTGCGTCGACTTCCTTGCGAATCTGATCACACCGTTCCTGGGCGAGCACCTTCTCAACTGGGTCGTCCGAGTCTTGCCATGGATCGTTCATGATCCGGCTCTTCCTTGTTAGCGGCACCACTTCCCGCCAACCAGGCTGCATACTTCTCGTGTTACCCGCGGCTCTGGCTCGGGCGATCTCTGCCTTGATGTGCTCTGGCCAGCGGATTAGGTTCATATTCTCGTACAGTGCCCGTTTCATCCTCTGCATGATCCAGTAGTAGGCATACGTACTGAATCGGTAGCCACGCTCAGGCTCGAACTTGTTGGCTGCAACCAGCAACCCCGCACATCCTTCCTGCACCAAGTCTTCGAGTTCCATGCCTCGTCGGGGCATCTCATAGGCCATGTGAACGACCAGCCGGAGGTTATGCACTATCAGCCGCCATTGCCGGTACTCTATCCCGCTGCCATCAGGCGCAACTTCATCTCCCCCCAGATCATCGCCGCGTTCCTGTCGCCGCGTAAGCAACGGGAATCTCTTGATGTCGTGCATGAACTCCTCAACGCGTTCTAGGCGCGGGCGTATGGTGCTGATGTAGGTCCCGATTGTCTCGTCTTCCCATAGACGCGGAATAGGCCCCGGGAAGAACGCCTCGAGTCTGTGCACTATGTCCAGCCAGCTCACGGGAGACCCGTCGTCTGGGTCCACCGCGCTGAGCGCAGCAAGTGCGCGAGCCGTCTCATCCCGCCCTTCCTCGTCGCCGGGCAAGTCGAGCACGCGCAGGTACTGCTTCTTGCTCTCGTCAGGGAAGACGATCTGCCATTGCATCTCGCGTGCCGCGCAGAGTAGCACAAGGATGCGTGGGAACCTTCGCTGTAGCTGCCGACAAAGGTATTCGAGCCCCATGCGCGGCAGATCCTGGGCAACCCGCGCGCAGAGCACTATGGCATCGTCATGAGAGGCAAACACTTCCAGACTGCTGAGATCCCTTACGAGTTCAGGCGACACGCCGTGAGCGGCAAGAGGATGCCGTTCGCGCTCGTAGGACAACAGCGACCAAAACAGGTGCTTCACAGATGCCTCGCCGTTGAATTTGCAGAGCACACCCGCTATTTCGCGAGTCAGGTCATCGAAAGTCCCGCGGCGCTCTTCGCCTCCCATCTTTGTTCCTCATGGCGCTCCGCAGAGACAGTCAGTCAGACCAAGCACTTACGCGCTGAAGGGCGTTGCCGTGCGCCACTCACGTTGTCTTGTCCCACACCTCCTTGCACATCTGGCGGGTGTTGCCTTCTGTGGCAGCGCCACAGTCGCGCGCTGCGTCCTTCGCCGCTACCTCAAGGAATGTGTGGTAGCTGCCGCCTTTCGTCCGGAAGAACAGGTACGTCCCGTTCTTCCCCTCGATGGTCTTTACCTCCAAGCCGAAACCGCTCCGTTTCTTCGATACCTGCATTCCGTTCCCCCTTTCTGCTGTTGAGAGCCAGTGTAGCGCACCAAGAGCTTCTACGACCGAAGAACTGCGCACCAAGCGGCCAGCGCGCTTAGAACGGCGGCCACCGCCGAAACGAGCACCAAAATCCAAAGCAGTGCATCACGGTGGCTACGCGCAGCCTCCTGTATCCTGCGAACTACCTCGTCCTCCAGATGCTTGCTTCCGTCGCCGCCGTAAGTTGACGCCAGGCTGCACCCGAGTTCTTGCGCAAGCTCCCTGAGCCTCCGCGCGTGCTCCTCGCTGGGCAGCTTCATGATCCGCCTGATCTCCCTTTGTGGATGAACCAAGCGCACTTGTCTTTTCAGCCATTTCATGATTCTCATACGCCTTCGGCCCTCTTCAGGCGCGCCAGCCCAGTTGTTTGGCAACGCGCTTGATCTGCGCGATGAACGCATCTTCCGGCCTCTTGCGCCGGATTTCGGCGTCGGGGGTGGCCGCCCATCGGTAGATCTGCTCTATGGCACCATAACCACGGCCAAAGCCCCGGGCGTGCTTCAGGCAGTTTTCCTTGGTCGGAGCGTCCGAGAGGACCACCCGCAGTTCATCATCGGTCCAGGGCTTGCCCTTGCGGTTCTCGCTCCAGCCCCGCTCCAGTTCCCACTCGCGGATGGTCTCGGTGAATATGCGGCGGAGTTCGTACGGGTCAGTATCCGCGTATGCGTTGATGACCTGCCGGAACGTCCGCTTAATCTCTTGGACCGACATGCACAACCGTCCTTTCTACACGCTTTCCGCCTTTGCGGCTCGGCCGTTCACAAGGGCGATCAACGCCTCATACATCCCCTCTTGCTCGCCCGTCGTCAGCTTCAGGACATCAAACACAATCTCATCGATACGCCGGCGTTCTGACCTTAGCACATCATGCTCAACTTCCACTATGTCCAAGCCTCTAAGGCTTTTCCCAGCTCTTTCCAGCGCCTCGCTCTCGGACCGGCTCAGCCTTCCTGGGGAAAGAACCAAGATCCGATTGGCCACCCCCACACCGATGCCAGACGCGCCCGCCCCAGGCTTGCGGCTATGAAGCTCAAATTGCAGGAAGGAGAAGGTGCAGTTCAGTATGGCCCATAGAAGATCTGCTGAGACTGCGCGGGGGACATAACCATAGAAGTTCTTGTTCAACACACAATTACCTTCGTTCCACAGAAAAAAGTACCGCCTAAAGACTATCTCTGGCACAGCAATGAGATCGGAAGGCAGCGTGGAAAGACAGTACCACTTACGTTTTCCGCGGAAGAACGGCCGGTCTGGAACACCTAGACGTTCTGCCTCGCGGAGATACGATTGCGCTCCACGGTCCGTCACCTTCTCGGGGAAGACTATCACGCGCCAGTCAGTATCGCTGCTCCTAAAGGTCATCTTCACGCACTCGCTCACGGTCCTGACGACAGGCCGGACGTATTCATCCGGCAAACGAACTTCTTTCTCGTCCCCGCCGAGTGCAGACAGGAACTTGCTTGGACCCACTCGGCGGACGAAGAAGAACTCGTTTGCCCCAGTGGTCACTCCTAGCCTGGCGGTCGCCAGGTCCCCCACGGTTACCATCCAGCGACGTTCGCGCAGCATATGGTAGATGTCCGGGGCGCGAAGGTATTTCCCACCCCACTTGTTACCGATGTACTTGGCCACCTCGATGAGCGGGCCGCGACTGCGGGGGGCCTTCTTGCCCTGCGTCTGCTCCTGGGCATCGCCGTCTTCTTCCAGTGTCTCGCAGCCGTCCTCGAAGAGCGCGTCCTGCGTGACGCAGCAGAGGCGGTACTCGGCGGTGGACTTGCGGCCAGCACCGTCCTCGATCTCCTCGAAGATGATGGGCGAGAGCACCTGTTCAAAGGGTGCCTTGAACATAACGAACCGTGCCGTCCGCTGAAGTCCATCTTCCCGCCGGTCATCCGGTCGGGCGAGCAGGACGATCACCGTGTTCACGTCGGCCGAGGCAAAGGAGCGCTTCACCTCGTTGTCAATCACCATCTTCACGTGCCCGCAGCGGAGGAGGAACTCCTGGAGGTCCTTGCCGTAGCCCACGTCCAGCCACGAGTTCGACGTGATGAAGCAGAAGGAACCTTTCGCGTTAAGCAACGACAGGCCGTGGAAGTAGAAGTAGCTATAGAGGTCGGACATCGCGCTGATCCTGCGGGCAGCAACGTTGGTACTCGGCCTGTACGCGAAGAACGCCGGCCAAGCCTGATGGACAGAGCGGGCGAGCCTGGCCTTATACTCATTCCTCAAGCGCAGGGGAGCTTCCAGAGGACCAAAGGGATCCCGTATCTTGTGCCTTTCAACGTAGGGCGGGTTGCCGATGACGACGTCAAATCCGTCCCTGTCAATGAAGACCTCCGGGAAGTCCAGTTCCCACACAAACCTGTCGAGGTTGCCGTCACGCGCGGCCTGGAGGGCCTGGCAGAGCTGGCGCTGCCGGGCCTGAAACTCAGCCTTCTGCTCCTTGAAGGCTTCCTGCCGCTTCGTCTCGGCGGCTCCAAGCTCTTCGCGGTGAAACCCGAGTCCGGTTTGTCTTGTAGCGGCGGCCTGGTCGAGGCCGGCTATCTGCTGCTTAATGCCCTTGACGCGGTCCTCGATCATCTTCTTGAAGATGGCGGTCTTCAGAATCTGAACCGCCTTGCTGTGGTCGCCGCTTGTGCTGGAGTAGTGGGCGAGCTTTTCGGCAACAAGGCGGGCCGCATCCCGCCTGAGGTCGTCCGACCATGCTCCTTTGTCCGCGCGCAGTTCAACGGGCAAGCCCGCCACTTCCTGCACAAGGCTGTCGCCCACGCGTATCTTGAACGTGAGGTTCGGCAGCAAGGGGCACGACTTGCGCTCGTAGGGCGTAAGCTCGGCGTCCACCACGAGTGCAAGCCAGAGGCGAAGCTCGGCTACGTGGCTTGCCCACTCCATCACGTCCACGCCGTAGAGGTTCTGTCCGATGATGCGCTTCTTGCGCTCAAAGGCGGACTCGGAGCGGCCGAGTTGACGCGCGGCGCGTTCGCCCAGATCGTCCAGTATGTTGAGCATCCCGACAAGGAATGAACCTGAACCACATACGGGGTCAACGATGGCGATTTCGCGCAGATGCTTGTCCACTGCTGGCCAAAGGCGTGCACGCGAGAGGGCTTTGTCCGCCGCTTCCTTCTCATCCGCTTCGAGGGCAAATATGGCTTCGTAGAAGAGGTTCTTGTGCTCTTCGCCGAGGTGGTTCGCCAGGTTGTCCACGAACGCGAGGCGGCACATGAGGTCTATTTCGGTGCGTGGGGTGTAGAAGATGCCCGCCTCGCCCCGCTTGTCGGCCTCTCCGGGAAGGTTCACGAGGCCTTCATAGACCTTGCCGAGCATCTCCGGGTCCACGGCGACTTCCTGGTCGAGGGGGCTGTCCTCGGCGATGGTGAAGTTGAAGCGCTCCAAGAAGGTAAAGACCTGCTTGAAGCGCACGTCAGAGATGGTGAAGCCTGTCTTGCGGTCGAGGTCGTTGGGAATGAACAAGCCGCCGTTGAGATACGGTGCCTCCGCGAGGACGTTGTCTATTTCTTTGGGGAACTGGGGATGCTTGCTGCGACAGGCGTTGTTGAAGGCCTCGAAGAAGAGGACCTTCAGCCACTTGCTGAAGAATGAATCCTTGGGTTGCCGGGCGTTGTTGTAGGCTTCCCAGAAGGTCGCGAGGAACTCTGGGGCGTCGCCCAGCCACCGCTTGCGCTGGACGAAGTATAGAAACATGCAGCGGCTGAGGAACTGAAGCGCGAAATCATGCGCCCATACGCGGTCGCCGGCCTGCTTGGCCAGATCGTTCTGGAGAATGTCGAAGACGGCCTTGTACTCGTCGAAGAATTGCTTTGTGACCGCCTCGACGTCGAATGCGTCGTCATGGCGTTGCTGGATGGCCAGGGGCGAGAGACCGAATAGGTCCCCGCCGATGGAGGACAAGTCCAGCATGGACATGCGCTCGGAGGCCGTGCGCAATCGTTCATGCGGGCCGATCGTGATGCGGCGGAATACGCGGCGCTTCTTCTCATCTTCAGCGTACTTGACGTTGACGAAGTGCCAGTTGTGACGGGTTTGGTCGGAGAAGACGAACAGCGCATACGGGTGGTCGCGTAAAAGCTGCGTGATCACCGGGCGTTCGAGGCCCAGGAGCAGCCGGTCCTCTGTCAGGCGACAGTAGACGACGTGGAATGCATTGCCTTCACCCCCCGAGGCAAAGAGCACGGGAGCTTCGACAAGGGCTTGCCTGGCCGGCTCGGGCCACTGTCTGTGCGACAGCGGTTCATTCACTCGGTCATAGTTGAGCTGAGACCAGAATAGCTCCTTGAGGGCCTCAAGCCCGTTGAGGTTCCTCAGAAGCTGCAGCACCGCTGCCTGCACATCACGCTCGGGCCGCGCCATGTCAGTCTTTCCCCCCTGAGTGTCAGGCTCTCGTCAGAAATACTAACCCTGCGGCGGGATCGTTTCAAGTCGCTCCGGCACGACAGGCAAGCAGGCATCGGAAAGGCACTCAGCCTTGCCGCCGCAGTCAGACTACTTCGGCATTGAGGAGGGGGGGGTAGTCACTCACCGTCCGATGCCCTACTTTCGTAGGCGGACTGGATTGCCTGTTCCAGGCGACCAACTTCCTTGTCCGACAGGAAGTCGAAGTGGCTGGCCCGTTTTCGCGCGGAAAAACGGTGACGAAGCAGGCGATCGCGAGAAATACTGTTACTCCATTTGGGTTGGTGGCTTACCAGCAACCTCCTCGCAGGCCGTGACGCGTATCCTCGCAGTGGTGGCCCTCACGAAGGGGCAGGATGCGCCCGCCGATGCCTACGCCTGTCCAGTTCCACCATGCCCGCCAAAAGAACATACGTCCGGGACCCTATTCCCAAAAAGCCAATCTCAACACGCGGACTTATGTCACCGCGGAACCGCTCGCGCCGCCGGGGGGTCCGGTTAGGATTCTGGGGCGCCAGCGCGCCCACTATGCCCGCAATAACTGTGCGGGCGCATGCATGAGAACGATGAACCGGCATGCCCTGCGCCCCTCCCCCGGCGTCCTTCGGCAGGGAACGGGCGCCACAGGGGAGCATCCTGCATGGCTTCATGCTGCCGGTTTACAGGGCGTTTTGTGTCCCTTTTCAGTCGGTTTTCCCCACGTTTTGACGTGGTGATCGGTGATGAGCCACCGTCCGCCGTCACGCGCCGCGCCGAGGGAACCGTCAAATGGGCCGTGGACAAGCTCAAACAGGAGTACTTCAGCAAAGATCCGAGCGAGATACTGGACATTTGG
>Ga0315289_10004453_pt1 | contig 20897 bp, 21 predicted proteins | sample YL17G11_40_MG_FD_203452 | JGI IMG/M metagenome (GOLD analysis project Ga0315289, IMG submission 203452) | Sediment microbial communities from Yellowstone Lake, YNP, Wyoming, USA - YL17G11_40 | ecosystem: Environmental > Aquatic > Freshwater > Lake > Sediment | place: USA: Wyoming | collected... | reverse complement strand
TCCAGAATTTAGCCCTTCCAAGTTTGGCCTCCTTCTCTCCCGCAAAGGAAATATTATTCTCTTGGCGACAGGCCACCACACAGGCCTGACAGCCCGTGCATTTATCAAGATCAATCACCATTGCCCAGCGGTACATCGTTTACCTCAAGGCATAGCGCATAGGGCATGGAGCATAGCGTGTAACTCAGCCCTTCAGGGCTGATCCTCAGGGCTAAAGCCCTAAGTTACAAAAACTCTTTGCTCTTTGCGCCATCATGCTTTATAAATCTTTACTCTCGTTGAAAAGTAGGAGATAAATCCGCCCAGGTAGTCATATTCTCTCACAAGAAGTTCGTTCGGGTTGATCCCCCTTCCCTTTGCCCAACGACCATAAGCCTTGTGACCTTGGCCATATGGGATGTGGATACACTTTGGATTTGTTCCAGGGAAGAGCCTCGCCTTTCCCTTCAGCTTTTTAACTGGAGATTCTACCCATATGAGGTCTCCGTCTTGGATCCCCATGGTCTTAGCGGTTTCTGGATTGATCTCAATCCAGGAGTCCCATCTCTCTTTCAAGTGGGGGCCATAAATTTCTTGAAGGAAGGGTTGATTGGCTCCTCGGCCCTCTGCTGCAGTCATGGGTACATAAGGGATGAGGTGAAAGGGAAACTCTTTCTCGTCTCCGATCATTCGAGGTTTTTCAAAATGGGGAAGAAAGACCTTATCTCCTTTCACTTCAATCTTCAACTCCTTGAGGATTTGATCCATTCCCTTTGAGCTTCTCTTCGAAATCTCTTTGAAGCCCTTTTCCATTTCTAAGGAGAAGAATTCAAATTTTCCAGAAAGGGTATTGAACCTTTTCTTCCATTCTCCAAAGCGATAAGGAGGATTCCACCAACCCCCTCTTTCGATCAAGGCATTCCAGAATTCGTCAAAATCTTTGGCCTGAATAGAGCCGCGTTTTGATACAAAAATCCCTCTCATCGCATCTTTTAGGGCTTCTTGGAAATCCTTCCAGGGAAAAGATTTGGCTATGTCTCCGCCCAAACCTTTTGCAATTTCGATGAGAACATCACCTGTATTACGGACATCATAAAGGGGTGGTTGAATGACAGGGCTTCTTAATCCAAACATTGGGAATCCCAAGCCCGGTTCCACATAGTCATCCTGCCAGCGCTCGAAATAGGTAGCGTCGGGCAATACAAGGTCAGAAAAGATGGTCGTCTCATCCATAAAAGGCGAGAAACTGACGATGAAGGGAACCTTTTCTAAAGCGGTGCGGAGTTTTTCGGATTCTGGAAGATTAAAGAGAGGGTTGGTATAGTAGACAAAAAGGGTGTCGATAGGATAGGGCTCACCCTTTTGAATTCTCTCTGAAAGGGTGTATGGAAGTTCCTCTGCAAATGGGAAAGGCATGCTTCCAGCTCCATCGGCTCGAGGTTGAGAAAGACCTTTTTCTGCAATGGCATCCCTTTGAACAGGAGGCCATTTCCTAAAAGGGGGTTTTTCTTGAATGAGGAGACCTCCTGGTCCATCGATCGAACCAACCAGTGCATTCAGGGCATCGATGGCCATCTGGCTATAGGTTCCATTGGTCTGCATGCCAACCCCTCTTCCGGAGATGGCGATTGAAGGTCGGTGGGATGAAAACTCTTGAGCCATCTGAACGATGCTCTCTTCGGGAATGCCTGTGATGAGAGAGGCTTGTTTGGGTGAATATTCTTTGAGCACGAGAGTCTTAAAACCCATACGGGTCTTACCATCACCATCTTTCCAATCGTCGAATCCAAATGTATGGTGATGGATAAAGTCGTGATCATATCTATTTTCCTTTATGATCCAGTGGGCGATCCCCAGAGCCAAAGCTCCATGGGTTCCCGGATGGATAGGGATCCATTGATCGGCCTTCGATGCCGTCACAGAGAATCGAGGTTCAATCTGTACTAACTTTCCCCTGATCCCAGGCCTTCCCCTTCTAAGAAATCCATAACCCCAAAGGTTTCGGAGTAAGGGTCTCGATGCCTCCAAAAGGCTCTCTTCGAAGGAGAGGACATAATTTACCTCTTCCCAGTGGATCGCAAGAAAATCTTTGATTCCCATGGTGAAGAAATGGCCCCTTCGAATTCCTTCAGAATCTCTTGCCGAATTCCTAAGATGATTGGGCGAGCCATAGACCTCCATGAATCGAGCCATCAGATCAGCCATATGACCGCGATATCGCCCGCCTAAAACCATCAAATGATGTGGTTTCCCCTCTTGCCGAAGTGTTTTTAGTCTTTGAGTAACGAGGCGAATCGCCTCGTTCCATGAGATCTTCTCCCAATTCTCTTCCCCACGCTTCCCTTTTCTTTTTAAGGGATGACGAATTCGATCCGGATCATAGAGGACTTGAAGCCCAGACTGCCCTTTTGGACAGAGTCGGCCTCGATTGATCGGATAATCTTTTATTCCTTCCAATTTGACCGGCCAATGCATGACCGATCGAATTCGGAGGCCACATCCACTCGGACATTGGAGGCAGATCCCAGTTGACCAGTACTCTTCATAAGGGATCCACTCCCCTTCTTTTGGAAGGGCTTGAAGGAGTTCATCAGGGAGAGCCATTCCAAAGGTAGCCGCTCCGATCATCTTCAGTAAGGTTCTACGATTAATCTTCATATTTCCAAATTCGGATTTCGGAGTGCGGATTGCGGAATAATAGATTTAAGACCTCCATTCCGAATTCCGCATTCTGCATTCCGCAATTAGGTTAACTGGAGTGGCACGTGTAGCAGTCGATATCCGCTCTTCTTTTTTGGTGGCAGTCCACACACCACTCCATATAGTTTCGGTCCACCATTTTTACTGGTCTTTCTTTCAAACCCGTTAACCCATGGCAGATGGAGCAATCCACGCCGCTCTGAATATGAATCCAGTGAGGAAAGACAACAAAGCTCGGAAGTTCATACATCCGCTGCCACGGGATCTTTTTACCTGCCTTTACATATTCAACGACTTTAAGTGCCTCAGGCCTTTTGCTGATTGCATCGCTCGAATGACAGGCTCGACAGAGTTCAATGTTTGGAATCCCTGCGGCACGATACCTTTCGACATAGCGGTGACAGAAAAAACAGTTCAAATGGGCTGCTTCTTTGTGGTGGATATGATTGAAAAGGATGGGTTGATCGACCGATTTCCAAGAAAAGATTGGGAAGATTGAAAAGAAAATAGTTTTGGTCTGAACCTGAAATCGATGGTAGGCAACAATGGCAAGAAGAAGAATCAGGACAATAGGAATGAAAAAGCAAAAGAACTTTTTCATATTTATAATCTATATTGGATGGGACTTCAGTCTGTCAAGTAAAAAGCTGGAGAGCTCTGAAAAACTACTATGCGCTCTCTTGATTACACAGATTTTAAGAAATGATTAAACGGATTTCCTTTATTTTCAATGCATTTCATATCTGTGTAATCTTTTCATAATCTATGTAATCAGAGATTTCTAGACTTTTTTAGAAATCTCAGCTCCCCCCGACCAATTGACAGGGTATTGGAAAGGTGATATTTTTGTAACACTTTAGCTCTTTGAAATGGAATGGGATTGATCCCCCGGTCAAAGATGTTTCCAAAGTTTTAGAATGCGGTTTTTTATATTTTATCGTATTGAAATGGAGAAAGTGAACAACACGCTGCAATACTTTTGGAGCCAACTGAATGTCGTAGACTCGACTCTTCGAGATCCAGTAAAAGGTTTCCGCCCTAAAACTTTTCCAACATCCCTGACCGGGGTGTCCCATGGGGCGATTTTATAAAGCGCTAAAGCGTTACATTAATTATTTTTGAGGTTAAATATGTCGAAAATACTATACCCTCTCTTGATCTTATTACTCCTTATCTCCGTTTCAAATTCCATTGCTCAAGAAAAAAAATCTAAAAAGTTGATCAAGATTGGCGTCATCCAGACTGTTTCTCGTCCAGACCTTGATGCAGATGCAAAAGGGTTTGAGAAGGCCCTTGCCGAGGCAGGGTTTAAAGAAGGGGTACAGATCACCTACATTCGAAAAAATTCTCAGGGGAAGGTGGCCGATGCCCAGGCCATTGCTCAGAAGTTCGTCGATGAGGAAGTGGATTTGATCCACAGCATCGCTATCCTTACCTCCCAAGTCGTAGTGAAGAGAATAAAGAATATTCCCATCGTCTTCTCCTCTGTCTCAAACCCTGTGAATGCAGGATTGGTTCCCAAAACCAGTCCTCCTGGAACAAAAACCGGGACCAATGTGACAGGAGTCAGCGACTACTGGCCTATCCACCTCCAATTTGAGATGTCTACCAAATTTATCCCCAAGGCAAAAAAATGGGGAACGATCTATAATGTTAGAGATGCAAACTCCCTCGCCCATATCAAAGAAATGAGAAAATCTGCCAAGAAATTGGGAGTGGAGCTGATCGAAGCCAAGATCTCCATTCGTGGCGAGGTTATGCAGGCTGCCCAATCTCTTTCCGGAAAGGTTCAGGCCATTCACCTCACCCATGACCATACCGTCGCGTCCGCCTTCGGGGTAGTTGTGAAAGTATGTAATGAGAAGAAGATCCCTCTCTTCACCGGTGATATTTATAGTGTCCCGAGAGGTGCAATCGCCGCTTACGGATTGGATTATTTTCTTGTTGGTTATTCTGCCGGAAAGAAAGCGGTTCAAATTTTGAGGGGTGAAAAGCCAGGAAATATTCCTTGGGGACCGGCGGAAGAGTGCCTCCTTGTTATTAATGAAGGGGCCGCAAGGGCACAAGGAGTCATCATTCCTCCAGACATTCTGAAAAAAGGAGACAAAATCATTTAAACTGCCTGCCAATCCTGCCTTTGACAAAAGGACTTACTTGATATGGGGTTACTACCATTACATTAAATAGTGAATCGAGGTCAACCCTTCGGCTCTCTCCCCGACCGAAGATCGGGGAGCTTGCTCAGGGTTGACCCTGAGCGCGCCTTTGTCCCTGCTCTGAAGAACAGGGCTTGGGCGCAGTCGAAGGGTCAAGGAGAAATACAGGGGTTAATACAGAGGTTCAATTATGTCTGACATAAATATTTTATAACAACAGAGTAATCCAGTGGGGGGGAGAAATGGACATATTCGAATTGATGAAGAAGGATGGACACGAGCAGATCATCTTCAACTTTGATAAGGAGACGGGGATGAAAGCGATCATCGCCATTCACGACTCCACGCTCGGCCAGACCTTCGGTGGGGTGAGGATGGTCAACTACGCCTCGATGGAAGATGCCCTTCGAGATGCTATGAGGCTGTCAAAGGCCATGACTTATAAATGTGCGGCTGCCGATGAGGACAAAGGCGGTGCCAAGGCGGTCATCTGGGGTGATCCTAAGGAAGATAAGAATGAGGCTTTTCTCAGAGCCTTTGGGAGATTCGTTGAAATGTTGAAGGGCCGATTTGTCACCGGGTCCGATCTTAACATTAATATGATGGACGACTCCATCATGGGAAAAGAAAGCCAGTATATTGTGGCAAAATCCAAAGAGGAAGGAAGTTCTGGAAGTACAGGGATCACGACAGGCTTTGGACTCTATGTGGGGCTTAAGGCTTGTGCCAAATTCCTCTGGGGCGATGAAAATCTTCGAGGCAAAAAGATTGCTATTCAGGGACTGGGTGCAGTGGGAGAACCTCTGTTAGAACATTTGAAGGAAGGGGGGTTGGAGGTAATCGCTACGGACATCAACGAAAAGACCCTTCAGCGTCTCCAGGCTCAGTATGTTTTCAAGACAGTCAAACCAGAAGCTATTTATGAAGTTGAGTGTGACATCTTCTGCCCTTGTGCCATCGGTGGCATCTTAAATGACAAGACCATCCCCAGACTCAAATGCAAAATGGTGGCCGGTTGTGCCAATAACCAACTGGAGGATGAGAAGCGTCACAGTCGAATGCTCCATGAACGGGGCATTCTCTATGCGCCGGATTACATCATCAATGCCGGAGGTTTGATCCAGGTGATCGACGAAATCCAGGGCTATCATCCCGAGCGGGTTAGGATGAAGACGGAGCAAATCTATGGTCGCCTTCTCTCCATTTTTGAGACAGCCAAAAAAGAGGGTATCTTACCTTTAGAGGCGGCTAACCGGTACGCCGAATCTCGCATTAGGGAGATCCACAAACTGAGACGTCTCTATGTGCCCAAATAACGAAAGGCAATAAGGGTTCACAGAAATAATTGAAAAGATCGACTTCATCTGGGAAAAGAGTGATTTTCATGCAATCTGAACAAAAAGATGACAAGATGGGTTATGATATTCGAACATGGGTTGGTAGATGAATAGGTGAAAACACACCATTTAAAGACAGATGTTGTCATTATGGGAGGAGGGCTTGCTGGACTCAATGCCGCCATCGAGTATTATTTCCCTTTGGGAATGACGCATGTCTAAGGAGAGCACGTCATGACTATTCAATTTGCAGATCATCTAAAAGATATCCCGGATTATATTCCCGGCAAACCAGTGGAAGAGCTGGAAAGAGAGTTAGGGATCAGAGAAGCCGTCAAAATGGCATCGAATGAGAATTTTTGGGGGCCGCCACTGAAAGTGAGGGCAGCCATTTTTGATAAGGTCAGACAATTGAATTCTTATCCCGATTCAGGTTGTTTCCTTTTAAGGAAGGAACTCAGTAAGAAATTCGGAGTCGAACCCAACCAAGTCATTGTTGGGCATGGAAGCAACTATCTCATTGAACTGATCTCAAGAAGTGTTTTAAATCCGGGAGACGAAGGGATAACCTGCGATCCGTCTTTTCCCTTCTATCGCCGGGCGATCAAAGGGGCTATCGGAAGTCACAAATCGGTTCCCCTAAAAAACTTCGATGTGGATGTAGAAGACCTTTTGAACGGTCTCTCTGATCGAACGCGTGTGATCTTTCTCGGATCACCCAATAACCCCACCGGTAAAATCATTCCGTTTCCCAAATTAAAATTTTTCATAGACCGTTTGGATGGCAATGTGTTAGTCGTTCTTGACGAGGCTTATTTTGACTATGTCGATCCCACCGAGGCCAGATCAGGCCTTGACCTCCTTAAAGATCATCAAAATCTGATCGTCCTCAGAACCTTTTCCAAAATACACGGGCTCGCCGGCCTTCGGATTGGGTACGGGATTGCCCACCCTCTGATCATCCAATCCCTCATGAAATTATATCTTCCTTTCAATGTGGGAGCTCTCCCCCAGGCCGCCGCATTGGCATTCCTTGAGGAAGAAGATTTTCTGAATGAAGTAAGAAGGATCAATGAAGAAGGCAAAAACTATTTCTACGGGGAATTAAGAAACCTGGGTTTAGAATTTGTTCCTACAGAAGCAAATTTTATTTTAGTCCGTGTGGGCAAGGCAACCAGAGTGTATGAAGATTTATTGAAAAAGGGAATCATTGTGCGCGACATGACCCCTTGGAAATTACCTGACGATATCCGGGTCACGATTTCACTCCCGGAAAATAATGAGCGTTTTATAAAAGAGCTTCGAATCATCTTGGCAGATCGCTGAAACAATAGGAAATATAAAAGACCTCTGTTTTTATGCCAATTTTAATATTTTCTTTCCGTTCCCTCCAAAAATCTTCTCCTTATCCTCCCTGGGGATATCCAATTCCTCAATCGTAGAGATCGATTTCGACATATCTCCAATCACATGGGGATAGTCGCTTCCCAAGACCATGTGGTCCGCACCCACCGTATGGTAACCGCACATTAAAGAGGGCTTATGGAAAGAGACGGTATCGTAATAAAATTTTTTCAAATACTCACTTGGGAGTTTTGAGATGTGTTCCCTGCAATCCGGGAAAGCCCTGTACCCATTGTTGATCCTTTCGTAGAGGAAAGGAATCGTTCCTCCCATGTGGGGAAGGATGAGAGTGAGATTTGGATATTTTTCAAAGAGACCACTGTAGACCATCTTCGAAACAGTTAATGTCGTATCCATTACAAAACCGACCAGGGGAACCAGCGGCCACTCCGCCATCGTTTCAGGGTGAGCCGGGACCATTGGGTGGAGGAAAATAGGAAGGTCCAAACGATTGACCTCTTCATAAAAAGGCCAGAATTCTTTAACATGAAGATGTTTCCCATCGATATTCGTTCCAAGGACGACACCTTTCATTCCAAGATCCTTCACACACCGATGGAGCTCAGGGATGGCATCATCTGGATGTCCGAGGGGAACGCTGGCAAAGGCAATAAAACGTTTGGGATATTTCTGGCAGAGGTCGGCAAAATAGTCATTAACCAGCTTGGCGAGATAGAGGTTTCTCTTTCTCGTCGAGAAATAGACGTTCGGAGTGGAAAGGGTGAGGACCTGTATGTCGAGTCCGAGTCGGTCCATATCGGCGATCCGTTCTTCAGGGTTCTCCATCTGAGAGGTGATCCCAAGAAAACGGGCCCCCTTCTCTTTAACGATTTTCAGCCCCGTGGCATCATGCGTAAATTCATAACGATGGCCCCATTGCTCCATTTTTTTCAGATACTCTGATGGATAAAAATGATTGTGGAAATCGATCTTCATAAAAACCCTCCTTTGGTTCAGAATGAAACTGCTTATACCCCATCTTTCGTTAGAAAGTCAACGAATAACCTCTCTGAGAATTTTCATTGCCTCTCTTATTAATAGAGGTTTTGATCACACTGACCCTTCACTGGAACTTCATTCCCAGCCTTGAAACTTGAAACTTGGCTTGACAGGCGGAAGAATAAGATATATAAATTTTAAAAATTTACAAAGGAGGTATTTTATGAGACAGAAAGGATGGAAGAGAGGAAAAATGATTTTTGTGTTTGGATTTTTTCTTATTTTCGTACCCGTTCTCTCATTTGCCCAACAGTATCCAACAAAACCAATCAATCTCATCGTGACGTTCGCCCCAGGTGGGACATTGGACGTAAGTACACGAATTATTGCAAGCAAAGCTGAAAAATTTCTCGGGCAACCATTGGTTGTTTCAAATGTCGGCGGAGGAGCGGGATCGGTTGCCCTTGGCCAAGTTGCAAAGAAGAGACCAGACGGTTATGACATCACGAGTTGCACCAGCACGGGTTTAATCAGGATTCCCCAGTTGCGGGCCGTCCCCTATAGCCTTGAAGATTTTGTTCCAATCATGCACTTCACAGCCGTACAATCGGGTGTGGTGGTGAAGTCAGATTCTCCCTATAAAACCTTCAAGGACCTGATTGAATATGCGAGAAAGAATCCCGGAAAGGCCAATTACGCGACATCAGGCGCTGGTTCACCCATGCACATGGCAATGGAATATGTTGCTGAAAAGGAAGGGATTAAATGGACGCATGTTCCGTACGCTGGAGGTGCACCTGGTCTCGCCGCCGTGCTGGGTGGCCATGTTACTGCCATGTCAGATAGTACTGAATGGCTTCCCCATGTGCAGGAGGGATCGCTCCGTCTCCTGGTCACCCATGGTGAGGGGCGGATCAAAAGGTTTCCAAATGTGCCTACGCTCAGGGACCTTGGATATGATTTCATCAATGAAACCGTTTTTATGATGGCTGCTCCGAAAGGAACACCCCCCTCGATCGTAAAAAAGTTGGACGAGGCCTTCCATAAGGCAATGGATGATCCGGAATTCATCAAGACGATAACCAATTTGGAATTCGATGTTGCTTATCGCAATTCCGCAGATACCAAGAAATATCTGGACGACGCATATCAACGGTTTGCAGTGATGATCAAGAAGCTCAATATTACCAAGGAACCTTAAAAAAAATAATGAAGGTTTATGACCAGACAAGCAGCCTCTTCTGGCTGCTTGTCTCTATCTCTGTCTTTGTTGAATCCATCCGTTTAGGAATCGGAACACTCCAAAATCCAGGCAGGGGTTTTTTGACCTTCGGTGCTTCAGGAATATTGGGAATCCTTTCGCTCATTCTGTTCCTTCGAGCATCCCTCCGAAAGGAAAAGATTAAAGCTGCACACTTCTTCGCGGGGCCCTTGTGGAAAAGAGTCCTTCTGGTTCTGATTGTCCTTGTCGTTTATTCTAGGTTCATGCCGGTTTTAGGTTACCTCATCAGCACCTTTCTTTTGATGATCGTCCTTTTCTGGATTCTCGAGCGAGGGAAGTTAGTGTTTGTTTTTGTTTCTTCCATACTGGCCACCATTGTCACCTATTTTGTTTTCTCCAAATGGCTTAATTGCCAGTTCCCGGATGGTCTGTTCGGGTTTTGAGGGGAAAAAATGGGATTTTTCGATAACATCCTTTATGGTTTTCAGGTCACTTTTCAACCCCTCAATATTCTTTTCTGTGCAATTGGCGTGCTTGTTGGAACATTGGTAGGCGTGCTCCCCGGCATCGGTCCTGCTGGCGCGATGGCCCTCCTTCTTCCGGCAACCTTCAAATTTTCGCCCACTTCAACCATCATCCTGCTGGCAGGTATATACTATGGGGTCCAGTACGGAGGGTCAACCACTTCCATACTGGTCAATATCCCTGGTGAAGCCTCCTCTGTAATCACCTGCATAGATGGTTACCAGATGGCCCGCCAGGGTCGCGCAGGCCCTGCACTTGGAATTGCCGCATGGGGTTCTTTTATTGCAGGAACGATCGCCAACATCGGGTTGATGCTCGTCGCTGTTCCTCTTGCCAGGGCTGCCCTGAGTTTTGGTCCCCCGGAATACTTTGCCTTGATGTGCACAGGACTGGTCATCGTTACCTACCTGGCCCAGGGTTCTATTTTGAAGGCGATTATGATGGCCTTGGTGGGGATTATCCTCGGAAGCATCGGACTCGATATCATCACCGGCCTTCCGCGCTTCACCTTTGGCATCAATGAACTGACCGATGGGGTGGGAATCATCCCACTGGTTATGGGTCTTTTTGGAATATCTGAAATCTTTGTCAATCTCGAAGAAAGTCTTGAGAGAGAAATTTTTAAAACCCGTATTAAAAATTTATGGCCCTCCTTAAAGGATTGGGCCCAGGCAAAATGGGCCATTGTGAGGGGGTCAATCATCGGGTTCCTCCTTGGGATTCTCCCTGGAGGGGGGGCTGTCATTTCAACCTTCGTCGCCTATGCGGTTGAAAAAAAGGTCGCTAAGCACCCAGAGAGGTTTGGAAAAGGGGCTATTGAAGGGGTAGCGAGTCCAGAGTCTGCGAACAATGCGGCTGCAGGAGGGTCATTGATCCCACTTCTTTCGCTCGGAATCCCTCCCAATCCAATCATGGCCATATTCTTTTCCGCACTGATCATTCATGGAATCCAACCCGGTCCCCTCCTCATCAAACAGCATCCCGATCTTTTCTGGGGCTTGGTTGCCAGCTTATACTTGGGCAATGCGCTTCTTCTCATTCTTAACCTTCCCTTAATCGGCATGTGGGTTAAGGTACTCAAGATTCCATACAAGCTCCTTTTTCCATTGATCCTCCTTTTTTGCCTGATCGGAGCCTATAGCCTAAATAACGTCATCTTTGATCTCTACGTGATGATTTTCTTCGGAGTGGTGGGCTGGATTATGAGGAAATTTGGTTACGAAGGCGCTCCCCTTATCCTGGCCTATGTGTTGGGCCCCATGCTGGAAAATTCTCTTCGCCAGTCGCTCCTGATTTCACAAGGAAGTTTTCTGATCTTTGTTAGCCGTCCCATCTCCGGCATTGCCTTAGGTTTTGCCTCCCTTCTCCTCCTTTCTAACCTCTTCCCTTATTTCAAAAAGCGGCGCAAAGAATATGAAGGATTTAAGGAATAGTAAGTGGGCTTCAGGACTGAGCATAAGAGGCTTTGTCTCCATTTTAATCCCATATAAACTTTTTGATCCAATCGAAACATAAAAAGAAATGTGTTAAGAGGAAGGGAAAGGGAGTGCAGTGATGCAAAGGGTGGTTTCACTTTCCATCACCGATGCCTACCGACTCCGATTCCCAAACCTGAGTTTTGGAATCGGAACGATCCAGAACTGCGCCTATTTTGAGAAGAGTGACTCATTCAAACTCTATAAAAGAGAATTGCTAAGAAAGATGCGGAGGAGGACCAACCTGGTTCAAATCGAAGAGCGGATCAACCTTTATGATCAGTTCTTCAAAGAATGGGGTTATCCCTGCCCCCTCCCAGGTCACTTTAAGCGGACAATCGAGATGGGATTCCCGATTGTGAACCTCTTTATCGATGCCCATATCATCGCAGAGATGAATCATGGAATTTTGATGGCCATTCAGGATCTGGATCGTTTCCAAGGCGAATGGAGACTCGATCTTGCCAATGAAGGAGAGACATTTCAAGGGGTGTCAGGACGGATGATCCGTTGTAAGGAGGATGAGATCGTCCTGCACGATGAAACAGGGATTGTCTGTTCTCTCTTTCAAGGACCGGATTTCAGAACGAAGGTCGATGCTTCAAGCAAGAATATTGTCGTCTATGTCTTCACGGCACCAGAGATTCAGGAGGAACAGGTCTCAAATGGAATTAAGTTAGCGATTGAGATTCTGGGAAAATTTGGCAATGGAAAAGAATCCTGGTGGAAAGTGTTTAAACCATAGCCTCCCTCACTCCACCCTCTCCCCCGAGGGGAGAGGGGAGGGGTGAGGGGCAGAAAGGAGACACGAATGCCAATCGTTCAGATCAGTTTGCTTCCAGGGAGAACTCCAGAGAAGAAGGAAGAATTAATCAAGAAGGTTACGGATGCCATTGTTGAGACCCTTCGAATTCCAAAAGACAGGGTTCACATTGTCCTTCATGAAGTTCCAAAAGAGAATATCGGGCGCGGAGGGGTTCCTCTCTCAAAGATAGATTTATGAGAGTAGCAGAGAGCATAGGGTATGGAGCATAGAGCATAGCTTTTTAAACTTCTTACACTTTACGCCTCACGTATTAATTCTCCCCGGAGTCTTTTTGAAACTTCTGATGTGAGCTTACAAACTCGTTCTGAGAGATCGGCAGAGAGAGAGGCAGTCCCGCAACTCGGGGTGAGAATTGCTCTTTGAAGAAGGCTTGGATCGATTCCCTCTTTGGAAAGTGTCTTCACTCCCTCTTTAAAGCGCTTGATCAAACTCTGAGCATCTTCCTTCAGGATGGCTTCACTCGTTGGGACGATGCCCCAGGCCAGGATCCCACCTCGCTCTAAGAAGGCGTTCAACTGTTTCGGATAAAGGGAGACCGTCTCCAGGTAACCATAAGCATCGAAACTGAGGATATCGATATCGGTTGAGAGAAGCATACTCCAGTCGGTATTTCCACAGCAGTGAACCCCTTTTGAACCTTTTATCCCCTTGATGCATTCATTCAGAGAAAGAACCACCTCCTCCCGATTCAGGCTTGAAAAGGCAGAACCATAAGAGGAGAGGGATGGCTCATCGAAGAAGAGCATTGTCTTTATGCCGGGAAGGAGATCGTTAAACCTCTTTTCCATCCATTGGGCCTTCAAAGAGAGGTGTTTGATGAGAATGTCTTTTAAAGTGGGGTCGTAAAAGATCGGTTTGCGTTCCTGATCCGTCAATGAGAGGCCGAAGGTGACAGGCCCTGTGATCTGGCCTTTGATATATTTTATCTCCTTTCGATGTTCCTCTGAAGATAGATCTTCGATCATTCGAAGCCCTTTGGCAAAATCTTCTGATATGCGAAAGGGCTCCAGCTCTCCGTTTTCAAAGGATTGATAGAATCTTTCTATTTCCTTATCGAACCCTTGTGAAGTATCTACCCAAGCCCTTTGTTCTTTTTCGTCCCACTTCAAGGATGGAAACCCCTGGCCATACTGGACCACCATCCCTTCAAAAAAAGACCGCTTTGGAAGTTGGGGCCAAAATGGGATCTTAGGAAAGTTTTGGAGGATAAGATTACAAACTTCCTTTTCATCCGTATGCGGGAAGGAACCTATTCCTGTTGCGATGAAAGAATCATCAATTTCCATAATTCTTCCTAAAACTTTTTATTAAAAAAATCAAGAGATTTCGATATATAGAGTCGAAAAAGATTTTGAATCCTCCTTGGCAGGAAGGAGGAGCGAAGAGTTACTTTGTCTTAAATCTCATATAGATACCTTGACCCTTTCGACGGCATCCAGGCTTGCTTCTTTAATAGGCAAAAATTGCCGCTCAGGGTCAACCCTGAGCGATGGATAGCTTTAGTTGAAGAGTCGAAGGGTTGACAATTCAGGGTTCGATGATTAATTATATTTATTAATTTTTAACGGGAAAGGAGGTTTTTTGTTATGAAGGTGAGACCACTTCATGACCGGATCATTGTTAAGAGATTGGAAGAGGAGGAAAAGACAAAAGGGGGGATTATCATCCCTGACACTGCTAAGGAGAAGCCTATTGAAGGAAGGGTGATCGCTGTCGGAGATGGAAAGATCAAGGAGGATGGGAAAAAGACTCCGATGGAGGTAAAAAAGGGTGATCGTGTTTTGTTTGCAAAGTATGGAGGGACTGAGATCAAGATTGATGGTGAAGAACATCTGATGATGAGAGAGGATGATATCCTTGCCATCATAGAATGATGGATCGGAGAAAAAGAAAGGAGGAGTCTTATGGCGAAGGAATTGAAGTTTGATCAGGAAGCGAGAAAGGCAATTTTAGAAGGTGTCAATATCTTGGCGGATGTGGTGAAGGTGACTTTGGGACCCAAAGGAAGGAATGTGGTTCTGGAAAAGTCTTTCGGTGCTCCTACGGTGACCAAGGATGGCGTTACGGTTGCCAAAGAGATTGACCTGGAAGATCATTTTCAGAATATGGGTGCCAAAATGGTGAAAGAGGTGGCGAGCAAAACCTCGGATACGGCTGGGGATGGAACAACCACAGCCACGCTCTTGGCGCAAGCCATCTATCGGGAAGGATATAAGATAGTGGCCGCTGGTGTCAATCCCATGGATCTCAAGAGAGGGATTGAATACGCTGTTGAAGAGGTTGTCAAGGAACTGAAGAAACTCTCCAAACCCGTCAAGGAACCGAAAGAAATTTCTCAGGTGGGGACGATCTCTGCTAATAATGACCCGACGATTGGAAACATCATTGCTGAGGCCATGAACAAAGTGGGTAAAGAAGGGGTCATCACCGTAGAGGAGGCAAAAGCCATGGAGACTACCCTCGAAGTGGTTGAAGGAATGCAGTTCGATCGGGGTTACATCTCCCCCTACTTCGTGACAGACCCAGAAAAGATGGTGGCTGTGCTCGAAGATCCCTTTCTTCTTCTTTTCGAGAAGAAGATTTCCAATATGAAAGAGGTCCTTCCTATCCTGGAGGCGATTGCGAAGACCGGAAGACCTCTCCTCATCCTTGCAGAAGATGTGGAGGGAGAGGCCCTGGCCACTTTAGTTGTGAATAAACTCCGTGGAACATTGAAATGTGCCGCAGTCAAAGCCCCTGGTTTTGGAGACCGAAGAAAAGCCATGTTGGAGGATATTGCCATTTTAACGGATGGCAAAGCGATCTTTGAAGATGTTGGGATTAAACTCGAAAAGATGAAATTGGAGGATCTGGGCAGAGCGAAGAAGGTGGTGATCGATAAAGACAATACAACCATTGTTGAAGGAGCGGGTAAACCTTCTGCCATTGAAGGCCGGATCAAACAGATCCGTGTCCAGATCGAAGAGACCACTTCCGATTATGACAAGGAAAAACTTCAAGAGCGGTTGGCAAAATTGGCAGGAGGAGTTGCTGTGATTAAAGTAGGTGCAGCCACCGAGATGGAGATGAAAGAGAAGAAGGCTCGGGTTGAGGATGCACTCAATGCAACTCGAGCCGCAGTAGAGGAAGGTATTGTTCCTGGCGGTGGGGTAGCTTATTTGAGATGCCTGCCCGTCTTAAAGAAAGTGAAACTGGAAGGGGATCGGCAGACAGGAGTTGAGATTATCCAGAAGGCCCTTGAGGAACCCATTCGTCAGATTGCTGAGAATGCTGGACATGAAGGGTCTGTCGTAGCGGAGAAAGTAAAGCAGGAGAAAGGAGCCTTCGGATTCGATGCAGATAAGGAAGAATATACAGATATGATTGAAGCTGGGATCATCGATCCGACAAAGGTGGTGAGGTTTGCCCTGCAGAATGCAGCCAGTGTGGCTTCTCTGTTGATCACTACAGAGGCGGTTGTGGCTGAAAAACCAAAGAAAGAACAGGCCGGCCCACCCATGCCTCCGGCTTATTAATCAAAAAAAGTAGGGGCGGGTTCAAACCCGCCTCTCTTCTCTCTCTTACTTTTAATTAGGATGAACCCTGATGTTGCATAAATCCTATCAGACAGAAATACTTCCAAACCTTTCCAATGCGGCTTTGTTAGGAATTTTATGGGTAACATGCGTTTTCACTAAAGGTGGCCTTTGTAATATGCTGGGAATTCCCGTCTTCAACGTAGGAAGGTGGCCGCTGGAAAGCTTTTCCAGCATTCCTGTCTGCTGGATTATGTGATTTTTTTTTGCACCATTAGGATGGACAATCCAGAGGGGTTGTTGGAATGAAGATCAGAGAGGGATTCAAAGAATGGTTTCATTCCATCGAGAACGACCCGAAGAAAAGGCTGCATCTTCTTGCCTTTCGTGATTTCTGTTTTGACCTGTTTGAAGAAGAATATGGAAGAATTCCTCCAGAGGAGGAGATCGACCCCCGATTTGTCAAAGGCCTTTTGACCCAGGTCTAGGGTTTCCAATTTTTAATCTTGTCAAATTCGCCATTTAATGGCTAATATTTAGCCATGATACGGCGATATTTACAAGACCCGATTTTGGAGTCCCTCAAGCACTTCCCTGTTATGGGAGATGTTTCAGATCCTCCATATCCTTGAACCGGCCGCATGCCTGCTTGTTGGTTTTGAGATCCTCAAGCGAAATGAAGTTCACCGGTATGTCATCTATGTCTATTACCTCTCGTCGCGAATAGCATTCGTCGAAGTTTACACCAGTAGCTCCCGTTATCACTTCGATCCGAACGGGGGGAACACCCATTCGGATAATCTTGTCCTTATCGATGAATAAGTCTTTTATCGCCTCTTTTTCCGGCATACCAAAATCACGAAGCGCCTGCGCTGTCTTTTCGGCATTCACTTCGCTGACCGCGATCCAAATATCCATATCACCAGTGGCCCGCGGATAACCATAATAACCCACAGCATATCCGCCAACCACAAGGTACTTAACGCCGTGTGAGTTCAGCAGTCTCAAAAAATCTTTGAAGTCTGGATGTAGTTCGATCTGTGCCATAAACCATCCTTCGGTTAATCTCGATTGCATTCAAGCGGTCAGCCTTTCCACGTAACAGCCAATATTGTTTCTCTTCCGTAAATTCATCAAGGGAAGAGACAGTGAGTCGCGTTTTATCCAGACGAGGCATCTCAGTATCCATATCTCTTTATTCCTTTCATTTTTCCCACAACGATTAAAAGACGAAATACTTATTTGTCCCAAATTTTGGTTTTTACCATATCATAGTGTGAAGATACTTTCAAGCATAAGTATTTGTAAATGAAAGAAATTAATCTTTACTCCTTTCGTATTTGCTCCGTATTAGCATTTTATACGCAATTCGCATAATATAGCTTTATTGTTAATCTGTATTCTCCGTTGATCTCGGATTGATATCTACCATCCTGAGAAGGGGTTCCCAGATGCGTGTTTCAGGAAAAAAGGGGTGAGAACCAAATTCCTAAGTTTTGGATGAGTTTTTTAATTGGAACACTACCCTTTGGCATTTGACATCAAGTTCATCATCTTCATCTCTTCCATTTCTAAAGCGAGGGATTCCCAAACTTGGGTCAGTTCTTTTACCTGTTCCTGGGTCTGTTTATAACTCTGAATGGTCTCGAAAGTCTCTTTCTTATTTGTATAGAGATTGGGATCGGAAAGCTTCTGATTTAAATAATCCAATGTTTGCGTGGCCTCATTCAAAGATTTTTCCACCTCCTGGAATCTCTTTTCGAGGCTGGAGAGTTGCTTGCGAAATTGGTCCATCTCCTGAGCCCTTTTCCGCCTTTCTTCCTTCGTCCTGTATAAGGGTTTCTTTTTTAGGGGCAAGGGCGATTCCTGAATCGCCCCTACATTTTTCTGAACTTCTTCCATCTGAACCTGTTGCTTCTTATATAGGTAATCGTCATAATTGCCTAAAAAGAGATGAGGGACTCCATGATCGATTTCGATCACCTTGTTAACGATCTGGTTGATCAGATGACGGTCATGGGTGATCAGGCAGATCGTTCCCTGAAATTGCCTCAGTGCCATCTCCAAGACATTTCGCGAAGGAATATCGAGATGGCTGGTCGGCTCGTCCAAGAGAAGGAAATTGGCAGGTTTGAGGAGCATCTTTGCTAAGATCAGTCGACTCTTCTCGCCGCCACTCAACACAGAGACTTTCTTTTCAACCTCATCCCCACTGAAGAGAAACGTACCCAAGAGGGTCCGAAGTTCTGTCTGGGTTTCATCGGTGGCTATGGAGAGGAGTTCCTCGAAGACCGTATTTTCAGAATGAAGGAGATCGAACTGGTGCTGGGCGAAGTAAGCCCGGGTCACATTCTTTCCCAACTCTACTTCCCCTTCCTCAAAATCGAGAACTCCAGCAAAGATCTTGAGGAGTGTTGATTTACCTGCTCCATTGGGACCAACGAAAGCTACTTTGTCTCCTCGGTAGAGTATGAGATCGGTTCCTTGATAGACTCGGATGTTGCCATAGGACTTGTAGAGATTTTTGACCTCAACGACCTTATGACCACTTCGTGTAGGAATGGGGAAACGAAATCGAATCTCCTTCTTCTCTTTCGGAAGTTCGATCCGCTCCAATTTTTCGAGCATCTTGATTCGGCTCTGGACTTGGCTCGATTTAGTATTTTTAGCCCGGAAGCGCTCGATAAATCTTTCGGTCTGCTCAATTTTCCTCTGCTGGGTTTTATAGGTGGCCTCGATGATCTGCCTCCGAGCTTCTTTCTCCTCTAAGTAGTGGTCATAGTTGCCGTAATACAAGTCGATCTTCTGTGCCTCAATCTCTGCAATCCGATCGATGAGGTGGTTGAGAAAGACCCGATCATGAGAGACAATGACCATGGCACCGGAATAATTGATTAAAAATTCTTCAAGCCAGATGAGAGATGCCAAATCTAAATGGTTGGTCGGTTCATCCAAGAGAAGGAGGTCAGGGGACTGAAGAAGGATCTTTGATAGAGCAATTCGCATCAGCCAGCCTCCGCTCAGTTCATCCGTAGCCCTGTCGAAATCCCTCTCTTTAAATCCCAATCCTTGAAGGATTTGCTTGGCCTCAGCCTCTAAGCCATATCCTCCGAGGATCGTGTACCGTTCCTGAAGTTTTCCATATTCCTTTGCCAGCCTCTCTTGTTCTTTCGGATCCTCAATGGATAATAATTCTTCTTCTAAAATCTTCATTTTATCTTGAAGGGAAGTGATCCTGATCGAGCTTTTTAGAACCTCATTCAGGACCGTATTTCCTGTGAAGGAGATGACTTCCTGGGGGAGATAGCCAATCTTTACCCCTTTGGCAATAAGGATTTCTCCTTCATCGATCGGTTCCTCTCCTAAGATCATTTTGAAGAGGGTTGTCTTTCCGGAACCATTAGGGCCGATGAGGCTGAGTCGATCCCTCACCCCGATCTGAAGGGAGCAGTCCTTTAAAAGGACTTTACTTCCGAACTGCTTCTGCACATGGCTAAGAGTGATCATTTGAATCCAATTTCAAATGTCAAAATCCTATGCACCACGTAGGGTGCATAACAGTCCTGAACCTTACATGGTTCAGGGCAAATGCCAAATGAATGTCAAAATGGTTCAATGTCAAAACATTTCTTCTCTTTTGTTTAATTCTTGTCATTTGGGCTTTGGATTTCATTTGAACTCTGAAATTTGAACTTTGACATTGCTTTTATTTCCATCCACTCCATGGGTGTTGATCGATATGGATATGAACCTGGCCTTTCTGGATCTTATAAATTATCCATTTCATCAGAAGCCTTTTCATCAAGACCCGGGTCCACGGAATGAGGAAGAGAAGTCCGATGGCATCAGTGAGGACCCCTGGAGTAAGAAGGAGGATTCCTCCAATGAGGATCATTACTCCATCGATTAAATTGCCTGTGGGTACCCTGCCCTCTGCGAGCTCTTCCTGCATCTTTCTCAAAACCGAAAGCCCTTGAGACTTTGCCAGAGCAGCACCGACAATACCGGATGCAATCGTCAATAAAATCACTTCCAAAGTACCAATGGTTTTACCAATCTCAATAAGGAGAAAGAGTTCTACCATTGGAATAATAATGAAGAGAAAGAGCAGTTTACCTAACATGAGGGGATTCTCCGGAAAGAAAGGAGGGCGTTCGTTCAGGGGGCTTAGGTATCATATTTATCAAAATTATATCCTGCTTTTTTGTAATTGTCTAAGGCACGGGTTTTCAGATCCTCTCTCTTTGTCTTTTCCGACTCTTTATCTGCTAATTCGGCGGCATGGCTCCATTTCCCCTCTTTTTCGTACTCCTTGATCTTCCGTTCCGTTTCAGTGACCGTACCTCCTTTAATCACCACGGCAGGGGCAAAGAGAACCCGGCAGATAGGGTTTTTACAATGAGGGCAGAGAGTAAAAGCAAGTTCAGTTATTCTCTGGATGATCTCGAAACCTGACCTGCAGTGGTCGCAACTTTTTTCTGGATCAACGGCTCTGTATCCATAAGTTGGCATGTTTATCACCCAACGATTAAAAATAATGTTTTTTCACAAATTGTCAAGCGAGAAAGCCCTATGTTATAAAAACAATGTCAAATGTCAAAGCTCAAATTCCCGTAACTCAACCCTTTCAGGGTTGATTATAATCAAGGCTAAAGCCTTGAGTTACAGTATTCAGGATTTGGATTTAATTTGACATTTGAACTTTGAACTTTGTCATTTTATCGATGATGATCCTATATCAAAACCTTTATATTTATGAAATTTCTGGGGAGATTTTAAACTCAAAGAGCTTTTTTAAAGAAGACTTCATCGGTTGCTG
>Ga0315289_10004452_pt1 | contig 20903 bp, 20 predicted proteins | sample YL17G11_40_MG_FD_203452 | JGI IMG/M metagenome (GOLD analysis project Ga0315289, IMG submission 203452) | Sediment microbial communities from Yellowstone Lake, YNP, Wyoming, USA - YL17G11_40 | ecosystem: Environmental > Aquatic > Freshwater > Lake > Sediment | place: USA: Wyoming | collected... | reverse complement strand
AAGTCGAGAGGCTCGGTTTCGGCCATCAAGCCGCCTCCGGCGGTCTCTTCGAGCGTCGGCTTTTCACTGCCTTTTTCGAGTTGTCCGGCGGCGATGGCCTGCGGCCCGACGGCTCCCCGGGGCTGAGGCCTGTACCAGCCGCCGAGGAAATCGGACATCAGCGCGGCCCGGACGGCCTTGTGGAGCTTGGCCGTCTCCGCAGGCCCAAAACTGGAAAACGTCGAGAGCATGACAAAGAACGCCATCAGCAACGACATCATGTCGGCGAACGAGATGATCCAGAGCGGCGCCCCTTCGCCGGACTCCTCTTCCTGAGCCTTTTGTTTCGGTTTGTGTGCCATCTTGAGACTTTCCGCCGCTGACAACCGGCAACGGACAACTCTCCCTTACACCTGGGCTTTGACCGCCTCGCGGCGTCTGGCCGAAATGAAGACCTGCATCTTCTCGCGTACGGCGGTGGGACTGTCGCCCTTGGCAATAGCGCAGATGCCCTCGCTGGTCATTTCCATCGACATTTTCTCCGCCTTGGAATGCTGCCCGAGCTTGCCGGCCAGCGGCAGGAACACGAGGTTGGCCAGGAGGGCACCGTAAAAGGTGCAGACGAGTGCCACGGCCATGCCCCGGCCGATTTCATCGGGGCTTTCCATTTTACTGAGCATGGAGATCAGGCCGATCAGCGTGCCGACCATCGCGAACGAAGGACATGAGGCTCCCATGAAGTCGAGAATCTTTTTCCCGGTCGCGTGCCGCTCTTCGAGGTACTGGATCTCCATGCCCAGCAGCTCATGGATGGAGGATTCGTCCTGGCCGTCAATGAGCATCTGCATGCCCTTGGCCAGGAACAGGTCCTTGATTTTCCCCATCTCCTGCTCGAGCGCCAGCGCCCCGTCGCGACGATTGATCGCGGCGTAGTTCACCATCCGCTGGATCAGCTCGTAGGGCGGGATGGTCTTGTGCAGAAGGGTTTTCTTGATGACCGAGAAGATGCCCAGAAACTGTTTCATGGAAAAGTGGATCATCGTCGCGCACGTCATGCCGCCCACCACGATGGCCAGCGCGGGGACATTGAAGAAGATGCGGAGGTTTCCCTCATAGAGAATCGTCCCAATGATGACGACGAAGCCGAAGATCACCCCCAAGACTGTTGCGATATCCATACCGCTATTTCGCCTCCATCACCTGCTTGAGTTTCACGCTGAGCGAGGCCGCCAGCGCGGGCTGGGCCGTCGCGAGCTCCGCCAGTACTTTGGCTTTGGTCCTGTCCTGCATGAAGTGGAGAATCTTGACCGCGTCATCCGCGTTGGTATTCTTCGCCAAGGTCCCATTTGGGGTCGGTCCCTGGGCCATATTCGTCAGGATTTCACCGGCCCGGACGGGGTCCATCTTGTCGTAGGCGGCCGCAATCGCCATCAGGTTGGCCTTCTCCACCTGCTCGATTTCTACGCGGGATTTCAGGAGCATATCGCGCTCGGTTTTCAGGTTGGCGACGCTGGCGGCCAGCTCGGTGTGCAGGTTGTTCAACGTCTCGATGTCCTTCTTGAGGGTCTGGTGCGCGATCTGCAGACGTGCCTTCTCCTTCTCGAGGTCCTGGAGCTTGCGATTGTACTCCTGAATCTTTTCACGAATCTCGCCGATCAGCTCGTTGAGCTGTTGCTCGGTCATGGCCCGGGTCCCAGCCCCTTCATCGGCAACCGGCGAGGAGATCGGAGCCGGCGCTTTCGCCTGCTCGGCCGCACCGGCCTGATCCGCAGCGCCGGCCCCCTCCACGGCGGCCGGTTGGGTCAGCCAGCCCGTGGCGAAGGCACCAGCGAAGCTGACCAGTCCCGCCGCGGCGGCGATAATAATCAGTTTCTTGTTCACGGGTTCTACTCCTCATTCCGCAGAACCGGGGACGAAGAACGGTGCAGTTCTCGGTCCTCCATCCTCTGCCTTCCGTCCTCTGTCCTCAGTTCTCCGTCATCCGCTTGCGCCCTCGTTACGGGCGAAAGCAATCGTCGTCCGGTCGTCGGATTCTTTCTGTTCGAGCTTCTCCTGATCTCTAATGAACTCCTCCTTGGCCCGGGCCCGCAGCTTCTCCAATCCTTCTTTGAACCGTCGGACGGTCAGGACCTCGGCCATTTTCTGTCTCTGCCGGGTCTCCAGATCGGCGATTTCCTCCCGCACTTTGCGAATCTGCGCATCATCGGCTGCCGCATGCCTGAGGAAGAACTCCTGCGCGTTCCATCGCTCCGGCGACTCGTCTTTGGTAATGTCGGCCATCAGGTCTTGCAGGACCCTCTGACGCAGGAGCAGCTCGGTCCGTTTCTGGGCCAGTTGCTCGGTTAACTGAAACAACTCATTCCGTTTGAGCTCCTCTTCCTTGGTTTTGACGTCGAGCACCTTTTGCAGACGCCACGCGAATCGTTTCATCTACACGGGTCTCCGTTCCGGACACTCAGGAGTTTGTCCCACGCCTTCGTGATGGCCACCAACCGTTTGACCGTCTCGTCGAAGGTGGTCCTCTGACGCACCGGCTGGACCAGGAACTCATTGATGCGCTCGATGAGACTGATGGCCCCGTCGATCCGCCGATTGCTGCCCGGCGCGAAGGCACCGATGTTGATCAGATCCTCGGCGTCGATGTAGGTCGCATAGATTTCCTTGAGTTTCTGGGCCGCAACCCGATGCTCGTCGCTGACCACGGCGGGCATGAGCCGGCTGACGCTCTGCAGAATGTCCACCGCCGGGTAGTGACTGCGGTCCGCCAGCTTTCGCGACAGGACGATGTGGCCGTCCAGAAGGCTCCGGGCACTGTCGGCGACCGGGTCGGTCAGGTCGTCGTTCTCCACGAGCACCGTGAGGATGCCCGTGATGCTGCCGGTCTGGGAGCAGCCGAGCCGCTCGATCAGGCGCGGCATCAGGGAAAACACGCTCGGACAATAGCCCTTGGTCGCCGGCGGCTCGCCCGCGGCCAGACCGATCTCCCGCTGTGCCTGCGCGAAACGCGTCAGCGAGTCCATCATGAAGAGCACGCTCTTGCCTTTGTCCCGGAAGTACTCGGCTGCCGTGACGGCAACGAAGGCGGCTTTGACGCGCTGGATCGGAGGCGCATCGGATGTCGCGACCACTACCACGCTGCGGGCCAGCCCATCCGGACCGAGATTCTCTTCCAGGAACTCGCGGACTTCGCGGCCCCGCTCGCCGATCAGGGCCACCACGTTCACCGCGGCGTCGCTGGAGACGGCGATGTCGCCGAGCAGCACGCTCTTGCCCACTCCGCTGCCCGCGAAGATGCCGATGCGCTGCCCGCGCCCGCACGTCAGAACGCCGTCGATGGAGCGGATCCCCAGGGCCAGGGGCTCGGTGATTTTCTCGCGGGTCAGCGGCGGGGGACCGCTCACGTCCAGCGGCTGGCTCTCATTCCCCATCAGGGGACCCTTGCCGTCGATGGGCTCGCCCAGGCCATTGAGCACCCGGCCGAGCGTCTTCTCACTGAGCATGATGTGCCGCGGCGTCGTTCGCGCGGTCACGGCGTCGCCCGGGGAGATGCCCTCGATGTGCTCCAACGGCAGCAAAATCAGATGGTCGTTGCGGAAGCCGACGACCTCCGCGAGAATCCGCCGGTCGCCGCGAATGTGCACCCCGCACAGCTCGCCCAGACCGATGACCGGGCCGGCCGACTCCACGGTCGAGCCGGAGACCCGCACCACGTAGCCCTGGCAGTTCATCAGGCTCACGGCCTCCAGGGCCGAGTAGTAGCGCTCGAAATCGACCAGGCAGCTTTTCGTTTCCGCCATCTTATTCCACCTTCTGGAGCGCCTCGCCGATGCGGTCGAGGTGCTCCTCGATGAACGACTGCACGATTCCCTTGGGAGTCTCCACGACGCATTCGGCCCGCCCGATGCTCCAATCGGCCGTAAGCTCCAGCCCTGCGAACGGGTTTTCCGGGCTCTCTCGCTGCAGTTGCTGGCAGTGCGGCAGGTCCTCGGGATTCAGCCGGACCACAATGTTCTGGCGTGTGGGGGCGAGCTTCAAGGCTTCCTCCACAATGGCCTGAATGTCATAGTCACCCTTGCCGGTCTTATATACCAGAATTTTTCTGGTGATCTCGACGGCGAGCCTAGCAATCTCGGCGCGGTTGTGTGCCAGGGTCTCCCGGTGGAGCTTTTCGAGGCTCGTCCCGATGCTGTTGACAGTCTGGCAGAGCCGGGTGAGCTGGGCCTTCTGCTGCTCCAGCTCTTTGGTGATGTGCGTCCCGTCCATGGCTCCCGATTGCCCGCTTGCCGCCTCCCACTTCCCGCCTTCGGCACAGAGCGCCTCTGGCGGCGTGCTGGACACGTGTATGGCCGCGATGGGCCGGGCTAAACTGAGCGTCAACATCTGGGACATCGATCTACTCTTCCTCGAAGGTCAGCTCTCCCTTTTGATTCAACTCCCGCAGAGCGGCGACGATTTTCTCTCGGGCTTGGCGAACGTCCTCCTTCTTGGGCGCCGACATCAGGGACGTCTCTTCGTCCACCAACGCGCCGGCCCGCTCGGAGATATTGGCCTTGATTTTGCGCACGATCTCCTCGGGAGCCTCGTGCAAAGCCAGCGCCAACTGCCGCTCGTCGATCCCGCGCAGGACCTGCTGAAGCGAGCGGTCGCCTGTGAGAGGGATATCCTCCCAGACAATCATCAGGTTGGTGATTTTGTCACAGACCTCCTGGTCCTTCTGGCGAATGGCCTCGAGCACGCCGTCGCGGATCTCCTTCTCCAGGTTTCGCACGATGACGGCGACCTTGCGGAGCGATTGCTCGGGGCGGACCTGAATCGCCGTGCCGGCTTCTCCCCCGGCTCCCATGCTCTCGATGCGTTTACGCACCATTTCCGCAATGCGCGCCCTGGCCTCCAGGGTAATCCCGCCGATCCCCGTCATCCGGCTGATGGCGCTGACGCGCACGCCTTCGCCGAGCAATCCGAGCACCTCCGAGCTCTTCTTGGGCGGCAGCTCGGACAGCACGACCGCGGCCGCTTGCGGATGCTCCGTCTCCAGCACGGCGGCCAGCGTCTGCTGGTCCACCGACCGAATCGTCAGGAAGGGGTCGCGCTTCTGCAAAAGGTCCTGGATATCCTGCTGGACCCGCTTGGCCTGTTCCTCCCCCATGGTACTGCGGAGCATCTCGCGCAGGAAACTCTTGAATTGGAAGGACGATTCCCCCTGCAGGGACTTGCAGAATTGCCGGGCGACGTCCGCCGTCTGCCGGGCGTTTCGATGGCCGGCGGCGTCGAGATAACTCAGTTCGACGGCCAGGTCCTGGACCAGTCTGGCATCGAGGCCCTTGAGCAGCTCGGCGGCGGTGGCCGGGTCGAGGCTGGCTAACAGCAGGGCGGCTTTTTGCTTGCCGGTCAGGGACACGGGTGTCTACTCCTTCTCATCAATCCAACTGAGGAACATCTGGCGGACCCGTTCGGGGTTCTGCCGCAGGGCCTGGGCGATCTGCCGGCGCAACATCACCGGCTCCGCCGCGGCTTCGCCCGGCAGCAAACCGGCGGGGCCGGCGCCTTCGGGCAGTTGGGCACGCGCTTCCGTGACCGCCTTGCCGCGTGCGCGACTGAAGATCCGCAGCACAATCAGGGCACAGATGGCCATGATGCCGAGAGAGAGCTGGCGGGCCAGCGCGAGGTAGCGGGACCAGTCGGCCGGCTCCTCCTCGGCGACCGGCTCGGCGGCTCGGTGGAATTTCGCATTGATGACCTTGATAGAATCGCTCTCCTTCAGACCCAGAGCGGTGCGGATAATCTGCTCCGCTTCCGTGACCTGCATGAGGAGAGCCGGCTGACCGCCCGAGCCGGTGTCGTTGGCATCGGTCGAGAGATCGACGAACGCCGCGACCGACAGGGACTTGATTTCGCCCGGCACGGAGATCTGCTGCTTCACGGTCTTGCCGACTTGGTACTCGGTCACGACGGTCTCATCTTTCTTGGTGGTGCCCGCCGCCGTCTTTTGCCCCGAGGCGCCGGCGTCCGTCTGGGAATTGTTCGTGACTTCCTCCTTGGTCGGCACCTTGCCGGTCGGGTCGTATGTCTCCGTGACGGTGCTGATGCTGTTCATATCGATCACGGCGCTGACGCGGACGGTGGCCCGGCCGGGGCCGAGAACGGCCGTCAGCATGTCTTCGGCCTTGCGGGCGAGGTCTTGCTCGACCCGCTCCTTGTAATCGTGGACCGTGCTGGCACCCGTCGTCAGGCCCGGGTCCTGCTCGTTGGACAGCAGGTGTCCTTGGCTGTCAATGACCGTTACGTTCTCGGCTTTCAGACCTTTGACGCTGCCGGAGACCAGGTGCGTGATCGCGGCGATGTTGGTGGCGCTGAGTCGGTAGCCCGGCCGCAGTCTCAGGACCACCGACCCCGTCGTCTGCTCCTCCTCGGAGGCGAAGAGCTTCTGCTCGGGGTTGACAATGTGGACGCGCGCGTGCGCGACGCCGTCGATCATCTGAATGCTCTTGGCCAGCTCATCTTCGAGGGCGCGCTTGAGGTTGACGTTCTGGACGAAGGGACTGACGCCGATTTTCTCGTCGTCGAACAGCTTATAGCCGTTTTGCTCGGCGACCGGCAGTCCGTCTTTGGCCAGGTCGAGCCGGAGTTGATAGACGTTCTCTCTGGGGACGTAGATTGTCGTGCCGCCGTCCCGCAGCTCGTAGGCGATTTCCTTTTCGCTGATCTTCTCGGTGATTTTGGAGGCCTCGGTGGGCGGCAGGTCCTGGTAGAGCATTCTCATGTCCGGCTGCCTGGCCCAATAAACCAGGAGCGAGCCCATGATCACCGAGGCCACGACCACGGCGACCAGCAGCACCCGCTGGACCAGGCTCACCTTCTGCCAGATCAGGACTATCTTACGCAGGAATTCCATCGCTCCCTAATCTGCACTGCTACAACGGCATGTTCATCGTTTGTTTGTAGGCTTCGATGAGCTTGTTGCGGACGCCGACGAGGACCTTGAAGCTGACGTCCGCCTTGGCTACGGCGGAGACAACCGCTGTGATATCGTTGTTCCGGCCGGCGAGCAGGTCCTGGATGGATGCGTCGGACGCCTGCTGCAGGTTGTCCACCTGCGACACGTACTTGCCGACGGCCTCGGCGACGTTGGAGAAGCCCGACTTGGCCGCACCGGAATTCTCCGGGTGCGGAACCGGCGACTGGGCTTTTTGCAGGATAGAGTTTACGTTCGGGTCGAAATTGATCATCGTGAGATCCCTCAGTTACCGCAGCAGCTCGAGCGTGGTTTCCACCATCCTTTGATACCGCTTCAGGATGGCTGCGTTGGCCTGGTACGCCCGGCTGGCGATGGTCAGGTTCATCATTTCCATGGGCAGATGAACGTTGGGCATGGTGATGTAGCCCAATGAATCCGCCTGGGGATTGCCTGGGTCGTAGATTCGCTGCAGAGGGCTCTGGTCCTCCACCACGTCGTCGACGACCACGCCGCTGACCCCTTCATTCTCCGTTCGCAAGACGGTCTCCAGCCGGCGGTAGGGCTGGCCCTGGCCGGCGTCCATGGTGCGGGAGTTGGCGATATTGGAGGAAATCACCTCCATGTGCCTGCCCTGTGCCCGCATGCCCGAGACCGCTATATCCACGGGGCCGAATACATTCTTGACTGTCATTCCGGCGCATCCTTTCCGTCCTTTCCGGTCCACCGTCCGGGGACTATTCCCTGATATTCACCGCTGTTTCAATCTGGGAGAATTTCTTGCGCAGCAGTCTGACGTAGGCCGCTTGGCGGAGCGAGTTCTTGACCAGCTCACCGACCTCGGCCTCCATGTTGACGTCGTTGCCGTTCGTTTTGACCGGCGTGTTTCCGGGCGTGTAAATCTCCGGCTCAATGGCATCGAGGCCCGTTGGGTCGGAAGAGGCCAGGGCCTTGGCCAGCAGCTCCTCGAACTTGACGTCGAGCCGCCGATAGCCCGGGGTCTCGATGTTGGCCACGTTGCCGGCGATGGTGTTCTGGCGGAGCCCTTCGGCCTTGATTCCCGCCTCCAGCAAACTGACTACATCGACCGGCCTGGCCATATCGTATCCCTTCTGAGTCCGTAGACACTCTGTCTGCTGTCGCCCAAAGCAGCAACAAGCGTGCCAAGCAGGGTATTCGCATCATTTTGTGCCGATTCGTGCCCAATCCGGGCCGTGGAGAGGTCAAATGGGTTTGTTTCGTGTGTCTCCATGGGAAGTGCCGGTGTCAGGTTTCTATACACGCGGTTACGATATTTGACGTGAGCCGCCGACTACGACGGCGGACCGTACAGAGGGAAGATTCCTCTCTCGCCCGGAACATTCCTCCGGAAGTTACGTCCCGCGTTGTTTGGACGACATCCATCCTTCGTTTTTGTGTATCGACGTAAATTGTGGCAGAAAAGCGGGTTACGTCAGTTCGATGGCCATGCCACGGGGTCGGCACGCCGCTTGCTCATACCTCGGCATATCTGAGGATGCAGTATGCGTGCTTCTGTGATGTTTGCCAACAATGTGCCTGTGACAACGCCGCTCGGCGAGCCGGCTCGGTCCAAAGGCCCGGCGGGCCAGGCGGATGGGAAACCGAGACAGCGGTTCGCCGATGTGCTGCCTCTCGTAGCGGGCGAAGCAGTGCTAAAGTCCGGTAAAGCCGCGATCAATGGAATCCCGGCAGCCGACAGGCGAAATAGCAGGCAGGCCTCTGTGGATGTCCCCATGCCCAGGGAGCCATTGGCGCCGGCGAACAAGGGAACGCCAACGCTCGCGATCAACCCGCCGGGATCAGACACGCGGGTGGGGGGAAAGGCTGTCAAAAAAGAGGGAGTGGGACAAATAGGTAGAAAGGGTCAGCAGGTTGGCGTGAAAGAGGGAATCACTGATTCGGCAGCCTTGCTTTCCCCCAGTATGACGCCGTCGGAACTCCCAGCCGCTAAAATCAAGCCGGCGAAAGCGCCTGTGCCGGCTGAGCAGGCGCGCCCTGCGTCATCCCCGCAGGTGCCGACCGGCAACGGAGGTTCTGTTGAACCTCCGGTCCCCACCAAGCAATGGTTTGTGGTTACCAAGTCTCAAGCGCCGGTTGGTAAAGAGGTTACGAATATTGAGGGTGGGGTGGTTGCCGCACCGGAAACCGTCCGCCCGGCCAAACAGAATGGGGGTACGGCGAGATTCGTCGAGGCCGATGCAAAGCAGGCTCAGGTGCAGGTCCCGAGAGCGCAGAATGACAAGGGGGCAAGTGAGGTTCCGCAGAACCTGACGGGAAATGCCCAGAGGAGTAGCCAGCCGACCGTCGCCGGGCACTGTGGAAGTGATCCGGCAGGCCCGCGCGCTAACGTCATCGAGGCCAGAGATGCCGGCCCGAATACGGTGGTGGTGACCAAAGCTCTGTCGAACGGTCACGCGGTCGCTACCGAGAACAGGTCGGATCGGACGCTTGAGAAACTCCAAGTGGTTAGGCAGGATCCGGGCACAGAGACGCTGAGCAAGCCTCAGCGGAGTACTAATAGTCCCCGGGCCGATACGCGCCGGAATGTGACGGCAGGACACGAGGTGAGCCCTCCCGGCCGGAGTGTGAAAGAGGGAATCGTTCAGCTCGGCGGGAAAGAAGCTGCTGCGTTCCGCCCGAAGAAGGACGGGTTGTACGTGCGGTCTGAGGCACCGACCGCCGCGGCGGTTGGCGAGCCGACGCTCTCACAGCGTTCTGCCACTGTGCCTCGTGTGAGCGCCAACGGCACGGCGATCAAGAATCCGACGCAGGGCGTTGGCGAGCAGATTCTGGATTCGATGCGTGCGTCACTGGCTCGAGGAGAAAACCAGCTTCTGATTCGGCTGCATCCGCCGGAACTGGGCTCAGTGGTTGTGCGGTTCCGCGAAGAGAGTGGGCACATCAGCGGCCTGCTGGAAGTCAGCAAGAGCGAGACACGCCGCGAAATCGAGCAGGCACTGCCGGAAGTGCTTCGGAATTTACAGGAGGCCGGGGTGGAGGTCAGAAAGCTCGACGTGGTGACCTCGGATCAGCCCCAGCGGCAGTTCGGCAAGGGCCAGCCTCAGCAGGATGCCAGCCCGCAGCAGCATGGCTCGGGCCAGGAGCAGGAGTATCCCCAGGCGTCTTCACAGGCACGCTGGCCCCAAACCAGCACGAGCTATCCGACGGATGCCCAGGAGGGGCCGGCTGTGGACCCGCAGATGAACACCGCGCCCGGTCGAATCGATATGCTTCTGTAGGCGTCGGCGGGGCGTTGTTTCCGCCGGCGACCGGGACAGGCCCGAACGCTCCACAACGCAAGGACGAAGGATCGACCTTGCGCGTATGGCATTTCCGCCGTGCGATCTCGATCGAGCGCAGGAAGGCGTGCTTGAACCGCATCAGCGAAAACCGTTCCGCCGCGGTTTTTCTGGCCTGCTGCCCCATCAAGGCGGCGAGCTTCCTGTCTTCCAGGAGAAGCCGCGCACAGTGCTGCAGCTCCCTGGGATTATCGCTCAGGAAGCCTGTGACACCATGTTTGACCGGGGAGGTGGGATGGCGATTTCCCAATACGGGCAGACCGGCCGCCATCGCCTCGACGGTCGCCATGTTGTAGCCGGCTTCGTAGCGCGGATCGGCCGTGTGGACATAGAATCGATGTGATTGCAGGATGGCCTTAAGGTGCTCCCAGCTCTCGGCGGCCTCGACGCCGGGAATGTCCGGATTACGGCCTACCAACGTGACCGGGATGTCCGCAAAAGCCTTCTCGTGAAAATCCCAAAGCAGGATATGCCGGCGGCTGTTCACGAAATTGCAGATGCGCAGACCCTTCGCGATCTCGCCGGAGTAGGGCGGGTAGTCGTTGACATCCAGTCCGAAATGCACAATATCGTCCGTCAGTCCCCAGGACTCGCCCTTGAACATGGATGTGGCGACGGCATGGCCCCCGACCAGCTCCAGGTATTTACGAAGCATATCCTTCATTTTTTGCGGGTTGACGCTGGAGTGTTCCTCCTGCAGCCGGCCTTCCAGGGTGTGGTGCAGCACAATCAGCCGGGGTTCCGGCCGAGAGCGGATGTCGAGCAGGTCGGTGGTGTTGTGGGTGATGATGCAATAGTAGTCCGTCGGCGACTGAAGCGCTTCGGGCAGGCTGATCAAACGCGCGTTGACCGGCACGGGGCGCATCCGCCCGTCCCATCCCTTGTTATATTTGCCGGGGAGGTCAACAACGATGTCCAGCTTGTAGCCCAGCACTCCGAGTTGATAGATCCAGGGCTCGTGACAATTGAACACGAGCAGCGTCTTATCGCGCGTCACATATTCGTCGGATGTCATCTGCACTCACTACTGTTGCTGTGGACCGACGGAATCCAACTCCGCAGGCGGCGGCATGGGGCGGGTGCTCCTCACGCGGTGTCCGCCGTCCTGCAGGGCAATCGCCCTGCTGATTCCCATACCGTGTGGATTATCGGCCATCCGCGCAGGTCCTCATGAGAAAATATGCATCCGTGGCGGTTGCTGGTACGCACGCACAGAGGACCGATGCTTCCCTCATTCCGGGATCCCACCCCCAGTGCGGTTGGGACACCCGTTTTCGGCGATCCCGCGGATTTCTGAAGATTTTCGACAGGGCGGACGGAGGCAATGCGACGCGTATCAGTCGCGCCAGCGGTCCTATTAAAGGGCGGTCCCTCTTTGTCGCTGTTCGGCATACGTAAATGCCTTAAGTGCCCGCCCTTTTCCTCGATAATGAGCATAAAGGGCCGAGAGCCCTTGTAGGCACGAAGATCGACCATTGCTTTCGTAGGGGCCAAATTGAGGTCTTTTTTAAGGAGTCGCATGTATGTTGGCAATTAAGAACAACCTTATGGCGGCAAATGCTGCCCGGTACCTCGGGGAAAGCTACGACGCCCTGGCCACATCGGTGGAGAGGCTGTCGTCCGGCTTGCGGATCAACAGCGCCAGCGATGATGCGGCGGGCATGGCCGTGCGCGAGTTGATGCGTGCCGATATCGCCGTGCTGCAGCAGGGTTCCCGCAACGCCCAGGACGGCGTCAGCCTGTTGCAGACCATGGAAGGTGCCCTGCAGGTCGTCGATAACCTGCTGGTACGTATGCAGCAGTTGGCGGAGCAGGCGGCCACCGGCTCGTACTCGTCGGCCCAGCGCGGCATCATGGACGACGAGTTCGATAAGATGGCCGAGGAGATCGAGCGTATTGCCACCGCCGCCAGTTTCAACGGGATCAAGATGCTCGACAACTCCGCCACGGTATCCATCCACTTCGGCGGGGCGACCGACAAGATCGACGTCGCCGGAAGCAAGATGACGATTGTCGGGCTGGGCATCAGCACCCTGTCGATTACCACGGCCGCGAGTGCCCGAGACACTCTGGCCACTCTGGACAGCGCGATCAATACCAAGGACACCGCACGGGCCAAGTTCGGCTACAACATTAACCGGCTGGAGGCGACCGGCGAGGTGCTGGGCATCCAGGCGGAGAACCTGATGGCTGCCGAATCGCGTATTTCAGATGTCGATGTCGCGAGCGAGATGGCGACTTTGACCCGCAACCAGGTGTTGGCACAGGCCGGCACCGCGATGCTGGCGCAGGCCAACTCGATCCCGCAGATGGCATTGACGCTGCTGAGATAATCGTAAGCGTCACACCCGCATTGGGAAATTCCGGGGAGATGACTGAGGCGGAATTCTTCAGTCATCTCCCCCTTGATGAACGTCACAACCCGGTACAGCCCGTCCCAAGCCGATGAGCGGCAAGGACCTGCAGTCGGCCAGCGGGGGCTCCTATTCATGACGGGGATGACACCATGAACGGAATCGCGGCATACCAGCAGACGGCGATTGGCACGCAGAGCAAAGGGCGCTTGATTGTCATGCTCTATGACGGCGCCATCAAGTTCATGAAGCTGGCGATCCGGGAGATGGAAGCAGGCAACCACGCCGCCAAAGGACAGTATATCAACCGCACCCAGGATATCATCAACGAGCTCAATGCCGTCCTGGATACGGAGGCCGGCGGCGAGATCGCCCGGAATCTGCGACGGCTGTATCTGTTCATGAATCGACGCCTGACGGAGGCCAACACCAAGCGGGACCCGCAGATGATCCGGGACGTCATCACTCTGATGGAGGAGCTGAATCAGAGCTGGAAAGCCATCACCGGATAAGGGAATTGATGATGGATTATTGATGATGGATGATGGACAGATGGGAATGGCGCGCGGCGCGGCAAAATAATCCATCATCCATAATCAATGGTCAGAATCGCCGAACCAGCTCCACGTGGAAGATGTGATTCTCGTCCTCCCCACCCTCCTCGCCCTTCTCGTAGCGGTATCCGGCTCGGATCCACCAGTCGCGCGAAGGAAAGAGAAGCAGACTCCCCTCGAAAATGTTCTCCGCCGGTTGTGTGTCGGCGGAGAGAGAGTGCACCTCCCGATCGTACGCGAGCGCTACCACCATATCGGCCGTGAGATAGTGAGAAAGCTGTACGAATAGATCGCTGGAGTCGGTGCCCATGTGATGCCCGATGATCCGGCCTTCGTAGGTATAGCCGGAACTGTAGATGGAATGCGTGTAGAATACGTTGGGGTAGCCGACCACATGGTCATTCGCGTACTCAATGCGCAGATCGGTTCGCCCTGTCCTGAGAATGTCGCTGAGCTGCAGGCCCCATAGTTTGCCCCATTTGCTCGGCAATCCGTTGGCGGCATCCTCTCCGGCCAAGTCGCCATACAGTTTGACGGCCCGCAAGGGCACCGCTTCGGGCAGCGGCAGGAGAACGGAGAAGTCGAACCCGGCCAACTGGTTGTCCGCCGGTTGCTCTTCCCAGGCCACGAACAGCTTGGCGTAGTCAAAGAGGTCCACGTGCGGCATGCCATGTCCCCCGAACATCACCACCCGCGATGCGCCGAGCTCCACGAGCGGAAGAGGCTTGATGTTGACTCGGACGCCGGACAGCTTGGCCTCGGGAACGTCCCGGTCCTCCTCCAGCTCGGCCAGAAACCATTCTCCCTTGAACGGCCCGAGGTAGCGAAGGATCCACGGAAGCTGCAGGGGCTGGGGGTTGCTCAGTTTGACCATCTTCAGGGGTCGCACGTTGTCACTGATGAGTATGGCGCCGTGGGCACCCGGACCCCACCGCAGCGAATCTTGCCCAGCCTCCACTTCGAGCCAGCCGACCATCACCTTGCCGTAGGCTTCGATCAGGTCCACATCATCGTCGATCCGGGGGGAATACGCGTATTCGGGATGGACGTAAAAGGCGGCCGTGTCAAAGAGCTTCATGCGCGAGGCGAAACCGGCCCGGAAGTTCGAGCCTTGCCCAAATACGTCCCCTCGCATGTTCTCCAGGTCCGGCCCGTGCCGGGCATAAAGATAGGCGACATACGGATCTTCAACAGGCTTGATGGAGGAGCCACCATAGGAGCCATCGAGAATGCCGATGAGGATCAACTCCTCCCGGAACTCTTCCTTGAGTCGTTCGACGATGGCCAAGAGGATCGCCGGCGGATTCTCCATGGCGTCCAGAGTGTACATCGCCTGGGCAATGTGCCGGGCCATCTCCACCCGCGAGAGGGGCTTGATCGTCAGCATCGAGCTGTCGATGAGCCCGTAATCGGCGAGCTTCTCCACCGCCCCGTAGCTCCAGTGCCCCAGCGGGACATTGGTGGAGACCAGAGCCCAAACCGGCGGGGTGGTCAGCGCCAACAGTAGCAGAGAAACCGCACTCCTTCGCATAATCCGGTCTGTGACGGGCCTCCATTGCATGCACGTGTCACCAAGATAAACCATATTTTGCGCCGGGTCAAGAGAAATGCCTTGACAGTGCCGGCGGGCACGGTAATATCGGCCACAATGAGTCCGGCAGGTGCGAGATCACAGGGCGGCGCCCGAGGCCGCACGGATTGGAGACATCCGTATCAGCCGGATATTCGGAGGCCTGGGAACAGGACCGGTTCCCGGGTTTGCTGGTGGAAACGCAAAGGAGTGTGGAATGAAGACCTGCAACCCTTCGGAGGTACGGGTCCTTCGGCATACAGGAGGTATGAGAATTCTTCTTTCGGCCACGGTTGTGCTGTGGCTCGCGCTGGTTTCGCCCCGACCGATCCCCGCCCAGTCCCTTGTTGACGCGCCGAAACAGCGGCCGTCCCGGATGAGCTCGTCCAAGCTGAGCTCCCCATCACCACTGCCCCAGATTGACCCCAACACTCTGCGGGACCCGCGCATGAAACGCCTGCTGCTCAAGCGTCGACTGCGGGAGCCCAACGAGCCGAATCTGCCCGAAGGGCTCGAGGAGCCCAATGAGCCGAACGAGCCCAATGAAGTCACCCCTGTTTCGGAAAAACTGAAGAAGGCGGAAGAACCTTCCCGGATCGAATTGCTGATCTCCGGGCGGCTTCCTCCGGACGTCTGCGACGTCTCCCTCAAGCTGACCCAGTTCGGATATGAGGTCTTCGGCAAGCCGGTGACCACGTTTGCCCCGGTGACGAATGTTCCCGTGGGGCCGGATTATATCATCGGACCGGGTGACACGTTCACCTTGACTCTGTGGGGCCGCGTGGACGGGCAGCACACGTTGCGGGTGGATCGGGATGGCCAGATCATTCTGCCGGAAGTGGGGGCGATCAAGGTCTGGGGTATGAAGTTTGGCGAGCTCGACAGCTTCCTGCAGCATGAGCTCTCACGTAAGTTCACGGACTTCAAGATGTCGGTCTCTATGGACCGGCTGCGCAGCATTCGCGTCTTCATCGTGGGCGAGGTGTCGGTGCCCGGGACCTATACGGTCAGCTCTCTGTCCACGTCCATCAATGCTCTCTTTGCCGCCGGGGGGCCCTCCAAGAATGGAAGCCTGAGGAACATTCGGCTGATGCGCAACGGGGCCGAGCCCGTCCGGATCGATCTCTATGATTTTCTCCTCGGAGGCGATCGGCGCTCGGATGCGCGGTTACAGGACGGCGACACGATCTTCGTGCCCCTGATCGGGCCGATCGTGGCGGTGGCGGGGAACGTCAAGCGACCCGCGATCTACGAGATGGCTGAGCCAATGTCTCTAAGCCGGGTGCTGGACCAGGCGGGCGGCATCAGTTTCGCCGGCTGGTTGCAGCGGGTCCAGGTAGAGAGGGTCGAGGACCATCAAAGACACATCGTGGTGGATTTCGATATGTCCCGAAATGGGCCGACGGCAAGCACGCAGGACGGAGGACGGAAGACGGATGACGGCAAACCCGCAGTTGGTGCGGCCGAGACCATTCTGCAGGACGGGGACATTATCAAGGTCTTCTCCGTGGCACCGCGCGAAGAGAAAGTGGTCTACCTGGAAGGACACGCCATCCGGCCGGGCCGATACCAGTGGAAGTCCCAACTGCGGCTCCGCGATATCCTGACCTCCTATGATGCCCTCAAGCCACAGCCGAATCTCAACTATGGTGAGATCGAGCGGCTCGTGCCGCCCGATCTGCACTCGACGATTGTTCCCTTCCACTTGGGCGAGCTGCTCGCCGGAGACGAGTCCCAGAACTTTGAGCTGGCCCAGTACGACACGATTCGGGTCTATGGCTGGAATGAGAGAAACGTGCAGAGCGTCACCGCGTCCGGCATGGTCTTTGACCCTTGCGAGTATCGGCTGGTCCCGGATATGCGGGTCAGCGACCTCGTCAACGCGGCCGGTGGACTCCAGAAGAATGCCTATCTCCGCAAAGCGGAAATCACCCGCCGGCATATCAACCAGGAAGGGATGACGACCGAAGAGATCGATATCGATCTGGAAAAGGCGATGGCTGGCGATCCCGAGCAGAACATCGCTTTGCGTGATTACGACCACCTGGTGGTTCGACCGATCCCCGACCTGGACTTCGGTCATTCGGTCGAGATCGATGGAGAGGTGCGGTTCCCCGGCAAGTACCCGATCCGCAAGGGCGAGACGTTGAGCTCGCTCATCGAACGGGCGGGGGGCTATACCGATGAAGCCTACTTGAAAGGAGCCGTGTTCACCCGCGAGAGTGCCAAGGAAGTGCAGCGTCGCCGCCTGGACGATTTGATCCGGAAGGTGGAGGAGTCCATGCTGTCCAGTACGGAAGAGACGATCAGCGGGGCGCTCGATGCCGAGACGATCCGAGGCCAGCAGACGGCGATGGAAGCCAAGAAAGAACTTCTGGCACGGCTTCGTTCCGCGGAGATCACCGGGCGGGTCGTCGTGAGACTGGCGGCCCTGGAGGAGTTCAAAGGGGCGAAGTATGACATTGAGATGGAGGATGGGGATAAGCTGGTGATTCCGCAAATGCCCGGCGTGGTGCACGTGGTCGGCGAGGTTTTCAATCCGACCTCGCTGCTGTACGAGCGCAACGGCACCGTCAGCTTCTACCTGCGCCGGGTGGGAGGCATGACCAAAGAGGCGGACAAAGATCAGTTGAGCGTGATCAAGGCGGATGGCTCGGTCATCAGCATACAGCAGGGCAACCGCGGCAAGCTCGTCTTCTGGGACTCGCAGTCCAATCAATGGTTCTTCGGCGGATTCATGAACCATCGGATCGAGCCGGGGGACACCGTGGTCGTGCCGCGGAAGGTCGACCGGTTCTTCTGGCTCAAGACGACCAAGGACATCACGCAGATCGTCTTCCAGATTGCAGTGGCCGCCGGCGTGGTGTTTGCAATATGACCGAATCCTAAGGGACTCTCAGGGATGACACACGGAGTGATTGGGTCTGGGACAACGGCGGTTGTGCGGGAGCGATTCCGAACCCCGGAGATGAATATTTTCGATCACCTGCGGATCGTGTTCAAGTACCGGTGGATGATCCTCGTGATCTGCAGCCTGGCAGGCATGATCACGGGTGTGGTGTGTTACCTCTCGCCCCCCACCTATACCGCGATGGTTTCCATTGTGCCGCCGTTGGAGTTGTTTCAGGGCAAGACCACCGGTTTCGGCATGGGACTGCTCGGCGTCGGTGAGGCTGCGCTGCTGCGCACGGTCATGGATGTCACGAACATCTCGGATACGTACGTCGCGATCCTCGAGAGCCGTGTCGTCCTTGATGCTCTGGTGCAAGAGTTTGACTTGGCGGATGCGTATGACGTAGGCGGGTCTGCGGCCAGAGCGAGAGCGTGGCTGCGGCGAAACACCAGTATCAGGGTCTCTGAACAACATATTGTTCATATAACCGTCAAGGATGCCGACCGCAAACGGGCAGCGGACCTTGCCAACGCCTACGTGGAGGGGTTGGACCAGCAGAACAAAAGGCTCTCGGCGGGACAGGCGACCAGTAAGCGCGTCTTCCTGGAAACTCGTCTGAAGGAGGTGAAGCAGAAGCTCAGTAAGATCGACAGCCTCCCCAGTGAGGAAGCCAAGGTCCAGGAGATGCTGTATGAGCTGCTCATACGTGAGTGTGAGATCGCCAAGATCGAAGAGGCCAAGAGTCTGCCCACCATCCAGGTGCTGGACCCGGCGGTGCCGCCGGAGATGCGCAACGCCCGGGGCACGATTCGCAAGGCCGCCTTGGCCGGCATTGTCGCTCTCGTGTGCACGATTTTCCTGGCATTTGGCCGCGAATACGTCGCGGAGTATCGCCGGCATGTGTCCGCGTCTGCCTCCGAGATCTCTCATCCATGTCGATCGGAGGGCCGGGCGGCACCAGGCGAGGAATATGATGGGAATGGTTCTTCCGTGTCGGAGGAGCGAACGCAGTCAAGTGAACGCCGTCCGCAGGCCACGGGAATCGCCGGGCAGCGGTGACTTCCTTAACGCATGGCCCTGATGGTGTCAGGGGACACTTGAACCAGTGCAAGACCTGCTCGTTCACGGGAAAGCCACGGGCGTCCCGCCGTGTTGGTTCTGGGCTGCCGACGGGGACGGAGTCTGCGCAGGACGCGACTCTCGCAGTTGTCTGGCCTGTGTGAGTGCCTCAAGGATTGATTTGCTCAAAGCTTTTGGCGTGCCATAAGACGACCTGGGGGCGTGACGATACCTTGGAATGCGAGACGCAAATCAGATCGGGCCATGTCCAACAGACGGAGCCTGCGCGGCTCGGCTCGAACAGTGAGTGTCATCGACCCGGCCGGTACTTCACCGACACTCGGTGGGACCTGATGGAGTTTGTTGGCGGCACGGGGAACAGGGTGCTGGAGATCGGGTGCGGCACCGGGAACACGGGAGAGGCCCTGAAGAGGCTGGGCAAGGCGATTGAAGTCGTCGGGGTCGAGCGGGAGCCCGAGGCGGCGCAGTTGGCTGCCGTCAAGCTCGACAGGGTCCTGAGAATGAGCGTTGAAGAGGAAGCATTATCCTTGCCGCCGGAGTATTTCGATTGCATCATTGCCGGCGACGTGCTGGAGCACCTGCAAGACCCATGGGCCGTCGTAAACCGCCTGCGTTCCTGCCTGAAGCCGGGTGGGCGTTTCATCGCCAGCGTTCCTAACATCCGGAACTGGCGCATCCTGAGGAGTCTCGTCCTGGCGGGCCGATGGGAGTACGCGCCGAGCGGAATCCTGGATCGGACTCATCTGCGGTTCTTCACGAAGCGGAGCCTTGCCGCGTTGTTCGATCGCGAGCATTTCGTTGTCGAGCGGATCGTCCCTCGCTTTGCATTCTGGCCGGGGAGCAAATCAAAGGTCATCAATCGCCTGACCTTCGGCCTGTTCGAGGAATTTCTGACCTTCCAATATATCATCGTTGTGACGCGGGTATGAAGCCCAAGGTTGCCATTGTCGTACTCAACTGGAACGGCTACCACTACACGAAAGCGTGTATCGATTCGCTGGAGCGGATCACCTATCCGAACTACGAGATTGTGATCGTGGATAACGGCTCCACGGATGGCTCGGCTCAGAAGCTCCGGCAGGATTTCCCGCGACACCAGATTCTGGTGAACCCGACGAACCTTGGCTTCGCCCGGGGTCACAACGCCGGCATCCGGCGCGCCCTGGAGGGCCACGCGGATTACGTTCTGCTGCTCAGCAACGATTTTATCGTGACGCCGGGCTTCTTGGAGCCGGCCATTGATCTGGCGGAGTCCGACGCGAAGATCGGCATGGTGGGCGGGAAGATCTACCTGCTGGATCGGCCGGGCTACTTGTGGTACGCGGGCGGACGAGTCGCCCGGCTTCGCGGCATGGTGAAAGTCTACGGGGCGCACCAGAAGGACCGGGGACAGCACGAGCGGATACGCCGTATCAGCTTTGTCTCCGGGGCCAAGATGCTGATCAAACGGGCCGTTCTGGAGAACGTCGGTTTGCTGCCGGAGGAGTATTTCTTCGGCATCGAGGAGTGGGACTACTCGGTGGCCGTCCGGCGGGCCGGCTACGAGCTATACTATGTGCCCGGCTTCGTCAGCTATCACAAGGTCCAGGGCAGCTACAGCCTGGCCCGGCCGAAGTACCTCTATAGCTGGTGGCGGGGCCGGCTGATCTTCCAGGAGAAGTATTGTCCGGTCGGGTTTTCGGCCTGGAAGTGGGGCTGCCTGCTCGGGCATCTGGTCCTGGGAAGGTGGCGCCTCACCCGCCTGAGCCGGGAGACTCTGGCCGTGTCGCACTTTGCGCTGCGCCGGGCCCTCCGGGACCACGAACGCTCGACGTCCCGGTGCTTCAGCGAGGCGGATATGGATGAGTGCGAACGCAGTTATTATAGCGCTGCCTCGAGAAAGCGGATCGTGGAGCCTGTGAGTCTGGCTCGTGAGACGTGATGATCAAGAGACTCTTTTCCAGCCAACTGCGCATCAACATGGCTTCGGGTGTTGCTGTCACCCTGCTCAACGGCGTGGTAATGGCGGCGGCGTATCCGCTCTATCTGCACTTTCTCGGGTACGAGCAGTTCGGGATCTGGCTGGTGCTTTCGACCGTCGTGAGCTTTGCCCAGCTCGGCAACCTGGGGATTAATCAGGCCGTGATGAAGCTGGTAGCCGAAGAGTACGGCCGCAAGGACATCGACGCGATGCAGCAGTACATTTCTTCCGCGGTGGTCGT
>Ga0315289_10004448_pt1 | contig 20912 bp, 21 predicted proteins | sample YL17G11_40_MG_FD_203452 | JGI IMG/M metagenome (GOLD analysis project Ga0315289, IMG submission 203452) | Sediment microbial communities from Yellowstone Lake, YNP, Wyoming, USA - YL17G11_40 | ecosystem: Environmental > Aquatic > Freshwater > Lake > Sediment | place: USA: Wyoming | collected... | reverse complement strand
TCGCTAATTGCCGCATCAACAATGCCTTTCTCCCGGCCTCTTTCTCGCCCCCATTTGCCCCTTTTGCCTTCAAATTCACCTCTTCACGAAAATATATTAAATAAAATTGTTATAAAAAGTATTCGGTGAACTATATATCCCTCAATGCCTTTTATTTTTATGATGCCCCTTCACCTCAGCAAGCCCGCCCTGCGCGTTCTCGGAATTGCGGAGAGCTTCTTGCGCTCTAGCTCCTACTCCACCCTTGCCGGGGTAGTTATGCGTGCCGACCTCAGGATAGACGGCCTGGCTTTGCATCGCGCCACGGTGGGCGGGGACGACGCCACAGAAGCCGTCCTGCAGATCTACCAGAATCTAGACCGCTCCGACATCAACGCCATCCTCCTCAGCGGCGCAGTCATGAGCTGGTTCAACATCATCGACCTGCAGGAGGTCTATGAAAGGCTTTGCCAGCCGGTCATATGTCTCACCTATGAGCAGTCTCCAGGCCTGGAGAAGCACCTGCGCGAGCACTTTGCAGGGCCGGCAGCAGAGAAGAAGCTCCTCTGCTACCGGCGTTTGGGCGGCCGGGAGATGATCCGGCTAAAGACTGGCTACAATGTTTACGTCCGCGCCCTGGGAGCCACAACGCAGGAGGCCCGGATTCTCCTCAACAAGTTCACTCTGGAGGGCAGGGTTCCCGAGCCGGTGCGCGTGGCAAGGCTGGTGGCCCGGGCAGCGATGCAGGAAAAGCGGATCACGATTTCTTCCTAGTTATACAATTTCTTAACGGGCGGGAAATTTATTGTAATAATATTAATCATTTATAGAATTATACTATAGCGGGGACTGAACTAATGCTTAAAAAAAACATGGCACATCGTAATGCAGAAAATCACAGTTAGAGACGAGTGAGGAGAGTAAGCCCCCTTCTGTTCCGGCGGCATTCGGCTTAGCGCCATACCCGAGCTTGGCTGGACATCCAATTCCACAGCTCTATTTTGGCTTGCACTCACAGGGTTTCGCCGTTTCATCTGCTCCTGCGCGACCTCAGCCTTGCAGCATCATTGCATTAGCACAGGGCAGTCTCGTTTCTGTGCCAGAGCCGAGGCTCTCGCCCCACATCCTTTCGGATGTCTGTGCGTCCAGTAGTGGGGGGACTTTCCACACCGGCCCTGTGTGGGCCAGCGGCAGCCGCCCTTCCTCTCTCGCCCTAATTGAAGTTTCATGCAAAAACAGTACATAAAGGCTTTGCTCGGTTCGAAGGGTAGCTGCAAAAAGAGTAGGCCTTCAGCAGGATTCCCCCCCCCATCTTAGATGCCACAACAGCAGCAGAAGCGGCGACTGGTGTAGCAGAATATAATGCGCCTTTGTCAGCTAAGACATCATTTCCGGCAGGGGTTCGGCAGGGCTCTTCGATTTGTAGATAATTTCTCTTTCAGAAGTTCGGTCACTCGTGTAAGATTAGTCCAAGAAGAGTTACAAGAATGGGCAATTTGGTCGCAACCCATTCTACGATAAGCGATTTGATCACAAGATTGGCTTCCGCTTATTTAGATGGACAATGACTTCTGCAGCCAGGGTTGGCGATAATTTATAATATTCACAAATTGTCAGCACGCGATGGAGTTCGTCCCTCTGTATTGAGGCCGTATGCTGAGCCACGTACAGCATTGTTTCCAGGTATCCTTTCTCAAGAAGCCTATTTCGGATCTTTTCTAAAAGTGCACCATCGATATTTATCCCGGTTGCACCAACTTCCTTTTCGGCTTTGCTGACCATCATCTCGTCGCTTAGCATCTTGCCGGCTTCACGAGGTGCGGTCGTTCCGGCAATGAAGTCCAAGGCCTTTTTTGAGACACCCTTCAATATCATCTCGGACGCGAGCTTCTTCAGGGTTTTCTCCTGGATAATGGCCTCCGCTTCTAATGCCTTGTAGGCCTCAGACGTTATTTCTATCTTAGTATGCCTATTGCTAGGCATTGCTCGCACCTCCTAAGTCATATCGCCCTTAATATTCTTTATTTGCTTCCGGCTATCTATAAGCTCCTCCTCATTGCCGGCATCCATACTAAAATTTTTCCTATGCCTCGGCTTTGCTGTGTAGTCCTGAAAATCTTTCGGGACTACACAGATCCTAATAACACATTGTAAATCGGAAGCCAGCAATCACCTGTGGATCCACGGCTATCTTATGGCAGCCGTTCTCCTTAAGCCGATGCTTGAACCTCAAGAGTTCTTCAAAGGTTGTACCGAATTGATCCCGCAACTTCAAGCCGTCGCTGAAAAGAATTTTTAGCCACGATGAAATAGGCATCAATTTGAGTTGGGCCAGCTTAAATCTATGCAATACCTTCTCTAATCCGGCCCCTATAAGTGCTCTCGATCCTCCTTTGCCGAGTCTTTTATATCATTGATTATTTATTTATTTATATTTATATTTATTTATATATATATATATATATATAAATAAATATCCTTTGGTCAAGAGGTTTATAGAATGCCATACTATTATATGATGGATTGGTATCCTTTCATGTCGATCTGGATGATTGTTGGCGGGCTAATATTTGTGGTCATAGCCTACTTGGTTTACAAAGATGCGGAGAAGAGAGGCCTGAATGGGCTTCTTTGGGGTTTACCCATCTTGATACCTTGGATAGGCATACTTTTCTTGAGACCCTCTGGCTCAAGAGCGGACGGTCGTACTCCTGCCTCTAAGGATATGTTGCCATTCTCTTCTCCACCCCAAGGGTAGGTCCACCTGGTCATCCCGCCCTTCTGGGTAGGCTTGAGGTTGTCCTTGTCATCGGCCTTGGCCGGGCCAGTCGTCACCCAGCACTGCCTCCACAGCCCGTCCGCCAGACATGGCCGTTCATGTATGGCTTTTCAGCCTTTGTCTGGATGCCTTCGTATCAGACAGACCCCTCCTTGGTTTCAGACAGACTCCTCCTTGGCCGGACAAGCAGTAATTGACAGATCGCCCCTGGCATATATCCGTCCGTTTTCGTCCATCTGATGCGTCTCCTTCTCGAGGATGGACTTGAAGAGGAAGTACTTCTCCACATAGGCTCTCAGCTCCTCATCAGAGATACAGGAGTTTCTCAGCTCCTGATCGTAGAGTCGCATGATCTCTCCATAAATTGCCCTGATCCTCCAGTCGTCCTTGCTCAGGCTGGCCTCGATGTGCATCAGATCCCGCAAGGTCTCCTCCACCTTGAACCGGACCACATCGGTGCCCGATGTGCTGCCGATCATTATCTTCCGCTTGCCCCCCACCAGCTCCGGGGGGTACGGCTCGTAGAGGAAGGGATTCTTTATGACTCCTGCAGTATGTATTCCGCTCTCGTGGGCAAAGATGTTGCGCCCTACCACTGCCTTGTTCCTGGGAACCCTTATCCCTATCCGCTCCTCCACGTACTCTGCGAACTCTGACAGGCAGGAAAGATCGTACTTCTGGAAGCCCTCCACCCTCTGGACCAAGAACAAGAGGGCCTTCTCCAGCTCCGAGTTTCCCGCCCTCTCCCCGAGCCCCATGAAGGTCAGATTCGACCAGTTTGCACCGTACCAGTATCCAGCCAGAGAGTTGGCCGTGCCAAGGCCGAAGTCGTCGTGGATATGGGTTTCTATGTTGCAGGCTCCCAGTGCCAGCAGGCCGGAGACCATCTCCGGAATGCCATACGGATCGCACGCACCTGCAAAGGGCACCCCAAAGCCCAGAGTATCGCATAAGCGCAAGATGCAATCGGGATCCCTTTCCAGTATCTTGCCTACAAAGGGATAGACGAACCCTTTGAGGTCCGCCCTGGTTATATCCTCCAGATGCGCCCTGACCTGCAGGCCGTGGTCCAGGGCATACTCCAGAGCTTTGAGGTACAACGCTATAGCCTCCTCTCTGCTCTTCATGCCCATCTTGGTGTGGATGTGGACATCGGAGATGGACATCAGGATTCCAGTCTCTCTGATGCCGTCCGTCTTGAGCACAAGATCAATGTCCTTGAGGTTGGCCCTGGCCCAGCCTGTGACCTCAGGCCTGGAATAGCCGCAACCGATCATGGACGAGGCCACTTCCTTGTCGGTCTTGGTGAAGAGGAAGAGTTCAAGCTTGTCGATGCCTATCCTGTGCAAGTATTCAAAGATCTTCAGCCGGTCCTTGGCCTTTATGACCACTCCCGGCATCTGGGCTCCATCCCGGAGCGTCGAGTCGCTGATAAATACATTCTGGCCCAGGGGTAGCCTCAGCCTGGGAAGATTCTCGTAGGAGTCGTACATTTTTATATCCTCCCGATTAAATGCTAGCTTAATCTCCGACTTCGGTAACGATTCTGATGCCATCTCGGGATCCGGCAAAGCATCAATCGCACTCTCTTACCAGATCATACCACCCGCAGATATCGATCTCCTTTGGGACCACAGACAGCCTGTCAGACAAGTCCCACTGCCTGAACCGCTCTTCCAGAGGATTTCGTGCTCTGGATCTCATCCTTGATTCTGTCAGACTTCTCCTAATGCTCCTCAGGATGGCCTCATGAGACCGGTTCAGCATCTCGTAAGTGGAACCCGGGCGGGAGCAGATGGCATGATCCTGGCCGTAGCCGCATTCCATGCATCTTCCCTTCACCGCAAGACAGGCAGCACACTCCCAGGCTCCTATGGGCAGCTCTTGCACCAGCTCGAGCAAGAATCTCAGTACAGAAATCTGCGGATTCTCAACAGCTGCAAGCTCCCTGCCGTAGAGCTTCCGAATCCTTTTGGCCTCATCTGCCCTGACTTTCAGCCTTGATCTAAGAAAGCGCTCGTCTTCCTCGCTGAGGGTAAATCGGTTGTCGAGCCTCTGATGGTATGCCCGCAGATCTGAATGGTCAAGATACGCCCATGCCGCAGCTTCAAAAAAAGATGCTGCTAGGGAGATCTCCTGGTGGTCGAAGATCAAAGAGGCCCTTTTGATGACCTCCGCCGCAGACTTGAGGTATCTTTGCTTCACCACCATCAGATCGTAACAGGTTTGAGCCCGGCTCAGGCTGGCACCAAACTCCTCCGCCGCCCGACCATATTCGCTCAATACCGCCTCAACATCGGTCCTGATGCCGGCGATGCCGGGCACCTCACCACATCCGGCCATCTCACTCACCTCCCAGAATCGCTGGAATCTCTTTGACCTGCCTGGGCGCCCAGTCCAGATCCATCTCCACCTCTGGGCAAAGAGAAGGGATCCAGCAATCCACAATCTCATCCAGACCGAAATATCCCCAATGTGGCGGCCCAGGACGAACGTCGATGTAGCCATAGAAGAGCTGCTGCTCCGGATCGTATTCCACTGCGAACCACTCTCCATTCTCCCGCAGGAAGCGAGCCTGCACCCACCTCTCGGGATATGGCACACTTTGAGCCTCGTAGAGCCTTGGCATACTGCTCAAGCGAGACCTATCAAGCGCTTCAATCATTTCTTTCACCCCCCCCCTATTGCTGGATCTCTAGCAGGGCCGGCAAGGCCCTGTCCCTTTTGAATATCTCACCAGGATCTCGGGAGAGAGCAAGCAAGAAGCCAAATTCTACAGGATAAATGGGGGATTCTCTCCGGAGAGACGATCCTTGAGGAGAGGCTCCGAAATGGTATTCTAGGCAAAAAGGCTGCGGCAGATCTTTGCAGTAACCACATCATTAGCTAGGCTGCAATTTGCCGGCGGTTGGGCGAGCATTGGTCCAGTCCCAATATTTATCCCATAGGCTTCTGCTCGATTGCTAAACAAACTCCCCCACGAAGATCTTTGAACGTTCCCGGATACTATAATCTTAATTCATTATTTATTCTACTTAATAGTATTTAAGAAGTATTCATAAAAGTTCATAATATTTCATACCGCACAAGGTTGCTGCGGGTTAGAGCTGAAGATTGGAGCGACAGAGGCGATAAAACAGGCTTGGCTCTTCCCCTGGGGCAGCCTGCCAGCCCCTCCGCCTCACGCCATAGCTGGCCGAAGTCAGAGGGGGAATCGACGGGCAATTGGCCCAACCAGGTCCAAATTACATTCCCAATGGACTGCAGGCGCACCTTCGCGTGTGACCTTCCCCGCGAGAGGGATGAGCAAATTGATCTATCAACCGTCCTCGGCGCGCTCACGCATGAGATCTCCCCCGTATTAGAAGCTGAAATCAAAAAGCGACTTCTGCCTCTGCTGCTTTGGCGTCTCGCTGAAGGAAAGCAGGCTACTCTGGCCAGATTCCTTGCACAGCCCTTCCCGGTTGATGCCAAAGGACTCGAAGATGCGCAAGACCGGGGGCAAGATCTGCTTCTCCACGTAGTACTCTGTATCCAGAGGAAGGTTCTTCTCCAAAACGTAACCGGGATCCTCCGCCCTGTCTACGAAGAGCTCCCTGCTCCTGCGGCTGCTCTTTCCTTTCACGATCACAAAGGGAACCCTATCTCCAACGCCCGGCACCTGCTCCCCTCTCTTCCTCTTCTTTTCCACCAGCTGGATGTGGGGCTGCTTGTTCTTGTAGGAGCCTGTGCTCTTGGTGTACCTCCGGGTCAGGGTGAGGTCCTCCAGCATTCCAGGGTCTTGGGAGAGGTCCAGGTTCCGGATCCTATCGATGATAAGGCGCACATGCTCCGCAGCCTCATCCACTCTGCCCTCCTTGAGGACCAGCTCCAAGCAGCGCTTCAGGGTCTTGGAAGTAAGGTCGCACCAGTCCCTGCGCACCGTCTCCATGCCCCTCACCTTGATGCGGTCCTTCCAACCCTCAACCGATGGCTCGAACACCCACAATGCATAGCGCTTCTTGGCCAGGAATATGCCCCGGCGGGCAAAGGCCTCGAAGACCAGCTCCATGGGCTGTGGCAGGCTGGAAGTTATATTCTCGGCGATCTTTCTGCCGATCAGGGCCGCCTCCTCCAGGGTGACCGGCCCGGAGCCGGGCCTGAGCCGGACGAAGACGCTATCTGTATCCCCGTAAACGACAGAGAGATCGAACCTCCTCTCGCTCCACCTTCCGCCCAGCTCCCCCTCGAAGAGGGCTGTGCCCTCTATCACGTAGACGGATCCTATGGCGTCTATGAGCCTCTTGGTCTGGAGGATGTTCTCCCGGCCGAAGCTGGTGACGGCGTTGGCCAGGGCCAGGCTGTAGAGCCGCGCCCGAGCATATCCGGAGTATCCATAGAAGCTATTGAGAAGTATCTTCATGGCGTACTGCTTGGCATCCAGAAACCTGCGCTCCTCCTCTCCCGCCTGCTTCATGAGCCGCTTCGTCTCTGTCCTCTGGTCCAGGAGCTCCTTCAATACCTGGGGAACGATGCCGGGAAATACCTCGGGGGCCACAAACCTGCCTCCCGAGGGTGCTACTATGGTCCCGGCAGGAGGAGAATCGCCGGTGATCACAGTGGTATAGCAGAGGTTGTGGGCCATCATTATGGTGGGGTAGAGCGACTTGTAGTCCAGGATCAAAACGTCCTCCACCAGGCCTTTCTCGGGGGCGAGCACCGCTCCCCCCTTCAGCTCCTCATTATCTGTGAACCGCTCCTCAGAGATCTCCGAGTCGGGCTTGGGCAAGACAACTCGTTCCCGTTCTCTGAACCGTCGCAACAGCAGGCTCTCCACCATCCCGCTCTGGCCGCCGTTCACTATATCCTGGAGGAGGGAACCGCTGGCCCGGGAGAGAGCAATGTACTTGTCCATGAGGCGAAGGTCGAGCAGAAGCCGCAGCGCCAGGACGGCGTCTCTGCGTGCGTAACTTATGAAACGCCGCAGCCCCTCGCCCTCCTCCGCCCACAGGGCCTCGATCTCCTTTGGATTCACGTCGTGCTTCTCCATGCCCAGAAGCTCTGCCGCAGCATTCCGTAGCGTGTACTGCTTGAGGCTGAACGTGCTCCGCACGATAGGCAGAAGGTCCACCACCACTCTTCCCGTAATGGAGACGTTGGTGGTGTTTCCTATCTTGCGCACATACCAGGAGCTTTCATCTCTTCCCGCCCTTGTCTCCGCCCTCAGCTTCTTGGCCCTCTCCGCGAGATAGCTGAAATCGAAATCGTTGCAGTTATAGCCCGCAACCACATCGGGATCATAATCCCGCAGGATTGAGAGGAAGCGGGAGAAGAGGTCCAGCTCGTCCTGGCAGGCGGCCACGTCATCCCTCGGGCATTCGATCATCTTTCCCACTAAGACCAGATCTTTTTGCCCTCTGTACTCGGGCTGGAAGGCCATGCTGATCAGAATGACGGGGCTCTCCTCCGGCCTGGGCATCTCCCCATGCAAGGGCAGGCACTCTATATCGAAGGCCATGTACCGCAGGGGGGCATTGGCATCCTGCTCCGCCGGAGCCAGGGCGGCGACAGCGATGGGAGGCGAATCCTTCGCAGCCCACTGCGGAATAGGAGCCTCCGCCCAGGCCATCCCCCCCAGGCCCCGGTCGATCAGAAATCTGTTCCGAAAGAGTATGTCGGACTCGTAAACCCCATTTACTCCCGGGACCTCTCGGACCCGGTCCCTCAGGGCTCGAACCTCCTTGGGATCATTGGTGACGATCTTCAGCATCCTCTTGGGGCTGACCTGGTAGCCGATGGGCTCGAACCGCTCCACCTCCTCCACAACCAGCCCCATCCCCCTCAGAGCCTCTGCGGCTTCCTCCAGCCGACCCTCTTCGACGCCGACATAGAAGTAGGGCTTGAAGCCGGCTACTTTGCAGGTGACGCTCTTCCCCTCTACTGTGGAGCCGTAGAGCTGGACCAGGGGGTTGCCGTTCCCGTCGTAGCTGTAGTTGGCGTCCAGGATCTGGAAGAACATTGATTATAAATTCAAATATTTACTTAAATATGTATCCTCGGCCAGTTCTCATTGCGCAAAAAGATCTATCTTCAACTTCGCCGCAGGTTTTTCGAATAAATTCTTAAATTATTTATATTTATGGCTTGGCCTTGGTGCCCACCCTTTGATGCCCTCACCTTCAAGGCAAGATCTATCGATTACACCCTTATCTAGAGCTCGATCTCCTGCAGATCAGCTTTCAGCTTCTGGTAGGTGGCCCTCAGGTGCTCCGAGACCACTCTGGTGTCGGATAACACGGGCATGAAGTTGGTGTCCCCGTTCCAGCGGGGAACTACATGCATGTGGATGTGATCGGCAATACCTGCACCGGCCACCTGTCCCATGTTTATCCCCAGGTTGAAGCCATCGGGATGCAGGGCCCGCCGCAGAAGCTCCACCGCCAGCTCCGACAATTGCACGAACTCCCTTTGCTCCTCCTCCGACCACCCTGCCAGCCCTGGGATATGCCGGTAGGGCACGACCATCATGTGACCGTTGTTGTAGGGAAAGGCGTTCATGATCAGGAAGTGATTGCTGCCCCTGTAGAGGATGAGGTTCTCTTCGTCCCTCAACTCCTGGGGCTTATGGCAGAATATGCAGGACTCTGGCTTCTTGCCGAGGATGTACTCCATCCTCCAGGGCGCCCATAAGTTCTCCATCACTAGTCCTCCTGCCTATCCCCTTCCCTATCCTCTTCGAAGATCACCTTCCGGCCTACCACGCGGGGCTGTCCCTCCAGGAAGATCTTGATGGCCTTGGGATAGGCCCTGTGCTCCGCCCTCTGGATGCGGGCCTTCAGGCTCTGGTAGGTGTCCTTCTCTTTTACTGGCACAGGCACCTGGTATACGATGGGCCCGTGGTCTACTGTCTCATCCACCAGATGTATGGTTGTCCCGCTCCACCTAACCCCGTAGTCCAAAGCCTGCTGGAAGGCGTTCACTCCCCGGAAAGAGGGCAGAAGAGCAGGATGGATGTTCAATATCCTGTCTTGGTAACGCCTCACGAAGAGAGAGGAGAGAATCCTCATGTATCCGGTGAGGACCACCAGCTCCACCTCCTCGGCCTCCAAATGCTCCATCAGCCTTTGGTCGTACTCCTCCCGGCTGCAGCCCTGTGGATCAAGAAAAACAGCCCTTATGCCCATCTCTTCTGCTATCCTCAGGGCTCCTGCATCCCTCTGCTCAGCCAAAACTATCTTCACTACAGCAGGAAGATATCCGGACTGCGTGGCAGCTATTATGGCCCTGAGGTTCTCGCCACGTCCGGAGGAGATCACGCCGATTCTGGCTGATCCTTTCCTCAACCTCAAAGGTCACTTCCCAAGGGTTATCTCAATCGCAGAGACGTTGGTCTCCCCTCGATCTGTGTTCAAGGTCTCGGTGGAGATCTGGATGCCCTTGAGGGAGACATCTGGCAGAAACCTGGACCTTGAAACCTCTGCGACGTCCACCGCTCTGGAAATTGCCCGACCCCTGGCCATTATCCTGACTTCCTTTGCGCCACTGTTGAACTGGGTGACCACCGCCAACACATAGTTCATCACTGGTTTGTTGCCGACGAACACGACATCATCTTCTGCCATGGCAAATCACCTTGGAATTCTTGGAATTAGATCTAGTTTTAAACACCGTTTCCTACATAAAGTTGCTGATGATCCTCTAAAGGTACCTGCCGCGGGCCTTGATCTCCTGGACCCTTTCGAGCACTGCATCTGCTCCGGGATATGCTCTCTTGTACCCGACGCAAAAAGCGGCAATGAGTTCTTCCGCCTGGTCATGAGTGCTGTGTAAAGTCTGGAAGAAGACGTGGCAATCAACTCCTTTCGCCTCCAGGGAGCTATCGTAGAAGGCCAGGCCGAAGTCGATGAAGTATATTCTCTCCCCGCTCTGGATCATATTGGAGGTAGTGAGGTCCCCATGAACGATTCCTCCAGCGTGAAGCCGGCCCACCAGCTCCCCCACCATCTCCGAGAGCTCTGGAGTGATGATGCTCTTCAGCTTCCTTCCTACCACATGCTCCATCTTGAGCTCAAACCGCGAGACCTCTTTCAAGATGGGAGTAGGCACTCCCAGCCGTCTGGCCTCGGATGTAATCTTGGCCTCCCTCAAAGTGCGCTCTTTTCGCAGGTGCTCGTCCAGCTCCGGCCGGCGGTAGCCTTTGGGGAGCCTCCTCTTGCTGACTACGCCCTCCTCCAGAGTTATTACCGCCTCTGCGCCTCTGCCTATCTCCATAAGCTATCTTTCCTCTTCCAGGCCTCTACGAGGCCCAGACAGCCTGTAATCATCGCGTCCCCAGCTGGGGCCGCAGCCACTGCCGTCCTCAACCACCCCAAGAAAGGAAACTCTCCTCTTCTGGGGCCGGTCACGAGCACCGACCTTATCTCCTGGGGAACGGACTTTATAAAAGCTCCGTGGCCGCCGTCTCTATAGACAAGTTCGCTCTCCAGACGTCCCCTGCACAGCTCCTCTAGGAAATAGTCTAGCTTCTGCGGGGTCATCTGGTGGGTATGATGCTCGAACAAGGCGGTGATGCGGTCCTCCCAGAGTATAGCAGCTACGGTATGGCCATTTCCGAAGTTGAGGATCAGAGCCGGCTCCAGGCATCTGGCATCTTGAGATGCTCCGAAGATGGCCGCAGGCCCCGTGTCCATGAGGAGAGGCGAGATGGCCCAGGACTCCAGATAGCCTTTTACAGCTTGCATTCGGGTCATGTTCTCCGGCGGACGGCAGTAGGCAAAGGCCTCAATAGTTCCTCCCGCCTCCATGGCCGCGGCCAGGTGCTCAAACCTGGCCAGGCGGTTGGACCTGTGGGGGGAGAAGCCGTGGTCCTGGACGGCCACTGCCACCTCACGGGGCAGAGATAAGTCGAAGAGCTCAAAGGCTCTCTGCAGAGATGATAGGTCCAGGTCTCCGGTTTCAATGAGTTGCGTTGAAGGAGGAGCTCTTTCCCCAACCTGTATGCCTAAATCGGTCACCCGTTCGAGGTTGTCGTTTATGGTCGCCGCCGCGGCCGGAGTGGCATAAACTGCAAATCCCGCCTCCAGATGGCGCCTCACTGCGGCTGCACAAGCCCCACCCCCCATGGTCGGCCCTTTTAGAAAGACGTCTTTACCAGAAGCCCGAGCCCTGTCTATCCTTCCTGCCACTATCACAGTCTGGCTGGGCAGGACCATCTTGACCGATCCCTCCACGGGAACGCCGGGGCTGAACAGCAGAATATCCTGGGTTCCCGCGCCCACATCGATGGCCAAAAGCGACATTTGCATTCCAGCACCCTCCTCAAAGCTTATAAAGAAGTACCATGGAACGTCACTGTCTTCCTTTGACGAGGCCATAATGAGATGCAAATAGATGTGATAATTGCAAGCACCTCCAGGTTCAAAGAGTTCGGAAGGGCGAGGTCTCCCAGAGAGGCCCAGGATCTCTCGGGAGAGATCATTGTGAAGGCGATCGAAGAGGCCGGACTGCGGGCGAGCTACCAGCTTCTTGCAGACGGCATAGAGCCCATCAGAGATGCGGTATTGAAGAGCAACGGTGATGCGATCGTAATCTGCGGCGGCACAGGTCTGGCCCCTCGAGATCTCACCCTGGAAGCGGTGGAGCCTCTTTTCGAGAAGACCCTTCCCGGGTTCGGAGAGATCTTCAGGCTGCGCAGCCTGCAAGAGGTGGGCACGCGCGCCATGCTGACCAGGGCGACTGCAGGAGTATTCCAGAAAAAGCCCATCTTCTGCCTTCCCGGTTCTCCAAATGCGGCCAAGCTGGGCATAGATCTGATTCTCGCGGAGATGGAACACATCATCAAACACATATCAGAATAAATAATATAAAAATAATCTAATCACCTCTACCGGGCCACAGTAGCCTTTTAATATCTGTAGCTCTCTGATAGGAGAAGATGGATCACGGAGATTATGGCGATGGAGACTGAGATTCCAGTCCGGGATATTATGACCCGGCCAGTGATTACAGCAGAATCCGATCTCGACGTGCTGAGCGCTGCCAGAAAGATGGGCTCAGCCAACGTGGGCTGCCTGATAATAGTATATGGAAAAGAGCCCAAAGGCATACTCACAGAGAGGGACCTGGTCAAGAAGATAGTCGCCAGGGCTGCAGACCCGAGAGCAGTTAAGGTGGGAGAGGTAATGAGCTCCCCGCTGGTAACAATAGCTCCTGAGGCCAGCCTGCGCGATGCTGCAGCGCTCATGCTCAAATCAGGCGTCAAGAGACTCCCCGTGATCTCTAACGGAAAGCTGGTAGGTATCATAACCGACACCGATCTTGTCTCTGGATCCTCTATCGGTTTGAGCGAAATTCTCAGCGATCTCCTGGAGATGCACAGAGAGAACATCCACATCGAGCAGTCAAGGGAGATGGAGAGGGGAATATGCGAACTTTGCGGCCAGCTCTCGGATTCTTTGAAGACTGTAAACGGCGAGTTGCTCTGCTGGAGCTGTAGAGACGAGAGTAGATAGTCAACCTTAGACAGCAGAGGGATTACTATGTTGGTTGAAGATATCATGTCCAGAGATCCTCTTTACGTCGAGGATTCCACATTTCTTACCAAAGCGCGCCAGATGATAAGGGATCATCATGTCAGAGGATTGCCGGTAGTAAACGGTAGCAAGCACGTCGCTGGCATCATCACCCCTCAAGACGCGCTGCGCATAACCTCCACCAGATCCAACATCACCGTGGCTGGATTCACAGTCAGAGTTCCTCTCATCACAGGAGAGATGGAGATGCTTGATGCCGCCAGGCTCATGCTCAGAGAGAAGTGCACACTATTGCCTGTGGTTCAGTCAGAGGACATTCCAGTTCTAAGAGGGGTTGTCAGCCTGCTGGACGTTTTTGGGCATATCGATCTGCAAAAGGTGCCGAATAGAAGGATCCGCGAGATCATGCGCACCGATGTGGTAGTGGCCAAGCCTGACGACTCCATTACCAAGGTCTGGGAAAAGATGGCTGAGGAGGATTTCACAGGTCTTCCGGTGGTGAGCGGCGCAGGCAAACCAATAGGCATGATCACCAGGTTCGACATCCTCAAGAGGGGGTGGGCCAGGATAAGCAAGGAGAGCGATACTAGACCAGCGAACTCCCTGCAGCTGAAGGTTGAAAAGCTGATGAGCACCCCTCTTTATAGCATCAGTTCCGATGATAGCTTGCGATCTGCCATTGAGATCATGCTCAAGCACGACGTAGGCAGGATTTCCGTGGTGGAGGGGGGAAAGCTGGTGGGAATTGTTGACAGATACGATCTTATCAAAAGCTATCTTGGTGAGTGATATGAAGAAAGGGCCATCGACAGGAAAGGACATCACAAGAATACCTAAAAGAGATGACAGAATGCTCATCTCCCCGGGCTCCAGAGATAGAGGGCCTCTACAGTTCGATTCCAGGACAGCAAAGCGCTCAGGAGAAGTGATGAGCGTGGCCTCCAGAGACGTGGTCGCCGTTCCTCCCACAACCACCATCATGGGAGCCATAAAGACCATGACATATTATGGCTTCAGCCGGCTACCCATTGCCGATGCGGGGACCAACAGACTCCTGGGCTTCGTGACCAGCGTGGACATTGTGGATTTCCTTGGCGGAGGGCTGAGGCATAACTTGCTCAAAGAAAAGTACGGCGGGAACATCTTCACTGCCATCAACGCCGACATCAGAGAGATCATGAGCACCCGTCTCACCTATGTCAGCGATAAGACCTCCCTCAACGACGCCCTAAAGCTTATGTATGAGAGAAATGTAGGAGGGCTGCCCATAGTCGACGACGAGACACGAATCAATGCCATCATCACCGAGGAGGACTTCGTGGCTTTCACTGCCGGCCTACAGACAGACCTGGTCGTAGAGTCCTTCATGAACCCCAATGTGGTTACGGCGCCGGCTCAGACTACCATCGAGAAGATGACCAGGATGATCATCCAGAAGGGATTTCGCCGCATGCCCGTGGTTCAGGATGGCGTTTTGATGGGAATAGTCACCGCCTCAGACATCATGAAGTACTTAGGGAGCGGAGAGGCCTTTCTGAAGGTGGTGACGGGAGATATTGGAGAGGTCATGAGACTGCCTATCAAGACGCTGATGAAGCGCGACCTGGTGACCACAGAGAGAAGAGTGGATATCGGATCCGCCGCCCAGAAGATGATGGACAACGACATAGGTTCTCTTCCGGTAATGGATAGAGAATCGCTGGTGGGGATCTTGACAGAGAGGGACTATGTGAGAGCACTGGCTGAGAACCGAGGAATACTACCATGAAGAAAATTAAGGAGTATATGCGCTCCCCGGTCTACGTCATTGACAAGAACGAGCCGATTCAGAGGGCCAGGAACCTGATGTTCAAGTATGGCATTGGCAGGCTTCCTGTGATGGACGGCGGCAAGCTGGTGGGAATAGTGACCAAATACGATATCACTAACAGACTCCACCAGGCATCTCCTGAATGGCGCAGGCGACCTATCGACAGGGTCCCCATAAACCTGGTCATGACTGAGAAACCCATCACCATCTTCCAGGATGCCACCATGCCCCAGGCGGCAGAGCTGATGGTAGAAAACGATATCAGTGGACTGCCGGTGGAGCGGGACGGAGAGATCGTAGGCATGATCACCAGCCGGGACATGATCAAATTCTTTGCCGAGCAGGAGATAGGGGCAAGAGTAGGAGACCTGATGAACAAGAACCTGCTCAAGGTGCACCGGCACCACACCATTTCCCATGTCCTGGAGCAGATGAACGTACAGGGGATTAGCAGAGCCCTGGTTTACGAGGATACCGACACTCCCGTGGGGATAGTCACCCGCTCTGGTCTGACCTTCTCAGAGATGATGGGCCCCAAGGACGAGATGGAGCCCAAGGTCATCAAGATGACCCGCAAAGAGAGCACCGCCGGCAGGAAGCAGTACAGGTACATCAAAGAGGTTCCCTTTGTGGCCGAGGACATCATGACCTCGCCCATCATAAGCATCAGCCCGGAGATGAAAGCCGTAGACGCTGCAAAGATGCTGGCGGAAAAGCACATCATAGGGATGCCAGTCAGGGAAACGGGGGAGATAATGGGCTACTTCTCTGCCGACGAGATAATAGCAGAGGTGGGGAGGTGGAAGTGATGCAGGTGAAGGATATAATGACTGAACCGGTCACTATCGATAAGTCGGAGCGAATAGGCCACGCCCTGGATCTGATGGAGAAGCATGACCTGCGCAGGTTGCTGGTCACCAACAAGGATAAGCTGGGAGGAATCATTACCACCAGACTGATCGCCCGGGTCCTCGGCACAAGAAAGAGCCTTGGGCTGCCCGCCTCCTCGCTGCACGTTGCCTCTGCCACCCTCGATGCCGTGATAAAGGTCCGCCCGGATATGAGCGTGGAGGACGCCATGGTTCTCCTGCAGAAGACCTCCGTCCTGGTGGCCATGGAGGGGGATAAGATCGTTGGATGGGTCAGGCCCAGGGAGGTCCTGGCGGCAGTTAATATACCTGGGCAGGCAGGCGACGCAATGGCCGTTCCCCTCACTGTTAACGCCAGCGACCGGCTGGTGCACGCCCGAAGAATGATGATGGATAGGGATGTAGGAAGGCTGCCCGTAATGGAGAACGGCAGGCTGGTGGGAATCGTCACAGAGAGAGATGTAGCCAGGGCCATGCGCGCCTTCCGGGACCTCAATGAGACCAGTAGCAGGCAGTATGCCCGCATCTATAATATCCTGGTATCGGACGTGATGACCCAGGACGTCACGTATGCCTACGCCGACACATCCCTGGAGGAGGTTAAAAGGATCATCCTCGCCGAGAACCGGGGCGGAGTGCCGGTGCTGAACCGCAAAGAGGAGCTGGTGGGAATGATCACCAGGAGGTCCCTCATCGATTATCTGGTGAGAACCAGATGAACCTGCAAAGGGTGGCAGACAAGCTAGACATATCCCTTACCAGGCTGCAAAATCTGCAGCAGACGGTGATCAAGAGGTCGAGCTGGCCTGAGCCTCGGTTGCTGAGATTTGAGAAAGCAACATCGGGAATCGAGGCAGGAACTATCATCTTCGAAAATGGCGAGATAGTTCACGGATATCCGAAGATAAGAAGGGCCATGATGCTTGCTGCAGCCCTTAGGAGACATTTTTCGGACCGCGTAGCCGTGGAGGAGAAGATGAACGGCTACAACGTCCGCATAGCATCTGTAGACGGGGAGATGGTGGCCCTCACCCGGGGGGGTTTCATCTGTCCCTATTCTACAGAGGTGGCCGAGCAGCTGGTGCCCGAGAAGGTATTTCACGACCATCCGGAGATGGTGCTGTGCGGGGAGATGGTGGGACCGGAGAATCCCTATGTTCCAAAAGAGGTCTATCCCACCGACTCCATCGACTTCTACCTCTTTGACCTCTCCAGAAAGGGTCAGCGGGGCACGTTAGGCGTCATCAAGACCCATGAGTTCGCAAAAGACTACGGGCTGAAGGCAACGAGCCTCTTCGGCGAGTTTGGCAGAGAAAGGGCCTATGAGGAGACGGTCCGGATCATCAGATCCTTGGGAAAGAGAGGACGGGAAGGGGTGGTGATGAAGGATCCGGATAACAAAGTCTCTCCCCTCAAATACACCTGCTCGGAGAGCAACTGCGGCGACCTCGAGGTGGCCTTCAGGTACTATAACGACTATGCACTGGACTTCTTCGTCTCCCGCGCTGTGCGCGAGGGCTTTCAGTCAGCGGAGTGGAGGGAGTCGGAGGAGGAGAGAACTGCCAGGGCGCTGCGCCTTGGAAAGAGCATTCTTTTTCCAATGGTAGACACCATTCAAAAAAAGATTCGCGGAGAGCAGATTGTCCAGCATGTGCAGATCAAGGTCAAGAGCCTCCAGACGGCCAGAGAATTCGAGTATCATCTGCGTCGCAGCGGCATGAAGGCCATCTTCGATCCGCCCGAGCCCAGCGACGAAGGCTATATAATCAGGATTGCCAGGCCGATAATGAGCACAAACGATAAAACCCAGGCTCTCCTGGAGGGAGATACCTGGTAAGGGCAGGTCGCATCTCATGAGCGAAATAGCCGACATCGAGATGGAAGGCCATCTCATCGACTCACTTATCCTGACCAAGGTCCTGGACAAGATCATGGACATGGGCGGGGAGTTTGAGATCAAGAGTTTCAGCATCGGCCAGAGAAAGAACGATACCAGCCACGTGCAGATAACGGTGGGGGGCGAAGACGCCGGCCACCTCGACCGCATCCTGCTGGAGCTCAACGCCCTAGGCGCGAGGCTCGCAGAGATGGATGACGCGAAGATAGCCGTAGCTCCAGGAGATATGGTTGTTCCGAGAGGCTTCTACTCCACCACCAACCATCCCACCTACGTTCGGCACCAGGGGTCGTGGACGGCAGTGGAGAACATCCACATGGACTGCCTCGTCATCTTGAAGGAGGATAGGGCGTTCTGCACTCCCATCGGGCATATAAGGAAAGGGGATCCGGTCGTGGTAGGCACCTCCGGAGTGAAGGTGGTACCGCCGGAGAGGCCCAGGCAGAAGACCCTCTTCGGCTTTATGTCCAACCAGGTCTCTTCAGAGCGCCCCAGCGGAGAGCTGGTCAGGCAGCTGGCTGCGGAGATCACCAGCACAAAAGATGCCGGTGGGAAGATAGCCGTGGTCTGCGGGCCGGCGGTCATCCATACCGGAGCTGCGCCCGCCCTGTCGAGGATGATCTCCCAAGGCTATGTGGACGTTTTGCTGGCAGGAAACGCTGTGGCCGTCCACGACATAGAGAGGCAGCTCTTCGGCACCAGCCTGGGCATGGACAGCTCTGGCAACGCCATATCTGGAGGCCACAGGAACCACCTCTACGCCATCAGCGAGATCATGGCCAGCGGGTCTATCCGAAAGGCCGTAGAGGACGGGAAGATCAGAGGAGGCATCATGTATGAGTGCCTCAAGAAGGGCGTTACCTTCGTACTCGCCGGCTCCATTCGCGATGATGGACCCTTGCCGGAGGTGATCACGGATACAATGAAGGCCAAGGATGCCATGGAAGAAGCTCTGCGGGGAGTGGACATGACCATCATGCTGGGGACCATGTTGCACTCAATTGCCGTTGGCAACCTGCTTCCTTCTTTTGTCAAGACCATCTGCTTGGACATAAATCCAGCTACAGTGACCAAGCTAATGGACCGGGGCTCTGCCCAGGCCATCGGTCTGGTGACGGACATTGGTACCTTTCTGCCTCAGCTGGCAGAGGAGATCGAGCGGCAGAGGAGCGAAAAGGGATCTATCCGCAACTCTTAAATGGTTGCCTCAAGGAGCACTAGCAGGGCCGCCGTGGCTTAGCTCGGTCAGAGCGGCTGATTCGTAAGAGTTCCGAAAGATCAGCAAATCATGGGTTCGAATCCCATCGGCGGCTTTCAACAACCTCAGCGGGCTCATAGTGCGTTAGGCAGATCTTAAAGAGTTTATAAACAGTTTATATGGCTTAAATACCATAGTTTATATATACCCAGTTTATAAAGGTAGTTTGGAGATACTTGAATATGGAGTCCACAATTAATATTGAGAACGTGGTGGCATCTACCAAACTTGCGGAAGTGTTCGATCTCCATAAGATCGAGGCCGAGCTGGAAGGGGCTGAATACAACAAGGAGAAGTTTCCCGGACTCGTCTACAGGGTGAAGTCTCCCAGAGCGGCATTTCTAATTTTCACCTCCGGCAAAGTGGTCTGCACCGGAGCCAAGAACGTGGAAGACGTGAGGACGGTAATAACCAACATGGCGCATACATTGAAGTCCATCGGCTTCGAGAACATCACCCTGGATCCGGAGATTCACGTTCAGAACATTGTGGCCAGCGCCGATCTCAAGACCGCTCTCAACCTAAATGCCATCGCCCTGGGCCTGGGGCTGGAGAACATCGAGTACGAGCCCGAGCAGTTTCCGGGCCTGGTCTACAGGATCAAGCAGCCCAAGGTGGTGGTGCTGATCTTCAGCTCCGGCAAACTGGTGGTGACAGGCGGCAAATCCCCACAGGAATGCGAGGAGGGCGTGAAGATCGTGCGGCAGCAGCTAGAGAACATGGGGCTGCTGTAATCAAGTCGCTAGAATTTCCTCTCGAGATTCGGGCTACTTATCTCTTCTCAATTTTTCTTAAACGCCAATTTAAGGGGGAAGCCCACGGTTTCTTGAAAGGACACCCCATTTTGAGTTCGCCCATTTTTCAGTCGTGAACCTCGAAATGGTTTGATTTTCTATTGTGCTTTATCCTGCGTCGCCCCGATGCCATTAGCTCCCGCTCGAGGCCGCGGGCGTTATCCCTAAGCGTTCGCGGGGAACACCACACGGCGAAAGGGTTGATAGATCGATTTGCTCTTCACTCTCGCAGGGCTAGAGCTCTTCAGCAAGCCTCTTTTCTAATTCCTCCAGGGTGAGCTTCTCCTGCTCCCCAGTCTGCATATTTCTCAAGGTGATCTTTCCTTCGGCAAGCTCGCTCTCCCCCACGATGATCGCAAAGTCCGCGCCGGCAGCGTCAGCATGCTTCAGCTGAGCCCCCAGGCCTCGACCCATCACATCCATTAGCAGAGGAACGCTCTTGCGCAGCCTGTTTCCGAGCCTGATGGCCTCGGCCTTGACATCTGGAGTAAAGGCCAAAACTGCCGGCGATCTTTTCCGCTCTTCCACCTGGGCGATCTCCATGATCCTGTCAAAGCCCAGGCCGAATCCCGTGGAGGAGGTCTCTTTCCCTCCGAAGAGGCTGGCCAGCTCGTAAGTCCCCCCGCCACAGATCTGGCTCTGAGCCCCCAGCCCGGAGGCATAGATCTCAAAGACCGTTCCTGAGTAGTACTCCAGGCCGCGCACGATCTCGAAGTCGATGGTTATCTCTACGCCGTAGGCCTTCAGAAGCGCCACAGTCTCTCCGAACTCGAGGAGGCTCAGATCAGCTACCACTGCCCGGCCTGTGCGCGCTGAACTCCGGCCGCCAGCAACGTCCGCCGATGTACTCGCAGCAGATTCCCCTTTGCCCTCCATCAAGGCCAGGTCTTGGGCCAGGCCGACCGCCGCCTCCAGGGCCCGATCTCCCTTTAGGTTGATGAGCTCCCAGAGCCCCAGATGATCGGCACCCAGCTCCACGAGGTGCTCTTTCAAGCGCTGGTGCTCCTTCTTATCT
>Ga0315289_10004447_pt1 | contig 20913 bp, 18 predicted proteins | sample YL17G11_40_MG_FD_203452 | JGI IMG/M metagenome (GOLD analysis project Ga0315289, IMG submission 203452) | Sediment microbial communities from Yellowstone Lake, YNP, Wyoming, USA - YL17G11_40 | ecosystem: Environmental > Aquatic > Freshwater > Lake > Sediment | place: USA: Wyoming | collected... | reverse complement strand
TCTTTCCGAGATATCTTAATAAGAATTAAGTTCAAGTCTCCCTCATCCTCGACTTCCTTTTGCTGTGCAATCCAGGAGTCGAGGATTTTCACATCCGCATACCAAAGCTGGTGAAACGGAAAGTCGGCATAACTCTTACACTCTAAGTTAAAGTGATTCCACCCCATTGGCGGGTGTATATCGCCCTTCTTACTTTGCAGTTGAGCCTTGTCAATTGTTGTTTTTCTGAAGTTATTTTTACCACCCACAAATGCACCGCTACTCGGCACACGTAAGAATGATTCGTTATAGGTTTCTGATAGGAATTTAGCTACTTCTAATTCCCATGCATTTCCTTTAGCCTTTGAGCGACTGGGCATCTTGATGCTCCTTTATTGTATTTTCTATGTACGATCTATTAGAAATATATCCGTAATATGCTCTTTCTTTTACGCAAAGATATTCTTTTATTTCATGTTTTGTATATTTCTCATCATACATTTTATAGAAAGAGATGTATAAATTTTTCTTCTCCATGATAGTTTTAATACTTCGTTTTATAGCACCTAATCCTATATTTTCTCTGCCCTCTTTTGATTTCGGTTTCTTCAATGCTTTTCCGAGATTATCTTTATGTTCCTGAGTTCTTTCCGGTTTCTTTTTACCCAGTATAGCCTTACTAATATTATCTCTTGCTTCTTGAGAAACTATTTTATTCCTCATCTTTTCGCGCGTTTCTTCTGATAGCTTTTTACCGAGATTAGCATCTCGTAACTTCTGTTTATGTTCCCCGGATTTAGGAATATTTTTTCTTGATTTAGAGACTGCCTTGCGAATCCAACCGTATAATTTATTATTCCTAATTACACCCTCTTTTGATTGACACATTATCAGTGCAGCATATACAAGTTTTCTATTTTCGGGATACATCTTAACAAGTAATTGATGTGCCAGATAATGTTCTTCGGGTGTTAATCTTACTAGGTTAGTTTTGCAATCGGTTCCACCCATGCATTTAGGAACTATGTGATGATTTTCAGAATATCCTAGCATAGTTCGAGTCTTTGCTCTATTGATTATATTATCATATATTCGAAAATAATTCATGCATTATATCCCCTGTTTATACTATTTATCAAGGAATATAAATAGCTGAAACAAAGGAGATACAATGTATTCGAACGCATTTGAAGCCGCGGTTGATCATTCCATGCTGTATGAAGTAGGTTCTTTTTGGAAACTCACACCCGAAGTAGAAGCAGGATTAATCAATACCTCTGTACAAAGAAGAGCAGTTGGGTATGTAGATGACCCTTTGGATCGCGGCGGTGAAACAAAATTCGGTGTAGCATTAAATGCCAATCCGGATTTAGACATTACAAACCTGACATGGGCACAAGCAAAGGCCGTGTATTATGATAGATATTGGGTTACTGGCGCTTGTGAAAAGTTATCCGAACGAGTTGCAGTTTTACATTTTGACGGATGTGTAAATCACGGTGTTGGTAGAGCAAAGAAATTCCTACAAACATCTGTCGGAGCAGTTGCTGATGGCATTGTTGGTGCCAATACACTAGCAGCAGTAAATTCAAAAGATCCCATTGATATATGCAATAAGATATGTGATCTAAGAGAAAAATTCTATAGAGACATTGTAACAAACAAACCAAATCAGGCACGTTTTCTGAATGGCTGGTTACGACGCATTGACGAAATGCGAGTCTTCACGACTGACACAAATAGAAGTTTTTAAGCATATCAAGAATCGTCGCATGCAATGCGAAACGATGCTAAAATAGTGTAACAGCAAAACTGTTCGAGCAGGCAAATACAATTTCATAGATAGCGGGTGTGACGCGCCCCGTGAACGTACAAGATCATCAGCGTATAGGTTTATCTAAAGCAAACCCAAATCTCAAAACTACAAATCCAAAAATCAATTTCTGTTAATGTTCCACAATACCGGGTTAGCGAGCCTAGTCAATATTTCGCCGGCGAGTCGTTCAGAGTAGAGCGCAACAGCCAGGTCCATTGAGTGTGCAATGGCAAAATCATATGAAAGCAACCCTTGTTGCAAGTAAGATGATTGCAAAGTTTGCGGTGGGTATGTGAAAACAGGGTATGGCCCGCCGGTTGCGTAATTTATCGGCTGAAAGGTAATTACAAATGCAACGAGCCTGTATGAAGTTACAACTTCTTAGGCCCCTTCCGAAACGCTATTGATGCGCGTAGTTGACATAATCAATCCAACACTACAAAAAATATTTCGGTTCAGAATCTGGTGACACTGTCATGGTTTTCGCCGTCCAAGGTTTTGGATACCCTTGGTCTGACTCCTCCGTCATCATATACAAAATCACTTGTTATTTGAAGAAAATAATTCGAATGAATTACGAAGCGGAGTTTACGAAGCGAGTGATTCGTGAAGAATTCGGTCTGTAAGACCGCTAAATGGTGTGTCACTTCTTTTATAGATACGCTTTTTGATCTTAATAATTTCTGAATTTGTTATTAAGGACAAATCTGAATGTGCTCTTAATTGAATCCTATAGATATCACGACCATAAGTTTCGCAGGTAATGACACCTGTGAATTTTGCAAAGTGAAGAGTCACGAATGCATTGATCCTTAATTCTACTTCTCCGACTAAATTGGGCAATTCTGTATCTGTTTTTGGATCAATGTGCTTAATCAATTTAATTTCGCCTTTAGCTATGTAAACTTCAGTATAAAGATGATCCCCTGTTGGGTAGTTCGTATAGATAAATCCCGGTTGGCGAGTCAATGGTTGTGCTGTCACTAATTTTATATTTAGTTCCCGATAAGGGTACATAGGAACTTCATATGGACTCCATTCAATATGTTGAGCGTCTAAAAGACGCGAGAGATCGTATACCCAACGGTGTTTAGGGTATCTTTCCCAACAATCGATATCATCTTTTGGAATATTTAATTCCATAGTGTCTGTTTTTTTATGCATGATATATCCTTACATGTATTCCTTAGCGCCCTTATTTTGTTCCTTAATGCGTTTATTGATTACTTTAACTAAAATTTCTCTATCTTCGTAACTCATACCCCAGAGTGAATTCCATTCAACCCCGCCTTTCATAAAAAAACAAATATCAGATATTTGCTCTTTTAATGCTTTTCCATCTTTAATGTATGAATTTATAAGGTCAGCTAACTGCTCAGGCGGAAGAAAAGTTAACGACCTTATGAAAAATTTACAGGATTAAAGTCAATTTCACTTTCCCACTCGTGAGTGCATTCTTCACATTTAGCTATAAATGTTCGTTTGATACCTATATCATTGATTTCGGTAATTTGTTTTTCAATCTTATCTATACTTTTCCTATCAATATTTTGTAAAAATTCTCTAATAAATTTCTTATCGGTAACATTTACATTATTTGACTCATCCACAATTTTTATTATGCCGGAAGTAATTAATTCAACTTTAATAGTAGCAACTTCACTAAACGCTTTTTTAACAATAGCTGATCTCTGTTCATCACTAATCGTTCTAGATTCTAGTGCTCTTGCCAATTTGTCTTGTTCGAATTTTGCATGTAAACTTTTTAGAAAATCTTGAAATGAATACGGTTTTACAAAAATAGATAAACCGGAATCTAAATTTACAACATATTCAGATTCTAAGGTTGCCATATTGTCTAATGCATATTGAAGATTTAATTTAAAAACACTTTCATGACTGCATTCTGGGCATCTAAGTGCAGTTTCAAGTGAATCATTGTAGGTTGCATATCGAATTGCAGTTATCAGAGCATCAATGTCATTTGTTAACAGTGCCTTTGGATTCTTAAGTGCAGGGACGCAACTATTAAAAACTTCTACTAATGCTTCTCCATTTAATAGTGCATCCGGATTCTTAAGGATAAGCTCATCCCTGCCTGTCATCGGTAACACACCTACCTCACCTGTATCTGTAAAATCGATCACACCAGGGGCATAATATGATGTTCCGCTAGGCATTTTAATATACAATTTAATTGCTCTAAAATACTGTTGTAATGGATTGGATTTTTGAATCTGCTGTTCCATATTTCACCTTTGAAAATATTTTGATAAATAGTATTGATTACTATTTTCACTTATTTATCACGGGACATAACCAATTCTTTTTATGGCTGATAATTCTGTTTTTATTACCGGTGTAGCAGATGGCGCATTTGAAAAGGCGCTAGGAGAGTTGCCAGGTTGGGCTACGGATAAGACAGCCAAAAATATTGAAGATCTTTTAAAAAGGTCTTTGGGAATACAGACAAATATGTTGTCTGTAGCCATTAAGTGTTGTAAAGGTGCCGGCTCTGGTAGCGGAAATATTCCTACAGAAGAAGTTGGTAAAGTTAAGGGTGCCCTTAATGATCTTCTTAAGAGTCTTGATTCTGTAACCAAAGCAAATAAAGATGTCGCTGCCGATGCTGCTACAAAGAAAAAAGCGGCAGATGATGAAAAAGATCAATCGGCTAAGTCTAAGGTATTGACTTATCTTGGAAACAAAGCCCTTGGCGGCCTTGTTGCCATGGGTGGAAAATTATTAGGTATACAGAAGCAATATTACGAAACTTCAAACAACTTATTTAAGTCGGGTGTTAATTTATTAAATGGAAATGATTCTACTACAAGTAGTTTTATATCATTGAATCAAATGATTTCTTTGGCAGGTGTTAGACTAGAAGTATTTGAAAAAGCTGTTATGAAATATAGTTCATCCGTGAATGCGGTTGGAGTTAAAAAATTTGCAACAACTTTAAATTTAGCAGGTAAAGGACTGGCTGATTTAGGGTATAAATCGAACGAATGGGGCGAATACGTGGGCGCAATGATGGAACGTGAATCAGCCTATACCGACCTTAGAGGTATGTCCGACGAAGAACTTGCTGCAAGTGCAAAAAGATATGGTGCGCAATTAAAGAATCTATCACTTCTAACAGGCCAGTCGGCTGATAAATTAAGAGAAAGTAGCGTTGAACTTTCAAAAAATTCGGATATGATGGCTGTAGAAGCCGAATATGGACAACAAGGCGCTAATAGAGTTAATGAGTTAGCTTCGGCCTTACCAGGCGCCTCCGAAGCAATTATAGCATTAGCGTCATCTAGCAGTCAGGCAAATGAAGAAATATACCAGACATTAGTTAAGGCCGGCGCCGGTCCTGAAGCAGATCGTTTCAGAAATACAATAACTGAATTAGCCAATGGCACAATCTCGGCAGAAACAGCAGTGCGTCAAATGGGAGACACAGCCAAAAGCCTAAATGCTGCTCAAATTCAGGCATTAAGACTTCAAAAGACTGCCGGAAATCAGGGAGCTAAGGTGTCACAAGATTTTATATACGGTCTTAGAAAAGTTTCCAACAATACATCAGAAGCTTCAAAAGCTCAATTAGATGCGGCAACTAATAGTCAGTCATCTATTGCTAAGTTTTCTACAGCAGCAGAGGCATTATTAGCAGGGCCTCAACGAGCTTTTCCACTTCTCGAAACTCAGTTAGATACAGCAACTGCCGGATTGATAAAATTAAATGAAGCAATGAATGCACTGATTAAGACTACGTCGCTTGAATCAAGAAGCCAGATTGCAATTGGGCTCGAAATAGCTAGTGCAGTAGTAGGGTTAGCTGTGGCTACAGGAACATTGAAAAATGTAGCAAAGGGATTGAGTGGTTTATTAGGTGCAGGCAAAGGTGGTCCAGTAACTGGGCCGCCTGGCCCCACTGCACCCGGAGGTAAAGGGGCGGGTAAATGGGCCGGCCGCGCCGCCAAAGGAGCTAAAGGTGGAATCATTGGTGCAACAGCTGGCATTGCATTGGACGTAGCAAGTGAATCATTAGAAGAATCAGGACATACGACAGCAGCAGCAGCAACTGATATTGCTTCGAGTGCAGCAGCAATGGCTGGTACAGGTGCATTGTTGGGTAGTTTTATTCCAGTAATAGGTACAGGTGTTGGTGCATTAGTGGGTGCCCTAGCTGGTGCAGGGTATGGGACATATCAGAATTGGGACAAATTAACTTCATCTAAATCCAAAGAAGGTGCCTCCTCCAAAATTAATGCACCAACAGCACTGATATCAGCACCTACTGCGCCAGCGCCATCAACAGTTAATAGTCCGGCAGCTATTACTCCCGAGGGTAAGCCTAATGCAACTACGCAATCAGCTGGCACTGCTGAATCAGTAATGGGCCCCGTAATGGATAAACCTGATGGCAGTAAGGATATAAATACCGTACTAAAGCATAGTAGTGATATTTTGGAGCAGATTCTTTTGGCTTCGAATCAGTTAGTAGATACAAATAAAGATATCCTTAGATACACAAGGAATAACGCATGACTTGGAAGAAGTTTTTTCGCCCCGTTAATTCGGTCTTACCTGTTGCACAGCGAGCAATTGATAGCACATCTGCATATGCATCGACGGCCAAGTATAGTAACTGGCTTCCAGAAGTATATTCCGGACCTCCAGATAGATTGCAAAGATATGCAGTCTATGATCAAATGAATTATGATCATGAAATTAGTGCTGCTGTTGACACAATTGCAGATTTTGGTACAGAACCAGACGAAGTAACAAAGTTACCTCTAATTATTAAATTTAACGACGATCCTACCCCATCTGAAATTCAAATTCTTGAAAAGACATTAGGTCAATGGGTTAGATTAAATAAATTGACTCGCCGTCTGTGGAGAATGTTCCGTTCTACATTAATTTACGGTGATCAGTTCTTTATTCGTGATCCTGAGACTTTTAAACTTTATTGGGTAGATCCTGCTAAGGTTGAAAAGGTTATTGTAAACGAAAGTGATGGTAAGAAGATTGAAAGTTACTTTGTTAAAGACATCGACCTTAATATGAAGAGCTTAGTTGCAACTAATCAACTTAATAAGCTTTCTAACGAAGCATTTGGATCCAATAGTATCGTATTTTCCCCTCCAATGCAGGGAAATATGAATTATGTCTCCGGTGGTTATGGCGGTGCCGGTACAGCTAACTATCAAGATGGTGGTGCTACGGCTGTAGATGCCGAACATATTGTGCAATTATCGCTCACAGACGGTATGAATGCTGCATGGCCCTTCGGCCTTAGTATTCTGGAGCAAATTTATAAGGTTTACAAGCAGAAAGAATTGCTTGAAGATGCTATCTTAATTTATCGTGTACACCGTGCTCCAGAGCGTCGTGTATTCTTTATTGACGTCGGTACTATGCCACCTAACAAGGCACAACAGTATCTTGAACGTATCCGTTACGAAGTACAGCAAAAACGTATTCCAAGTAGAACTGGCGGCGGCGCTAACGTTACAGATTCTACGTACAATCCTATGTCTATCTTGGAAGACTATTTCTTTGCTGTAACTAGTGAAGGCCGTGGATCTAAAGTCGAGGTTCTTCCAGGCGGGGAAAACTTGGGCGATATTGACGACCTGCGTTATTTCAATAACAAAATGTTACGAGCACTTGGAGTTCCTAGTTCGTATTTGCCGACAGGTCCGGAGGACGGTACTGCCGCAGTGAACGATGGTCGTGTAGGTACAGCTTTTATTCAAGAATTTAGATTTGCTAAAGTTGTTTCTCGTTACCAGCAACAGGTTATTGAACCGATTGACCTCGAGTTTAAGTTATTCTTGAAGCACCGTGGTATTACAATTGACAATAGTTTATTTGAACTCGAATTTACACCACCGCAATCATTCTCTGAATATCGCCAGTTAGAGTTAGACTCAGCTCGCATTAATACATTTACGGCATTAACAGATATTTCCTTTGTGTCTAAGAGATTTATTCTCAAGACATATCTCGGTTGGTCTGAAGAACAACTTGCTGAAAATGAGCGTATGTGGAAAGAAGAGCGTAGTCGCCTAACTAAAACATTTGCGCCTGAAGCAGGCGGCGCTGGTGGTTCAGCACCAGCTGGACTATCTGACGTCGGTATAACAAGTTCTGGCATCGATGATATGGCACCCGAAGATGATACTGTAGACGACGGATCTATGGAACCGGGTGCGGATGTGGGCGCCACAGATGCCGAAGTTGATAACTTTGGTGGATAATAATGAATTTTCTAGAAATTATAGGGGAAAGTTTTAATACAGTAGTCGATCGGCAGGTAATAAAATCTACCCCTTCCGGTGTGGTTATAAAGGCAACAATTGGCAGTCGGGAAGTAGTGTTTATGGGACACATAAGCACTGATGATAGAAATAAAAAAATTGCCATGATTGAATTCTCAGAGAAAACTAACGGCGGTAAATCTAACAGTTATGATAAAACAGGTTCGGGATCACAAATGCAGGTTTTTGCATTTGTAATTGATTGTGTTAAAGATATGATTATTGACTATGCTCCCGATGAAATAGATTTTACGGCAGTTAAAGCAGACGGCAATCGTGGGCAATTATATACAAAGTTAGCATCTAAGATTAATGGATATAAATTAAAAAACGTGCAAGACGGCAGGTTCGAGGAATTATATACATTTGTTAGAGATAAATAAAACTATGAAAGCCTCTGAAATGCTCGTTGAATTTTATGATCCTGCCGATGATGAATATGGTAAAGCACATATGGATGACACTCGCCGTCCACGACTTACTATGCTCCATATTCAAAAATTAAGGAAAGCCCGTGATGCTGAAAAGTATGAAAAAGCCCAACATTTAGAGTTTCTTCCCGATATGTATGGTCAGGCTGCCGCACCCGAGGGTGGCCTATAAAGTAGTTTTTTATCTTAGCTCAACCGAGGCTAAATAAAAGCTATAAATCTGTAATTTCAAAAAGTGGCTCTTTTATGGCCATTTCCACCTATATTACCCATCTCCGAGTTAAATACACAGAATACCAATAAATGGTATATTGAAAATTAACTAATCAAGGAGAGATTGGGCATGTCAAAACAACAAAAGCTTGAGAAGGTACTGGATCTGCTATTAAGCGAAGATTCGGACCAGGCCGCTGAACTTCTCCATCAAATCATTGTAGAGAAAGCACGTACCATTTACGAAAGTATTGTCGACGAGGAAGATGTCGATGATACCGACGAAAAAGATGAACTTGATGAATCCGATGAAGTTGGTGGTGAGCCAAATAAAGATTTCACAGATGAAATTTCATCTGATGAAAGTGAAGTAGAATCCGATGAAGAGAATGACGGCGAAGCCGGTTCTGATGATGATTCAGATGACGAAGGTGACGAGGGTGATGAAGATGCTTTCGGCGGCGACGAAGGCGGAGAAGGAACCACCGAAGAGCGCGTTGAAGATCTAGAGTCGCAACTTGCTGAACTCCGCGCAGAATTCGACGCACTAATGGGCGAAGAAATGCAAGAGCCTAACCATGCTGATCTAGGTGATGAAATGCCTGGCGATGATATGGATATGGGCGGGGACGAAATGGCTGATGCTGGTGGTATGCCAGACTTCGGCGGCAGCGCAGAAGAAAAAGTTGTAGGCGAAGTTGTCGCAACTATGTTCGAGAAGCAAGCTAAAGGCAAGCTAGCAGTAGCTCCACAAGCTAAGAAGCAAGGTAATAAGGTTGCTGAAGAAACAAAGTTTCTAAACAAGACACCTGATACCGGCCAGCGCGGCACAGCAAAACTAGTTGGTACCGGTAAGAATACACCACTAGGTGCTGAACAAAACAAGTCACCATACACTAATATTCCTGCACGTAAGGACTACGGTGGAAGCCCGACCAAAATTGGCGGCAATGGTGGAACTGGTGGAGAATATGGAAAGTATAATGGTGATTCAGCCAAGAACGATACACCTACAGACAACGTAAATGTTGCTCCTAAGAATTCTGGTGTAAAGGCCGATACAACACCTAAGTTCACTGGCGGCAAGGCTGCAGGTCCAGGATTTACTAAGTCTCCTCTAACAAAGAAGCCAGCTTAAGGAATAAACAGTGACCATGGCAAATAAATTGTACGAGTTCTTGTCATTTGACAAGGCACACGTTCAACTTCTTGAAGAAGATAACAAAATGACTGGCGGTAAAGATCTCTGCATGAAAGGGATCTTTATTCAGGGTGACGTAAGAAACCAGAACCAGCGTGTTTATCCTGTTCGTGAAATTGCCAGGGCTGTAAATTCAATTACTGAAAAATTAAGTACAGGTCAATCAGTTATGGGCGAGCTCGACCATCCGGAAGAGCTTTCTATTAACTTAGATCGTGTAAGTCACCTCATTACAGAAATGTGGATGGATGGTGCAGACGGATACGGAAAGTTGAAGATTGTTCCAACTCCGATGGGCGGCATTGTAAAGACACTGTTGCAGTCGGGCGCAAAGTTGGGTGTATCTTCCCGTGGTTCTGGAAACGTTGGTGATGATGGTGCAGTTTCAGATTTTGAAATTATTACTGTTGACATTGTGGCGCAACCAAGCGCACCAAATGCGTTTCCGAGAACAATTTATGAAAGTCTTTATAACATGAGGGGTGGTCATAATGTTATGGATACCGCAAGGTATGCATTAACAGAGGCCTCTGCACAGAAACAACTTGCTAAAGACATTCAAAGATTTATTAAAGAGTTAAAAATTTAAGGGGAACTCAAGATGGCAAAGAAAATTGATGAGATCTTGAGCGAAAGCGTTGGATTATCCGAAGAAACTAGAAGTCAGATTGTTGGCTTGTGGGAATCTAGACTAACCGAAGCTCGTGAAGAAGTTGCTGCTGTACTCCGTGAGGAGTTTGCTCGTAAGTTCGAACACGACAAGGGTGTTCTAGTTGAATCAATGGATCGTTTTTTAACAGACAAAGTCCGCGTTGAACTCGAAGAATTCGCCGAAGATAAGAGAAAACTTGTCGCAGAACGTGTTGCCTACAAGGGCAAGGTCGTTGAACACACAAAGATGCTAAACACATTTATTACAGAAGCTGTAGCAAAAGAAATGAAAGAATTCTATGCCGAAAAGAAGGCAATGAAGGAAAATTTTGGAAAGCTAGAAAACTTTCTGTTGAAGCAACTTGCCGAAGAAATTCGCGAGTTCCGTGCAGACAAGAAGTCGTTAGTGGAACAAAAAGTCAAGATGGTTACCGAAGGTAAGCAGAAGCTACAGGAAACAAAGGCACAGTTTATCAAGCGTGCAGCTCAGATTATCGAGTCTAACATTGAAAAGACTCTCCGTTCTGAAATTGGTCAATTCAAGGAAGACATTCGTGTTGCCCGCGAGAACGATTTTGGACGTAAGATTTTTGAAGCTCACGCAGCAGAATTCATGACCTCGTACCTAAATGAAGGTACAGAACTTAAGAAGATGCAAAAGGTACTTGAAGCCAAGAATGCGCAACTTGCAACACTTAACGAATCTGTTAAGAAGAGCAGAGGGCTCATGGAAGGATTAGATACCAAGTTGAAAGCAACTCAAGATCTAGTCGAAAGACAGAAAGTCATGGGAGAGTTACTAGCACCATTGTCGAAGGACAAGAAAGCTGTAATGAAAGAATTGCTTGAATCGGTTAACACTAAGAATTTGCAAGGTGCATACAACAAGTATCTGCCAAGCGTTCTAAATGAAGCCGCTGTACGTAAACCTGAGTTTGCAAAGACACAGTTAACTGAGGCGACATTGTCAGCCAAGACAGGTGATAGAGTGAAGGTCACTCAAGAGGAAGAGTCTAGCGATTCTTCAGAGTTAAAACATATTTTGTCCTTAGCCGGAATTAGAAAGTAATTAGGAGAAACTTACAATGGCAACAAAGCTATTTGAATCGAACTGGGGCGCTACCAAACAAGCCCTTTTAGAAGGTCTCTCAGGAACCCGTAGACAGTCCATGGACGTCGTGTTTGAAAACACTCGTCGTTACTTGGCTGAATCGGCTACTGCTGGAGCCACACAATCTGGTAACATCGCTGTACTAAACAAGGTCATGCTACCACTTATCCGTCGTGTTATGCCGACCGTTATTGCGAACGAAATCATGGGTGTTCAGCCTATGACCGGTCCAGTTGGTCAGATCCACACATTGCGCGTTCGCTACGCTAACACCGCTGCTGGTGTAACAGCTGGTACAGAAGCACTTGGTCCATTCGAAATTGCTAAGGCATATTCGGGTAACGAAGTTGTTGCTGATCCAGGTGCTGCTTCTACAGCACGTCTAGAAGGCGTTCCAGGAAACAAGATGAGCATCCAAATCTTGAAGGAAACCGTCGAAGCCAAGACACGTAAGTTGTCGGCTCGTTGGACTTTCGAGGCTGCACAAGACGCTAATGCCATTCACGGTATTGATATCGAAGCAGAAATCATGCAAGCTCTTGCACAAGAAATCACAGTTGAAATCGACCAAGAAATGTTATTCAAGCTATCAAGCTTGGTACCGGTTGCCCCAACTACATTCAACCAAGCTGCTGTATCTGGTACAGCTACATATGTTGGTGACGAAATGGCTGCTCTTGCAGTCATGATCAACCAGCAAGCTAACTTGATTGCTGCACGTACACGTCGTGGTGCTGCTAACTGGGCAGTTGTTTCGCCAACAGCGTTGACAATTCTTCAGACAGCTACTACATCGTCGTTTGCACGTACCACAGAAGGTACATTCGAAGCACCTACAAACACAAAGTTTGTTGGTACATTGAACAGCACAATGCGCGTTTATGTAAACCAGTACGCCGGTGACGGTGAAGCAGTTCTTATCGGTTACAAGGGTCCTACCGAAACTGATGCGGCAGCTTATTACTGCCCATACATTCCGCTAATGAGCGTTGGTCCAGTTATGGATCCACAGACTTTCGAGCCTGTTGTTTCGTTCATGACACGTTATGGATACTTGGAACTTACTAACACAGCAAACAGCTTCGGTAACGCAGCTGACTATCTGTCGAAGGTTGGTATCGACAGCAGCACTTTGAAATTTTACTGATCCAACTTGGATTGGTACTTCAAAGAGTACGCTGACACAAAAAAGCCCCTTAATCGGGGCTTTTTTCTTGACTAAATTTTCTTGCTAACAATTCTCTTCTAGCCGCTTTACGTTCCTCTGTCCAAGGAACCTTTGTTTTACCTAAACGATTTGCTGACATCATCTTCTTGGTTTCTTCTGAATGTGGTGTAAAATGCGTACCAACACCTTTTCTTCTTTCGCTTATTGCTTTTTTATTTTCTTCGGTATGATGTTTTCCTTTAAATCCAGAAGTATTATAATTTCCCCCAGTTCTGCCCTTAGTTGTATTACTTAATTTTTTCTTGGATTCTTCTGTCCATATTTTTCCTATATTAGGTCCAGGCCGTCCCTTCATAAATTCACTTTGAATTTTTCTTGCATCCTCTTTAAGCAATTGATAATCTCTGGCATAGACTTTGTATTTTATTCCGTTTCTTTTTGTATGGCACATTAGCATAAATGCTTTAGTCATCTCTCTGTTTCTATATATTTTCCAGAGAAGGTGGTGTGCGACGAAATGTTCTTTAGCAGTGAGTACAGCAATGTTTGATTCAATATCTTCTCCTTTTAGTGATAAAGGAACGATATGATGCTTTTCGACATAAATATCTTGGGATAATATCCTATGTTGAGAATTGTATATTAATTGATGGTAAACCTTAAGATAGTTCATAATTAATATTTATCTTAACATTAAAGTTCTATTAATCCGACTCCAGGATTGGTAAAGAATTTAGGGGCCCTCCGGGGCGCTTTTCTCTGATTATAGTTTCTAGATATAATTGATAAATATACGAAACGGTAGGTATACCGACTAAGAAACTAAGAAAAGCGGCACTAAATATCGAAAATAGAGTATAATTTAGCACCTTAACATAGGAAAATTATGGCATTAATATATTACACAAATACAAAAAGTTTATTTTCGGGAGCAATTCTTCGAAATTTGGGAAATGCAAATACAGCAGCATACGGACCATTTACACTTGGCGTAACTATATATTCGGGTGTTGCACCAACCGCGGCAGCAGTTGCATCAAACTGGGTAACATATAATTCTACAGTTCCATCTTTTCTAGCTCACTACACCAATATGTCGTGGAGTCAACCAGGGCAAGGAACTCTATTACAAATGACGGGCGCACCGACGCCGGTTACCCCTGTTAACAATGGTACGGCATCTTGGGCTATTATTTGGGCAGGACAACCTACAGCACCACAGCTTGCGAGTTCGACCTTACCATTTACTAAATTTTTATTGGTTGGTGTGAGCGATGCAGTCAGCGATGGAGTAATACGATTTTCGTCAACGGCGTTTACAACACTTGTGTCAGTTGCCGTATTAGATGCAAGCATGGCATCTTTCATCTAAGGAGATATTATGGGATTCATTAGAATGTCGCCGGGTTTTATACCCACTGTAACAACATACTTCTTAATGCTTGGTCAAAGTGTATCTAGTACCCCGGCCCCAATAACATCGCGCGGATTACTGTGTGCTCACGCACAATCGGGCGGGGAAATCGGTGGTAGATTAGCAATCTTTAAAGGAACAGTACCAGTTGATTTTTCAACATTAACTTCCTTTAATGCTAAGGCATCGGACTTATTAATTACATATGATGCTACATCTTGGTCGAGTAGTACAGGTATTAATCAATTTACTGGATCGCAGGATAACGTAAATCCTATGGTTATTACTACCACATACGTAAATGCGACTGCAACAGGCACGGCAACGTGGTTCTGGTGGTTCACTACACCATTATCTGGTTTTAATGTATGGAATAATGCAACCGTGCCGTACAACCAGATTGTCGGCACTGTGGGTATAACCGGTTCTGGGGCTGATTTAACTATACCTTCTGTTTCAATAACATCGGGCTCACCATATAGAATATTTAACTATAGATTGCAGATTCCTACTGAATGGACATTCTAATCAATGGCATTTCCAGACAGCACCAGGAAAGCTCCTACTGTATTTCTTGAAGTATTCGACGATACTGGTTCGCCGGGGTCGCCGGCAGCAGGATCTGTCACATCGATTATTATTATTATTAATGCTGTTCCTTTACCGCCTCCACCGGTGCCTGTTGTAGATTTTGTAGGTGTTCCGGTAACCGGGACTGAACCTCTAAGTGTTGCATTTACTGATTTATCCACTAATTCACCGAATGCCTGGCAATGGGACTTTGAAAACATTGGCTCAGTTGATTCAACATTAGAAAATCCGACACATATCTATCCATTTTCCGGAATATATTCGGTAAAATTAACCGCTTATAATACGGGCGGTTCATCATCATTAGTAAAGATCGGATATATTATTGTTACGGATCCGGCGCCGCAACCGATAACATATATGCCGTTCCTAATGAATGAAGCTCCGGGATTCGACAGTGAACTTACACTTATGCCGTTTAGAATGGGTATTGGTTTAGAATTTGAAAATCCAGAAATAACATTAATGCCATTTCTTGTAGACAATGGTTCTGGATTTGAGAATCCGACATCAACAATTATGCCATTTGTTATGACTAATGCAGTAGCATTTACAAATCCATCTATTACATTAATGCCATTCCTTGTAGACAATGGTTCTGGATTTGAGAATCCAGTTTCGACAATAATGCCATTTGTTGTTGATTATGGTGCAGGATTTGAAAACCCGGCAATAACAGTAATGCCATTTCTTGTAGACAATGGTTCTGGATTTGAGAATCCAGTTTCGACAATAATGCCATTCACTATGAATCGAGTTTAACCGGGATTCCAATTTATCACAAATGTGATAAATAATGAAAACACCTAAGAAGGTTAACAGGAATTCATAATGGCAATCAAGGTTAGTACATTATTAGCACATAATACGTTAGTTCAGGACGACCTATTTCCAAAGTTAGGCGGCGACTTAGACACAAACGATTTTGAAATAACCAATGGTGGTAATCCTGTAACAATTACAGGTAATGATTATCCAATAACACCTGGCTCGCCAGGGCAGGTTCTAACAACAGATGGTTTAGGAACGCTTTCCTGGACCACAAATGGTGTAGGTACAGTTACTTCTGTTGGTGTATCGTCAATAGGCACCTATTCTGGTGCTATAACAATTGGTAGTAGCCCGGTAACAAGTTCCGGAACTATTACAATAACTCCAAATGTTTTCACATCAGTGTTACCGGGTATTGTCCCGGCTTCAGGTGGAGGTACAGCTAATTTCTTACGTGCTGATGGCACATGGGCAACACCGCCTGGCGGCGGTGGCGGAAGTGGAACAGTCACATCTGTCGGGCTTACGAGTTCAGCCTCCACTATTACTGTCTCGGGTATTCCTAACCCCATTACAGCAGCAGGTACATTCAATATCGATCTACCGTTATCGGGCGTTACAGCTAACACATATGGATCGGCATCTACAGTAGGTGTTTTTGCAGTAAATTCGCGTGGTATTGTAACTTCTGCAAGTAATGCGCCTATCAGTATAACACCTGCTCAAGCAGGACTCGGTAATGTAACGAATTCGTTGCAGGTAATAAACAATGGCGGTTCTCCAAGTATAAGACAAGGCACAGGCGCGCCTGTTGGGGCAGATACACTTGGTGCAATTTATATTGATAGAGCTGTAACAAACGGTGATGGAATATTATTCTATGATGGGGCAACCTGGCAAGTCATAGGTCAGAAATTAAATCTATACGATGAAAAATCTAGCACATTTACTCCTCCTATTGCACAAGGTACAAATTCTATTGCGTTAGGTGAAGGAGCAGGAACAGCCTCTACAGCACCAGATTCACTTGCAATCGGTCAATATTCTGTTGCAAGAATTCAAGGCGGAGTAGTTCAGGCAAGTGGAAGATTCTTAACAAACGGCGATGCTCAGACAGGTAGATATTTGTTGCGTGGTGTATCAACTGACGGAACTCAAGATGGTACAGAATTGCTTGTAGATGGAAACGGCGGAAGTGTTCGCCTAACATTAATAGATAATTCAACTTGGACATTTAAGATTACAGTAACAGCACACAGAAAAGATTTAGATGATACTCGAGCCGGATATACAGCAGCTGGTGTTATCTATCGTACTTCGGGCGCAATCAATACTTTCATCCAAGGATCGGTGAATAAAGTGGTATTAGCGGAGTCTCATCCAGCTTTAGATATAAATATAGATGCAGATACTGCCAACGGATCTCTACGAGTTAGAGTCACGGGTCAGTTAGGAAAACAAATAAGATGGGTCGCACTGGTAGAAACAGTAGAGATCACAAACTAAGGAAAATAATAATATGGATTTCGATTTTGACACGGGTACGATATACGAAGGCTTGGCTAAACTAGATGTATCAGTTTTTCCACCATTATCCGGCGGTGGACCATCATATGGTGTTTTAACCATTGTTGGTACTGGTGCTTTAACACTTCCTAAAGGATCTGCTGCCCAACGCCCGGCAGCAGCCGGCGGTACAGATATTGCCGGCATGTTCCGCTATAACACTGGCGTAAACCAACTTGAATATTTCGATAGTACAACTTGGCAGCAATTGTCATTTGCTGGTGGCGCAGTTTCGACATTCCAGACAAGCTTGGCAGGATTGCTACCTAACACTGCGCAATCTGGGGCAATAACCCTTTCGGGAACATTAGGTGCAACATCGGGTGGTACAGGTTCATCTACCGCCCCGACAACCGGTCAATTCCTATATTCGGCAGCAGGAACTACATATGCTCCGACAACATTAGCGACTTCTGTAGTTACAACTTTTGCTGGCAGCACAACAGGACTAACACCAATTGGTCCTGTAAGCGGAGCAATTACACTAGGTGGTACCTTAGTTCTTGCTAACGGTGGTACAAATGCTTCGTTGACAGCAGTCAACGGTGCTCCAGTTTACAGCACAGCAAGTGCAATGGCAATTGGCACAGCAGGCACTTCCGGTGATGCATACATTTCGGGCGGTGCCAGCGCGCCAACATGGCAGACAGTGGCATCAACACTTACCACAGGGCAGATCCTAGAAGGCGATGGTTCCGGTGCATTTACTGCCAATGGAGCAACATTTGTTGGCTCACCAACATTTTCTGGTGTAACACTTAGCGGCACTGTAACTAATCCAACAGATGCCACAACAAAATATTATGTTGACCAGATTGCAGCTGGTATGTCGTGGAAGGCAGCAGTTAATCTTCTTTCACCGACAGATATAGCAATGACCGGCGCCACAAACACATTGGTTATTGACGGCCATGGAGCGTTAGTCCAAGCTGATACAGGATATCGTATTCTTCTAACTCAGCAATCTGTGCTAACAGGTAGTTTTATTGTAGGTAATACATATTCGATTTCTAATGTCGGTGATACAAATTTTACCTTAATTGGTGCAGCAAGTAATACCGTTGGTTTAGTATTCACAGCAACTGGTGTCGGCGGTGGAACAACTGGCCGAGCAACAAATGCAGGTATCTACACTTATACCGATAACGGCACCACATACTCGCTAGCACGTTCAACAGATGCTGATACATACCAGGAACTTATTGGTGCTACCGCGTTTGTTCTTGAAGGAACAACATACGCCAATACAGGATGGAATCAAAGTAATCATTATATAACTAATTTTGGTGATTCTACAAATTACCAAATCTGGATTCAGTTCTCTGGTACAGGCACATATGTTGGTGGTACAGGTATTACTGTTAGTGGAAATATTATTTCCCTGCAAACTCCTGTTACTGTAGCAAATGGTGGTACAGGACTTACAACAGCACCTTCAAATGGTCAGTTATTGATCGGTAACGGAACAGGTTATACACAGGCTACGCTTACTGCTGGTACTGCAATCGGTATAACAAACGCTGCGGGATCTATCACAATCAACAATACTGGTGTCGTATCGGCAACAGGTACAGCAAATCAAGTTACTGTATCTGGCACAGGTGGACCTGCTTTTACAGGGGCAATTACATTAAGCACACCGTCGACATTTATTGCTCCTGGTTCTATTAGAGCTACAACAACATTTACTGTTGATACATTTACACCTAACAGCATGTTGTATGTCACAACTGGTGGACAGGTACTTTCAACAGCAGCTCTTACAGATGGTCAGATCCTAATTGGCGATACTGGCAGCGTCCCTGTAGCAGGAACTATTACTGGTGGTACTGGTATTACAGTTACCAACGGTGCAGGAACTATTACTATTGACGTAGATAATACAGAAGTAGTTACATCATTTAGTACAGGATCAACAGGTCTGCTTGCAAATGGCGTTAATACAGCAGTTACCGGTGCAGTTACATTAAGTGGTACATTAGATGTAGATAATGGTGGTACTGGTCTAGCAACAATTGGAACTGCAAATCAGGTACTTGGTGTCGTTGGTGCAGGTGGTTCACTTGAATATAAGTCAATATCAGCTGGCACAGGTATTTCTGTAACTCCTGGTGCGAATGTTATTACAATTGGAAACACTGGCGTAACATCAGTTGGATTGTCGATTACTGGCCCGTTGTATACAATTTCTAATTCACCAGTTACCACAACAGGTACATTGACTGCTACACTTAATACTCAAAACGATAACTTGTTCTTTGCTGGCCCAACAACCGGCGGTCCACTTGCACCAACGTTCCGTGCAATAACAGCAGCAGATCTTGGAACAGCATTACAACTTTACAAGGAAAATCCTTCAACACCTACAGCACCAGTTGCATCTGGTACAAACGCAGTAGCAATTGGCAGCGGCGCGACAGCATCTGCCACAGGTAGCTTTGCAGAGGGTGATGGATCGGCTGCAAGACTCTTTGGACAGAAAGCATATGCAAACGGATCGTTTGCCGCTGCTGGCGATGCACAACATGGTGTTTATGTATTAAGGGCATCTTATAGCACATCTAATACATTCTTTGAATTATTCCTTGATGGTGCAGCGGCCACACAAAGACTTGTTCTACCAGATGATTCGGCCTTTGTGTTTGATATCCTAGTTATTGGACGTCGAACAGATGCAACAAGTCAGGCAGCAGGATACAGATTTGTTGGTGTAGCAAAGAAAGATGGTGCTGGAACAATAGCATTTGTCGGAACACCATCGAAAACAGTTATCGGTGAGACAAACAACCAGTGGGATGCAAGGGTAACAGCAGATACCGGTACAGATGCAATTATTGTTGAAACTCGCGGACCTAACGCAGGTACAGTACCAATTAACTGGGTTGCAACAGTCCAGACATCAGAAGTAACATTCTAAAATTTCTTAGAATAAGATAAACCCGCTTCGGCGGGTTTTCTTTTATCTATATGATGATAAATATAGTATTACGAAAGCAAGAGGCAATCACTAATGGATTTTGACTTCACCACAGAGACGATCACCCCGGATGTTACCACAGTATTGACTATTGGTAGTACGGGCGGTATTGAAATATCAGTAGGTACAACGGGCGAACGTCCATTATCGCCTATTAATGGCACAATAAGATATAATACCACTGATTCTAAATTTGAATTTTATCAAGCAGGTACCTGGATTAACATTAGTACCAGCACATCACCATTAACAACTAAAGGTGATTTATATACTCATAACGCAACAATAGATACTCGTTTACCAGTTGGTACAAGTGGCTATTTTCTTAAGGCTAATCCAGCATCAGCCACGGGATTAGAGTGGGTTCAAAATCCAGCAATTTCTTTAGCTCAGGTAGATGAAGAACCTACAGGTTTTCCAAATAGAACAGATAGTAAAATTTCATTCGTCAATGGTTCTCGTATATTTACTATTCAACCAAATTCGCCAGCAACTCAATTCTCTGTTTATCAGCGCGGTGTAGAGTTTATTAAGACTGCTGCCGAAATTGTAACATTACCTACCACTACTGGTCTATATTATATTTCTTATGATGTTAGCGGTGTATTAAATTATTCTACAACACATTATGATCTCTCTTCTCAGGCACCCGTATCTTTAATATATTGGAATAATACTGCAGGATATGCCACTTTATTTGGGGAAGA